>Ga0255058_10000122_pt1 | contig 46533 bp, 38 predicted proteins | sample Cases_109_9_MG_FD_188637 | JGI IMG/M metagenome (GOLD analysis project Ga0255058, IMG submission 188637) | Seawater microbial communities from Amundsen Gulf, Northwest Territories, Canada - Cases_109_9 | ecosystem: Environmental > Aquatic > Marine > Gulf | place: Canada: Northwest Territories...
GGGATTGTCTAATAAAATCCCTTCGTTTGGGTCTTTTCTATTCAATTACTTAGCGGTTTGATATTGGGATTATTAGACAGGAAAGCCCCCTCCCGACATTGCGCCGGACATCACTAGCCAGGACAAGGCGAACCCCCTGGCGGCGATCTTGAGCGGCCTGTTTGTGAAGCAGGCAGTCGGCGAACAGCGCCGAGCAGTCCCCGCGAATGAGTAATGCTCGCTGAGGCTGGTATACCTACCATTGCTCCCAATGAACCACGTCCGCCAAGGATCGGCGGCCGCCTTTCTTCGGGGGATGGAGCCGGCTGTCGGCGGCAGCCGGATAGCCGAAGGCGATCACGATGGACAGGTGCAGATTCGTGGGATATCGCAGTAACGCTCGCGCTCTATCCGGCTCGTAGATCGAACCGAGACAAGACACGACACCGAGGTCCCAGGCGGCCAGCTGCATGTGGGCGCCCGCCTGGCCGGCGTCGAACATGATGGTCTCCAGTTCTTGGGGAGGCGGCGTGAGGATTGCCACGGCCATGGCGGCTCCCGCGACGTGTCCGGTGTAGGGACCGGATTTGGCCAGGGCACGCAAAGAGGATCTATCACGGACGGCAATGAAATGCCAGGGTTGTTGATTTCTGGCTGATTGAGCCCTTCGTCCCGCGTGCAGAATGGCTCTTGCAACGTCGTCCGGCAGGGAATCGCCTGAGTACTCGCGCACCGCCCGTTTGGTGCGAATGGCCTCGATCACGTTCATACCTTACTCTCTCCCCTCGGCCGACAGGAGCGTCGCTGCATCGTAGCTTGATTTCGGATACCGGTCAGCAGCGAGTCGAGAGGTAACAAGATGGCACCGACCATGACTCACCTAGCGATGCACGTGAAAGATCTGTCAGCGTGTATAGACTTCTGACTACGAAAGGTACTGCGCCATGTACATCGCGCACGACAGGGACACCGACGGTCACAGAGTCGTTTGGCCGGCAGAGAAGAGTCGCGAGCGGGAATTCATCCTCGTACTGATGCCGTGCGGGCCGGGGGACGCGACCAACAGACGAACGACTACAGCCATCTCGGGGCCGCATTGGAGAGCCGGGAAGCCGTGGACGCTCTCGCCGAGAAATCTCGCGCCCATGGGATGCTCGTCTGGGAACCTGTCGACGAGCCGTATCCGGTGGGCTACTACTGCGGGGTCAGAGATCCAGACGGAATCTTGCTTCTCGGCGCGCGGGTTCTTCGTCCATACGCCCTGCGGGCCGCGGAAATCAGGAATGCCCGATTCGGTGGAAATACCGGCGCCCGTGAGCATCACGACTCTCGCTGCCCGATCCACCCAGCTTCGTACCAGTTCGTTTTCCATGTCCGCTTTATATTACATGCGAAAGACCGATACGGAATTATCCGTTCCGCATTCTATGTGGGACCCATGTCGCGTTCGAAGATCTGCCGGGCAGTTCCAGCAAACGCTTACAACGTTATGCAGGCCTGACCGCCGATGCTGCACTATCACCCCGTTCCAACATCAACAGGTTCCTGATGAATATCCAGTGCCATGCAAGACCCGCCAATACCGCAACGTGAAATAACTCGTGCGGCCCGATCACACCAGCAATAACGATGGGTAAGCGTAAGAACTCCAGGGTCGCACCGACTGTATAGGCCAGCGCCCCAAACACCAGAGGCCTAATGATGGAAAAGCCGTGAAGTCGATGCGTCATATACGCCGAAAAAATGCCTAGCCAACCGAGCCCAAGGTAACCCATCAGCCCCACCCATTCAGCCAGTTCATTAAAGAAAATGGATTTCACGGTGATGCCGGCAATAGCCAGTGACCAGATGAGTATCAAGAAACCCCAGCGCCAAAAGCCTGTGAATAAAATGGCATGTGCGGGCGTAAAGGTACCGGCGATTAAGGCAAAGACGCCGGCATGATCCAGGCGTTGTAAAACAGCGCGGCTAACACCTTCCAGTTCCAACAAATGGTAGACACCGCTCATGGATAACAAAAAAACACCCGAGAGCACAAAAACACTGACTGCTATGACCCAACCAAAATGGCTGCGGGCCATGTAAATCAATTTAATCCCATAGACAAAAAAAACGAACGCACCCAGCAAATGGCTTATCGAGCTAAACGGCTCACTAAAACCGGGTATCGAAATCGTATTCATAGTGACGCCTTCGGCAACGTGCCGCCATTAATAGCGCCGCCATTAACAGTTTGGTGAAAAAAGCGCAGCGCGCGGCCCGAGTGAAAAGATCCGCGCAATTCTTGCGCATGTCTATTCTGCTGTGAAAGCCCCACTGCTATCGCTTCACCAATTTTGTATTCGATCGCGCTTCATGGCTTCAACGACCGATAGAGAAACGGCAGGCTGACGTCCATCCGGTAATCAACGTCGGAATGGTTGTCGTCGAATTCCTCATAGGTGTGGCGGATGCCGGCCGCGGCGAGGCGCTTCGACAGGATGCGGGTGCCGTAATGGATCTGGTACTGGTCGCGCCAACCGCAGTCGATGTAGATGCCACGCAGCGTTTTGAGATTGGCGCGATATTGCGCTACGAGATTGATCGGATCGTGGTTGCGCCACTTGTTCCAGCGTCTCTCGATCACTTCACCCGATTCCATGTTGAACGGCACGCGAAATCTGAGTGGCGCCCTGCGGTCGGGATCGTAGGTAGCGGCCATGCAGATGTTCATCAGGCAATGGCCTTCTGCCATGGAGAGTTTTTCCTTCTTCCAGACATTCGCTAGAAATCGTTTGATGCGCCCGTCATCGATACCTTCAGCGAGCCCTTTGCGGCCGGACTCGGTGCGCACGTCAAATTTTCCGGGTCGCCGTTTGGGCACTCTGTACCTGGCCAGTTCATTCAGCGTATTCGGCCAGTCGGCCCAGTAGATGAAATCGAAACAAGCGTCGCCCGAGTGATTGGCGATCGCACCCCAGTATTTCGCGTACTTCATGCCGTGGATAATGGCGCCGTAACCGCCGGACGATTTGCCGAAACAGCCGCGATGCTCGCGGCTTGCCAGCGTTCGGAATTCACGGTCCACGAACGGAACGATCTCGCCCGTCAGATAGTCCGCGTAATTGCCGATCGCGGAGGAATTCACATACTGGTTGCCGCCGAGCGCCGTAAAGCAATCAGGAAAGACAATGATCGCCGGCCCCATCTTCTGCTCATGAATCAGCCGTGCAGCACGCTCCGGCACGTTGTCACCGAACGGTTTCCAGTTGGTATGCGACAGTCCCGAGCCGGTGAAGCCAGCCAGGTCGTATAGCACCGGAAAGCGCCGTTTCCCCGATGCATCGTATTGCGGCGGCAGCCATACACCGAGCTTGCGCACATGCGGATCGCGCAGCGGGTTGTCCTTCAGAATTCTGGACGTATGTTCAGGCACGACCAGCGTGCCGGCGGAACCTTTGAAGCGTTTAAGAGCCATTGAAATTCGCTCGTCTGGTGAGATCGACCGATTGTGGCACGGCAGCAATCACCTGGTCGATCGACGAACGAGGCTGTCAGGAGGAGAAATGCATTGGGCGTCGACTGGGCGCGCTGAATCGGACGGTCATTTGCCGCAGCTGGATATTCAATCGACGACCGATCGAGAATACAAAGGGTAGCGACAGTTTGGTATTCCCGCGGGAAGTTTCTCCAGGGCCCGTACCAGTCACTAAACGATCTGACAGGCTTTCTACCGTGCTGATCCGGTACCGCGTTGGTTGTCCCGCTTGTCGCTCCCCTGTGGTTTCTCTTGCAGGGGTAAAGAAACCGGGGAGCAATACGCTAGTGTAGTGCTTCATTGTTCACGGAATTTATGTTGGATGATCGAACGTGCGTTTGAATGAACAAAAGTGGCGAAATTCGCCTCAGACGAGGCGCAAACCGCAGCGAGGTTGGACACCTCGCAGGATTTGTAAAGACGCGAGATTTGTAACGAAGTATGAGGTCGGCGGATAGTAAGTTTAAACACCCAATTTGCCCATCGGCCCCAGTATCTGGGCTCGGCGACAGAGTGTTTGTTAACGAAACGGTAACCTACGAGGACGAACCAGAAGAAGAAGAGCCGCAAGCTATTGATTACTTGGTGGCCAGGGGCGGAATCGAACCACCGACACGCGGATTTTCAGTTACTGTCACTGAGACTGAAACTGCACTGTAATCAATGCCTTGTGGCACCTGCCACTGTGCCAAGGTGAGCGTAAGTGACTGATGCGATGTTCTGCTGAGCCCTGCGTTCGCACGATATCCGGCACACACGCTGGGACAGCACATTGTCTTATACGTACCCTATAGGGTACAAAGATGTTGCTAATTTGTATCCTATAGGGTACAAATAGGAGCACTATTTGTACCCTATAGGATACATCATGACATCTCGCACCCCACGCGCAAGTCGGCAAGTGACCCGACAATTGGATGAGACATTGCGCGTTTTTCAGAATGCACCGCGACCTCCAACTGGAGGGTGGGTGCGCGTTATTCGCGAAAGTTTGAGCATGACTCGCTCCCAGTTTGCCAAACGTCTGGGAATTGCCAGACCCAATACATACAAGCTAGAAGCTGACGAAGTATCAGAAAGCGTTTCCCTGGCTCGGTTGAGTCGTGCGGCGGATGCGCTCGACTGCAGGCTTGTCTACGCTCTGATTCCTAAGATTTCCCTTGAAGAGACAGTGAAGCGGCAGGCTTTTGAGCAGGCAAAGCGTCGGCTAGAGCGAGTGAACATTTCTCAATCTCTAGAGGCATCTGCCCTGAGCGACGACTCGATTTCTCAGCAGATCCACGACATCGCCATGGAACTAATTGTTGAACGGCCGAACTCTCTGTGGGATGACTAATCCGGACTTTAGTGGACAGCCCGACGGCGCAACTCCAATTGATGACGCGCCTGGACTAAAACAATCGCATATTCACACGCTGGCACAGCTCAACGAAGCTGAAGCGCTAAATATCCTTGCCGCGGTTGACTGGATCGAACGTGGAAGGGTTGGATCCGTCTTTCAGCTCGCCTTCTACCTGGAACTCCACAAGCGAATGTTACAAGACGTGTGGGACTGGGCTGGCCACTATCGACTGACAAAACTGAACATTGGCGTACCGTACTATGACGTTCCGATGCGACTGCAACAGGCTGGACTGGACTTTCAGACGCAACATGAAGCCAATGCAGTTTCGTTTTTGGAGTTTATGGCGACTTATCATCATCGATTGGTGTGGATTCATCCATTTAGAAACGGAAACGGACGATGGGCGCGATTGGCGTGTGATGCTGTAGCAATTAGAGTACTAAAGCAGCCACCAATTGTTTGGGCTTCTAGTGATTTGGCAACTGCATCTCAGGAGCGAAGCAGGTACATTGAGGCGCTGAGAGCTGCAGATGGACTCGACCATCGGCCGCTAGTCTAATATCTTTCCGAACACAATCCAGACCGCGACTGACTTAAACGCATTCACGACGACGTCGGCGTCCTGCCAATCAGCAAAGTTGGCTGAGTGCTACAAGCTGCCGTGACATAGACATTCTCACTCGAACGTGCCGTCGCCGACCTAGCCCCCTCGTGACTCGAAATGTTCGCTAATTGTGGACTGGCATCTCTCGCCCCGATAGGTGGATCGAGAGATTCGGGTGGGAGCTCCAACCTGACGTTGGTGGCCAGGGGCGGAATCGAACCACCGACACGCGGATTTTCAGTCCACTGCTCTACCGACTGAGCTACCTGGCCATGGATGGGGTAGGCGGATAAGGGCCGGTATTAAATCCGCCGGCGTCTGGGTAGTCAAGCTGGGTGCGAATTCAGCTCTTATCGGGGGGCACATAGCCCGCCGGTTGGTCGCTGCCCGCGCCGAAGAAGTGATTTTCCATCTGCTCTGCGAGGTACTTGCGGTGCTCGGGATTCACAGGGCTAAGGTGCTGCTCGTTGATGAGCATGGTCTGCAGCGCAAGCCACTGCTGCCAGGCTTCCTTGGAGATCTGCTCGAATATGCGCTGGCCGAGCTCCCCGGGATAGGGGGCGAAGTCGAGCCCGTCTGCGTCCTTGTCGAGCTTGATGCAGTGGACAGTTCTGGGCATCACCTTGGGTCTCCGTATTGGGCGCCTTCGCCGACAGTCCCCTGGGGGCGCGCCTAATCTACCAGGGATCGCAGCTGGTCGAGTAGCCGCGTCACCGGGGCCGCGAGGCCGACGCGCTCGGCGCTATCCATCTGGTACCACTGCCGGTCGGCGCCGTCCTTCACCGCGCTTACCGCTCCCGCATTATCGACGCTCACCAGGGCTGGCTGAATGTCCAGACGGAAATGGCTGAAGGTGTGGCGCAACGCGTCGAGCTCCCTCACCGGCCTCACGGCGACGCCGAGATGTTCGCGGCACCAGGCGCCGATGTCGGCGCCGGGCTCGCACTCGGGGAAGCTCCACAGGCCACCCCAGACACCGGCCGGCGGTCGCCGCTCGAGAAGCACGCGGCCGCGCGGATCCCGGACGATGACGAATACCGTCTGGCGCAGCGGCGTCGTCTTGCGTGGCTTGCGCTGGGGAAGCTCGGCTTCCCGCCCCTCGGCCAACGCCAGGCAGTCGCCGTTCAATGGACAGTCCTCGCAGCGTGGTTGACTGCGGGTGCACACGGTGGCGCCCAGATCCATGAAGGCCTGGGTGTAGGCTGCCAGATCGTCGTCCGGGGCATGGGCCTCGGCGATCGCCCACAGGCGCCGGGCTACCCCGCTCGCGCCGGGCCAACCTTCGATGGCGTGATAGCGGCACAGCACACGTTTCACGTTGCCGTCGAGAATGGCGTGCCGATCGCCGAAGCTGAGCGCCAGAATGGCAGCGGCCGTGGATCGCCCGATACCCGGCAACGCCATCAGCGCGTCCAGGCTTCTCGGCAATTCACCGCCATGGTCGCTGACCACCATCTTGGCGGCACGGTGCAGATTGCGCGCGCGCGCGTAGTAACCGAGACCGCTCCAGATATGCAGCACCTCGTCTACGGGCGCCGCCGCCAGCGCCTGGACGTCGGGAAAGCGTGCCATGAACTTCTCGAAATAGGGGATCACCGCCTGTACCTGGGTCTGTTGCAGCATGATCTCGGAAATCCACACGGGGTAGGGGGCGGCCGGGTGTTGCCAGGGCAAATCCGTGCGCCCGTGGCTCCCGTACCACGCCAACAGCCGCTCACTGAGACTGGGAGGTACAGGCACCATTCACGGACTCCCGTCATCCACCGCCGACGCCACCGCCGGAGGTGAAACGGACATTTTCCAATTGCACGCCCTTCAGCGTCAGCTTCTGCACGCGCACTTCGCCCACAAAGTCCAACGCGCGAATGGCATCAATGGACGCGCTGACCGGCGTTGCATGGTCGGAACCGTCGCTTCCCGCAGCGAATGGCGGCAGATAACGATCTGCATCGATGGTGTCCGCCTGAAGGTCGAATCGCACTGCCGGCTTGTCGAAACCCCGGACATTCACAGTCCCCGTGATGTGGCTGTCGTCGATGGTCACACGCAGGTTATTCGAGTGCACGATCTCGTTGTCTACGTCCACGTCCAGATCCGCACGCAGTTTGACGGTGAGCTCACCATCTGGAAACGTGGCATCGGTCAGGCGGGCACCCAACTCCAGATCGCCGACTTGCCAGGAACCCTCCGCAGGCGCGGGTTTCAGCTCGGCGCGCAGCACGACGGCGCTACGGCCGCGCAGGGCAAGATCTGCGCCTTCGATGTCGAGGTCGGCAACCACGTCGAAACGCACATCGATTCCGTCGGAATTCGCCGACGACTCGGTGACGGCAAAGCTTCCGGCCAAGGGCTGATCTTGAACCCGCAGCTCGAGCACTCCCTGCACCCCTGACGGTGATGCGGCAGCACGCACGGTCATCCCCCCATCGAGCTGCCAGTCGCGTAGGGTGAGACGCATGCCCGTCGCCGTCAGCGTACGGGCGCGGTGGGATATGTCCAGATCCGCGACGAATCGAAACGGTAGCTCATCGCCGTCGACACTTCCGGCAATCTCCAGTCCCGATGCAAGGATCCTCCGGCCTTCGAAATCCGCGCTCAGCGTTCCACCCAATGCAAAAGCGACGTCGGAATCGGCCAATGCTTCTCCGCCCACTGTCCCGCTGCCCTGCATTCTCTCGAACGCATAGGTAGCGACCTGTAAATTACCGGAGAGGACGCCTTTCAGCGCCAGGTCACCGTCGACGCCGAACAGCGAATAAGCCGGTACTTTCAGCGACAGCGCACTCTCCGTGAGCCGCTGCTGGCGAAAATCGAAATCCAGCGCGGTGGCGATCTCCACTGCGATTCGCCGGTCTTCGCTTGCCGACGCGCGCGCGGATAGGCGCACGGTATCCAGGGTCAGGCGCTGCTCTGCGAAATCCGCCGTGAGGCGGGCGCTGAGTGTGCCGTCGACCCGCATCCCGGCAATGGCCAGTTCACGGAAGGTCGTCGCGAGCTTGCGGATGACGAGGGTGCGGCCGGCCGCGCTCAGTGTGACGGCGCCACGGGCCTCCAGGGTCGCGCCGTTTTCCAGGAATGTCGCCTGCAAGCGCACATCATCGATGCCTTTGCCGCCGTCGAGCGCGCCCGTCTGCAAGGTGATCGCGGAAAGGGTAATCGTTTCGTTGCTGATTTGGTCGCGCCAGTGGAGGGTCGCATCTCGTACATCGAGCTCGCCCACTGCCATGGTCGCCAGCAGTGCACCGGCAGCGGTACCTTGTCGCGCGTCGGCGTCCTGCTCCACAGCCACGGTCGATTGCCAGTTGCCGCGTCCACGCTGGTCACGTTCGAGATTCAAGCTGAGACCGACCACGTCGACGGCGTGTGGTTCGATGCGCCCCGTAAGCAGCGGCAGCAGCTTCAGGTCCACCATCAACCATGGGAGCCTCGCGAGATCGGAGGTGCTGAATCCGGGTGGGTTGGCGAGCCGGATATGCGATACCGTCAGGCGCAGGCGCGGAAAAATGCGCAACCGCACGGCGCCATCGATGTGAAGATCATAGCCCGTGTGCTCCTTTACGAGCCCGATCACCTGGCGCTTGTAGTGGCTGGAGTCGACCAGCATCGGCAGGACGATCGCGGCGACGAGAACAAGCATCGCCGGCACGCCGACAGAGACGGCGAGCAGCTTGAAACGGCGTCTCATGGCAGGCGTGACAGTGGCGGTTTCAGATCTCGTACTCGCTGGCGCGGCGCGCGTCGCCTCGCACCTTCTCGGCGGGATAGCGTTCCTCGTTGATGGCGATCTTATCTCGGGTGGCGGCCAGCAGATCGATGTTCAACTTATCCGAGATGCGCACCAGGTAAATGAGAATATCGGCCAGCTCGAGGCGCACAGCGGCAATTTTCGCGGGGGTCAGCGTGGTGCTCTGCTCTTCCGTGAGCCACTGGAAGTGCTCCACGAGTTCCGCGCACTCGGCGATCAGCGCCATGGCGAGATTTTTTGGCGCGTGAAACTGATCCCAGTCCCGGGCCGCGGCGAAGGCGGCGAGTCTTTGCCGCAACTCTTCCAGGTCGTCGATGCGTTCCCGGGTCACTGAGCCTCGTCCTGCATTCGTTTGCGCGCACGCTTGATGGCCTTGCGCACCTGTGCCGGGGCGGTGCCGCCGATATGATCGCGGGCGGCCACAGACCCTTCCACTGTCAGCACATCGAACACGTCTGCCTCGATGACCGCCGAGAAATCTTTCAGCTCATCCAGGGAAAGCTCGGCGAGATCGCGATTGCTGTCGATACACAGGCGCACCGCGCGTCCTACCATCTCGTGGGCGTCACGAAAGGGCGTGCCCTTGCGCACCAGGTAGTCGGCCAGATCCGTGGCCGTGCTGTAGCCGCGCCGAGCGGCCTCGCGCATGGTGTCGCGCTTTACGCTAAGCGTCGGCAACATGCCGGCGAACACCGCGAGACTCGACTTGACCGTATCGATGCTGTCGAACAGCGGCTCCTTGTCTTCCTGATTGTCACGATTGAAAGACAGCGGTTGACCCTTCATCATCACCAGCAAGGTGTTCAGGTGGCCGATGACGCGCGCGCTCTTGCCGCGCACCAGCTCGGCGACATCCGGATTCTTCTTCTGCGGCATGATCGACGAGCCGGTGCAGTACGCATCCCCCAGCTCGATGAAGTCGAATTGCGCCGACATCCAGAGAATCAACTCTTCGCTCATGCGCGACAGGTGCACCATGAGCAATGCGGCGGCGGCGATGAACTCGATACAGAAATCGCGATCGCTGACCGCGTCCATGGAATTCTCACAGGTTGCTTCGAAGCCGAGCAGCTCGGCAGACATCAGCCGGTCGATGGGAAAACTGGTACCCGCAAGCGCCGCCGCGCCCAGCGGTAAGCGATTGACCCGGCGTCGGACCTCGCCCAGACGTTCGGCGTCGCGTGCGAGCATTTCGAACCAGGCCATCATGTGGTGACCGAATGTCACCGGTTGCGCGGTCTGCATATGGGTGAAGCCCGGCATCACCGTATCGGCTTCGCGCTCCGCAAGGTCCACGACGACGCTCCGAAGTGCCGTCAGTACCCGTATGAGCGCGTCGATTTCTTCACGCAGCAACAGGCGCACGTCCGTTGCCACCTGATCGTTGCGGGAACGCCCGGTGTGCAGCTTCTTACCGGCCTGGCCGATGCGTTCGGTGAGTGCCGTCTCGATGTTCATGTGCACGTCTTCGAGCTGCGTCGACCAGCGAAAGCGGCCAGCCTCGATATCGGCGCCGATGGCGCGCAGTCCTTCGACAATGGCGTCGCGCTCCTCGGCGCTGAGCACGCCCACGTGGCCGAGCATGGTGGCGTGGGCAATGGACGCGGCGATGTCATGGGGCGCGAGTCGCTGGTCGAAGCTCACCGATTCGGTGAACGCTTCCACCAGGGCATCCATGGGCTCCGTGAAGCGGCCGGACCGGGGATTGGAGTCGACGCTGTCGTCAATCATGGTCAATCATGGTCAGTCATGGCTGCTCGGTCAGGCTCGAATTAATCGGGGGGTGGTAGGCCGCGTGGGCGACACTGGGAGCTTGGGAACGGCGGCACATTTCGCGCCTCGCAGTATAACTATAATGGGTGGACTGGTGCACGCTGTGAGCATCCATGCAGGACCGAGTGGCCAAGTCCCCCGACGACGACCTTTTTCTACCCGACTTCTGCGATATGGGCACTGTGCTCACCGTCGTGGTGGTGGGTACGTTGCTGGCCTTCATCCTGGTGCTGTCGCCGGTGGTCAGCACCAGCCACTGGTGGCGGGACCTGGCGCTCAACTCCCTTTTTATCCAGTGGGTGGCGCTGAGCAGCGCGGGGCTCCTGTGCACTGGCCGGCGTTGGTTTTCCACCTTCGGAAACACCGGTGCCGGCATTGTGGCCTACGCGCTCATCCTGCTGGTCAGCCTGCTGTGCAGCGAGGCGGCGTACTGGCTGGTGGCACGACCGGTGATGGACGTGGAGCACTTCATCGCACAGGCGGGCAACTCGGAGATCATTCCCAGCCCGGTGCCCATGGGCACCATGTGGCACCTGGAGTTTCTGGCTAAGAATCTGGCCATAACCGCCATCGTCGCCGCGGTGGCGCTACGCTACTTCTACGTGCAGCACCAGTGGCGCTCACGGGTGCAATCCGAAGCCAAGGCGCGCATCCAGGCGCTGCAGTCGCGGATCCGGCCGCACTTCTTGTTCAACAGCATGAACACCATCGCCAGTCTCACGCGCACCTCGCCGGGGCTCGCCGAGCAGGTTACCGAGGATCTGGCGGATTTGTTTCGCGCAAGCCTTGGCGATGCGAGCATTCCGGTCACTCTGGAGCGCGAAATCGAAATCTGCCGGCAGTATCTACGCATAGAGGAACAGCGCCTCGGCGCGCGCGTGTCCACCGACTTCGAAGTGGATGATTTGCCCGCCGATGCCATTCTGCCCGGCCTCACTTTGCAGCCCCTCGCCGAGAACGCCATCTATCACGGCATCGAACCGGCGGAGCACGGTGGCTTTGTCGCGATCAAGGGCGCCGGCGACGACAAGCGGATCGTCGTTCGGATCACCAATTCGTTGCCGAACTCCGATGTTCGCAGCGTCCGCCAGAGCAACCAGATGGCGCAGGATAACGTCGAGCAGCGACTACGCGCCTTCTTCGGTGCGGACTCGAGCCTGCGGGTTTCCAGTGACGAAGGCGAGTACACCGTGGAGCTATGCTTTCCCTATATGAAGGAACGCTCATGAAGATCATCATCGTCGACGACGAGCCGCTGGCGCGGTCACGGCTGCTTGCAATGATCACGGAACTCGATGCCGGTGACGTGATCGGCGAGGCGGACAACGGCGCCGACGCCCTGCGTCTGGTGGAGCAGGCGGCGCCGGACATCGTATTGCTGGACATCCGCATGCCGGGGATGGACGGCATCGAGGTGGCACGGCACCTGGCTGCCACCCTGCGTCCGCCGGCGGTGATATTCACTACCGCCTACGACAGTCATGCGCTGGCGGCCATCGAGGCAAACGCGGTGGACTATCTGCTCAAGCCCATCCGCAAACCGCGCCTGCAGGCGGCGCTGGAGCGTGCCACCACGCTGACCCGGGCGCAGCTCGCCGGGCTCGAGGCGGTGGCGCCGGAAGGCCACAGCGCCCGCGCCCGTACCCACATCAGCGCCACCCTGCAGGGCAATCTGCAGCTTCTCCCGCTGGGGGAAATTCGCTTTTTCCGCGCCGAGCACAAGTACGTAACGGCACGCCACCCGGGTGGGCAGCTCATTATCGAAGATCCCCTGAGCGCGCTGGAGGCGGAGTTCGAAGACCGCTTCCTGCGGGTGCACCGCAATGCCCTGGTGGCCAAGGCCCACGTGCGTGGTATCGAACGGGATGCCAGCGGCCATCAATACGTGCGCCTGGATGGCGTCGACGATCTGGTCGAGGTCAGCCGCCGGCAGGCGCCGGTCATCCGGCGCCTGCTCAAGAGCCGCAGCAAAGGGAGTGCATGAGTGCGGGCGGTGCACATTGCGCATCAGTCCGCGTAGTGGGCCGGGATGTTCGGCTTCGCTGCGCACAGCCCAACCTACGTTTGCTCAGAAACCACACGATAGGAACCAGGCAAGCTGTTGTTATATAGACTGTTTGACTGCGCGGGGGCTGCGGTAATAGTCTAGTATTTCGCTCATAACTCCATTAACCCGGGATGCCTCGTACCGGGGGGTAGACGGCACCCGCCAAGCGGTCTTCACTCATGTCCACTGGCCCCAGCGACTCCGGCCCCGTGCCGGAACAATCGGATGTGGCGCTCGCAAGCGCCATCAGCCGGCGCATTGCCTGGCATCCGTGGCGGCTGCTGCTGCCGGCGATCTTGTTCACCCTGGCCATCGGCTCCTACCTCTACCAGGAACGCCGGGCCGGGGATGACGCGGATTATTTCGCGCGCCTGGATCAGCAGGTGTTGCTCGCGTTGCAGGTGGCGCGCATGACCGCGCGCGCCGCCAGCGATCCGGATGTGTCTCTGGAGCTGCTGCGCCAGCGACACCGCAATGCTCGCGCACTGCTGGAGAATCTCTATCCACCGCGCCCGCCCCTGGGCCTGTGGCCGGCGCCTGCGGATATCGAGGTGCGCCTTTCACAATTGGACAAGGAGTGGGCGCACCTGGGAAGCGAGCTCGAAGCGATCGCAGCCAGACAAACCGCCCACGAGGACCTGGAACGTGCGCTGATGCGCTTTCGGGGCGTCGCCACCCGTATGCTCGTAATCAGCGACGACCTGGTGGTGGCCATGACCGCCGCCGAGGAGTCTCCCGAGCAGCTCAGGGTAGCGGCTCGTCAGCTGATGTTGATCCAGCGCATGATGGCCAACGGCGACCAGCTGATTCGTGGCGGCAAGGGCCGGCTTACCGCCGCCGATCGTTTCGGACGCGACGCCGTGCTGTTCGGAAACGTGAACAACGGCTTGCTCAATGGCAATCCGGAGCTCGGTATCGAGGCGGTGACCGACGAGGCCGCCCGTGACCTGCTGGTGAGCAGCGGGCACCTGTTCCGGGAAGCCAGCCGGCAGGTGCAGGACATCGTCGGGCAATCGGTGGATCTCGCCCGCCTTCAGGAGGCGGTGGGCGATGCGGCCCGTGCCAGCGATGCCATCGTCGCCGCCACCCGCGAGGCCGAGCTGACGTATGCCGGCCACGTCGCGACGCGGCCGCTGCAACCCGCCCACACGCGCCTGTTGGCGGGCTTGGGTCTCGCGACGTTGCTGATTGCGGCGCTGCTGATGGCCGTCGATGCGCGCGCCCATCGACGCAACGAAAGCCAGCGCCGCCTGGACGAATACCGACGCAACGAGCAGCTCGAGCAGGCGGCGGCCATGGCCGGTTCCGATATGCGCCGGATCGGCGGCGAGCTGCGGCGTTCGATGGCGGAGTTGGGCAGGATGGTGGAAGTGGAGACTACTATGGACCCCGGCGAGGACGCCGGCGAGGCCGTGGCCCGTGGGCTCAAGCGGGTGCTCGCGGAGCTGCACACGCGCGTCGATGCCATCGTCACCGATGTCCACCAGGTGGCCAGCAGCGTCGCGTCGCTGAACGAAGCCACGTCGAAGCTGCATGCCAGCGGACGCCAGCAGGCTCAAAGCGTGGACAAGGCGGCCAACGCCACCCAGGAGCTCGCCTCGGCGGTGAAGCTCGGATACTCCAATATCACCAAGTTCGACACCCTCGCCGAGAATGGCGTCGCCGAGGCGCGCGCCGCGAAAGAGTATCTCGGCGGTGCGCTGCAGGAGCTGGAAGGCCTCGGCACATCGGTGCAGGAAAGCTCGCTGCGGGTGCGTCGCCTGCTGGAGAGCGCCGACGAAGCGCGCGCGGTGGCGCTTCGTATCGACGAGCTCAGCGACCACAGCAAGATGTTGTCACTGAACGTCGCCATTCAGACTACCGCTCACGGCGGAACTTCGCGAGCCAATGCGAGCTTCGCCGACGAGTTGCAACGCCTCGCAGAGCGGGCCCGCGGTGTCGTGCAATCGGTGGAACGCATGCGCGAGGGGATGCGCTCCGACGCCGAAGAGGCGGCCAAGGCCATCAAGCACACCGCCTGGGCGGTGAAGGGCGCCGGCGATCGGCTGCGCAAGGCCGAAAAACCCATTGCCAATCTCAACTTGATTTCGCGTAAGCTCGAGAAGTTTGCGCAGTCGCTGGTCGGGTCGAGTCAGGAGCATGCGCTGCGGGCCACCGAGGTGGTGAGAGCGGTTACCGCGGTGCACGCTGCCACCGGCCAGTCCACTGTGGGCACCGAGGCGGCCGCCAGCTCGGCGGTGCGCCTCGCGGAAATTATGTCCAGCCTCAAGGCCCATGTATCGCGACTGCATCCCGTTGCGCCGGAGGACAAAAGTGTCGTGGCTTTGCAAGCAGATGGCGCCGGCGAGGGGCCCAGCGCTGAGGTCGCGGCCGGGGATGGCGACGATCGCCGCCGCACCGGCGAGCGCCGCTTACGGCGCTCCAGCGGTCTGCGTCCGGTACCCTGATCTCCCAACCTGGCGGCCGCGCCATGCCTGCTGATTCCGGGCGCGAAAGTTTTGTCGAGCTGCTGGCCCGCGCTCGGGTCGCCATACTCGCCCTGGCTCCCGACGAGGGCGAGGGCGCTGCACCCGACCCCATGGCGATGCAGGCGTGGACCTGCGCGTCCGCCGCCGTTGCCGGCTTGCTGGACCAGCTCGAGGACCAGGACGATCCCCTGCGGGCTCTGCTGGCCGTCGACATGGCGCTGGCCATCGACGACGCAAGCTCGGAAATGGGCCGTGCTCGAGGCAAGCTGGTGGCGCTACTGATCCAGGCGCTGTCGGTGCTTGCCGATCATCCTCCCGGGGATGGCGGTGCTGCATCGCTTCCGTCGCGCTCGCCAATGACCCTCGCCAACGAGTTTCGGGCCCTGCGCGGCGCGCCGTTGCTGTCCGGAAACATCGTTTTTGCCATCGCCGTGGGTGCGCGAGCGTCAGCCGCGGACGCCGACGAGTCCGCAAGCGTGGACCCCCGGATTGCATCGTCGGCACGGCGTTTGCGATCCTACTACCAACAAGGGCTCATCGCCTGGCTTGGCGGTGACGCTCATGCAAAGGCCGGCGCCAATCGCATGGGCGAAGTTTTCGCTCGCCTGCACGCGCTCTCCCAGGGCTCAGTCCAGGAATACCTGTGGCGTGCCGCGTCCTCCTTCGCCGGTTTGCTGGAAGATCCCCGTTGGCGGACGAGCACCGCCATCAAGCGTCTCCTCGGTCAGCTGGACGGTCAGCTCAAGGGTCTTGGAGATGGGCACCGGCCGGCGCCGTCCCTGGTGCAGGATCTGCTTTTCTACCTGGGCGAAAGCCACGACGTGGATGCCACCATCGGTGTGTTCCCGTCGCGCAGCGCGTTGCTGGCGGCCTTTGCTGCTCCGCCGCAGGCGCACCCCGACCAGCCGGCCGCGGCGCTGGCTCTGTTGAACGAGCTGCTGTCAATTTCCGGCCAGCTCATGGAGGCGCTGGCCCCGGACGAATCCTGGCTCGCAAAGCGCAGCTGGCTCACGGAACGAATGCTGCGGGTGGCCGACGGCCTCGGCTTGCTGGGTGTCCACGGGCTTCGCCACCGTGCGGTGGAGGAAATCACGCTGCTTCGCAATACACCAGGTTCCGGCGATCCGCCCCCCGGCGGCTGGGGCCAGGTGGCGGAGCGGCTGCACGCACTCGGCGCCGATCTGCTCACCGCCACCGGCATGGAGCCTGGCGCCGCGGTCGCCGAAGATACCGCCGGCATGCCTTCCAGCGGCCACATCGCGCGACGCCTGGAAGCAGATCTGGTGCATGCCGAGGGGGTCATACAGCGGCTCGAGCAGGGGGGTGCGAGCCTGCCCGCGGAGCCACCCGAGCCGCCTGCGGCATCATCGGCGCTTGACGAGGCCGGCACGGCGGCAATGTTGTGCCACCGCCTCGACGAGCTCGCCGGCCGAGTGCGCTCGAAGCCGCAAGAGGCGATCTCGAACGGGACGATAGCCGCGCCACCGCCAGCCCCGGTGGACCATGGACTGCTGGAGGACATTGCGCGTATTGCCGGCGAGATCGACGGCGCGCGCGCGCGCCTGGAGCAGCAGGTGGGTGCCTTCCGCGAAGGTCTGCAGGACATGAACAACGGCTTGCGCGCGCTGCGCGAAGAGTTCGAAGGACTGCGCATCCACAGCGAGGCGCTGACCCTATGGCAGGATCCTGCCGACTCGGAGGAAATGCCGCTCCTGGTCGGCCGCACGCCGCCGGTGGCCGACATGCGCCAGCGCCTCGACAGCCTGGCGAGCCGAATCAGCACGCTCTCGGAGCTACGCGATAGCATCGAAAGCATCGCCGGTGACAGCCGCTCGATGCTGGTCCAGCAGGCGCGCGACAATGTCGCGCTTGCGCAGTGCCTGATGCAGACGCGCATGCAGCCGCTGGACGCGCAGTTGAAAGATCTCCGCGGGGAGATCGGTGAGCGTGCCGCTCACGCCGGCAAGCAGGTGGGGCTTCGCGTCGACGCGGGGGGGCTCGATATCGAGCCGGAAAAGACCGCGGCCCTGCTGCCGGTGCTGCGCAGCCTCACGGGCAGCTTAATCGAGGACAGTATCGAATCGCCGCGGGCGCGGGTTCTGGCCGGGCACCCGCCGGGTTGTTTGATGGAAATGTGCTTCCGGCGCCGTGGCGCGGATTTGAATATGGTCTTGACGGCGGATTGCAAGGCGCCGGAGCCCACCGCCTTGGCCGAGGCCGGAGCGTTCCTGCGGCCCCTGGGTGGGCGCCTGGAGCTGCATGCCGCGGGCAAGCGCCAGACCCGCTGCGATCTGCAGATGCCCCTGGCGCCACGGGTCTCCGCCGTGCTGTTGGTGGCAGTGGGCAGTGAAATTCTGGCTCTGCCGCTGGCGGAGGTCACGGCAGTGCTGCAGCTGTCCGCCGAGGAGCTGGAGGCCGGCGCGGAGACCGGTATCGAGCATCAGGAACAGCGTTGGCGGCTCGGTCGTTTGGGCGCTCTGCTGGCGCTCGGTGAGGAGTCCGAGCGCAAACCGGCGAGCCGGCTGCCGCTGGTGCTGATGGCCTCCGGCGGCGCGCGCCGCGCCCTGATGGTTGACGCCATCGGCGAGCGTGTCGACGTGGTGGTGCGTTCGGTCGTCCCCCAGTTGCGCTCGGTAAAAGGGCTGGCTGGCGCAGCGATTCTGGGCGACGGCCAGGTTGTGCTGCTGCTCGATGTCGGCCAGCTCATGGAATCCCACTCGGAGGCTGTCGCCGACCACCCCGAAACCGTTTCATGAGGCCCCCGGCCGGGCTCCCGGTGGCCCTTCCCCGGGTTGAATCAGAACTTCAAGAAATTCCGCACGGACTATCGGCAAGCTACTGTTCTAACAGCGGTTCGACGAATGCATTCGCGGGGCGGATAGTCTAGGATTTAACAGATAAACCCGTCACGTCGGAGTGCGGCCCGGAGGGGGGAAATAAGGCCGTGACCGGAAGGAATCAGAACGGTCTCGGCGGCGTCAAAGTGATGGTCATCGACGACAGCAAGACCATCCGACATACCGCCGAGACGTTGCTAAAAAACGCTGGCTGCAAGGTCGTTACCGCGACCGACGGCTTCGAGGCGCTCGTTCGCATAGTCGATCACGAGCCCGACATCATTTTCGTCGACATCATGATGCCGCGGCTCGACGGTTATCAAACTTGTGCGCTCATCAAGCACAACCAGTTTTTCAAGAAAACGCCAGTGATAATGTTATCGAGTAAGGATGGACTGTTCGATCGCGCCCGCGGACGCATCGTCGGCTCGGAACAGTATCTCACCAAACCGTTTACGGGCGACGAGTTACTCGGTGCCATCGAGAAGCACGTATTGAATGGCGGTCACTGACATGAACGCGGTCAAAAAAAGCGATCCGGCTGGTTGGAGACTACGCTCATGACCCATGTGCTCATCGTCGACGACTCGCTGACAGTCGTTGAGAATGTTTCACGTTTGCTGATACAGAACGGCTTCAAAACTTCGTCGGCAACGACCGCCGAGCAGGGGATCGTCAGGGCTCGGAACGAGCGGCCGGATCTTATCTTGATGGATATAGTGTTTCCCGGCATGAGCGGTTTTCAAGCAACGCGCAAGATCAATCGCGATCCGGATATTTCAGACATCCCCGTAGTCATCCTGAGTGTCAGAAACGAAGCGAGCGACCGGGAATGGGGATTGCGCCAAGGGGCGCGCGAGTACCTGACCAAGCCGTGTCCAGCGCAGGGGCTCATCGATGCGGTGACGCGAAATGCAGGACCAATATCATAGCGCACCCCGGTATCGAGTGAGGCATGCAGGAAAACGTCAACGACCCAATCGCCTTGTTGCGCGATATGGAACGGCGGGCCCGAGGCGGGCCTGCGGGTTCCCCCGACGCGCAGACGCCTGGGGACGTGTGGCGTGGAATCGGATTCTCCGTAGGCGCTCGGCGTTTGGTGATCTCGATGGCCGACATCAGCGAGGTGATCCATTGTCCCAAGCTCGCGCGCGTGCCCGGCGCAAAGCTTTGGCTGATGGGCATCGCCAATCTGCGCGGCGCGTTGTTGCCGGTAGTGAATCTGCACGGTTTCCTGCTCGGTCAGCTCGCGTTGCTCGATCGAGAGTCCAGAATCTTGGTCATCGAGCAGGGTGAAATTCTTTCCGGCCTGGCGGTCGAAGAGGTATTCGGCGTAAAGCACTTTCTACGCGAGCAGCGTCAGCCCGATGCGGTCGCTTCCGAAGACTGGCTTTCTCCGTATATGGTCGGCAGCTTTCATGTCGCCAACGAGACCTGGGAAGTCTTCGACGTACATGCGTTGATTGCCGCGCCTGCCTTCATGCAGGTAGCCGCATAGACGAGCGGGCAATTGATGAGGTTGTCAAAAATACTTCGTAACGACAGCGCCGCGGCATCCGCCGGGGAGGTGTCCAGTTATGAGTCCACCATGGGCGCGTCGCGCCGCCAAAGAAGATTTTTGCCAGGACCAGATTCGAGAAGAGTTTCCCAGCAGTAGTCAAATATGGACCACGCCACGCTCCAATGGGTGCAGGGTGATATCGAGGACACGTTGACGCAGGCACGCTCTGCGTTGGAGAAGTTCTCGGAAGATTCCCATTCCTCGCACTACGTGCAGAGTTGCGCTGACGCGCTGCACAGCGTGCATGGCGTGCTCGAGATGTTGGAATACTATGGCGCGTGTTTGCTGTTGGAAGAAATGGAGAGTCTGTGCCGCTTACTGCAACGTGCCGAGGTCGGTGACGCCAACGAGGAGATGTGCGAGCTCTTGCTGCGCAGCATCCTGCAGCTGGGAGAGTACCTGAACTACCTGCGTGCCGGCCATCAGGATACGCCGACGATTTTCATGCCGCTTCTCAACGATCTCCGATGCGTGCGTGGCGAGCCCCTGCTCTCGGAGAATGCCCTGTTCGCGCCGGATCTGAATGTCGATCTTCCGATTGCGGACGAAACCCATGATCTGGACGAGGATCAGTTGCGCGAGATCGCGCGCCGCCTGCGCGCCTATTACCAGAAGGGTTTGCTGGACTGGTATCAGGGTACGGTGGATGAAACGGGCCTCGCGCTCATGCAGGCGGTGGTGGTGCGATGCGAAAAGCTCTGCAGCGGCACGCCCAGCGTGCGTCTGTGGTGGATTGCCGCCGCCGTCATCGAGGCGCTGCGCGACGGCGGACTGGAAGCGAGTGTCTCTGTGCGCCGCCTGCTGGGGCTGCTGGATCAGCAACTGAAAACCGTTTCCAGCGACGGATCCGCGGCGTTGGCGCGCCCGGCAGCCGCGGATCTGGTCAAGAATCTGCTCTACTATCTGGCTCGCTCGACTTCCACCAGCGCGCGAGTGACGTCCATTCGCGTGACCTATCGACTCGACGATCTGTTCGTCGGAGGCGGGGCCCTGGAGCGCGCCCAGCGCATTCTCTGTGGTCCCGATTTGGATTCGCTGAAGGCGGTTGCCGCAGGCATCAAGGAGGATTTAGCGAGCGTCAAGACGGCGCTGGACGCTCACGTGCGTCAGAGTGGATCCGACCCCGCCGATTTCGGGCCGGTGGCGGACAAGCTGCGCCGCGTCGCCGACACTCTCGGACTCCTCAATCTCGGGCGCAGCCGTAAGCTGGTGGCGTCCCACGTCGAGCAGTTGCGCGGCTTCGCGGAGTCACCGGGCGCGCTGACCGATTCCGTGCTCATGGGCATCGCCAGGGATCTACTGCGTGTGGACTCTACACTGGACAGCATAGCGGAGCGCGGGCTCGCCGATGATGAGCAACGGGTCGTAGAAACCGCAACGCCCGCCTCCGGCGATACCGAGCTCAACAGCATCGAGTATCTGCGCCTGGTGACGGCCGTGGTCGGCGAATCCACCACCGAGCTCGCTGCCATCAAGCACATTATCGGCGAGTATCTGCGCAAGCCGCAGGATCCCAATCTGCTCCCTGAGATTTCCCGTCACGTGAGCGTCGTCGAGGGCAGCCTGCGTATGCTTTCCCTGGAGCGCGCCGCGGACCTGCTGCGCGATTGGGGGCGTTGGGCTTCTTCGCTGCTGTCCGGAAGGGAATTCGCGCCGCGGGCCGATGTGCTCGATGCGCTCGCCGATGCGCTGGTGGGCCTCGAGTTCTATCTGGAATCGGTCGTCGGGTTACAACCCAATGACCACGCGCTGCTGGAATTCACCGAAGACTGCATACGCTCGTTGGAGCGTTACGCCGACCAGGCCCGCGACGATGGTGTCGTCGGGAGCGCCGAGCCACCGCCGCCGGTATCGGCGGAAGCGGTGGAGCCGGAGGTCGATGACGAGATCCTCCAGGTATTCATCGACGAGGCCCGTGAGGTCATCCAGGTATTGAAGGATTGCCTTATTCGGTGGAATGCCGACCCGAGTGACCGCGACGCACTGATTACTGTGCGCCGCTCGTTTCACACCCTCAAGGGCAGCGGCCGCCTGGTGGGGGCCACGGACGTCGGTGAGTACGCATGGGCGGTGGAAAATGTGCTCAATCGGGTCATAGAGGGCATTTGCCCGTCCACTCGCGGCATACGGGAGTTCGTTACCGAAGCCCAAGACCGTCTACCCGGCCTCATCGACGCGTTGAGTGCCCGCCAGCCCGGCAGCCTGGATGTGGAGGCATTCGCCGAACGCGCGCGCGAGTTGCTCGCCGGGCAACCAGGCGCGGGCGTCCAGGACACCACGCAGCTCGCCGTTGATGTCGAGCAGATGCCGGTATCGGCCGAGGCACCCACTGTGCCCGGCGAGTCGGACGATACACGGCGCATCTTCATCGGCGAGGCCGGGCGAATCCTCGAGCTCAGCGAGGCCATCGTCGAACATTGGCGTGAATCCACCTACGACCCGCTTTTCGTTACCGAGCTGCAGCGCGAGCTGCACACTCTGAAGGGTGGCGCGCGCACTGCCGGGGTCACGGCGGTGGGTGATCTCAGCCACGCCATGGAGTCGGTCTTGATGATGGTCGCCGAAGAGCACCTGCCGCCCTCCGACACGCTTCTCGACCTCATCGAGGACTGCCACGATCGTCTGGAAGGGCTTCTCGACTCGGCCCGGGACAAGCAGGAATCTGCTTCGGTGGAGGATCTGATCACGCGCATGGACGATCTTGTCTGCCCCGGCGTTTCCGGCGGCGAGAACGTGCCAACCGTCGGCGGCGAGGCGTCGATAACATCCGGGCTTGCGGAGATTACCCGCGGCCGCGCCGTGGCGGCGAGCCAGGCCTCGACGGCTGCCGGCGGCCGTCTGATGGCGCTCGACAAGGGCGAGTGCATTCAGGTCTCGTCGGCATTCCTGGACAGCTTGTCGGATTATGCTGGTGAGCTCACCATTTCCCAGTCGCGCTTCGGTCAGCAGGTCGGATCCTTCAAGCACAACCTGGAGGAGATGGATCAGACCATCACAAGGCTTCGCGATCAGCTGCGGCGCATGGAGGTCGAAACCGAAGCACAGGCCCAGCTTCGCAAGGACCACGCGATCGAAACTGACTCGCAGCAGGAGCAGGACGCCCTGGAGCCGGAGCGGTTATCGAAACTGCAACAGCTTTCCCGCTCTTTGCTGGAAAGCACCTCCGATTTGCGCAGTATCCGGGAAATTCTCGGCGGCATAGCGCGGGAATCCGACCACATACTGGCCGAGCAGACGCGGGTCAGCAAAGATTTGCAGCAGGGGCTGATGCGCACACGGCTGTTGCCCTTCTCCGAGCAGGTGCAACGATTCCGCCGCCTGGTCCGGCGCACCACGACCGAGCTCGACAAGCGCGTGGAGCTGGAAGTCGAGGGTCAGGAAATCCGTCTGGACCGAACCATCCTCGAACGCATCACTCCATCCCTGGAACACTTGTTGCGCAATGCCGTCGACCACGGCATCGAGCCACCGAGTAGGCGCAAGCAACTGGGAAAACGCGAAATCGGCACGGTCAAAATTGCCGTATCCCGTTCCGGGCCCGAGGTCGTGATAAAGATTTCAGATGATGGCAATGGCCTCGATCAAAGCGCCATCTACAAAACGGCGGTGCACAAGAAGATGGTGGCTTCCGGTGCCAAGCTCACCGACGAGGAGCTGTTTCAGCTGATCCTGGAACCGGGTTTCAGCACCATGCAGGAGGTAACCCAGATCTCCGGGCGCGGTGTCGGGCTTGACGTGGTCAATGCCGACATCAAGCAGTTCGGAGGAACGCTCGATATAGCGTCGCGACCGGGGCGGGGTTGCATGTTCACCATACGCCTGCCCTTCGTGCTCGCCGTCAACCAGGCGTTACTGGTCGTGGTGGACGACGAAAACTTCGCGCTGCCGATTTCCAATGTCGCCGGCGTAGTGCGTGTCTCCCGGGAGAACCTGCGGCGCCTGGAGGCCGAGCAGGCGCCGTCATTCGAGTATGCCGGCTCTCGCTACCGGTTTGCCCATCTCGGCACCATGCTCGAGTTCGGCGAGCCGAACTACGACCAGTCCCGTCAGCCGTACCCGGTCGTGCTGGTGCATGCCGGTGAGCACCGCATGGCATTTCTGGTGGAGAGTCTCACCGGTCGCCACGATATTGTGGTCAAGCCTCTGGGCCCGCAGCTGTCCGGGATCCAGTGGTTGAGTGGCGCCACCGTTTTAGGCGACGGGCGCGTCGCGATGATCCTCGACGTACCCGCACTCTTGCGCCGCGCCGCCTCTTTGCACGGAGTCGCGCGCGACCGAAGCACCTTCGGTCAACAGACGGTGTCGGCCGAGGATGTCGCGATCGTGATGGTGGTCGACGATTCCATCACTGTGCGCCAGGTCACCCAGCGGCTGTTGAATCGAAACGGTATCGATGTGTTCACCGCCAAGGATGGCGTCGAGGCCCTGGCACTGCTGAAACAACGGCGACCGGATCTGATGCTGCTCGATATCGAGATGCCGCGCATGGATGGATTCGAGCTGGCCGCGACCATTCGCAAGGACGACGATTTCAAGGATCTCCCGATCATCATGATTACGTCGCGCACGGGCAAGAAACATAGCGATCACGCGACCCGGATCGGCGTCAGCCGCTACCTGGGCAAGCCCTATCATGAAGGCGAGTTGCTGGAGAACATCAACTCGCTGCTCGGGAGAACGTGAGTTGGAGCAGGATGAATGCATGGTCCGGTGCTTGGCACTACCCATTGCCGGTGAGCAGATCCTGGTTCCCAATGCCGTGGTGGCGGAGGTGGTCGCCGCGGACACCGTCTCCCCGATCAGTGGCGATCCGGAGTGGTTGCTTGGCACTCTCACCTGGCGGGGCTCGGTGCTGCCACTCGTGTGCATGGAGGCGGCGGTAGGCGGTACCAGGCTCGAGGCGGGCGCCCGCTCCAAGATCGTGATCCTGAAAGCCTTGTCCGCAGGTGAGCCGCGGATGAATTTCGCTGTTCTGGTGCAGGGGATCCCCCACCAGGTGCTCGCGACGGATCACACGGTGACACTGGAATCACCAATAAACAATGGGCGGCCGTTCGTGGCGGCGGACCTGCAGGTGGAGGGCGAGCAGGCCTTCATTCCGAATCTGGACGCCGTTGAAAAGGCGCTCATGGATGTCGTCGACCGGTGGCAGGTCACCGGTTAGACTATTCAAATTGACCGTGATCGGAGCGAATCCGGCGTTGCACACGATCGTGGTGAGCCTGTGCAAGCGCTATCGTTGGCGTGATGGCTGGTTGCGACCGCTGTCTGACGAAGAAAAATAAATGGGATCGTTCGGGGGGAAGAAGAGTTCCCGGCCCGTTGTTGTAGAGGATTTGAAGACGGTTTTGCACGAGTACATTCCGGAGATGCAGCTCCACTAACTGCCCCGACGGATATGAGGAAAAGCAAAAAGCATGGCCATCAATAAGATACTCGTCGTCGACGACGTTGCCACCGATCGGATGTACCTGCGCGAGATATTGACCGATGCGGGCTACCAGGTCATCACCGCTGCCTCGGGAAAGGAGGCTCTGAATCTCGCCAGCAGCGACAAGCCAGATTTGATATTTCTGGACATCGTCATGGATGATATGGACGGTTACCAGGCCTGCAGGAAGCTGACGAGCGGCGAGGCCACGAAACACATACCAGTGGTTATGGTCAGCGCGAACAAGCAGAAAGTCGATAAGCTCTGGGCTCAGAAGCAGGGAGCCCGCGCCTATGTCACGAAGCCGTATACGAACGACGACATCACCAATCAGATACAAAAGTTTCGATAAGTGGCTACCGAACTACTCAGTCCGACGGTAGCGCTGACACGCTACTTCGTAACACCGGATCAGGAACACGGCCTGTCCGGGATGGCGGATGGTTCGGCGCAGGCTCAGCGTTACGGTTTCCGAATCGGAGCGTGCCGGTTTGTGCACGACGTTTCCCTCAAGGTGGAGCTCATCGAGCTTCCACACTGCTACGATTTGCCGAACTCCAGCGTATGGTTTCGCGGGCTGGTGAATTTACGCGGAAACCTCGTGCCCGCTCTCGATCTCAAGAGCCTGTTGGGTGGCGGTGGTCCGGTCGGTGACAGGCAGATGCTCCTCGTGATTGGCAGCGGTAAAAGAGCTGCCGCGCTGGTCATCGACGGCACACCGGACCACATCAGCATCGACGCAGGCAGTCGTGTCGCGCAGCCCCAACACGTCCCCGAGATTCTCCAGGACCACTTGCGGGGGGCGTATGAGTATGCCGGTGAAATCTGGTATCAGGCTGATTATGAGGGCTTGTTCGAATCCTTGGCCCAGCGTACCGCTGAATAACAGAACAACCACGTGGGGATACTCGCGAGATGAATGTCTTCCAACGATGGGACCTGGGACCAGGTGGTCGACTCGACCGATTTCGAGGCGCGTGCCTGATGATTGTCCTCGCCACGCTGGCACCCGCCGCCGGTGCCCAGCAGGATATAGGCGAATCGGAGCTCGAAGATCTCTTGCGGGTGAAGATACGCACGGTACAGCACATGGCTCTCAATCCGCTTCTCATCCGGGCAGTGAGGCAGCAGAATGCATCTGGCCTGACTCCGGAGGAGATTGGCCGCCGGGACGAGGCCTGGCGCGCCACCAAGGAGCTGACGCCCTTCAAGCTCTCGCTGCAGACATCAGCCGCCGGGGGCTTTCTCAGGGCGCAGGTCCAGAGGAGCACGTCGTTCAACGAGGCTTTTCTTACGGACAATCAGGGCGCGAATGTCGCCGCCTTTCCGGCCACCAGTGATTACTGGCAGGGCGACGAAGATAAGTGGAGCAACTCCTTCAATGGCGGCAACGGCCGGATTTTCGTAGGAGCGCTGGAACTCGACGAGAGCACTAATACAGTTGCCGCGCAAGTGTCGGCCCCGGTACTGGACCGAGGCAAGACCATTGGCGTTCTGGTAGTTGGCGTCACGATCAATTACCTGCAGACGAAACGGCAGTAACTTTCGAGGAAAGCACTACAAGGTAGATACATGTGAACAAACTATTCAGCAAATTGAGAATTGGACCTCGATTGATCTTCCTGATCACCGTGCAGGCGATCATTTTGTTGACCATTGGCTTTACGGCGCTCGCCGGATTGACCTTCGCATCGCGCTCTACGGATCTGTTGAACCGATACGTCACCGAAGGCACGAGGCTCAGTTACCTGGCGGACACGATTCAGGGTGAGCTACTCGCCACCGTGCATCGCGTGAATACGGGAGCCATGATCTGGGAAGAGGGGCGGAAGAATCTCGCCTTTGCCAACCAGCAGTTCGAAGAGGACTGGAGAACGTACACTGCTGCCTTGAGCCCCGACGAGGCGGAGTTCATCGAGGACGTGCTGGCACCCGGACTCGCCGGTGTGCGATCGTCCTTCGTCGAATTGGAGCGCTTGTTCAGAAACGAGAATCCCACCAATCTCTCCCTTTTCGTCATTAATGGTCTGGATGAGTTCGTGCAGCCGTTTCTAAACGCCTTGCTCGCGAGCTCCTCCGAGCGCCAACTTGCATCTGAGCAGACCTTCGCCGAATCATTGAAGACTAACAATTTATTCTTCTACGCGAGTCTCGCCGTCATAGTTGTTGGCGTAATCCTGGCCGGTGTAATCGGGTACTTAATCTATCGTTCCATCGTCGACCCGATCGAGCGCATCTCCAACACCGTGCATAGCGTAGCGGAAGGTGACTATGGTGTGCGTGCCGGACTCACCGGCAGTGACGAGTTCGCCCGTCTCGGCACGGCCCTCGACGAGCTCCTGCAGGACAAGGTCACGATGTTGGTCGACGCTGAAGAAGAGAACGAACGCCTCAACGAGTCGGTTCTCAGGCTTCTAGAGGCCGTTGCCAGGCTCAGCGAGCGCGACCTGACAGTGACGGTACCGGTATCCGCCGACGTCACCGGACCGGTCGCCGACGCCATCAATCAAATGGCCGAGGAAACCGGTCGGGTGCTGAGGCGAGTATCGCGTATCGCAAGCCAGGTGGGAGCTTCGTGCGCCACGGTGAACAAGAAGGCCGAGATCGTCAACGCCACCGCCCACGCCCAGCAGATCGAGGCGGAGAAAACCGCTAGTGAGCTGGCGAGAGCATCCAATACGCTGGTGAATATCGCGAAGGTCGCCCGCGCCAGCAACGAAGCCGCCCAGCTCACCACGGAAACGACCCAGTCCGCCATGACTACCGTGACCGGGACGCTCGAGAGCATGAATGAAATCCGCGAGGCGATTCAGGAGACCGGGAAACGCATCAAGCGGCTCGGAGAGCGTTCTCAGGAGATCACTGCCATCGTCGATATCATCAACACCATCGCCGAACGCACTCACGTGCTGGCATTGAACGCCGGTATGCAGGCCGCCGCAGCCGGCGAGGCGGGACGCGGTTTCGCAGTGGTCGCGGACGAAGTGCAGCGGCTCGCCGAAAGCTCACGCGAGGCCACTGCGCAGATCGCGAGCCTCGTGAAAAATATCCAGGTGGATACCAACGACACAATCGTAACCATGGACCGTACCATCAGCCAAGTGGTCGCCGGCTCGCGGATGGCGGAATCGGCGGGCCAGCAGATGATCGCCAGCCAGAAGACCACCGCCTCCCTGGTGCGCTCCGTTGGCGAGATCGCGGCCAGCTCCGAGCAGCAGGCACGCATCAGTAACCAGTTGCGGGAACGTGCAAGCAGCATGCTGTCGCAGACCCAGGAGACTTCCAAGGAGCTCGTGGAGCAGCTCACACAGACGAAAAATCTTGTGCAGTACGCGAGAATGCTCGTTCAATCGGTACGCGTGTTCAAACTTCCCACCGAGGCGAGAGGCTGATCGACGTTCGTCGATGGACAGTCTCCGCCGCTGCGGGTAGCACGTCGAGGCCATGGCGGACAAGGGCGTAGTCGACGCGCTGTGCGCGGAACTCCGGGAGGGCGAATCGGAGCTTGCCGATGCCCTGTCGGGAATCGTCACGCCCGACGCTGCTGAATCCGACGTCGCCGGTCATATTCAGCGCTACGCGGGCTATCTGCGCCGTTTCGCCAACGCGGCCGAAATGCTCGATCTGCCGGCGGTCAAGGAGCTGGCAGGCTTCTTTGAATCGAATGCGCTGGCGCTCGCCGAGTTAACTTCGGAGGATCGCGGACACGTCGAACGCCGGAGCCTGTTCGCCGAGTGGCCGCAGTTGCTCGGCGGCTTTCTCGCCAAGCCCGACGATGCCTCGACTCTGCGTCGACTGATGCTGCAGACACAGGACCCGGCCTGGCCGACGCCCATGGATGAGGAGCAGGCACAGGATCTCGCCGAAAGGTTGCTGAGCGAGGTTCTGACGGGCGATGGGTCACAACCGGACGCGGGATCCTCGGGCGACGTGCCACCGTCTGCCGCCGCCGACGAGGATGATGTGCGATTGAGTTTTACCGATGACATCAATCCCCAGCTCGTGAACGCTTTCCTGCACGAGGCGCCGCAGCACATCAATCGCCTGTCCCGGTGTGTGCAGCGCATCGTCGGCAACCAGGCCGGCCTCGAGGACATCAGTCAGGCCCAGCGTGTCGCGCATACCATCAAGGGATCCGCGAACATTACCGGTGTCGCCGGCATCGCAAACCTCACCCATCGCATGGAAGACATTCTCGAATTCTTCGCCAACCATGAACGGCTTCCGCCAGCGGGACTCGCTGACACACTTCTCGATGCCAGCGACTGTCTGGAGGTGATGGTGGAGCATCTTCTCGGAATGGGCGCGCCTCCGGCGCAGTCGTTGGGCGTGCTGCGCAGGCTCATCGACTGGGCCGGGCGAATTGAACGTGGCGAGCCCATCGATCTACCCGACTCGGATTCCGTAGAGATACCGAATCCCGCCGATCTCACTTCGCACACCGTAAAGCTGCCGGCTTCCGCCAAGCCCACCCCGTCGATGGAATCGCAGGTGACGGTGACTCCCAAAGCCGGATCCGTGCCCAGCGTGTCGATTCCCGCGGCGATCATGCGGACGGCGCCTGCCCAGGCGAGCGCCGGAGCCGAAACGGCCGCACTTCGCGTCCCCATCGACACCATCGACGACCTGCTGCGCCTGGCCGGCGAGCTGGCAACCTCCGTCGTCCAGATTCAGGGCCGCCAGCAGCAAAGCCTCATCCAGGCGGCGGCGCTGGCCGAGCAGAACGCGCTCGTGCAGCAACGCCTGGCGGCTCTGCAGGATTTAGTGCAGCTGCGTGGCGTACCGTCTGCGCGCCGTGCGTTGCTCGCGGTTGCGGGCGTCGATGAGGAAGAGTTCGACCCGCTCGAACTCGATGAATACAGCGAGCTTCACAGCGCCACCAACGCCTTTGCCGAGGCGCTCACCGATTCCCGCGAGTTCGCCGATCTACTGCGTGCGGAGCTGAATGCACTCGAAGAGCTGATGGTGCAGCACGAGCAGGTCAGTTCTGAGCTCAATCACGTCGTGCTCTCCTCGCGCCTGGTTCCGGTATCCACCATCGTGCCGAGATTACAGCGCGGTGTTCGACAGACCAGCCGGGCGACGGGCAAGAATGCCCGCTTGAACGTCACCGGCGACGAGATGCTGATCGACAGCGAAATCCTCAACAATGTCGTTGATCCGCTCATGCACATCGTTCGAAACGCCGTCGATCACGGCATCGAAAGTCCGGCTGAGCGTATTGCCAACGGCAAAGACGAACACGGCAACATCGATTTGGTGTTTTCGCGCGAGGGTGAAAGCGTCATCATTCGTTGCCAGGACGACGGAGCCGGTTTCGATTTTCTCAGAATTCGTGAATTGGCCGTGTCTCAGGAGATGGTTCCGGGCGATCGTCATATGAGTGAGCGTGAACTGGCGCGCCTCACGCTGATACCGGGCTTCACGACACGCCGCGGCACGACCCAGGTCTCCGGGCGCGGCATTGGTATGGATGTCGTAAACCGCAGCATTACCGATCTGCGCGGTACGATGGATATCGATTCGTCGGCGAACGCGGGCAGCACCATTACGCTGCGCGTGCCGCTCACGATGATTTCCATGCACGTGCTGTTGGTACGCATAGGCGAGCGCGTTTTTGGAGTGCCCAGCAGTACCCTCGAGCAGGCGCTGTTTTCCGACGCCGGACCGGTTGTACATGTAGAGGACGAGTGGATTTTCCGATACGCCGAAATTGATTACTCGTTGAGAAATGTGAGCGAGCTGGTGGGGATGCCGGGTTCGGCGGTATCCACACTCGCTCAGCGTGTCGCGCCTCTGCTTCTGGTTCGCACCGAAACCGGACCAGTGGGCGCGGTCGTGGATGAGCTCGTCGATGGCCGCTATCTGGTGGTCAAGAGACTCGGCGATTTCGTACCACGGGTACGTGGCGTCATCGGTGCGTCCATTCTTGCCGATGGCAGCGTCGCGCCGGTGCTCGATATTCAGGAGTTGCTGCGCCAGCCCGTGACACCGGTTATGGCGATCGAGATCGCGGAACCGGAAGGAATTACACACAATGCGCCCAATGTGCTTGTCGTCGATGACTCCCTGAGCGCGCGCCGCACGCTCGCCCAGGTGATCTCGGACGCAGGATACGAGCCCCGCACTGCCGTCGATGGACTGGACGCCATCGACGCGATAGAGGAGCGCATTCCGGACTTGATCCTGTTGGACCTCGAAATGCCGCGCATGAACGGCCTCGAGCTCGCTGCACACCTGCGGGCCGACCAGGGAACTCACGACATCCCGATCGTCATGGTCACATCACGTTCTACGGGCAAGCACCGTGAGCAGGCCCACGCCGCCGGGATAGACGCCTTCATCACCAAGCCCTATCAGGAAGACGAGCTGGCTGAGCAGATTCGCCTACTCATTTCACCCAGATGAACGCAGGGTCTCCACTCTTAGGCAATGTTGTATCGGGTTGGATCGCCTGCAACTTCGACGAAGTCACCTTGTTGATCCCCATGGAAGATGCCGGTGCGCGTGTCGATGCCGACGAGCTGGTGCCGGCCGCGCAGCGACTGGAGCTGGGGATGCTGCGTTGGCAGGACGAGCTATGGCCTGCCTACCGCCTCGACCGAGAGCTCGTGCCGGTCACGTGGCAGATGAGCCCGACGACGGTCGTGTTACCCGTATGCGCCAACGGACAGGCGCGCGGTATCGTATGCGATCAAATTCGCAGCTTCGACCACCCTGTCGCGGTGAGTTTGTATCCGGTTCCCGGTTGCCTGCGCGAACGTCCGTCCCCGGTAATCGCTCTCGGTCTGTATGAGACCTTGCGCGTCGGGTTGGTGGTGCGCGGCGAGAGTTTAATCCGCCATCTTGACGCTGCTCTGGGAGATCGTGTCCGGTGAGTGAGGTGAGCGCACAAGCCTGGTTACTGGAGTTCTCCCGCAACCAGGTCGCCGCAGTCGGTTTGCACGAGCTCCTGGAAGTGCTCTCCAGACCAAAGCTTTATCATGTGCCCATGGCAAGCGCGCGCTGTCACCAGGTACTCGTATGGCGCGATGAGATATTGCCGGTGGTCGACTTCGGCGCCGATCCCGCGAGCGAGCCTGACGATGCAGCGCCAGGCGGCGCGGTGACCGCCATCGCGGTTTATCAAACCGTACCTGGCGAACCGCTGCGTCATGGTGCCCTACAACTGAACGTTATGCCGAAGGCCATCACCGTCGCCGACAATATGGCATGTGCCCTGCCGGAGTCGCACCCGTCGCTAAGTGAACTCGCCATCTCGTGCTTTTTCTACGAGAATCTCGCTATACCCGTCATCGACCTGACGCGTGTCTTCGAAGAATAAAAGGGGACGCACTTATTTTAAGGAATAAAAGGGGACGCACTTATTTTAAGGAGCATTAGATACACTTGTAGTCACTGACTACAAGTGTATCTAATGCTCCTTAAAATAAGTGCGTCCCCTTTTATTCCTTAAAATAAGTGCGTCCCCTTTTATTCTTTTATTTCAGATCGCCCCAACGCAATTGAATGGCGGTCACCCCGGCAACGGCGGCGGTTTCCGTGCGCAGTGTGCGCGGACCGAGGGAGACGCCGCGGAAGCCCACTGCACGAGCAGCCTCACGTTCATCCGCTTCCAGACCGCCCTCGGGGCCCACCAGGACTGTGACCAAGCCGCCGCTGTACTCCAGATCAGAAACGCTGATGGGTGAATTCGGATCCAGAATCAGATCCAATCCTCCGCACTCGTATCCCCGCAACCACTCTTCCAATGCAACGACCGAAGAGAGTTCGGGAATGCTGTTACGTCCACATTGTTGACAGGCGTGAACGATAACTCCACGCCAGTGCGCGAGTCTGCGTTGCGCGCGCTGCGCATCGAGGCGAACCACACCGCGCCGCGTCAGCAACGGTACGATACTTGTTACGCCCAACTCCACGGCTTTTTGAATTGCGTAATCCGTACGTTCGCCTCGGCCTACGCCTTGAGCAAGCCGTACATGCACCGGCGACTCATTGTCCACATCCCGGTAGTCGCCGGTGCGAACTCGAGAGGCCGCCCGCTGCACCTCTTCGATGGTCGCGGCGTACTCGCCCCCCCTTCCGTCGAACAGCGTCAATTCCGCCCCGGCCTTCAGGCGCAGCACGCGCGACAGATGGCGGTGTTGATCTCCCGTGAGCGTGTAGCGCTCGTCGGCGCCCAAGCGCTGAGGGTGATAAATTCTCGGCGCTCGCTCAACCACCCATCGTCATCCCGTTCAATGTAAACCGGTCCTCCAGCGACAGGGCCGCACGGTACCGCCGGGCACCCGGCAAGCCCGCAAATCAGGCCTCAGGGGGCCCGTCGGCCCCGCCTATACTCAGAGACCCCATCGAGAAGGTACACTATCTGGTTGTGGAACCCGTGGAAACCCTGCAGCTGCTGGTCATCGAATCGACCTCCAACGACGTCGAGGCGCTGCTCAATGCGCTACGCAACGACGGCGTTGCGGTCGAATCCCGGCACCTTTCGGACATGAAGCGACTCGAGGGCTCTCTCGACGAAGAACGGTGGGATCTGCTGCTCTGCGCGACCAACGTCGATGGGGTCGATATCGCCCAGGTCGTCGAAATGGCGAGCGCCAAGGGTCACGACATGCCCGTAGTCGTGATTCACGACCGGGATCCCGATGAAGCTCGCCAGGCGGTAGTCGACGCGCTCGCCGCCGGGGCCAAGGACGCGGTCCAGAAGACCGACGCCGAGCACTTGAAGCTCGTACTGCGCCGCGAGTTCCAAAGCCTTGGTGCCCGCCGTGACGTCCGCCGCTGGCGTGATGCATTGTCGGAGCGCGAGGAACGTTGGCGCGCGTTGCTGCAGGCGTCGCGCGATCCTATCGCTTATGTTCACGACGGCACGCACATACATGCCAATCCGACTTACCTGGATATGTTTGGTTTCGACAGTATCGACGAGTTGACTGGTTCGCCTGTTTTGGACCTTGTCATCGCTGACGATCAAAGTCGTTTCAAGGATTTCATGCGGGCTCATATGAAAGGCGAGGGCGAGGGATCGAGTATCGAAGTCGCCGGACTGCGGTCCGACGGAAATCGTCTGGACATCAGAATGGAGTTGTCACCGGCGACATTCGAAGGCGAGCTCTGCTGGCAACTCATCGTACGAGATCAATCGGAAAGCAACGAAATTCGGGCGCAACTGGAGTATTTGAGGAAGCACGATCCTCTCACCGGTCTCTACAATCGGCAGTACTTCATGTCGGCCCTCGAAAAGGCAGTGGTTGGCGGCGCCGGTTCCGATTCGGGCAGGATGCTTCTCTACCTCGAGCTTGACAACTTCAACGTGCTGAAGGAGACCATTGGCATCGGTGCGACCGATACGCTGATCGCCGAAATCGCACGCACGCTGCTGGGAAGAGTTCCGGAGGGAGGTGTTCTTTCCCGTTTTGGTGACAGTGTTTTCACTTTGATGATGCAAGTCCCCCATATTCGTGCCGCCTGGGATGTGGCCGAGGATTTGCGCAGCGCAGTCGGCGAACGCATCGTCGATGTGTCCGGCAAATCGGTGATCAGCACCTGCAGCATCGGCATCTGCCCGATGTTGAGCCGCGCACGCGCGCCGGAAACGGTACTTGCCCGCGCGCAGCATTCATGTCGAACCGCCAGAAAGCAGGGTGGAAACCGAATCGAGATTCATTTTCCGGCGGGCTCGAACCCGGCCACCGTCAAGATGAACGCCGAGTCACCCGGAAAAATCGTGGCGCAGGCGCTCGATGACGGCCAGGTATCCATGCTCTTTCAACCCATCGTCAATCTCCACGAGGACAATATGGAGGTTTACGAGGTTTATCTTCGCGTCGCCGGTGAGAGCGGCAGGCCGCTCTCCGAATCCTCAATTTTCAGTGCCGAGGTCGATGCCGATGTCGTCACCAAGCTGGATCAGTGGGTCATCGAGCGGGTCATCGAGTTGATGGCGAAACGCCAGCGCGGGGGTCATGACACCCACTTCTTCGTCAAGCTTTCCGAGCAAGCCATCGTCGATGAAAGCATGTTGCTGTTCATCAGCAAAAGCCTGCGCAGTGCGCAGGTCCCGGGTAAATGCCTCGTATTGAAGATCAGCGAAGCGTCAGCAATGAGTCAAGTGAAGAATGTGAAGGCGTTCATCAAGGGATTGAAACAGCTCGATTGCTACACTGCCCTCGAGCATTTCGGCACTGGCTTGACCTCCTTTAACACGCTGCGGCACGTGCCGGTGGATTTTCTCAAGATCGACGCGGATCTCGTGCACACTCTGGCAACAGATCACGAGAGCCAGTCGGCGGTGCGTTCGATCGTGGAGATGGCGCGTTCTTTGAGAAAACGCGTTGTCGCGGTCGGTGTCGAAGACGCCGCCACCCTTGCCACGCTCTGGGACATGGGCGTGCATTTCGCCCAGGGCGACGGAATTCAGGTGCCGAGCGAGTCTCTGGAATGGGATTTCGCTGACAGCGAAATTGGCTGATGCTCAGCCCAACCTACGGCGCTAGATAGAAAGCCCTTTTTCCAACAACTCCTGAATCAACTCGCTGCTGTCACCACCCCCGAAGCTGAGCCCTCCGGATGAGTAGGTAGTGCCGAAGCTTGCCGCCAGATTTACAACTTGGCCCAGGCTTGCGAGAAACTGCTCGTCGCTGAGGGAGCCGAGGGGATGCAAGTAGAGACTCCAGAGAATTCCCCGTGCGATGGAATACCGGGCATCCAGCGCTGTGTCGAAGTTGGCCTGCAGCATGCGGAACATCAGCCCTGGGTCGAGATCGTCCGCGCGCGCCACCGGCGAGATGATGCGCATGCGATCGGCATTCTCGTCGGTGATCACGGTGACAGCGTGTCCGCCGACGGTGGCTCGCCAGAAACCCGAGCCTCCCTCGGCGTTCTCGTCCAGGCGCAGGATCAACGTCCCCAGGCGCTCGTTGTTCATTGGCGATTGCGCGGCCTGCGCGGATGCGAGCGTGAGCGACGCGAGAATCACGGCGAAAGCTGGTCGAAACAGAAAGGAAAGCGTCATTTGAACTCCTCCAGCGGCAACTATCCTCTATATGATCCGTCACAGAGGAAATCTGTTCTGTATCGTCGCGAGCCCTTTACTATAGTGGGATCGAGCCAATCACGTCGGGCTGAAATCCGGCATCTCAGTGAGGAAACACTATGAGGTCACCCGTATTTCTGACCGCCCTGATTCTGGCGGTTTCAGTCTCGGTCCATGCCCAGGACTCCAAGCCACTCACGACCAATGTCGAGAGGTTCAGCTACGGGGTCGGTCTGCAGATTGGACAACAGCTGAAGAGACAGGGACTGTCCGGTATCGATCCGCGGGCGATTGCCATGGCCATCGAAGACGTGCTCGCGGGGCGCGATCTGCGCGTGAGCATGGATGACCTGCGGGTTGCAGCCACCGCCTATCAGAACGAGCTGAATTCCGAGAAACTCGCGAAAGCCGCGAAGAACAAGGTCGCCGGCGACGAATTCCTCGAGGGCAACAGCGCCCGTGAGGGGGTTGTCGTTCTCGACTCCGGGCTGCAGTATCGCGTCGTCGAGTCTGGGGCTGGTGAGTCACCCGCGGAAACCGATACCGTGCGGGTGCACTATCGCGGGCGGCTGCTGGACGGCACCGAGTTCGACAGCTCCTATAGCCGCGGCGAGCCCGCCGAGTTTGGCGTCGGCCAGGTAATCCCCGGTTGGCAGCAGGCCCTGCAGCTGATGCCCGTGGGCTCGAAATGGGAGGTCTGGATACCGGCGGCGCTCGCCTATGGCACCGAGGGGACCGGCGGCATCGGACCGAATGAGACGCTGCACTTCGATATCGAGCTGATTGAAATCAAGGGCTGATTCCAGCCACCGTCATAGTCTGTCGAAAGCGCTCCGATAGGCGAACAGCGCCGGACTTCCGCCCGTGTGCAGGAAGACCACGTTGTCATCATCCTCAAATTGGCCACGGCGCACCAGGTCCGCCAGGCCTGCCATGGCTTTTCCCGTATAAACGGGATCCAGCAGCAGGCCTTCAGTGCTTGCGGTCAGGGCGACGGCCTCGATCATGTCCCGTGTCGGCAGCCCATAGCCCTGACCGACGTAGTCGCCATTCGCACGTACGACCTCGCGGGGCAGGGCACGCTTGCATTCGAGTAGCTCGAGGGTCTCGGCGCAAAGCGCCCCGACCATCTTCTCTTGCTCGTCGGCCGAACGGCTGACGCAAATTCCGAGTACCGAAGTGTCCGACTCTTTAATGTGTAGTCCGGCCAGCAAGCCAGACTGAGTTCCGGCGCTCCCGGTGGCGAGGACCAGATGATCAATGGTCAGGCTTCGTTCCTTCGCCTGCGCCACGAGCTCGAAAGCGCAGTCCACGTAGCCCAGTGCCCCCAGTGCATTCGACCCCCCCACGGGGACGAGGTAGGGGACGCTACCCGTCTCACGCAACTCATCCGCCACGGATTCGGCCGCAACATCCAGGTCCGTGCCGGTTGGAAAATTATGCAAGTGCGCATCGAACATGCGATCCAGCAGAACATTGCCACTGCCCCGATAGTCGCGATCAGTGTCTGCAGCAATGTCCTCCAGCAACAAGTGACAGCCCATGCCAAGCCTGGCAGCGGCCGCCGCGGTTTGACGGGCGTGGTTCGATTGCACGGCACCGGGAGTGATGACGGTATCGGCGCCCTGCTGGCGGGCGGCGGCCATGAGGAACTCGAGCTTGCGGGTTTTGTTGCCGCCCCCGCCCAAGCCCGTGCAATCGTCGCGCTTGACCCAGACGCTCGGCCCACCCAGCGCCTCGCTCAGACGCGGCAACGGCTCCAGGGGCGTCGGCAGATGAGCGAGCCCGATCCGGGGAAAATCGGCAAGAGGCAATTAGCAACTCCTCACAGGTTAGAACTGAAGCCGGTGCTAACGTTCGAATTCTGGAAGCTCGCCGTCCATGAACCAGTTTTCAATCTCCGGATCCCACCACCAGATGGCCTGCTGATAAACGTCTTTCACAATCAGCGTGTCTTCGAAGTAGTAATCGAACTTGACTGTCATGAGTGCTTCCGGATCGCCTTCGGTTTTGGAGTCGATGGCGTAGTCGAAGTTGGTTACGTGCAGACCCTTGAGCTTCGAAAGATCGGGCGGCTCCGCGGTGCCTTCCCGAGGACGAAGAAAACTGGCGGCAGCGCCCATATCACCCCAGCGTACCGCGTGGATGTAGGCGCGCACGCCTTCGTCGAGCTTCTTGGTCTGGTCCTTTTGCTGCAGGTCGGCACAGCCGGTGAGCACTCCCGCAATGAGCGGCAGGCAGGCGAAGAACGGGAGCAACCTCGCGATCATCTTAGGGCCTCCTAGCTGGGTTGAATGCACCCTGACATAGTAACAGTAAAACATGCCGACACTTCGCGCCTCGCCACGCTGCCGTCAATGCTCACGGGTGGCGCGGAAGCTTACTTCCGGCCACCGTTGGCAGGCCAGATTCAGGTTCACCAGCGTCGGCGCCAGATAGGCGAGGTTGCCGCCGCTGTCCAGAGCCAGGCGGTCGATGTTTTTGTTTCGGAACTTCTCCAGCTCCTGGGGATCCTCGCAGTCGACCCAGCGTGCGGTGGTCACGTCGACGACGTCGTAGCTGCTCTCGACGCCGTATTCGTGCTTGAGCCGATGGGCCACGACGTCGAACTGCAACATTCCGACAGCTCCCAGGATCACATCGTTGCCGAGTAGCGGTCGAAAGACCTGGGTCGCGCCTTCTTCGCTCAACTGATCCAGGCCCTTGTGGAGAGCCTTCATCCGAAGAGGGTCGCGCAGCACGACGCGCCGGAAAAGTTCCGGCGCGAAGTTCGGGACACCGGTGAACTTGAGGATCTCGCCCTCGGTAAAGCAATCGCCGATTCGGATGGTGCCGTGGTTATGCAATCCGAGGATGTCGCCGGGATACGCGTATTCTGCGTGCTCGCGATCACGCGCCATGAAGGTGATGGCATTGGCGATCTGCACGTTGCGCTGCACACGGACCTGGAAAAGCTTCTTGCCCGGCTGGTACTTTCCGGAGGTCACGCGCAGGAAGGCAATGCGATCGTGGTGCTGCGGGTCCATGTTCGCCTGGATTTTGAACACGAAGCCGGTGAACTTTTCCTCGTGGGGGTCGACCGTGCGCTCCTCGGCATCCCGTGGGCAGGGCGCGAGCGCATGGGTGACGAAGGCCTCGAGCAGCTCCTCGACGCCGAAGTTGTTGATGGCCGAGCCGAAGAATACCGGTGTCAGGATCGCTCGATGGTAGCGCTCCGCATCGAAGGGATGGCTCGCGCCGCGCACCAGCTCCACCTCTTCACGGAGCTCGGCCGCCTGCTCGCCGAGCTGCTCGTCGAGTAGCGGGTTGTCCAGCCCCTTCACTACCTCGCCGGATTGAATCTTGCCCCCGTGGCGGGCAGAGAAGAGATGCACGCGATCGTTGATCAGATGATAAACGCCCCGGAATCGTTGTCCACTGCCGATGGGCCAGGTGACCGGCGCGCACTGAATGTCGAGCACCGACTCGACCTCGTCCATGAGCTCCACCGGATCACGGCTCTCCCGGTCGAGCTTGTTAATAAAGGTCATGATTGGCGTGCTGCGCATGCGGCACACATCCATGAGCTTGATAGTGCGTTCCTCGACGCCCTTGGCGCCGTCTATGACCATCAAGGCCGAATCCACGGCCGTGAGGGTGCGATAGGTATCCTCGGAGAAATCCGCGTGCCCGGGGGTATCGAGCAGGTTCACTACATAGTCGCCGTAGGGGAATTGCATCACCGACGAGGTCACGGAGATGCCGCGCTGTTTCTCGAGCTCCATCCAGTCCGAGGTGGCGTGGCGCGCGGCCTTTCGCCCCTTCACGGCCCCGGCGAGCTGGATCGCGCCGCCGTAAAGCAGCAGCTTCTCCGTCAGAGTGGTCTTTCCGGCGTCTGGGTGGGAAATAATCGCGAAGGTTCGCCGCCGGTCGGATTCTCGGGCAATTTGCGCGTTCATAAGGGGCCGCGATTATACCCAAGCCTCGCGCCGAATCCAGCGGCAGCCCCCACCTGCTACCCTGTGGCTTGATTTTCCCGCCACCATCCCCGATATCCCATGGATCCACTACAATCCCGGCCGTCCCTACGACTCGACCCATGCGCGCAAGCAAAGCCCTCTCCGTCACCGATCTCCGCAAAACCTACGCCAACGGTTTCGAGGCCCTCGCCGGCGTGAGCCTGGATGTGGAGCGGGGCGAGTTCTTCGCTCTGCTGGGTCCCAACGGCGCCGGCAAATCCACGCTAATCGGCATCGTCTGCTCGCTGGTGAATATTGACAGCGGACGGGTGGCGGTATTCGGTGAAGACCTTGCGCAACATCCTGGCCGGGTAAAATCCCGCATCGGGCTGGTTCCCCAGGAATTCAACTTCAACATGTGGGAGACGCCTTGGGATATCGTGCTCAATCAGGCCGGCTACTATGGTATCGATCGCGCCCACGCCAGGCCCAGAGTGGAGCAGTATTTGCGCAAGCTCGGTCTGTGGGAGAAGCGCTTGGGGCCGTCCCGCGAGCTTTCCGGCGGCATGAAGCGCCGACTCATGATCGCGCGCGCGTTGATTCACGAGCCCGCGCTGCTGATCCTGGACGAGCCTACCGCTGGAGTGGACATCAAGCTGCGACGATCCATGTGGAACTTTCTGCGCGAGATCAACGCAGGCGGCACCACCATCATCCTCACCACCCACTACCTGGAGGAGGCCGAAAGCCTCTGCGAGCGCATCGCCATCATCGACCAGGGCAGAATCGTCGAGGTGGCCAATAAAAAGGACCTGCTCAACAAGCTGCACCAGGAAACCTTTCTGCTGGATCTTTCTCGCCCCATCAGCGATTCATGGCAATCGCGCTACACGGTGCGTGTCATCGATACCACGACTCTCGAAGTCGACGTCACCAGGGGCCAGGGCATCAACGGTATATTTGCGGAGCTCTCCCACGAGGGCATCGAAGTGACCAGCATGCGCAACAAGGCAAATCGTCTCGAAGAGCTTTTTATCCGGATAGTTGCCGATGACGAGGCCGAGCCCGATGTGGATGCGAGCGCCGGTCTCGAGGACGAAGGCGCCGGCCCGAGCGGAGAGGGACTGCCGCAATGAGTGCCGCGCGGCCAGGCTTAATCGCCTTCAAGACCATTCTCCGCAAAGAGATCCGGCGCTTCCTGCGTATCTGGCAGCAGACCATTCTGCCTCCAGCCATTACGATGTCGCTGTACCTGGTTATCTTCGGCAATCTCATCGGCACCCGGGTCGGCGAGATGGGCGGATTTCCTTATATGGATTACATCGCGCCCGGTGTCATCATGATGGCGGTGATTACCAACTCTTACTCGAATGTCGTGTCGTCGTTCTTCGGCGCGCGTTATCAACGTTACGTCGAGGAGATGCTGATTTCTCCGACGCCCCACGCGATCATACTTCTCGGCTATGTAGGAGGCGGTGTTGCGCGTGGGCTTTCTGTTGGTCTCGTGGTTACCACGGTAGCCATGCTGCTTGCGGATCTGCAGCTGCACAATCTTCTGGTAACGGTGCTGGTGGTGTTCCTCACTTCGGTGCTGTTTTCGTTGGCTGGGTTCATCAATGCCATTTATGCTCGAAATTTCGACGACATCGCCATCGTCCCGACTTTTGTGCTGACACCGTTGATGTATCTTGGCGGCGTTTTCTACTCGATCAGCCTTTTGCCTGAACCATGGCAGACGCTTTCGCACTTCAATCCGATTCTCTACATGGTGAACGGATTCCGTTACGGTCTTCTTGGTGTCAGCGATATACCGGTGTTCGGCGCGTTGGCGATGATCACGGTATTTGTCGCCGCATTGTTTTTGTTCAGCATGAGGCTACTGAATCGCGGCGTCGGAATTCGAACGTAGGCTGGGCTGAGCGAAGCGAAGGATTCTTGAGGGGACAGTTTAAGAGATCAGAGTCCGTTTAGGCTCGGACTCCTTAAACTGTCCCGTCAAGAATCCTTCGCTTCGCTCAGCCCAACGATCTCAGCCCAAGCTACGATCTACGTTCAGCTCCTGGCTCAGCATCGCGAGCTTGCGCCCCAGGCCCCAGCGATAGCCGCCTAGGGCGCCGGACTTTCTGATCACCCGGTGGCAGGGAATCAAGTACGAAACCGGGTTTGCGCCGTTGGCCGTTCCCACGGCTCGGGAGGCATTTGGTTTGCCGAGATGGGTGGCGAGCGCCTGATAGCTGGTGACCGCGCCGGGAGGAATACGCAGCAGCGCCTCCCAGACCTGGATCTGGAAAGGTGTTCCGTGCAACAGCACGGTCAGGGGATCACCACCCTTGCCGTGTGGCGCGAACACCCGGGCCGCGAGCTCTGCACCCGGCCCCGGGTCCTCTACCAACTGCGCCTTCGGCCAGCGCGCACTCATGGAGGCCAGTGTGCGTCCATCGTCATCTTCGTCGACGAACGCCAGTGCGCAGACGCCGCGCTCGGTGTGCATCAGAAGGCAGGGTCCGAACGGCGAGTCGTGGACGCCATGGAAAATCACCATGCCCGCGCCGCCGCGTTTGTACTCGCCCGGCGTCACGGCCTCGGTGTTCACGAACAGATCGTGAAGCCGGCCGGGGCTGGAGAGTCCCGCCGCGAAGGCGGCGGCGAGCACGCTTTGCGACGCATCCAGGCTCGCCTTGGCGCGCTCCAGGGTCAGGTGCTGCACATACTTTTTTGGACTCAGCCCAACCCAGCGGCTGAATAATCTCTGAAAATGATAGGGGCTGGAGCCTGCGCGCGAAGCGATGTCGGCCAGCGTCGGCTGCTCCTCGAAGTGCGCGGATATCCAGGTGAGGCTATCCGCCATGCGTCGGTAATCGCGGCATCGCGAGGAGACACCGCGCGGCGCCATCCCCACGTCCCTTGCCGATATGCTCGTAGAGCCGCCCATGGCCGATTCCTCCGTTGCCTGCAGACCAGATGCCATGCTAGCGGCGGCCGCAAGGCTATCCCACCCGAAAATTGCGCAATGCCATCGCCAGAGGCGGGAGGCCGGAGACCGGTGGGCGGGTCAACGGCGAAGCAGGTACTTCTCGCGGAGCAGAAATTTGCGGCCTTCGAGCTGCACGCGCATCGCCTCGCTGGTGACGCCGACCAGCAGCAGCTCGCGCAGCGCGAAGTCGTTCTGATCGGCGAACTTGGCGAGGCTCGAAAATACCCGATCGGTGTCGCTACTCCACCACATGAGGTCGAAAGGCAGTACCAACACCATGTTGTTTCCCGTGGTGGTTGCCATGAGCACGTTGCCACCGGACACGAGCCCCGCCAGTTTTTCAGTGGTCTCGTGGTAATAGGCGAGCATGCGCGCCATGCGCGTGTATCCGAGCGCCGAGATCTCGTCGCTGGCTCGCAGCGCCGCCCGCAGCAGGGCGCCGCGATTGGCCGTCCCCTCCAGGTACACCAGGTAAGTGGTAATTTCGGTCTTGTGCCGCGGCGAGAAAGCCCGGTGACTCAGGAAAGCGTGGTAAAGATCGGGCTCGATGCCCATCGCCTCCAGCGCTGCCTGGTTCTGGACATAGAGCTCGCGCACGGTCTTGCGGGCGATCGCGGTACGCACCGCGAACTCGATACGGCCGCGGTCCACCGTGATCTCCGGCTTGTTGGGGAGTGCTACCGCGGCCATCCCAGCATTGCGGTTGCCGCCGCCACGGGCACGGGCAAGGGTGTCTAGAAAGACCTGCACCCGCGTATTCGATGAATAAATATCCAGATCCAGCTGCAAGGCGACGGCACGCTTGTGAGCGGCCAGGATCGGGTCTTCCGGCAGCCAGCTTTCGTACATGTTCTTTTCGCTGCCGAGCTCACCGCCAGGGCCGCGCGCGCGCCGCTCCTCGGCGTCGGATCGTTTACCGAGTTCCTCGATGGACCGACCCACGTTATTGTTCACGTAGCGACTGATGTCGGCGCTGCCTGAATCCAGGGGCGAGGTCAGAATATTCACTCCGGAACCGCCCCCCGTGCCCATGGCCCCGCGCAACTCAGCTGCCAGCTTCTGATTTTCCCGCTGATAGGCGTCCACGGCCTGGGCGAGTGTGCGGATTTCATGGATGCGCAGGATCACCATGGGAATGGAGGGCACATCGTAGCGGCCTTGATCGGAGTCGACGGTGAACTCGAAGAGCGTGCCCTTGACCCGGAGATTGCTCTCGATCCGGTGAACACCGGATTGCACCAGGGTCTCCGGCAGGACCTGATCGAGCTCTACGTGGGGCGGCTGCTCGTGGGCGTCGGCCGTCAGCTGTGCCTGGGCCGGCACGGCGAGCCATGCAAAAAAGCACAACGCCGCCAACCCCTTTGAGGTCGCGGTCCAGTTCACGAAAAGGTTCTCCGCTCGCTTGCTTGACCAATAACCCTACTGCAAGCTTGGCCTGCGCGCCAGCAGCTTGACGACGCGTGCCGCTGCAAAGCGTGGATCAGCCCGAAAAGAATCCCTTTTCCTGCTTGAAGCTGGGTGCGTGAAGAATGATGGTTTCCTCGCGCACGCTACCAGCCGTACTCGCGGTCACATTGTGTCGCAGCCCCGCGGCGCGCACTACCAGGCGTTTGCTTTTGTGGCTCTGCAGGAGATTCTCATAGCTCGCTTTAAAGTCGGCAAGAGACACCTCTTTGATGGCGGCGGCGAGGTTCTCGCGAAGATCGAAGGCGTAGTGTTCTCTGTCGAGCTCATTCCAGTAGCGCTGGGTACGCTCATCGAGCGTGCTGTCGGCCTCCAGCAGATTGTTCAGCAGAGCGGCCCGGTGCTGCTCGAAAGTCGCCTGATCCAGTTCGGCGATCTTCACGCCGTACTCGTCGAGGAAGGACTCGACATGGCTTAGCAGGGCTCCCGGGTCGGCGATGGGTGATTGTACGACGAAGGCGATGCCAGGCCTCTCTAGAATGGACATGTTGCTGGCGAACACGATATAGCCGAGTTCCTTCTCGGTGCGGAGGGCTTCGAAAAACGCCGGGCCCATCATGTTGACGAGCAGCGCCACCCGCGCGCGACTGGAGAATTGCTTGTCGGGGCCCTGATAATAGATCGCCACGGCCGAATCGTCCTGAGTGTTGTCGACATCCCGGACATAGCTGTCGCCGCTGGCGAGCTTCACCACGCGCCCGCTTGGCACGGACACGGGTTTCGCCGGCGCCACGAGACCCTGCTCGACGATACCCGCGAGCGCCAGGGCACTGTCGCGATCCACATTGCCGTGGGCCAGGGCAACTACGTGCAACTCACCGAGCAACCGGGGTACGAACCGCCGTACGTCATCCGCGGTCACGTCGGCGATGGCGGCGAGCAACTGTTCCTCCGACCAGCTTGGCTCGGTGAGCAACAGGTGCACCTCGCCGATGGCCAGTCTATAGGGAGAGTCCTTGCGGGCATTGTGCAGGCCCCGAATCATATTCTCCTTGGCGATTTCGAAGCGATCGTCGGCAATCTTCGGGTGGCGCAGAGCATCGACGATTCGTTCCACCAAGACGGTCTGCTTGTCGTCGTAACCGGACACGCGCGCGGTGAATCCGCGCACATGCTTGTAGAGGCTGTAACTCAAACCCGCCAGATCGGCATCGTACGAGAACTCCGTCAGCTGATCATTCACGAGTCGCACGTAAAGATTCGTAAGCACCGCATGTCGCGCACTGTCGTTGGCGACTGGCGAGCGTACAGAGAAGTAAAAGTTAGCGAGCGGCAAATTGAACTCGGTGTCCAGCCGGTGCCACAATTCAAAACCGGTACGCTGCACAAGCGCCTCCGGCACGCTTCCCGTACGCGCGTTGGTCTCGAGCGCAAGATTCTCGGGCACGAAACTGTTGGGACCCGGCAGCGCGAGCGCCGGGTCGGGACTCGGCGAACGCCAGCGCGCGAGCGTCTCTTTGTCTATGGGCTGGACGGAATAGTCGACGCTGTACCAGTCGGTGCGCTGGTCCGTATCGAGCCCTTTCGCCATGACAGTCAACAGCACGTTGTCCGGACGCATGTAGCTCAGGTACTCCTGAACGAGCCCGGGGTCGAACTCATCCAGGGAATAGCGACCGCGCAGAAGCTCTTCCGCCGGCAGCAAGTGAAAATCGTTGGACAACGATCGTGCCAGACCAATCGGTTCCAATTTCTCCGCATACAGGAAATGCATTTCGGAGAGCTTACGCTGCTCATCGAAACTCCATTTCGAGATGCCGGATTCGCGCATCAGCGCGATGTAACGAAAGACGTAAGCCACGACCTCGTCCA
>Ga0255058_10000123_pt1 | contig 46484 bp, 42 predicted proteins | sample Cases_109_9_MG_FD_188637 | JGI IMG/M metagenome (GOLD analysis project Ga0255058, IMG submission 188637) | Seawater microbial communities from Amundsen Gulf, Northwest Territories, Canada - Cases_109_9 | ecosystem: Environmental > Aquatic > Marine > Gulf | place: Canada: Northwest Territories...
CCGTCCGGGAAAATCCCGACCATGAACTGAACGTATCATCCACTGCGCTGGCCTCATAGCCGCAGTGTACCATGCAATCGGCGCACTCCTCATTCCTCCCGGTGCCGTACCGGTCCCAGTCCGTCGTATCGATCAACTCCTTGAAGCTTGTTGCGTAGCCGTCTTGCAGCAGGTAACAGGGTCTCTGCCAGCCAAAGATGTTGTAGGTGGGATTACCCCAGGGTGTGCACTGGTAGTCCCGCTTTCCCTCGAGAAATTCGAGGAACAACGGGGACTGGTTAAAGTCCCAGTGCTTTTTGCGATTGGTAAGGATGGCCGCAAAGAGCTCCTTCGTGCGATTCCGTCGAAGGAAGTGCTCTTGGTCGGGGGCCTTCTGGTAACTGTACCCGGGCGAAATCATCATCCCCTCGACGCCCAGGTCCATCATGGCGTCAAAGAATTGCCGGACGCGGTTGGGATTGGCCCCTTCGAAGAGGGTGGTGTTGGTGGTGACCCGGAAGCCTCGCTCGAGAGCCGCCTGGATCGCCTTTACCGCAATATCGTAGACCCCATCCCGGCACACGGCCATGTCGTGCTCTTCTTTGAGGCCGTCCATGTGCACGCTGAACGTGAGGTATTTGGACGGCGTATACTCGGAAAGCTTTCGCTCCATGAGTAGAGCATTGGTACAGAGGTAGATATACTTCTTGCGCTCGATGAATCCCCGAACGATCTCGGGCATTTCGGGATGGATGAGGGGCTCACCGCCGGGGATACTGACGATCGGCGCCCCACATTCTTCTGCCGCCGCCCAGCACTCTTCGGGCGTCAAGCGTCGTTTCAGCACGTGTTCGGGGTATTGAATCTTTCCGCAGCCTGCACAGGCCAGGTTGCACCGAAAGAGGGGCTCCAGCATGAGGACGAGAGGATAGTGTTTATTCCCCCGCAACTTTTGACGGAGGACGTACGATGTAACGGTCAACGCTTGTGACAGAGGAACTGCCATATCGGGTGGCCTCCTATAACTCTTTCATCGCCCTCTGGGGTGCTATCGGAGACCCCTCGGGGACCGATCATTTGCTTCGATGGATTCCCTCAGGGGAACCACCTAGTTGGGGTTCAGGTCCTTCCAGACTGCCTCTGCGGGAAGCGACCCTCTACCATTCGTGGGCATGCCCCCTCCTAACATAACGCCTTCCCGTGCCTCAAGATTCTCGCCGAGCGAGCGCTGGCCTTGCCTCAATCGCATGACGATGGTAGTGGCCAGGAGTGCCGTCAAGGGGCCGTAGATGAAGAGCCCAACGAGGAAGAGGGTCTTTTCCCCGATCATCCAGGTCACGGTGAGCATAAACCCCAGGACGATGTAGTAGAGGCCCGGCCCGTACAGGGGACGGAGTGGGAGCTGCGCCGCCCAACGGGGTGGTTCGTCTGTGACCCGCCGCTCGAGCAGCGCAAAGAGGATCATGATCGTGGAGCCCACCACCGCCCATCCGACAAAGTTGGAGACAGGGACCCCAAAGTAGGCACCCGGCTCGGGATAATAGAAGATCTGGCCCAGGAACCAGCGGTCGCCTCGGAGAGCAACGGGGTCGATGACGATATCGATCAGGACAAAGAGGACCACGGTGAGCAGGAAGACGGGGGCCCCCAACCGCCCTTGAACGGGAAGGGAGAAGTTGCGCCATCCGTTTCCCTCCCGGGACAACGGGAGGAGCGCCAGGCAGGCGAGCGTCCAGCTCGCATAGGCCAGGAAGATGAACGAGAGGGAGTCCATGAAGGGAACCCCGGCGATCCACAGCTCTTGATCCACTGTCGTCGGAACATAGTGGTAGAGGCCGAACGGAATCCCGACCCGAATCGAGAGGGATTCGGCGGCGAAAGCGACGCCCCACCCTACCAGGGTAAAGAGAAGAGTCCGGCGCCATCCCATATCAGCCACGGCGGCGAAAAGATAGAGGAGCAGGAAGGCGAAGACGTATGGTCGTAACAGGATCGTCCCGAAGAGCAGAACAAAGAAGGAGTCCATGGTCAGCCCCATCATCAGGAGAGGAAATACAGGTAGCAAATTAGCCTAAATGCAATTCCGGGATTTTGCAACGAAAAAATCATCCTGATGACGCGGAACTCCCTGATCCGGCGAGGGCCCCGGGGATCGGGGATATCCAAGGGTACGGGCGTGTTCTATTTCCCCCCGGTCGTCCTTGACATCTGCGGTCTCTTATAATAGAAGAACCGGGGTCTATTTTCCTTCGGGCCGGGTCAATTTTTCGTGCTTGCCACCGATGTCCCTAGTGAGTAGAATCAGGTTTTTAGGGTCGAGGGCTTTCGTGGGATGGCACTCGCAATCTCTTTGAGGACGAGGCGTGGGGCTCGTGCGCTTGCTCGGAGGGTGGTTTTTGCGTTTCCTCCGCGATGGGGGGCGGATGGTGATATTTCTCAGCTCTGCCCTCTTGTGGATGTTTCGCCCTCCGCTCAAGTGGCGGCGGATGATTGGCCGGATTCACTTCATCGGCGCGAAATCCCTCTCCGTGATTGTGCTGACGGGGGCCTTCACCGGAATGGTCCTCGGTCTCCAAGTGTTCCATACGTTGAGGAAGTTCGGCTCGGAGGGATTCCTGGGCTCGGTGGTGGCCCTGTCCCTGATTCGGGAGTTAGGGCCCGTCCTATGCGCCCTCATGGTCACGGGGAGAGCCGGCTCGGCCCTGACGGCTGAGATCGGCATCATGCGCATCACCGAGCAGATCGATGCGCTCACCGTGATGGCGTTAAATCCTATGCGGTATCTCGTCGTCCCGACCATCCTGGCCGGCCTGATTGCGTTTCCCCTTCTCACGGCCATCTTTGACCTGGTGGGGATCTACGGGGGGTATCTCGTGGGGGTGAAGCTCTTGGGGGTCGCCGGGGGGACCTATTTCGGGGAGATGCAAACCTATGTGGACTTCGAGGATATCACCCAGGGGATCCTCAAATCGTTGAGCTTTGGGCTGCTGATGACGTGGGTCTGCTGTTACAAGGGGTTCCATACCGAGTACGGGGCAGAGGGTGTGAGCCGGGCCACCACCGAGGCCGTGGTCATGTCGTCGGTGTTGATCCTGATCTGGGATTACTTTCTCGGCTCGGTCCTGTTATAGCGTGGGGGCACATGGTCACGATTCGCAATTTACACAAGTCCTTCGACGGGCAGTGGGTCCTTCGCGGTGTGAATCTCGAGGTGGCCCAAGGGGAGATCCTGGTCGTGATCGGCCGGAGCGGCGAGGGGAAAAGTGTCCTCCTGAAGCACCTGATGGGTCTCCTCAAGCCGGACCAAGGGCAGGTCATTATCGACGGTGTGGAGATTACTCGGCTCCGTGGGGAGGCCCTTGACCGCGTCAGAGAGCGCTCCGGGGTGGTCTTTCAAGGAGGGGCGCTCTTTGACTCGATGACCGTCTATGAGAACGTGGCCTTTCCCTTGCGGGAGAAAACGCGCCTTCCGGAGATGGCCATCCGGGAGAAGTGCCTGTCCCTTTTGAAGCAGGTGGGCTTGGCGGGCATGGACCACAAGTTTCCCGCCGAGGTGAGCGGGGGGATGAAGAAACGCGTCGCCTTGGCGCGCGTCCTGACCATGGAGCCGGAAATCGTCCTGTTCGATGAACCGACGACCGGTCTCGATCCGATCATGGTCAATGCGATTCACCGGCTGATCCTTGACCTGCATCGGCGCGTCGGCTATACGGCCATCATGGTCAGTCACGAGATCCCCGAGATCTTTGGTATTGCCGACCGCGTGGCCATGTTGCATAAGGGGGTGGTGGTCGAGGAGGGACCTCCGGAGGTGATACAATCCTCCACCAATCCGGTGGTCCGACAGTTTATCAGCGGCGATCCAGAGGGGCCGATCCAGCCGGACTGATGGGAGCGTAGGATGAGACGCATGGATCTTGAGGTGGTCGTAGGCATCTTCCTGCTGATGGGCATCTTTGCCCTCGGGTATATCTCTGTTCGGCTGGGCAAAATGGAGGTCTTCGGATTGGGAGGATACGTGGTCTACGCAGACTTCCCCACCGTCGGTGGATTGAAGGAAGGGGCGGCGGTCGAGATCGCCGGGGTGGGGGTCGGTCGGGTCCAGGACATTGCGTTGGTCAACTACCGGGCGAGAATCACGTTGCTGATCAACAATGGCATCGAGCTGCAGGAGGATACCATCGCCTCTGTCAGGACGAAGGGGCTTATCGGCGAAAAGTATGTCCTGCTCAGCCCCGGAGGGTCCGATGAGATTATCGCTCCGGGAGACAAAATTCGCGAGGTGGAACCACCCCTTGATCTCGAGGAGATGATCGGTAGTCTTATCTTTGGAAAGTTTTAGGGGCCGAGAAACTCTTGTGCCGCAAAGGAGGAATCCCATGTCCACATATATAGTGTCTGGTCTCTGCTCTCTCCTGCTCCTGTTGGCACCTGTTTCGGCAGCCGCTCAAGGTAAGCCCCCCGGTGAAGGGAAAAGGAAGTTGGTCATCAGTCTCCAGGACGCCATCAAGCGGACGCTGGCCGTGAGCAATAGGATTAAAGAGTCCCGCGCCGGTGTGGACGCGAGCCTCAGCTTAAAGCAACAGGCTGACGCCGCCAGGTGGGCACAGGTCGATGCCAACCTCTTCGGGGGCCCGTCCACCAAAAACGAGCTGCTCAACGAAGGGCGGGGGACGGGCGTGGGCATCATCAACTCCAAGACGGAGACGGGTGACATCAAGGTCAACGGCGTCTTTGGCCGGGCCGTCATCCGCGTGGTCCAGCCCCTCTACACCTTTAATAAGATCGGCTCCTTCCGGGAGGCGGCCAGCCGGGGTGTGCGGGTGAGCCAGGCTGCCGTAGGTCAGCAGGCCTCCGAAGTCGTCCTGCAAGTCAAGCAGGCGTATTACGGGGCCCTACTGGCTAGTGACACGCGGGCATTCCTCAAGGGCCTCCTGAAGGACATCCGAGGTTCCCTGAAAACGACCGAACGACGGGTCGAGGCGGGGTCTGCCGCAGCGACGTTAGGGGATGTGTACCAGTTGCGCTCCTTCGCGGCGAGGATCGAGAAGGGGATTGCCGATGCCGGGGAGGGGCACACGATCGCCAGGGATGGACTTCGCACACTCATGCAGCTGGAACCAGGAGTGCAGTTCGAATTGGGTGACAAGAACCTCACCTCCACCACCGTGGCCCTCAGGAGGGTCGAGGACTATGAGCAGACCGCCGATGAGATCCGCCCCGAGTTTGTGCAGCTCAGGGAGGGGATCAAGGCCCGGGAGGCCCTGGTGGAGGCCGCTGTTGCCGACCGGTATCCGGTAATTTTCGCCGCGGCCTTGGCCGATGTGGCTGGGGCGACCAATCGCGATCGGAGTCGCGTCCCGATCATTACCGATCCGTTGATGCACTCACAGGGCGGGTTTTTCCTCGGCCTCAATTGGCACTTCGACTTTGGGATCGTGGAGGGGAAGATCGACGAGGCCAGGGCAGAGCATATGCAGCTGATCTACAAGAAGGACTTTGCCGATCTGGGGATCCCCTTCCAGGTGCGGAAGGCATACGAGGAGTTCCAGACGGCCACAGAGAACATCAAGAACACCAAGGACGCCTACCGGAATGCCCGGCGGTGGCTGGTGACGGCCGTGGCGAATCTTGACCTGGGAATCGGTGAAGTCGTTCAGCTCACCCAGGCGTTCATTCTCTATATCGAGTTTCGGGTCGAAAACTTCAGGGCCATCCACGCTCAGCGCATCGCCCTCGCCAACCTGGACTTTGCGACCGGGGAGGCTGCGAAGAGCTTCACGGTGCAATAGGACGTGTGGGCGAGGCGAACAGGGGCGTGTGAACTCATCAGGAAGGGGGGGACGATGGGTAAGGTAATACGGAAGGCCTTGATCCTTTATGGGATGAGTGCCCTGGTCTTTTCTTCCTTGTCCTTCGCCCAGGCCGGGCCGACGGTGCAGGTGAGGGGCACGATTGACAAAGTCCTCGACATCTTAAAGGACCCGGCGCTGAAAGCCCCGGAGAAGAAGGGGGTCCGGGTGGAACAGCTGAGGAGGGTTATTTTTTTCCGATTCGACTTTCCGGAGATGGCGAGCCGCTCCCTCGGGATGCATTGGCGCAAACGGACTGCCCAGGAGCGGGAGGAGTTCGTGGCCATCTTTTCCGATCTTTTGGCGCGGTCGTACCGCAAGAAGATTGAACGCTATACCGATCAGGAAATCGTCTACTCTAAGGAGCGGGTGGACGGGAAGTATGGGGTCGTCAGCACCGCGATCTCTGACAGAAGGGAGAATGTGGAAATTCCCATTGAATACAGGGTCATCCGCCGCAACGACCAGTGGAAGGTCTACGATGTGGTGATCGACGGCATTAGCCTGGTCAGCAACTACCGGAGCCAGTTTAACCGCATCATCCAGAGGGGCTCGTATGCCGAGCTTGTCAAAAAGATGCGGGTCAAGCAGGAGACGGAATTGGCGGAGGAGAGCGCTGCCTCCACGCGAAAACAGTAAACGGAGTTCCAGGGAGGATCAGTACCGATTATGGCCCGGCGGTGGTCCCGTGTGATTCTGAACTCTCCTCGTGTCGTCCTCCTCTTGACGAGTCTGCTCGCTGTGCTCTCTCTGCTGGTCGCGGCGCGTCGGATGGAGATTCGCCCAAGTCGGGCGGAGCTGGTCTTTACCGATCAGCGGCTTGCCCAAATGAAGCGGGCCTATAAGCGGGAGTTTCCAGACCGGGATGGCGTCGTTGTGGTCGTGGACGCCACGGATCTGTCCCGGGCAAAGCAGTTTGTCTCGAGCCTGGCCGTGCGACTCCAGAGTGACCCGGAGCACATCGCTGAGGTGTTTTATCGGGTCGACGGGGCCCCGTTCGAGGCTCATTCCCTCCAGTACCTGACTCCGGAGGAGCTGGAAGAGGTCCACGGCAAAATCGATGACCACCGCGAATTGATCCGGGACGTGACCACCGCACCGGGGCTCAACACCCTGTTTGCGGGCATCAACCGGGAGATGGGTCAGGCCCTGGTCGGGCATTTCTTTACCGGCTTCCTTGAGGAGGAGAACAAGTCGGGTGAGGTGGATCTCGTATTCCTCAACTCCATGCTCCGGCAGGTCCGGGACTGGTCGAACGGCGTTCGCTCCTTCGGTTCACCCTGGGGCGCGTGGTTGGGTACCGGCAAGGAACCGGTCTCGGAGGGGTACCTGCTGACCGCGGGAAAGCGGTACCTCGTTCTCCTGGTCAATATCCGGGAGACGGGCGGGCAGAGCCTCGTCCCGAGCCGGGAGTCGATCGAGCGGATCCGGACGGCCATCGCCGAACTCCGTCGAGAGTACCCGGGCATCGAGGCCGGGGCCACCGGGTCCGATGCACTGGCGTCGGACGAGATGGTGACCGCGAGACGGGATGCCACCGTGGCCACCATCCTCGCCATCGTGGGGGTGACCTTCCTCTTTATTATGTTCTGGAGAAACATCTTGACCCCCCTGCGGGCTCTGCTCAGCCTGGCCGTGGGGGTGTGTTGGACTTTTGGCTTTATTTCCCTGACTGTCGGCTCCCTCAATATCCTGAGCGCCATGTTCATCCCGATCCTCATCGGCTTGGGCATCGATTATAATGTCCATCTCTTGGAACGCTTCAGGGAGGAGCGGGCAGCGGGGTACGACCCTGGTGAGGCGTTGGAAAACACCTTCCGAAAGGCGGGCGCGACCACTGCCACGGGGGCGATCACGACGGTGGTCGCTTTCTATAGCCTGCTCTTTACCAATTTCAAGGGCCTGGTGGAGCTGGGCTTCATCACGGGCAGTGGCCTGCTCCTCTGTCTCGGGGCGGCCTTCACGGTCCTCCCCGCTCTGCTGATCCTGCAGGAGGGGCGGGCGGGGACGTGGACCGTTGCACGACCGACGGCGTTCTTGAACATGTTCGAAGGGTGGAGTCATCATCCGCGGATCGTCATGGTCGGGGCGGCCCTGCTGGTTGCGATCTCCCTTCCGGCCCTCGGCAAGATTCAGCTTGATTTCAACCTCTTGGAACTCCAGGCGCGTGGGACGGAATCGGTAGATTGGGAACACCGGCTTCTGGCCGAAGGGGGAACCTCCACCTGGTATGGGATCGTCCTCGCTCGGTCGCCGGAGGAGGTGGAGGCCAAGACAGGCAGCCTGGAGGCGCTGCCATCGGTGGACCAGGTCGAGTCCATCTTCTCGTTCCTCCCGGAGCAGCCCGGGGAGAAAATAGGTGCCATTCGGGCGCTCAGGACTCCGCTCGAGAAACTTCCTGCCGCCTTTGGAGGTTTGGAACCGGTCAACCTCAAGAGGCTGCAGACGACCTTTGAACGGATGCGATTCAAGCTGGGAGACAAGGAGCGCTTCTCCTCGGCGCCCGATGAGGAGCTGGAACAAGCCCGGGGGCTTCTCGACGCCCTCAGGGCCCGGCTTGGAGCCGGCAATCTTGGTGAGCTGACACGGGCTCTGGCTGCGTACCAGACCGAGCTCTTTGCCGACTTCGAGCATAAGATCACCGTGCTCCGCAAAAATCTCCAGGCGAGCCCGATGACGGTGGCGGATCTGCCACGAGATCTCACGGATCGTTTTGTCGGGAAAGAGGGGACCTATCTGCTCAAGGTATTTCCCCGGGGGAATATCTGGGGGCGGGAAAGAGTCCAAGAGTTTGTGAGCGAGGTCCGGTCCGTGGACCCGGATGCCATGGGGGATCCGATCTCCGCCTGGGAACACGGTACCACCATGGAAAGAGGGTACCTGCGCGGCGGTCTGTATGCGGCGATCGCAATGGGGGTGGTCATCCTCTGGTCCTTCGGCAGCCTAGCGCACTTGCTCTTGGCCACGCTCCCCCTCGTCGTGGGGGGGGCCTGGACCCTCGGGATCATGAACCTTTTCCAAGTCAACTTCAATTTGGCGAATCTCATTATCCTCCCCCTGATCGCGGGGTACGGGATCATGAACGGTCTTCACATCGTCAAGCGGTATCAGCAGCAGGGGGGGAAGGGGCCCATCGTCGCCAACAGCACCGGTCGGGCGGTCTTCCTCTCTGCCACCACCACCATGGTGGGCTTTGGGAGCCTAATGGTGGCGAGCCACCGGGGGATTTTCAGCCTTGGCTTCCTCTTGTCCGTGGGGGTGGGGAGCATCTTGCTAGCTTCGCTGACGGTGCTGCCGGCCCTGCTCTTTAGCCTCTACCGCATGAAGAAGACCGAGGTCGTGCAGGATGTTCCTCAGGCAGTCCTGTATTCCAAGGGGTCCTGGCAGCCACCTAAAGGGGGGAAGCAATGATGAGCGATCCCACCCCACGGAGGCCACGCGTGATTTTCCGCATCTTCTGGCTCGGGATCCTTTGCCTGGGAGTTGCCCTTCCGGTTTCGCTTAGAGCGAGTGAAGGTCAGCCCGTGAATCGGGTGCGGGATACCCTGGAAACGGCCCTGCGCATTCTCAAAGATCCCGCCTTGCAGGGTCCAGAGAATGAAGCGGCACGAAAGCAGCAGGTTCGGCAGCTGATTGCCGACCGCTTCAACTACTCGGGAATGGCGGAGCGATCCCTGAATTCCCATTGGGGCGAACTGACCCGGAAGCAGCGCCAAGAATTCGTGAGCCTCTTCGGGGATCTCTTTGAACGCTCCTATAGCCGCATGGTCCTGCATTCGCTCCCCGACCAGCGGATTACGTACACGGGAGAATCGATGAACGGGACACACGCCGTGGTCAACACGATTCTCGTGGATAAGCGAGGCGATCGCCTGCCGGTCGATTATCAACTCGAGCGGCACAAAGGCAGCTGGGAGATGTTCGATGTGGTCATCGACGGGGTGAGCATTGTCTCCAATTATCAGTCACAATTCAACAGGATCATCGAGACCACCTCGTTCGATTCGCTGGTGAAGAAAATGCGCGTCAAACAGCAGGAGGAATGATTCCGTCTTTTCACGTCACGAAGATGAGGGAGGCGAATGCGACGGCCGTACGGACCGCTTCTCTTGGCAATGGCCCTGGGGATGCTCCTCCTTCCAATGCAGGGGTGGGCAGCGGGTGATGGCCCGGAGTCATCCAAGCAAGAGAGCGCAGCCGCCCCGGCTCGGCTGTTCGGATCCGGCAAGCAGGAGATTGCCATCGCGGTCGGATATGCGATTCCCTTACCCGTCGGAAACACGACCGCTGAGATTGATGACCTTCAGTATGTATTTCTGGCCCCGCGGTGGGGTATCGGCATCACGAACCCCCTGGGGGGGGACGCCTTTTACCGGGGTAACTTTGAGCTGCTGGTGGAAGGGCAGTTTTTCTTCGAGACGGAGCCCACGAGCGGGTGGGGGGGGGGATTCGCGTTGCTGTTCCGGTACAATTTCCTTCCCGAAGGCAAATTCATTCCCTTTGTGGAGGCCGGGGCAGGCATTCTCGGTTTGGACTTTGATGTGGCTGGTCAAGATGACGGCTTCAATTTTTCACCCCAAGCCGGGTTGGGCTTTCATTACTTCCTCTCTGAGAATACGGCACTGACCGGCGAATGGCGGTGGCTCCATATTTCGAATGCCGACACCCGCGAGCCGAACTTTGGCATCGACTCGAGCCTGTTTCTCATTGGGGTCTCGTTTTTCTTGGAGTGACGGCATTTATTATGTATTATTGTTGAAGATATCAGCAGGGAGGAGACAAGGAATTGACATCTTGGACGATTGAAGAGGGTCCCGCTATGCAGGGGGTGGAAAAGGCGATCCACCGGACGCAGGAGTATGTCCTGAGCATCCAGCATCCGTTGGGTTATTGGATAGGCGAACTGGAAGCGGATAGCACCCTGACGTCTGAGTACCTCATGCTCCGCCGCTTTCTGGGGCGGGTGGATCAGAACCTGGAACGAAAGGCCGCCAATTACCTCCGGGCCAAGCAGCTGCCCGATGGGGGATGGGATCTCTTTCCGGGAAGTCCCAGTGACATCAGTGCCACGGTCAAGGCCTACTTCGCCTTGAAGCTCGTAGGCCACGGTCCCGACGAGCCCTTCATGGCCAAGGCCCGGGAAAATATCCTGGCCAAAGGCGGGGTCACCAAGGCCAACGTCTTCACCAAGATTACCCTCGCCCTGTTCGGGCAGTACGACTGGCGGGGGATACCGGCCATGCCGATAGAAATCATGCTGCTCCCGCGCCAGTCCTATTTCAACATCTATGAGGTCTCGTATTGGTCCAGAACGGTCATCGTCCCCCTCTGCATCCTCATGGACCTCAAGCCGGTCTGCCGGATCCCGGAGGCGGCGCGCATTGATGAACTGTACGTCCCGTCCCGAGCCGAGGCCGATCTGCGATTCCCGCTCAGCGACCAGCTCATTTCGTGGAAGAACTTTTTCATCGGGCTGGATAGGCTGCTCCCCAATCTAGAGAACTGGGCCCCACGTCCCTTCCGGGCTCGGGCGCGCCAGCGGGCGTTGGCCTGGACCCTGACGCGGATGGGGCCGGGAGGCTTGGGCGGGATTTATCCGGCCATGGCCAACGCGGTGATGGCCTTGCACACCCTTGGCTACTCTGAGGACCACCCCAAGATGGCCGAGGGGTGGAAGGAGATCGAACTCCTCGGGATCGAGGAGGTTGACACCTTTCGTATGCAGCCCTGTCTCGCTCCCATCTGGGATACGTCCCTTGCGATGAACGCCCTGGTGGAGTCTGGCCTGCCCGCGAACCACCCGGCACTGCTTAACGCTGCCGCGTGGCTGGTCCAAGGGCAGATCCTACGACGCGGTGACTGGCAGGTGAAACGGCCGAATCTTCCTGCGGGGGGATGGCCATTCCAATTCCGGAACGACTTCTATCCGGACACCGATGATACCGCCATGGTGCTGATGGCCCTCAAGAAGGTCCGGCTGCCGGATCGGACCGACATCCGACAGATCATCAAAGTGGGCCTCGGCTGGTTTCTCGGCATGCAATCAGAGAGTGGCGGATGGGGCTCTTTCGATGCGGACAACACCCGTTTCCTCCTCAATCACATTCCCTTTGCAGACCATGGGGCCCTCCTCGATCCGCCCACCGAGGATTTGGCTGGACGGGGACTCGAGACGCTCGGAACTTACGGCGAAACCGCCGCGCATCCCGAGGCGGCCAGGGCGCTGGCCTTCATCAAGGAAACGCAGTGTGCAGATGGCTCCTGGTACGGTCGCTGGGGCGTCAATTATATCTATGGGACGTGGTCGGTCCTCCGAGGCCTTCAGGCCATCGGGGAAAATATGAATGCTCCGTACGTCCGGCGGGCCGTTCGATGGCTGGAAGAACACCAAAATGCGGACGGCGGATGGGGAGAAACCCTTTTGAGCTATGCGGACCCGGCCCTCGCCGGGAAGGGGGAGAGTATCCCCAGCCAGACCGCCTGGGCGCTTCTCGGACTTCTCGCGGCGGGAGAGGCGAGGAGCCCGGCAGTGGCCAGGGGGATCCGGTATCTGGTTGAAACCCAGCGTCCGGACGGCTCTTGGGACGATCCCCGTTGGAACGGGACCGGCTTTCCACGTGTCTTTTTCCTCAAGTACCACCTCTACCCGGTCTATTTCCCCCTGTGGGCCCTCGGCGTTTACCGAGAGGCCCTGTCAAGAAGTCAAGCCCAATTCTGATTTCCCTAAACACGGCTGGTGTGTATAATTGCCTATATTAACGGCCACGATTGGCGGGACCTCCTGTCCACGCCCCAGGCTGCGAGTTCCCCGGCCTACCAATGGACGTCCTTACCCGACGACATTGTCTTTCCGTGACGGGATCATCCAAAAGGTACAGGCTCAGGAGGGTCAAGGAGAAGTAGCCATTGAATCAAGGAGTCTCGAAAGGTGCATAGGCGACAGGTGCTGAGGCAGCTCGCGAATGTCGGGTTGGTCGTGGCCGGTGTCGCCCTGATCGCATGGATACTCTGGGCGGTCGGGTGGCCGGCCATTGAAGCGAACCTCTCGGTGATCGGGGGGTGGTTTGTTGCCCTGGCGGCCTTCTATGTATTTGCCGAACTTGCCTTTACGGCCGGATGGTGGGTCCTCATCGATCGACAGTTGCGGCATTCGAAATTCATGAGGCTCTTTGGGGTGTACCTCGCGAGTCATACGATTAACTACCTGATCCCCTCAGGCAATTTTGCGGGAGAACCGGTGAGAGCCGATTTGTCGCGCGAAACCCTGGGACTGAGCCATGCGCTCGCCTCGATTACGGTTCACAAGCACGCCGAGTTCTTGTCACAATGGCTGTTTCTGACTGCTGGCATGGCGGTCTGCCTCACGCAATTTGATCTGTCGACACCGATGAAGCTGGCCGCCGCAGCACTGCTCGGTGGGCTGGGAGTCGCTCTTGTCCTGATGACATGGGCACTGCGGAAGGGGTCTTTCTTGCCAATACTGCATTGGTTGGCTCGCTGGAGACTTCTTGCTTCCCGGCTCCAATCGTATCAACCGATGGCAGAAGCCATTGATGCGAATATCCAGACTTTCTATAGTAGCAAGCAAGGCCACTGCTTCGCTGCCGCTACGGGCTGGTGTCTCGTCGGATGGTGCGGGGGGCTCGTGGAAACCTACGTGATCCTGCGTCTGCTGTCCCCGACAGCTGGGTGGGAGACGGCGGTGGCCGTAGAGACGCTGGCAATGATCCTCAACAGCCTGCTAGTGTTTGTCCCGGGGCGCATCGGCATCGCGGAAGGGGTGCGGGTTGGGGTGTTTGTACTACTCGGCCTGCCGGCCGCACAAGGGGTCGCCTACGGGCTTGTGCGCCGGGGTCGAGAGCTGATCTGGATTGTTCCAGGGTTGGTAGTGCTGCTGAAGAGGTATGGCGGACGCCTTGGTCGGCTGGGGCTCCCTGAAGCGCCAAGCGGGACATCGTTGCAGGAACGTGACTCAACCATTCCGAAGTTCTCGGCCGACCGTGGGTAAGACCGCATGGACCTCGGTGCTGTTCGACTTTGGCGGGACGTTGGATGCCACCGGTATCGCCTGGAAGGAGCGATTCTTTCGCTTGTACCGTGACGAAGGTCTTGGACTCTCATCCGAGCAGTTTGATCGGGTCTTCTACACGGCCGATGACGCGCTCGTGGGAACCATTCCTTCCACCTTTTCGTTTCGGGGTACGGTGGGGCGGCTCGCTCAGGGTGTGGCAGACGGGCTCGGCGTGCAGGACCCCATGCTTGGTGAAAGGATTGCCAAGCGTTTTCTGGACGAAGCGCTGGAGCGGCTTGGTGCCAGCGCACAACTCTTGGATGAACTCAGCCAGCGGTATCGGCTCGGGATTGTCTCGAACTTTTATGGCAACCTCGCCACGGTCTGCGATGAGGTGGGGCTCAGCCCTTTCCTGACGGTCGTCGTGGACTCAACACAGGTGGGTTGCCTCAAGCCGGACCCGCAGATCTTTCGGGTGGCACTGGCGGGGTTGAAAGCCGAGCCGGCAGAGACAGTTTTTGTGGGCGATTCCGTGCCCCGGGACATGGCTGGCGCCCGCGAGGTCGGGATGGCCCATATCTGGCTGATGTCCGAGACGCTTCGAAAATCAGGAGTGTGCTGTCCGAACGACCCTGTGATCCATACCCTTGATGGATTGCGGGAGTTATTGTTGTGAACGGCGAGCCGATCGTGAAGGGAGGGATCATCGCGGCAGGGGCAGGCGTCCGCCTTCGGCAGGCAGGCTGGACGATGCCGAAGCCTCTGGTTCCCGTGGCCGGGATGCCGTTGATCGAGCACGTTATCCGAAATTTTCTGGCTGCCGGAATCTCTTCGCTGGTGATCATCATCAACGAGCAGGCACGCGAGTGTGCAGACTGGGTGCGGTCACGTTTCCCCGATCTGGACCTCGAGATCATCGTGAAAACGACAGACTCCTCGCTCGAAAGCTTTCTAGACGTGGGGGGTCGGCTCGGCTCGGGCCGCTCCCTGATTTCAACGGTGGATGCCTGGTGTCCTGAAGAGGCGTTTGTCACCTTCGTGCGAACGGCGCGGCTGTTCCCCTCTCATGCGATCGTTTTGGCAGTAACGCCGTTCGTGGACGATGAGCGACCACTGTGGGTGAACCTGGATGCGTCGGGTCGCGTGACACACCTCGGCGGAGACTCCGGAGACGCCGTGACGGCGGGAATGTATCTCGTCCCAGAGCAGGTGCGGCGCATGGCCCCTCCACCCGAGGTGAAAAGACTGCGAGAGTTTCTGGTCTGGCTCCTGAATCGGGGAGAGCCTGTATACGGTGTGAGCCTTCCGGCGGTGGTGGATGTCGATCGGGGCAGGGATGTCTCCCTTGCCGAGACGCTGGCCCACCGCGGCGGCGGGCCGCAGCAAAGTGAGTCGGGAGGGTAGCAGTGAGCAACCTGTGGTGCTTGGGAATTTTTCGGGAACGCGCCCATTCGCCGGGGCGGGAATTTGATGATGCCGAAATACTCCGGCTGACGGGAAAGCACCTGGAAGCCAAGGGATTTCAGGTAAACCTGAGCGACCCGGACGAGGTGGGCCGGATGGACGATCAGCCTCCTGCGTTTATCTTTCTGATGTGTGAGCGGCCGGCGATCCTCAGCCAACTTCGCCGATATGAAGAGCGCGGTGTGCTTCAGGTCAATAGTCCGTTGGCGGTCCTGAATACCTATCGGGACCGCATGATCCCCCTCATTGAGCAGGCGGCCATTCGATTTCCTCGGAGTGTTTTTGTGTCAACGGCATCGACAGACCTTGAGGTGTCCGGACCTGTGTGGGTCAAGCGTGCCGATGTCCATAACACCCAGGAAGGTGATGTGGTCTTTGCACCGACCATAGCCGCAGCGCAGGAAGCCCTGCGTCATCTCGCCGGCCGGGGGATTCCCCGGGCGGTGATCCAGGAGCATTTCGCTGGGGATCTGATCAAATTCTATGGGGTGGGCGATCCTGGCCGCCTTCCGGGAGAACAGCCCTGGTTTCAATGGTTCTATCACCGGGACCAGGATCTGGCCGGGTATCCCTTCGATCAGACGATACTGGCCACGTTCGTACGGCAGGCGGCAGCGGCGTTGGGTCTTGAGGTCTATGGAGGCGATGCTATTGCGACGAAAGAGGGCGCGGTGGTCTTAATTGATCTGAATGCATGGCCCAGCTTTGCGCTCTACCGCGATGAAGCGTCGGTCCGGATTGCATCGTACATGGAAGCCCGGTTCACCAGAGGATCGCAATGATGAAGCGGAAAGTACCAGGTCCCCGTTCGAAACAGATCGTTGAGCAGGAACAGCGACACATGGCCCCCGGGCTTCAGTCGATCGCCCTCTACTCAGGATTGGCGATGGCCCAGGGGAAAGGCTGTACGCTGGTTGACGAGGATGGAAACGAGTACATCGATTTCATCGCGGGGATCGGAGTCGGCAGCGTTGGTCACTGTCATCCACACTATGTGGACGCGTTGAAACGGCAGGCCGAACGCCTCACGTTTGGCAGTTTCACGACGGAGACCCGGAGCCGGTTCCTCGAGCTGCTCGCCTCGCTCACTCCTGAAGGGCTCACCCGTATCCAGTTGTTTTCCGGAGGGGCAGAAGCCATGGAAGCCGCCTTCCGGCTGGCCAGATCTGTGACGCGCAGGTTTGAGTTTATCGGGTTCTGGGGTGGATTTCACGGAAAGACCGGCGGGGTGTTGGGACTTCTCGGAGACAATTTCAAGCAACATCTGGGCCCGTTTATGCCGGGTCTCTACGTGTCTCCGTACGCCAACTGCTACCGGTGTCCTTTGAACCTGAAGTATCCGGACTGCGGGATTGCGTGCGCGGAGCACCTGCGGGACGTTATTCGGTACCAGACGCAGGGCGAAATCGCGGCGATCGTCGTCGAGCCGATGCAGGGCACGGCCGGGAACGTCATCCCGCCGGAAGGCTTTCTCAGGGCGGTACAGGCGATCGCGAAGGAGCATGATGCGCTGATAATTTTTGACGAAATACTAACCGGCTTCGGACGGACCGGGAAGATGTGGGGGTGTGACCACGACGGGGTCGTACCGGATGTGATGACCATCGGCAAAGGGATGGGGAGTGGGTTTCCGGTTAGTGGGCTCATCTCGACGGACGAGCTGACGCGGGCGAAACCGTTTGCGAATCCCAGCGGCAGCTCGTCGAGTTACGGCGGGAATCCATTGGGCGCAGCCGCTGGCCTCGCTTCGCTGGAAATCATTCTGAAAGAGGATCTCGTTGCGAATGCAGAGCGCGTCGGGGCGATCATGCTGGCGAGGCTTAAGTCGCTGAAAGAAAAATATCGGTTTGTCGGAGATGTGCGCGGCAAGGGTTTGATGCTTGGGGTGGAGCTGGTCAAGGACCGTGCAACGAAAGAGCTCCTTTCGCCGGAGGTGACGCGGGCGCTGTTTCACGAATGCCTGCGGCGGGGTCTTGTGGCCATGTGTTATTCCCCCGTCATCCGCATCAATCCCCCGCTGGTGGTCACGGAACAAACCGCATTGGATGGGTTGGCCATCCTAGATGAAGCCATGGCGGCGGTGGCTAAGGAATGGCGGCTTGGGTAGTATGAGCTTGCGGGGAGCAATCATTGGCCTCGGGAACGTTGCGGTCCACGGGCATCTTCCGGGGTGGTTAGAGCGACCGGATGTTGAAATTGTCGCCGCAGCTGATACGCGTGCGGCACGAAGGCAAGAACTGCAAAAACACCTGCCTCAGGCCCATTGGTACGCATCCCTGGATGCGCTGTTGGCCGGTGAGGTGCTCGACTTCGTGGATATCTGCACGCCGCCCGCGACGCATGCGGGGCTGATTCAGGCCGCCCTTCAGCATGGCGTGCACATTCTCTGCGAAAAGCCACTGGTAAGCCGGCGAGAAGACCTGGATGTTGTGGGCGAACTCCTGGCTCAGGATCACCGAGTCTTGGCCACGGTGCACAACTGGCATCAGGCGCCAATCATCAGGAAAGTGTGTGAGCTTCTTCGGCAGGGGGCCATTGGCGAGATTCGGCGATGTACCTGGCAGACTCTTCGAACCAAGCCTGCCAGCGCCGTCGAGACCCAGGACGGGAATTGGCGGATTGATCCCGCCATGGCAGGAGGGGGGGTCTTGATGGACCATGGCTGGCATGCGTTCTATGTGCTGTATGGATGGTTGGGCCAGGTGCCGGATCGGATCAGCGCCCGACTCGAGACTCGACGGTATACAGAGTGGCCCATCGAGGACACCGCCACAGTTCGACTCGAGTTTTCTGCGGCGACTGCGGAAGTCTTTGTCACGTGGGCCTCTCATGAGAGGAAAAACTGGGCCAGCCTGGAAGGGACACGAGGTATGATTCGGATTGAAGGCGACACGGTGGTACTGACCGCATCCAGTGTTAAGGGGGACGAAACACGATGGGTGTGCCCTCCTGCTTTGTCTACCGGGTCCCATCACCCCGACTGGTTCGGAGGCGTCGCGAGCGAGTTCGTATCAGAAGTCACCGGGACCTCGACCGTCAAGTCTCGGAGTTTGGCGGAGGCTTCTCTTTGTGTCACCTTGGAGGCCTTGGCACAGGAATCAAGTCGGCAAAGCGGAGCATGGATGCCGGTCTCTGGGCGATTACCGCTCGTTGCAGCGCGATGAGGGGCGAAGGTAAGGTGGAGTCGCTGAGCGTCATGACCGCAAGTCACAACGCCCAAGAGAGCGCGACCGCGTCAAGTTTGTTCATCATCGCCCCATATGAATCCAGTGAACACACGCAGGTTTCGCCCGGCACGATGCTCTTGGGTCTTCCCCTGTTGCGTCGGAGTGTGTTGGCAGCTAGTCGTGCCGGGTTCGGACGGATTGTGGTACAAACCCCTGAGCCTGCCGGCGCAAAGCGTCTTCTCGATGGCGCACCGGTCACGGTGCTCTCTCGTGGTGAGCCCATTCAGCCACTCCCGCCCGGCCGCATCGTAATGCTGGCGGCGAACGTGCTTCCACGAATACAGTGGTTACGGGGACTTCTGGAGATGCAGATCGAGCCGGGCCAGCTGTATCGCGATGCGGAAAGGGTGGCCGTGATCGAAGTGGCCGACTCGGAAGCGATCATCTCGATTGTGTCGCGTGGCCTCCAGGCATCAGACCTGTATGCCGCACTGGGACAGTCCTTCAATACAGTCGACCAGCCGCTTGGTCGGGAAGGGATGCTCGCCCTGACCACACCACAAGATGTCACCAAAGCTGAGGACTGGCTTCTCCGTGGGCTGGTCAAAGAGAGCGAAGGCTTCATGTCGCGCCACTTCGAGCGGTGGGTCTCCCTGTCGATTTCACGGAGGCTGGTCACGACCCGCATGACACCCAATGCCATGAGCGCTGTGAGTGTCGGGATCGGGCTGCTGGGTGCCCCCTTCTTCCTCTCGTCCAGCCCGGCTTATCAACTCACCGGTGCGATCCTCTTTTTGGCCCACTCCATTCTGGATGGGTGCGACGGCGAGCTGGCACGGTTGAGGTTTCAGGAGTCCCGCTGGGGTGGCCTGATTGATTTCTGGGGAGATAACGTGGTTCATGCCGCAGTCTTCTCCTGCATGGCGGTCGGGTGGAGTTTGGCCACGCAGACATTATGGCCTCTGCTGCTCGGGGCCTTTGCGGTTGCTGGCACTGTCGGCTCGGCCTGGTTCGTCTATTGGTATACCATGCGAGAGAAACGCTCGGACGGACCTCTCTTTAGCTCAGTTGTTAGATCACCGGCGCCCGGCGTGTCTCGTCTCTTGGACGCCCTGGCTAATCGAGATTTCATCTATGGTGTCATCTTGCTATCAGCCTTTGGAAAAGCCGCATGGTTTCTGGTCCTGACCGCGGTTGGCGCTCCAATATTCCTGCTCCTACTATTTTGGACCGCTCGCAACAACCCACAGAAGGAAGAGAGGCTATCATGAGTGAACAGACTTCGTTGTACCCTGAGCTGGCCAGAGAAATCGTCCCGGCACAGGGGAAGCTGGGCGTCCTGCTGCCAGGTCTGGGGGCGGTAAGCACGACCCTCATCGCTGGCGTCCATTTGATCAACAAAGGACTCGCCGAGCCGTATGGCTCTCTGACCCAGATGCAAAAGCTGCGGCTGGGCAAGCGCACCCATCCTCGGTTTATCCCGATTAAGGCGTTGGTGCCCCTTGCCGATCCTCGGGACGTCGTCTTCGGGGGGTGGGACATCTTTCCCGAGGATGCCTACGAGTCGGCCCGTATCGCGGGGGTCTTACCGGCGGAAATGCTGGCTCCGGTGCGGAAGGAGCTCGAGGCCGTCAAGCCGTGGCCCGGGGTGTTTGAGCAGGCATACGTCCGAAACCTGCATGGGACGCACATTAAGGCCGGCCCCACGAAGATGGATTTGGCCGAGGCGCTTATGCGCGACATCGAGGGTTTCCTGAGTGCCCATGGGCTCAATCGAGCGGTTACGATATGGTGCGGTTCGACTGAGGTCTTCTCTGAGGCGGGTCCCACACATGAGACGCTGGATGCGTTCGAACACGGGCTGAAGGACAACGCCCCAGAGATCTCGCCTTCGATGATCTATGCCTATGCTTCGATCTGTTCCGGGATCCCGTTCGCCAACGGGGCGCCGAATCTCAGCGTCGATATTCCGGCGCTCGTCGAGTTGGCGACGAAGCGAGGGGTGCCGGTTGCAGGGAAAGACTTTAAAACCGGTCAGACATTGCTGAAGACGGTGATCGCGCCTGGCCTGAAGGCCAGAATGTTAGGCCTCAGGGGGTGGTTTTCGACCAACATTCTCGGCAACAGGGATGGCGAAGTGCTTGACGACCCTGGCTCCTTCCGGGGAAAGGAGGTCACCAAGAGCGGTGTGCTGGATGGCATCCTGCAGCCAGAGATTTACCCCGATCTCTATGGCCAGTATTATCACAAGGTCCGAATCGAGTATTACCCTCCACGGGGAGATGAAAAGGAAGGGTGGGATAACATCGACATTGTCGGTTGGCTGGGTCAACCGATGCAGATCAAACTCAATTTCCTCTGCCGCGATTCTATTCTTGCGGCTCCCGTCGTATTAGACCTGGTTCTGTTTCTGGACCTCGCGCAGCGAGCTCGGCTTTCCGGCATTCAGGAATGGTTGTCGTTCTACTTCAAGTCTCCAATGGCACGACCCGACCTCAAACCCGAACACGATTTATTCATCCAGCACCTGAAACTGACGAACACGCTCCGCATCCTGGTGGGCGAAGAGGTCCTGGATCATTCCGGTCTGGATTACTACGAGGGTGCACAGTCCCAAAGCGACTAAGCATGAGGGATTCGCGGGGTCAGAGCGGTCAAGAGGATTGAACGATCCCGCGCCGGTATCTTCTCAGCAGAGTCCTTGAGCAGGAAGTCTTCAATGTCACGCGTGAAGGCAACAGTATCCAAGGTAAACCTCATAACGATATTGGGGGCTTGCCTGGCGCTGTCCTGCGCGCGAGTCGGGGTGGCCAAAGCTGCTCCTGGGAAAGGAGCAGCGCCGTTTGATCCACCAGCGGTCTACTTGACCTGGCTGCACGACCCGACAACCACCATGACGATCCAGTGGCATAGCAATGGCGGACGGGACGACGACGTACAGTACCAGCGCCTCGACAAACGGGTATGGCATACTGCCAATGGTTCACACCACCCGATGCCTCATTCCGATCGGATTGTGCATGTGGCGGAATTAACTGGCCTGAAACGAGGAACAGATTACCGTTTCCGTTTCAGTGAGAACTCCGTTGAGTTCAAATTCCGCACCATGCCCCGGAACACGAAGGAGCGCATCCGGTTCGTCGTCGGCGGAGATACGATGGACCCGTTAGACATGCTCGACGAATCATTTGAGGAAACCTCCCGTCTCGCAGCCAAACAGGATCCAATGTTCGCGGTCATCGGCGGCGACATCGCGTATGCGAATGGTAATCCGGGTCTAGTGGGGCGTTGGTATAATTGGCTGGCCACGTGGAAGAAACTCATGGTGACGTCCGACGGGCGGCTGATCCCCTTCGTGGTAGCGATCGGCAACCACGAGGTTCAGGGTGGGTTTAACCAGACCCCCGAAAAAGCACCGTATTTTTACAGCCTGTTCGCGCTGCCCAACAAGCGAAGCTACCGGGTCTTAGACTTTGGCCGTTATCTAAGCTTGGTTTTGCTCGACTCTGGACACACCCACCCCATCGATAGCGAGCAAACTGATTGGTTACGCCAAAGGTTGGGCGGCCGGCAGGACGTTCCCCATCTCTTTGCCGTCTACCATGTGCCGGCCTATCCGTCGGTGCGGCAGTTTGACAACGGGGTGAGCGCAAAGATTCGCGAGCACTGGGTTCCCCTGTTCGAGCAGTTTGGCGTCGATGTTGCCTTTGAACATCATGACCACGTCTACAAACGCACCCACCCGATTCGGGCCGAAAAAATCGATCCGGGTGGGGTGTTGTATCTCGGCGATGGTGCTTGGGGTGTGATACCCAGAAAACCCCGCGACCGTTGGTACCTCGCGAAAGAGGCCAGCAAACAACACTTCATCCTCGTCACCATCAACGGCCAAAACCGCAGCTTTCTCGCGATCGACAGCGAGGGGCAAATCTTTGACCAGGTGAATCAAAGCGCATCATATGCCAAGACGCCCCAGTAATAGGCGGCCCCCTCAGCGTCTAGCGCAGTACCTTGCAGGGTGGCCTGCCGGAAGAACCTGGCCGGTTTGGGGGAGCCCAACCTGTAGTTGAGTGGCTCATGAAGCGCTCTGTCCTTAGCGTCGTTCTGCTACCCCTTCTCTTGGTCGGGTGTGCAGGGGGCGTGGCAAAAGACCCCCGGTACGCACCGAGCGAAAGCCTGCTGGATATTGTCACCGATTTCCACCGCTTCTCACGGGAGGATCTCTACCGATTCTCGGTCCCCAAGGACATCGCGGGAATCAATGTCTATAAGGCGACGTTGATCCGCCTGGAGGACTACGAGCAGAAGCACCCGGATCGCTACCCGGATATCATATGGTATACCAGGGCCATGGCCTATGAGCGGCTCCGGGAATACGGGAAGGCGATCGACGCGTACCGCCTTGTGGTCGAAATGGACTCCTCCCCGTTGGGGCCGGAGGCTCGTACCAGCCTCGAAGCGCTTGGGGACTTTGAGGGAGTCCTCCAGGGCTATGGACAATCGGATGGAGACGCTTCTGCCTTTGTGGGGCACCTTGAGGAGAAGGCGACGGCCTGGCGGACACTCAGCGAGACGTATCGGGGGACCGTGTACGAATATCTCGCCCTCATCGAAGCAGAGAAGTTGGATCGTCTCAAGGTCGAGTACCTCCAGGAGAACCGGCACCGCCTGGAGGAGGGAAATGACCTCGTCATCGGGGCGTATCAGTCCCTCATTACGATGCATAAGGCAAGCAAACACCGGACCGAGTACGTGGTCAACTTTGCCGACTTCTATGTGGTATTAGCTAAGGATTACGCGCGGGCGAATCCCCCGGAGGATCGGACCTTTCAATGGCAGGAATTCTCGCGGTGGGCGAACAGAGCCTGGCGCCTGTATGCTGACGTTGCGCAGAAGGACGGGTCTCTGGAAAAGCTAGAGGCCCAGGGAAAGCTTCAAGCGCTTCAAGCCTACGTCTCGAAGGTTCGGGCGGCGAGTCAGTAGCCCGCATTATTCACGAACGGAATGTCTTCGTGAATAATGCGCCTGCAGGTGCGGGCTCGGCCGCACCGGCAGGTTTCGACTGGCCGCTCCCACGGCCTGCTCAAGGCTAGCCCTGAGCGACGCCCCGCAAACGCGGGGCGGAGTCGAAGCCCGGAGGGCAGATTATTCAGTTCTATGTGAATAATCCGGGGTAGGAGACGGAATGAAGAGGTGGGAAGATCGGCCCGGCACTTGGAGTATTCCGTTCCTGGTCGGAACGTGTTTGGTGTTGCTTCCCCTTGGGCTGCCGTCGGTCCTTGCAAATCCTCCGTCTCTCCAAAACACCCCGGATGTTCCCAAACAGCCTTCGCCTGCCTCCCCTTTTGAGGCGGAAAAATCTCCACCTCGCTATTACCCTGATGAGATCGATCATGAAGTGGCAAGGGCCATTATCGATGCTTATCTGGGGAATGAGAAATCCGTCAGGGCCCATCTCGATGCCCTCCGCCGTGAGGATGAGGCGCGACGGCGGGAAGGTCGGCCGGAGACGGGGCTCACTGCCAATCTACGGGACCTTTACCACAGCACGCTGACCAGCCGAGAGGCCTTCCTGGCGGCGCAGGAGCAAGCAAGGGATGAAGCCTCGGGGCCCGAGGACGAGGCCTTGATCTCGTGGCGACTTGGACAGGACGAACTCGCCCAAGCGGACGAGCTATACCATAAGAGCGTCGTCAATCGCGTGGGCAAGATTCTGAACCGCGTGCTCCGGTCGATCAATCTGACCAGCTTTGTCTTGGATCCCCTGATGGCGCCGGCGATCGACTCTGCTGTGAACGTGCTGCTCCACTCCGGGGACTTCAACAAGATGAGCGTAGAAGAACGGAAGGCCCTGGTCTTGTACCAGCAATTCTTGGTCAGGCATCCCGAGGACCCTGAGGTCGAAAGGGTCGAAAAGGATGTGGCCCGGCTCCTAGCCAAGAAGCGTGAGGCACTCCTGGCCCAACAGATCGAGCGAGGTGAGAATGCCCTCGAGGCTGGGGACCTCTGGACGGCCGAGCGCAACTTCGAGTTGGCCCTCGCCCTAGATTCTGTCTCCGACTCCGCTGACCAGGGGATGCATGAGGTGGAGGGGCTGCGCCAGGAGCAGCGGGCCCGCCAAGTGCAGACGCTGAAGAGTAGACCAGAGTCACCTCCGCTTACAGACGCGTCGGACGAGGTCCTGTATTACAACCTCCTCCTGGCCACGACCAGGCGGCAGCCGACCGGGATGCGGACGGCGGCAAACACGTTAGCCAACCGGCATCAAGCGGATCCCCTTTGGGATATGGCGGTGGACGTCCTCGCCCTCGCCTACGAACTGGAGGGCCAAGAGGAAAAGGCACACCAGACGCTGCAGGATGTGTCTCGAAGTGGCCGGTCCTCCTCTCGGCAGGCCAGGGCGAGCCTCCTCCTGGACAGTCCCCAGTACAATCAGCTGGTCGCGATCCGTGCCGCGGAGCGACAGCATTTCAAGGACACGCTGAGTTTCATCCTGGGAGGGAGAGAGACGCTAGAGCAGGCCCTCATCCACAGTCCCACCTCCATCCTCCTTTACGGGACACCGGCTGCAATCCCGATGGGGGCAGCGACCGCCGCCGGTGTCGGTATTCGGGGAATCCGTGTTCTGACCGGAAATCCTGTCTCCCGCAGCGCCATCATCGAGGCGGCGGGGCAATACCTACGCGAGCATCCGCGAGGCGACCCTCACTATCGAGAGGTCTGTCTGCTGCTGGCCGAGGCGTATGAGAAGGAGGCGCGCTTTGACCGGGCCCTTTACTACTACCGTGAGGCCGAGGCCGATCCGGAAGAGATCCGCGAGCTCCAAGGGCGGGTTGCCGATATCTTGCTCGGGCGGGCCGCTCAGACTCCAGCCCCCCAGAGAGCGGGTCAATTCCTCGCTATCTTGCAGAATTATCCTGAGACCGAAGCGGCGCGGGAAGCCGGCCGGGAACTCCGAGGTCTCCTGGCACCGCAATATCAGGGGCTACGGTTGAGCAAGGAGTTCTTACAGGAGCATCCGGCCGTGGCCCACGAGGGGCTTCGACTCAAGCCAACACTGTTGGACGACGATCCAAACAACAGCGAGATCGCAGCCGATGGTGTCGCCCTGCTGGAGTCAGGCCGGCTGGTTATCACCTTTGAGAGCGTTGAGGGGATCACGTCGCAGGTCTACAATCTCGATCGCGTCACCGCGGAGCGAGTGCTCCGAATGCTCCGGGAAGGCGTGTACCAGGAAGCGTTCCAGGAGCCCGAGGATGCGGCACAGCTTTTCGCCGGGCAGCCTGATCTACCCGCCTTCCTTTTCGCCAGAGACCCTGCCGAGGACCGGGTGGATCGAGAACCAGAGGTGCATCTGCAGCCCTACGAATTTCTGGGCGAAGAGGAGCAGGGTGACCAGTCGTTTCTCCCATTCCCGGAGATCCAGGGAAGTGCCACTATGAACGGCGTACGGTTCGAAGGGTTGCTTCCTTATGAGCCCTTCGGTACACGCCTCTCCATCGGTCTCGACGAGAGCTCCCCATTTATCGGGGCGGAGATTCCCGTTCCCGACCCCTTGCCGCTCAACCTCCGCATAAACTTCGCCCCTGATACCCAGTCTCTGCCTTCCATCTCACCGCAGATCCGCTTGTTCAAAGAAAAGATACCGGACGCTCCGCTGTACGAGTAAGTCTAGTCCTGCACCACGGTTCTGTGGGCGCCGAAGAGTGTAGTGGCCTCCAGCCCGTGTCCCGCATTGTTTTCGCGGGCGTTTCATGGTAGATTTTCAGTAACTTGCAGTCGAGATTCAATCGCAGGGAGAGATGGATGCTGGATCCCCTGAAGCAGGCGCTGATCGAGGAGGTTGATCGGCTCAGCCCCGAACTGTTGCAGATCAGCCGGTTCCTCCACGCCAATCCCGAACTCGCCTTCGAGGAGTACCAGGCGGCTGAGTTCCTCACCCGGACCTTGGAAGAGCACGGCTTCTCCCTCGAACGCAGTGTAGCAGGGCTTCCGACGGCCTTTACCGCGACCTACGCCTCGGGTGAGGGACCCACCATCGCCTTCCTCGCCGAGTACGACGCCCTTCCGGGCATTGGGCACGCCTGCGGTCACAATCTCATTGCGTCAGCCTCGGTGGGGGCTGCCTTGGCCCTGAAGTCTCGCTTAGCTCAGATTCCTGGCCGCGTGCTCCTGGTGGGATGCCCGGCCGAGGAGAAGGGAGGAGGCAAGATCCCGCTGGTTGAAGCTGGGCTGTTTCAGTGGGTGGATGCTGCGATGCTGGTCCACCCGAGCAACCGGACCGAAATTGTGAAAAAAGCCCTCGGGATGCGGGATGTCCAGGTGGAGTTCTTCGGCAAGGCCGCGCACGCCGCGGCGGTCCCATATCTCGGAATCAATGCCCTCGATGCCGTCATCCTCACCTTTAATAACATCAATGCCTTGCGGCAACAGCTCCGCTCCGATACCCGGGTCCACGGGATTATCACCCATGGCGGGAAGGCACCGAACATTATTCCGGATCATGCGGCAGCCCTCTTCTACGTCCGCGCATTAGACATGGGGCATCTGGAAGAGCTCTACCAAAAGGTCCTCGGCTGCTTTGAGGCGGCCGCCAGCGCGACCGGGACCAGGTACCAAGTGAAGCGGGCGGGGCATGACTACCACCCTCATAAGATCAATTATAGCCTCGCTCAACTCTTTCGACAGAATCTCGAGGCCCTAGGAGCTGAGGTCGATCAGGGTCCAGAGGATGTGGACCTGGGATCCACCGATGTGGGGAACGTGAGCCAGGTCGTTCCCACCCTCCAACCCACCATCACCATTTGCGGCCCCAAGGTGAGCTGCCACATGTCAGAATTCGCGGTGGCCTCCGGCTCTTCTGCCGGGGAGGAGGGGATGCTCTTGGCGGCCAGGGCCATGGCCATCACCGGCCTTGATCTGCTGAGAGACCGCGACGCCTTGGACCGGGTGAAGGCCGAGTTTGCAGGAGGGAGGCGTCCCTGAAGGTCATTGGGCTCATGTCCGGGACCTCGGCGGACGGGATCGACGCAGCCCTTGTGGAGATCACCGAAGAGGCCCACCACCCGCGTGTAACGCTTCTCCACTTTGAGCACCGTTCCTATCCCCCGGGAATTCGAGAACGGATTCTTCGCCTTCCCGCGCATGCTGACGCCCTCCGTGAGGTCTGTCATCTCAACGTGTTGCTTGGGGAGCTGTTTGCACAGGCGGCGCTCGATCTCTTAAAGGCGGCCAGATTCTCCCCGGCCGAGGCGGTCCTCGTTGGGTCTCACGGCCAAACCATCTGCCATCTTCCAACCCCGGTTGCCGAGGGGGATCTTCGTGTTCGCTCGACCCTTCAGATTGGTGAGCCCTCTGTCATTGCTGAGCGGACCGGGCTTACTACCGTGGCTGACTTCCGGCCCAGAGACATGGCGGCCGGGGGCGAGGGGGCTCCCCTCACTCCCTATCCTCATTACCTGCTCTTTCGACATGCCGAGCGGTGCCGCACGGTTGTAAACCTGGGCGGAATCTCGAATCTGACTCTGCTCCCCCCCGGTGCCTCCGTGGCCGAGGTCTTGGCCTTCGACGCGGGGCCGGGCAATGTCCTGATCGATGGAGTGGTCCGACGACTGAGTGGCGGGACCTTAGAATACGATGCCGACGGGGCCTGGGCGGCTTCGGGAAAGGTAAATCAGACCCTTCTACAGCGACTCCTCTCATCTCCCTTTTTCCAGCGTCCGCCTCCCCGAAGTGCTGGTCAGGAAGAGTTTGGGCCTCGAATGGTGGAGGAAATCCTGTCCGAGGCGGGCCCGGAGGGAATCCCTCCGGCCGATCTGGTCACGACGGTCTCGACGCTCACCGTGGAGGGGATCGCCAGCAGCCTTGAAGTCTACGTCTTTCCCCGGCAGGCTGTGGACGAGATTGTGCTGTGCGGCGGCGGTGTCCGTAACCGCTGGCTCAGGAGTGCCATGGAGGCGCGATTGGAGCCCCGGCCTGTCCTGACCACCGATGATCTGGGGTTTCCGACCCAGGCGGTTGAGGCGACGGCGTTTGCCGTTCTGGCCTACCTGACCTTTACTGGACAGGCGGGGAACCTTCCGTCTGCCACAGGGGCGAGACAAGCGGTTCCTCTGGGAAAGATCATTCCCGGCAAGCGCTTTTCGAGGCTCCAATCGTGAGAGGCTGATGGATCAGCACCCGTACACGACATCTGTGCTCAGGATTCTCGGGCGTATCGAAGAGACCCAGAGAGAAGCTCTGGAGCAGGCGGCTGGAGTGATCTTTGGGTCGCTCCAACAGGAGGGGGTCCTGCATGTCTTCGGGAGTGGTCACTCCATTGCGGTCGCGCAGGAGGCCTTTCATCGAGCGGGCGGGCTGGTCCCGGTCAATCTGATTCACGAGACCTTTCTGACTCCGCTCGCCCCTCCGGCCGTGAGCAGAAAGATGGAGCGGCTTTCAGGGATGGCATCGATCCTCCTGGACCGCCATGACCTTCGGGCCGGGGAGGTGTTGATCGTGGTGTCGAACTCCGGGATCAACGCGGTCCCGGTAGAGGTCGCCCTCGAGGCCAAGCAGCGGGAGCTCTTCGTGATTGCCCTGACGTCACTGGCCCACTCTCAGGCGGTCCCGGCCCGGCACCAGAGCGGCAAGCGCCTCTTCGAAGTGGCCGATTTGTGCCTGGATAACTGTGGAGAATCGGGAGATGCCGCCGTGTCCTATCCCAAATGGAGCGGCAAGGTCGGCCCGACCTCGGCCATCGCCGGAATCTTCCTGATGAATCGTGTCATCTGCCGTGTGGTGGAACGCTACCTCGCCGAGGACCTGATCCCACCGGTATACCTGAGCGCCAATCTTCCGGGGGGGGACGAACACAACCACCGACTGGAGGAGAAATACCGTCGGAGGATTACTCTCCTCTGATCAGCAGTCAGCACTCACGGAAATTCGAATTTCGAAATTGGAAATGTTCAGGTCATCGGTCGTCGGTAAACGGTCATCGGTTATGTTCGATCTGATCATTACAGGAGCAAGCATCGTCGACGGTAGCGGCTCACCCGCCTACGTCGGGGACATCGCGCTCGAGGGGGATCGGATCGTCGCCGTCGGGAAGGTTCCTGAAACCGACGGGCGGCGGGTCATTCGGGCAGAGGGACTGATTGCCTGTCCCGGGTTCGTCGATGGTCACTCCCACTCCGATTACTTTCTGCTCCTGAATCCGGGGGCGGAAAGCGCCGTTCGACAGGGGGTGACCACGGAGATCGGGGGCAACTGCGGCTATGCCGCAGCGCCGATCTGGGGAGAATGGAGGGAGGAACGGGCCCGGACTTGCCGGGAGCTGTATGGCCTCGATCACGAATGGCAAGGGGTGCAAGAGTATTTCCAGAGGCTCAGCACCGAGACGGTTTCTATCAACTTCGGTCTGCTGCTCGGCCACAACACGATTCGGGGCTCGGTCATGGGAGGGGCCGCGCGAGCACCTGATGCTGCGGAAATGGAGACCATGATCCGGGCGGTCCGGCAGGGTATGCAGGAGGGGGCCATGGGCCTCTCCACCGGCCTCATCTATGCCCCAGCCTGCTTTGCCCAGCCCGAGGAGTTGGTGGCGTTGGCCCGTGTCACTTGCGAAGAAGGGGGTGTGCTCACCTGCCATATGCGGAGCGAGGGTGAGGGGCTCTTGGAGGCGATCCGGGAGATTCTCGATGTGGCTCGGGAGGCTGACGTCCCCCTCCAGATTTCCCACCTCAAGACCTCCGGCGAGCGCAACTGGGGGAAACTCTCGGAAGCCCTGCACCTCATTGAGGAGGCGCAGGCGCAAGGCCAGGATGTGACCGCCGACCGCTATCCTTATACCGCCTCGAACACCCAGCTGCAGGCGGTCATGCCTTCGTGGGCGCTGGAGGGGAGGCGGGAGGAGCAGGTGGCCCAATTGCGGGACCCCGGGGTTCGAGATCGACTGAGATTAGAGCTGGCTGATAAGCGGTGGGATCAGATCATGATCGCCGAAGTGACCCGTGAGGAGAACAAGCGCTTTGAGGGGATGCGGGTCGATCAGGCGGCGGCCTTGGCCGGGAAAGAACCGGTGCAATTCGTCTGTACACTCCTCGTTGAAGAGGAGGCACGGGTGGACGCCATCTTTTTCACCATGTCTGAGGAGAACCTTGAGCGGATCTTGACCCGGCCCTACGTCATGGTCGCCTCGGATAGCGGGACCCGGGCCCATGTCGGTCCACTGAGCCGGGGCCGGCCTCACCCCCGCACATTCGGCACCTTCCCGCGGGTGTTAGGGGCGTACGTTCGCGAAAAGCAACTACTCGAGCTTCCCACCGCCATCCGGAGAATGACATTCGATCCCTGTCGTCGCTTTGGGCTCAAAAGTCGGGGCCTGGTTGCGGCCGGCTGCTATGCCGACCTGGTGCTCTTTGCCCCTGACACGGTGAGGGATCGGTCGAGCTACGAAGACCCGATCCAATACCCTGACGGAATCCGCTATGTTCTCGTCAATGGCATGATCACGGTCGAGGAAGGGGAGCATACCGGCGTCCGCGCGGGCCGTGTTCTGAGGAGTTCTGGACCGAGCACGGAGTGAGCCGTGGAGGAGCGGTCGTGACGGGAGAGACGCGCGGGATCAATCAAGGAAGTCCGTCGGTGCAACCGCGCATCTGTATTACCAGCGGGAGGCATCCCCTCGGGGAGCAGGGGGCCGAACACGAAGATATGGTGCGGGGTGCTTACTCCTGGTGCGTGGCGGAAAGTGGCGGGGTGCCATACATATTGCCGACTCCGGGATACGATCGCGAGCTCATTGCGTCGTATCTCGATTTCGCCGACGGCTTGCTCTTTTCTGGTGGAGAAGATATTCATCCCTCTTTTTATGAAGAATTCGTCCTCGAAAAGTGTGGGACCATCGACGAAAAGAGGGATCTTTTCGAAATCGAGCTCTTGCGGGGAGCCGTCGATCGCGGGATGCCGGTCTTGGGGATTTGCCGGGGGATGCAGCTCATCGCGGTGGCGTTAGGAGGGAGCTTGTACCAGGATCTGGCCTATTGTGATGCCGCCATGGAGTTCCATGACGGGACCTGGGAACAAGGGGGAGAGATGCCATCAGTCACCTTGACGCCCGGGACCTTCTTGCACCAAATATTCGGGGGAGAACCTCTGCGTGTGAACTGCCGCCATCATCAATTGGTCAAGGCGTTGGACCAAGCCTGCAGGGTGAGCGCAGTTTCCCCTGATGGCATGATCGAAGCAATCGAAGTGTCAGGAACTCCATTTGTCCTGGGGGTGCACTGGCACCCCGAGCGTTTGGCCCTCGGAGATCAGCGACACCTGGAATTGTTCAAGGCACTGATAAGAGCGGCGGCAGCGTATTCAAAAAAGGCAAGAAATCCGGGGTAAGGGTTCGTGAAAGTACACGCCCTCCCGGGTCAGTATGACCCAGGAGGGCACCTGGATTGACTCATACGCCCGCACCGCATCGGGGGTGCGGTAACGGCAACACCCCGCCTCGCCTAGGCGGCCTCGATCTCAGCCGGCTCCACGATGAACGCCGCCTTCACAGTCACGTGGTACTCAACGATTTCTCCCTCTCGGACAACCGCCGTGCTGTGCAGTACATCGACCCCGGTGATATGGCGCAAGGTCTTGGACGCACGCGCGACGGCCTGCTGGGCGGCGTCGCTCCAGCTCTTGTCGGAAACGCCGACGAGCTCAATGAGCCGAATGACTCCTGGCGCTTTTGCGTGCTCTGTTCTGGGACTCATGAGACCCCCCTTCGTCTCGAAACGAGACAGCATGCGTGGGAAACTCCTCCACAGACAACCACCCACCTGAGGATCAAAGCAACGCCTGTTCCAATGATCCAACGAGGACTAACATTCCATTTTCAAAGGGTGCGGTGATCATAACCGATGGGAAAGTAGGGACAAGCTAGTCCCATCCGAGAGGTACGGATGACAGTCCGGGGGGCGGTGAGGCTCGTGAAAAAATACTTGACAGTAAAGCAGGCGCATGTTATTGATTTCACTAATTTAATTGAAAGGAGCCCGTTGGTGCCAGGAATCAATCAAATCTTTATTGCGGTAGTAGTAGGTGTATGGTGCGTCTGCCCCTCGGCGGGCGGCCCGTAACGCCTTTGCTACGGGCTTTCTGATTACGCCACGGGGTAGACGCTGCCTCGTGGCTTTTTTTCGGGCCGTGGGGTTTCCCGTGGCCCGTGACTTTTGAACACAGGATCCGCAGGCACCTGCAAAGGAGGAAGTTGATGGCCCAGATGTGTGGATGCGGACTAGAGTTGCGGTCGATCTTGGAAGAGTGGGGGTGTCTTCATTGTGGTGGACTATGCTGTCCCGCCTGTGGGTATACCCCCGAGGGCAACACCTACTGTCCGGATTGTGCCCATAGCCTCTTTAGTGTCTATACGAGGCCAGCGGTCGTAGCCCAACCCAAGCGCATCTCAGCGTGGTGGGAGGCAGCGGCAGTGCAGCCGGTGCGCCCTCGGACGACGGCCGAGAACTTGGGATAACCAGGGTAGTCCTGCTGGCGAGCTCAGGAGTGCGGGGGTAATCCGCCAGATCTGTTGTCCTGAGAGGCCCGCCCCTCCTTCCTCTGTTTGGTCTTTCTCCCTCGCCAAAAAAAGTTTGCGTGGCGGCCATCTCGACCCTAATCTTGAGAGTGATGCCGGGATGGCTGTCCTGTCGCCTCTGGCTTCACGGGGCCGCCACCGCGCGGAAAGGAGGGAGGGAATGAATCCCGTCAAGCGATTCATGGCCGCTCTCGCTTTCGTGCTACTCCTGGGAGTGTCAGTCCCCGCCCAGAAGAGACCCTCGGAAAAGGACCTTGGTGTCCCCATTTATCCCAAGGCTACATTTGTCCAGAGCTTTACCGAAGGACCGGCTGCCCGGCATCTCTTCGCCTCGAACGATGTCACCATTTCGGTGGCCAGGTTCTATGAAAGGAAGATAGGGAAAAGACCTGAGCACACCCGGGACCCCGCGGGGATGGAGATTTACCGTTTCGTGTTGAAAAGTGACAAGGCGGCGGCGGTGCCGGACCTCGAGGTGGTGGTGAGTCACTTCCCCGGCGGCTCTCTCATCCCCGACGAGCGGGGCCAGACCTGGCGGTACATCACCACCATCCTGATCAGCAAGAGCAAGAAGACCCGGTAGGCAAGCCACAATTTGCAGGGTCTCCACCCCGGGATACCGAGGGGGTCGGAAGGCAAGGATGCTACTCCCCAATACGCTCCATCCGAAGGCAATGCGAGCAAAGATCCGATCCGGCGAGTGGCAAGGTCCGACGGCCGGCTGCTGCGATGGATACGTTCAGGCGAACCTGGTGGTCCTGCAGAAGGCCTTAGCGTATGACTTCCTCGTCTTCTGTCACCGCAACCCCAAGCCGTGTCCCCTGTTGGAGGTGACCGATCCAGGCGACGTCGAGCCGAGAACCACTGCACCGGGCGCGGACCTGCGCACCGATCTCCCGAAATATCGGATCTACAGGGACGGCGAGCTGGAGCAGGAAATACCCGATCTTCTCGGCGTCTGGCGGGACGATTTGGTTGCTTTTCTTTTGGGCTGTAGTTTCACCTTTGAAGTTGCGCTCCAAAAGGCAGGTGTCCCGGTCCGGCATCTCGAAGAAGGCAGGAATGTATCGATGTACATTACGAATCGCTCCTGCCAGCCGGCCGGCGTCTTCGCCGGACCGCTGGTGGTCTCGATGCGTCCGATCCCAGCCTCCCTCATCCCCCGAGCGGTGGAGGTCACCTCTCGCTTCCCGCTAGCTCACGGGGCGCCGGTCCATGTGGCGGACCCTCAGGCGATCGGCATTTCCGACCTCGACCATCCTGCCTTCGGTGACCCGGTCTCGATTCATGAGGGTGAACGTCCGGTCTTCTGGGCTTGTGGTGTCACCCCGCAGGCAGTCGCCATGCATGCGAAACCCGAGCTCATGATCACCCATGCGCCTGGCCATATGTTCATTACCGATCTCGCCGACGATGACGGAGGAGGTTCGAGCGAGGTTGACAGATGATGATGATCGGCGTGGATGTAGGAGGGACCTTCACCGACTTCGTCTTTGTAGCCGGGGGGAGGCTCTGGACGCAGAAGGTTCTGTCGACCCCTCCTGACCCGGCCCGCGGCGTCCTCGAGGGGCTTTCTCACGAGGCGGTGGGAGAGGAGGGGTGGCAGCTCGTTCATGGCTCCACCGTGGCGACCAACGCTCTCCTCGAGCAGAAGGGGGCGAAGGTCGCCCTGATCACCACGGCCGGATTCGAAGATGTGCTAGAGATCGGTCGGCAGGAGCGAGTCGATCTCTACGATTTCATGGTTGAACGTCCTCCTGTCGTAGTCCCTCGTTCCCTTCGGTTCGGCGTTCGAGAGCGGGTGGACTGTCGAGGGAAGGTTCTCGAGCCTCTCGATGAGGAAAGCCTCGGTCCTCTCTTGGACCGCCTGGCCAAGGAGAAGGTCGAGTCGGTCGCCATTTGCCTCCTTTCGTCTTATGCCAATCCAAGCCACGAGGCCCGAGTCCTGCATCGCGCATTGGAACTGGGGATTCCGGTCTCCGCCTCTCACCGGATTCTCCCGGAGTACCGAGAGTACGAGCGGTGCGCGACCACCGTTGTAAACGCCTACGTCTCGCCTTTAATGGAGCGATACCTCGGCCGTCTCGAGGCGGAGATCGGGGAGGGACGTCTCCGGATCATGCAATCCAATGGTGGGAGTATTTCTGCGGCCACGGCCCGCCAGGAGGCGGTCCGGACCATCCTCTCGGGTCCGGCGGGGGGCGTCGTGGGAGCCGTCTCCGTCGCAAAGCATGCGGGCTTTGACAAAACGATCACGTTTGACATGGGCGGGACCTCTACCGATGTCTCCCTCGTCGATGGTGACCTGAGCGTCACGACGGAGGCCGCCGTGGGAGGCCTGCCACTTCGGGTTCCCTTGCTCAACATTCATACTGTAGGCTCAGGGGGCGGGTCGTTAGTCTGGATCGATGAGGGTGGCGCGCTGCGCGTAGGTCCCCAAAGTGCAGGGGCCGATCCCGGACCGGTCTGCTATGGTCGGGGAGACCAGATCACCGTCACGGATGCGCACCTCTGCCTGGGACGACTGGATCCGGACCGCTTCCTCGGCGGGAAGATGCGGCTCGATGTCGAGCGGGCCGAGGCGGCGATGAACGATCTCGCCCGACAGGTGAAGCTCGATCCGCTTCGACTGGCCGAGGGGACCATCACGGTGGCCAACGCTGCCATGGAAAAGGCGATCCGGGTCATTTCTGTTGAGCGCGGATATGACCCCCGAGCGTTTTGTCTGGTCTCTTTCGGTGGCGCGGGAGGGCTGCACGCCTGTTCCCTGGCCTCGTCCCTCTCCATTCCCTGGGTGTTGGTGCCAATGCATGCGGGACTGCTATCGGCCTACGGGATGTTGGTGGCCGATGTCGTGAAGGATTACGCCAAGACGATTCTACGGCCGACAACCACCACGCCGTTCGAGGAGATCGAAGCCATCGTGAACCTGCTGCAGGAGCAAGGGCTCCGCGAGATGAAAGACGAGGGGGTGGCCGAGGGGTTGATCACCACGGAAGCCTTCGTCGACATGCGGTACCTTGGACAGTCCTACGAACTACGCGTCCCTTTCGGAAGAGACGTTGCCTCTCGGTTTCACGAGCTGCACCGGAGAAGCTACGGTTACGCCAATCCCGCTCGGGAGACCGAGAGTGTGACGCTCCGCCTTCGGGTGAGGGGCAAAATGGACAAGCCACCCCTGCCCAGGGTTGAGGAGGGGTCGGCGGATGCTGCATCGGCCAGCGTCGGCACAAGACGGATCTTTCTCGAGGACCATTGGGTGGAGACCCCCGTTTACGCCCGAGAAGCCTTGCGGGCGGCCAACCGGATCGGTGGACCGGCTCTGGTGGTGGAGATGAGTGCCACCACGCTCGTCGCACCAGGGTGGGAGGCAACGGTGGACGCGCAGGGGAATCTCCTCCTCAAAAATCACGAACCGCACGGGGCATCGCGTGGGTAGGTACGACCCGATCAAACTCGAAGTCTTCAAGAATCTCCTCGCCTCGGTGGCCGAAGAGATGGGTGTGGCCCTCTGTCGGACCGGACACTCTCCCAATATCAAGGAGCGCCGCGATTACTCCTGTGCCATCTTTGACGGAGGGAGCGAAATGATCGCGCAGGCGGCCCACATCCCCGTGCATCTGGGGTCGATGCCCCTGGCGGTGAAGGGGGCCATGGAGGGAAGACACGTCGGTCCGGGAGATACGATCATTCTGAACGATCCCTACCGTGGAGGGACCCATCTCCCCGACATCACCCTCATTTCGCCTGTCTTCGGGGATGAAGGCCCCTCCCCCCTCTTCTTTGTCGCCAACCGGGCACACCATGCGGACGTGGGGGGAATGGCCCCCGGGTCCATGGGAATGGCGACCGAGATCTTTCAGGAAGGGATACGGATTCCTCCAGTCATGCTGGTGGAGGGCGGGACGCTGCGTCGGGATGTCGTCGATCTCCTCTTGGTCAACGTCCGGACCCCCCAGGAGCGGGAGGGAGATCTGGAGGCTCAGCTGGCGGCGAACGAGACGGGCAGAAGGCGGCTCTTGGAGATCGTCGCCCGCTACGGAGCGGACGAGACGCTTCACTATATGGAGGAACTCAAGGCGTACGCCGAGCGGATGACCCGAGAAGCCATCCGGCGCATCTCGGACGGCCGTTACTCCTTTGAAGATTACCTGGACGATGACGGGATCACGACCGAGCCCGTTCGAATCGCCGTGACCGTCACCGTGACCGGGGATCAAGCCGTTATCGACTTTACCGGGACTTCGCCGCAGGTAGCTGGCAGTGTGAACGCAGTGTATGCCGTGACGCTGTCGGCCGTCTTCTACGTCTTCCGTTGTCTTGTGGATTTTGACATCCCCTCGAATGCGGGCTGCATGGTCCCGCTGACCGTCGTGGCTCCGACGGGGACCGTCGTCAACGCCTTGCCTCCCGCGGCCGTGGCCGGTGGGAATGTCGAAATGTCTCAGCGAATCGTGGACGTGCTCCTCGGGGCGTTAGCCAAGGCCTTGCCCGACCGCATCCCCGCGGCTAGCGCCGGGACTATGAGCAACTTGATGATCGGAGGCTATGATCCCGAGCGTGGGCGGAACTATGCCTATTACGAAACCATCGCCGGAGGGATGGGAGCACGGCCAACACGAGACGGCCTGGATGCGATACAGACCCATATGACCAACACATGGAATACGCCGATCGAGGCTTTGGAACACGCCTATCCCATCCGGGTGCTCCGGTATGAGATTCGCCGCGGATCGGGAGGGAAGGGGAAGTATCGTGGGGGAGATGGAATCCGCCGTGATTTTCAACTGTTGGCGGGTGCCACAGTCGGCCTCCTTTCGGACCGCAGGCGGTTTCGGCCCTATGGACTCCACGGGGGGGAATCCGGGCAGGCGGGTGAGAGCATCCTCATGACCCCGAGTGAGGAGAGGCCCCTCGGTTCCAAATTTCACATTCGCGTCGGTGCCGGAGAGGTCATCAGCATTCGCACCCCCGGAGGAGGGGGCCATGGGAGGCGGACGGAGGCGACCGGATGAAAAGACAAGCGGCAAGGAGACTGACAATCTTTGCGATCGTTATTTTCATGGGACTCTACGGTGGCTGTGCGAAGAAAGAATTACAGCCTACCGCACCTGGTCCTGGAGTCCCCCGCATCACCAACTTCCGGATCGAGCCGCCCGTGGTGGATAGAGGGGGAGAGGTGACCTTACAGTTCGATTTTCGAGATATCGACGGTGATATCTTAGACGTCTACCTCGGGCTGAAAAGGGAGGTCGCGGACTTTACATTGTCCACCGGGCTTCGGCACACCATAATCAGCCGCGGGCGTTACTTAGGGCAAACGGAGGGGACGGCGGAGGAGACGATTACCATCAGTATTGAACGCGGCTCTGCCCCCCTGCGCTCTCAATCGCGCGGATTTGAAGGAGGCGCGGTGGACCCTGACAGGCAACGGGAGGAGGTCGGCGGGACCCGGGTCTACGAGGTTTTTGTCATCGATAAGAGGGGACAGGTGAGCAATCGTCTTCGAGCTCGGGTGACCGTGCGGTGAAAGGGTGAAACATTGGGGAGCATCGCAAAACTCGGAGCGGCCGCGGACCAGATCTGTATCCTTCCGCGAGGCACTTCCGGAGGGGATGTCCAGCGGTTGTATCGAGCGGCGCGGCGTCTGCAAAAGGTTCCGCTGACCTCGCTGGCTGCCTCGCGGCTGGCCGAGGGGGTCCGGTCAGGTGATGCCTCGCTGCTCCTCACGGGCGCAGGGGGTCCTCCCGAGCTCCCCTTCGGCGAGACCGACGGTCCGCTGGGAGTGGCGGTGCTAGCGCGGGCCCTTCATCAGGGCTTGGGGGCTCGGCCTTATTTGATTTCGGAAGAGAGAAATCTGGGACCACTCCGAGCGGTGCTGGAAGCGATGGGGGCGGATTATCCCCTCCTTGCTTTTCCGTGTGGCGAGGAGGAGGCAGGATATCGCTTTCTAGAGGAGCTTCAGCCAAGGGCGATCATCAGTGTGGAGAAGCTTGGTCCGAACCCCAAGGGAGTGGTCCACGACATGCGGGGCCGGGATGTCTCTGCGCTCCATGCCTCCGTTCGGGGGCTGTTTGATGGAGCCAAAGACCGGGACATCCTCACCGTGGCGGTTGGGGATCGGGGCAACGAGGTGGGTTTCGGCCACCTCTTCGGTCCCCACGTCAGACCCCCGCTGCGCTCGGGGCAGTGCCGGTGTCCCTGCCGGGGGAGTATTGGCTGTGACATCCGTGCAGATGCGCTCGTGGTAAGCTCCATCTCCAACTGGGGAGCCTACGGCGTGGTGACCTGCCTCCAGGCCCTGACCGGCCACCGCCTCTTGCACACGCCGCAGGAAGAAGCGGCGATGCTTAAAGCGATCCTCCACGCAGGGGCGAGGGACGGGGTGACCCACACCGCGACCTTAACGGTCGATGGGTCCGATCTCTCTGTGCAGCAAGCGGTGGTCACGCTGCTTGGCTCGGTTCACTAAAAGGGAGGCATGTCCTTTTATGCCAGAGCTGCGGAAAGATCCGGTCACGAATTCCTGGGTGATCATCTCCACAGAGCGAGGGAAGCGTCCTTCCGATTTCGAGACGGAGCCCCGCCCCCCGCGGCCGGGCTTTTGCCCGTTTTGTCCAGGGAATGAAAAAAAGACCCCGCCGGAGATCGTGGTCTATCGAAACGATGGTGCAGCACCGAACACTCCGGGATGGCGCGTCCGGGTCGTCGCCAACAAGTTCCCCGCCCTCGTAATCGAGGGGGCGCTCGAGCGACAGACAGAAGGAATCTACGACAAAATGAGCGGTGTCGGTGCGCACGAAGTGATTATCGAGACACCCGACCACGATCAGACCCTACCCGCCATGCCGGAGCAAAAGATCGAGGAGGTCCTGCGGGCCTATCGGGACCGCATCCTCGACCTAAAGCGGGATTCCCGATTTCAGTATATCTTGGTCTTTAAGAACCACGGAGAGGCCGCGGGCGCATCATTGGAGCACACCCATTCCCAGCTTATCGCAACTCCGATTGTCCCCAAGCGGGTCCAGGAGGAGGTTGACGGGGTCAAGCAGTACTATGCCGAAAAGCGACGGTGTGTCTACTGTGATATGGTCCAACAGGAACTCGCATATGGGGGACGAGTGGTCTCAGCAAACGATCATTTCGTGGCCATGGCACCCTTCGCGTCACGGTTCCCCTTTGAGACCTGGATCGTCCCGCGGACGCACGAGGCCTCCTTTGAGGATATCGGAAAACAAGAGTATGTGAGTCTCGCCCGTATCCTGAAGGAGACCTTGCACCGGATAGAGCGCCTGTTGTCGGACCCCCCGTATAATTTCGTGCTTCATAGCGCTCCCTTCCGACAGGAGAAGCCGGTGCAGTACCACTGGCACATCGAGATTACACCGAGACTGACTCGGTTGGCCGGCTTTGAATGGGGGACCGGTATCTACATCAACCCGACGCCGCCGGAAGAAGCGGCGCAGTATTTGCGAGATACCGCGCTGATTGCTGACCGATGACCGACGACTGCTCGACTGAGCGGCTCGACTGAGCTCGCCGAAGCCTCGCCGAAGTCCGACGACCGATGACCGACGACTGTTCACAACAGCTCTCGGCACGCTAGGACGCTGGGAGGCTAGGAAGTTGGCAAGCGAGAAAGCCTGAATACACGAGACTCAGAATGGTCAGAGCGTCCCAGCGTTCCAGCTTCCTAGCCTACTAGCCGCTAGTTGCTGACGGCTGACTGCTATAATGGAATCGTGCTGTTAAAACAGGCAACGGAGAGATGTCTGCCTAATCCGTGTGCATGAAAGAAGGAGGTGAGAAGGGGAAGAGAAAAGCGATTGGTCCTGGGTTCTCGTGAAATTTCCGGGGATTTGGAGGTCTCAAGATGCGAAAAAAGGCTTGGCATAGGGTTTGCTCCCCTTCGGGGTGGCATTGAAGCCCGACGGGGCCACAGTCCTCCTGCCTCTCAGCGGGAGGCATATTTTGGATAATCTGAGGAGTGGACAATGAAAAAGATCGAAGCGATCATCAAGCCGTTCAAGTTGGACGAGGTGAAAAATGCCCTGGCGGAGATCGGCATCCAGGGGCTCACGATCAGTGAAGTGAAGGGTTTCGGTCGACAAAAGGGGCACACGGAGCTTTATCGGGGGGCGGAATATACCATCGACTTTCTCCCCAAGGTCAAGGTCGAGATCGTGGTGGGGGATGGTAAATCTGCTCAGGTCGTGGAGACCATTCAGGCAGCGGCGAAGACGGGACGGATCGGCGACGGAAAAATCTTTATCATCCCGTGTGAAGACGCTGTGCGAATCCGGACGGGAGAGCGGGGCGAAGAAGCCATTTAATTCACGGTTGACAGTTCACAGGTAAATTCGAATTTCGAATGTCGAATTTCGAAATCCTCCGGTTAACGGTCATCGAGTCAGGGGGAAAGAATGACGCCAAAAGATGTAATCAAGTTCGCCAGCGAAAACGGCGCCAGGATGGTGGACCTGAAATTCATGGATTTCCCGGGAATGTGGCAACACTTTACCGTTCCCATCAGCCACCTGGACGAGACCATGTTTGAGGAGGGGGTAGGCTTTGATGGGTCCAGTATCCGGGGCTGGCAAGCCATCCACGCGAGTGACATGATTGTCCTCCCGGACCCAGAAACGGCAGTCATGGATCCCTTCACTGCTGTTCCTACGCTCAGCCTGATCTGTAACATTCTGGACCCGATCACGCGAGAGCAGTACACCCGGGACCCCCGCAACGTCGCCGAAAAGGCCGAGTCGTACCTCAAAGCTACCGGCATCGCCGATACGGCGTACTTCGGGCCGGAACCCGAGTTCTTCATCTTCGACGATGTGCGATTCGACTTTCAGCCGCAGTGTGGCTATTACTATCTGGACTCGATCGAGGGGCAGTGGAACATGGGGCGGGCGGAGGGCCCCAACCTCGGGTACAAGTCCCGCTACAAGGAGGGATATTTTCCGGTCCCCCCGACCGATCAATTTATGGACATCCGGACCGAGATGGCGCTCATCTTAGAGGAGATGGGGATCAAGGTAGAGGCCCAGCACCACGAAGTGGCCACCGGAGGCCAGGCAGAGATCGATATGCGCTTTGCCCCCCTCACCAAGATGGCCGACCATCTCATGACGTACAAGTACGTGGTCAGGAACGTGGCACGGAAGCACGGGAAGACCGTCACATTCATGCCGAAGCCGCTCTTCGGCGACAACGGCTCCGGCATGCACACCCACCAAAGCCTGTGGAAGGGTGGCGCGCCCCTCTTCGCCGGCCACGGCTACGCCGGGCTGTCCGACCTGGCCCTCCACTATATCGGCGGGATCCTCCACCATGCGGCAGCCCTGTGCGCCTTCGTCGCCCCCACGACCAACTCCTACAAACGGTTGGTGCCAGGCTTCGAAGCCCCCGTCAATCTGGCCTACTCGAGCCGGAACCGGTCGGCGGGTGTGCGGATCCCCATGTACAGCCCGAGCCCCAAGACGAAGCGGGTCGAGGTCCGCTTTCCCGATAACACCTGTAACGGCTACCTCGCCTTCGCCGCAATGCTCATGGCCGGGCTGGACGGGATCCAGAATAAGCTCGATCCCGGACCCCCCCTCGACAAGGATATCTACGAGTTGCCGCCGGAAGAGCTGGCGGAGGTCCCGTCGGTCCCCGGCTCGTTAGGCGAGGCGCTCGATGCGCTCGAGCGGGATCACGAGTTCCTCCTGAAGGGCGACGTCTTCACCGAGGACGTCATCGAGACCTGGCTCTGGTACAAGCGGACGAAAGAAGTGGACCCGATCCGGCTTCGGCCCCACCCGTACGAGTTCGTCCTGTACTACGATCTGTAGCGCGTTGTCGTCTCCCCCCAGGGCCCCGCGATTCCGCGGGGCCCTTTCCTGTTTGGCCCGGCCGTGATCTGTGTAATCGAGTCCCTCCAGAACCGGCATCCGTGAAAAGGGAGTTGATCTCACCTGACTCTCCAGGTAACGTTGGCAGCATGGGGACGCGGATTCTCGACTTTCGGTTCGGACTTGTCGACCTCGAAGGCGTGATCTTTAATCCAGGTATCCTATACCGGCGGGAGTTCGGCCGGTTTTTGCAGCGCGCTTATCAGATCTCGGCAAAAGAAGCCCTCCTCTTTTACCAAGCCCATGCGCTTCTTCCCTTGGAGGTGAAGTTTGCGCGCCTCCTCGCCCAGCACGGCCATTCAGGAGAACAGGCCATCCAAGTCGCCAGCGAATTTCGCGATGCAATGGCTGCATCGCGGCCGGTGGTTTCTGAAGGGGCTCGTGAGCTGTTACAAACCCTGGCGGATCGGGAAGCACAGCTGTTCGTCCTCTCTGAGACACGGTCCCAGATCGCAGAGCGTCAACTCGAGGAGGTGGAACTGCGAGATCTGTTCGGATGGGTGATCGGGACAGAGCGAGGTGCGCGCGGGCGCGGGCAGATGGTGGTTTGTCCAGAGACAGTTGGGCTGCCCGTTGAGACCTTTGCCGCGCAGAGTTTCGTTCTCGCCGGCATCCCAGAGGATGTTGCTGCGGCCAGGGAGCTTGGCTATTACGGCATCGGTATCGCCCATCTGTTTCCGGAGGCTACCTTCACGGCACACGGGGCGCGGGAGGTGTATCGCCATGTCGCCCACTTGTCACTTGAGCTCCGACGAGGCTAGCCCCGGGAGGTAGAGGCGTGACACCCGAGGAGGATGCCATCAAACAATTACAGATGGGGGAGGTGGTGGCGCGTCGTCAGGCCGCTGACCTTTTGGGGGCGATTGGTGGGACCGGCGCCGTGGAGGTCATGGTTCGGGCCCTCCGGGATGAGGACTGGGGAGTACGAACCATCGCAGAGCACTCGCTTTGGCAGATCTGGTGCCGATCCGGCGATGCCGGAGTCGATGCTCTGCTGCAGGAGGGGATCCAGGCTTTGGAGCGGAAGGCTTTGGCGGAGGCGGTCGCCATGTTTACGCAGGTGATTGAGCAAGCCCCCGAGTTTGCCGAAGGATATAACAAGCGGGCGACGGTTTACTATCTCATGGGGGAGTATGCGCAGTCGATCGCGGACTGTGAGGCTACCGTCGCCAGAAACCCGTACCACTTTGGTGCGTTGAGTGGGGAAGGGCTCTGTTGTCTGGCCCTGGGCCAGCTGCGTAAGGCTCAGGATCTTTTCCGAAAATCCTTAGCGGTGAATCCCAACATGCCGGAGGTCGAGAAGAATCTCGCCGCCACTGAGCGCTCCGTGCTTGCCGGAGGCAATGGGGGCGCTTCGTAAGAAAATTCTCAGCGCACGCGCAGCCAGGGAAAAGGATGTGCGGTGAGTCCGACGAGGACCTGGAGTGAGGTTGGAAGAGTCTCGATCTTCGCGAGAATGCACCGGATGTAAAGGGCCGCTCCCCTTTTATTGCCTTCCAGGATCGTCCAGGTCTTCCCCTTCGGCCGTCCCATCAAGATCAGTGGATGCTGCAGGATGTCGGCCACCCTCCGCCGATCTCGGATCTCGCGCACGTTTGTGATCACTGCTTGAATCTCTTGAGCCCACCGGCCCCTTGCCTTGACGGAGGGGGGTTCCCCGGCGATCACGTGCGCCGCTCGAGACAGGCGGCCGGTGTCGCGCGAGAGCAGGGTCCAGGTCGGATAGTTGATGACCCGAAGCCTGCGAAATTCTTCGGGGGTGATCGTGCACCGCCACCACCGGGTATCCGAGGGGAAGGTTCCCCAGATGTCTCCCCGGTAAAGCTTCAAGGTTTTTTGCCGTAGGAAGTTTTCGCGGGGACTGGTCAGGTTTGGCCTTTGGATCACACGCGGGGGAATGCGAAGGTGCCTCAGGGCCTTAACGACCCGGGGACGGAACCGGGGAGAGGAAAGCTCCACTCTGAGCCAGCAGGCCACAACGAGATCGAAGCTCACCTCTTCCAATAGAATCATGGGAGAACCGAGGTTTCATCGCTTTGTGTGCCTCGCATCGCCCACCCTGCTCAGCCCTTTCGTGGCTTTGCCGGACGCATCTCGATACGGGTGGTCATTGTTCGAGGCGGCGACTTCAGCAGATAGACCACCATATCGGCGATGTGCGCGGGCAGGATGGCCCATCCCGATTTGTCCGCGCCGCCGGCGCTGAACTCCGTCTCGACACTACCGGGCAGGATGTGGCTTACGCGGATCCCATCGGCGCGGACTTCCTGGAAGAGGGCCTCGCTGAAACCGAGAAGGCCGAACTTAGAGGCATTGTAGGCGGCCATGGTGGGGTGGGCGTTTGTCCCGGCCAGGGAACCGATATTGAAGATGTAGCCACCTCCACGGGAACGCATTTTTGAAATGGCCTCGTGGCAACAGTAGAAGACACCCGTGAGATTCGTGTCGATGATCTCCTCCCACTCTTCGGGTTTGAGATCGGCGACTGGGGCAAAGTAGGCGACCCCGGCATTGTTCACCAGGACATCCAGGCCTCCGAACTCTTGAACCGCGAAGGACATGAGATGCTGAACCTGTCGAGAGTTTCTGACATCGCAGGCGATGCCAGCCACCTTTCCCTTTCCGCGCTGGCGACATTCTGCGACCGTTCGATCCACGTCCCGCTGGCGGCGGGACGAGATGACGACCGAAACCCCTTCATCAAGCAAAGCCTCGGCGATGGCCCGGCCAATTCCTCGGGTGCTGCCTGTCACCACCGCCACTTTTCCCTCGAGCGACATAAGCAACCTCCAAAAACAGCGGTCAGCAATCAGCGATCTTCTGTCAGCAGGTAGAACGCAGGAAGGCTAGCAAGCTAGAATGCTAGGAGGCCTTGGTGCCCCTAGCCGGAACTGTTAGGGTCTCCCGGGTTCAGTTTTCGAGCGTCAAAGCGTCCTGGCGTTCTAGCATCCTAGCTTGTCACTGCTGATTGCTGACAGCGGACGGCTGACTGCTGTTCTTGCTGTCACTATAACGGGTTTTGTTCCCCTTGCCAATGGGGTGATCCGACTGAGGGCGGAGTTGGAATGGGATAGGGCACGTCTCGTCGGCATCAAGACTCGCGGTGATTAAACCGGAGGTCTGCGAGAAGCAGGCAGGCTGCTCGGTCGATGATCAGGCCGTGGGTCTGTCCCCGCACGTTCGATCGACGACAGCTCCGATCAAGGTGGCCTCCGAGGGCTTAGGGTCGAGGAAATGGACACCCATTCCGTTGGTGGACGCCGGCCCCGTTTCCTGTCCACGCGCCCAGACCACGCGCGCGAGGACCGAAAACGGGTGTGACACGCCAGGGAGCGTGAAGAAGAGCGAGACTTCTGATCCTGTGGGGGTGGGGCGATCGGTGGCGATGAACATCCCGCCCCGGCTCAGGTTGAGACAGGTCCCTTGGCTTCTCTCGCCTTCCTGGTGGTATTCAACTCCGAACTGGACCAGGGCTCGGGCATGCGACTGGCGGTCCGCTCGATAAACCCATTGGAGGACCAGGTCTGGGTCAACGGGGCGATCGAAGGTTAT
>Ga0255058_10000124_pt1 | contig 44872 bp, 43 predicted proteins | sample Cases_109_9_MG_FD_188637 | JGI IMG/M metagenome (GOLD analysis project Ga0255058, IMG submission 188637) | Seawater microbial communities from Amundsen Gulf, Northwest Territories, Canada - Cases_109_9 | ecosystem: Environmental > Aquatic > Marine > Gulf | place: Canada: Northwest Territories...
CAACCGTGGGTGTGCTTGACATGGAACAGCATCGACGCCTCCTCTGAACTCGATTGCTCTACCAACCTACCCAATGCAGTCCTCCGGTGGCAGCGGACCCATCCCTCACCACCCATATGTGCCGATATGCGCTAGCTGGATGAGATAGGTTGGCGGGTGAGGGCGTAGCCGAGGAGTATCCAGGCCGCTCCGGTGAGGCTACGAGTGCAGGGACTTTGGAATGCGGCGCCTGACCTGAGCCCCGGATAGTGGTCCACCTGTTGTGGGAGTCCATACCCTTGAAATGGGAGGATGACCACATGAAGAGACATCGACACACGCCTGAGCAGGCGGTTCGGAAGCTCCAGGAGGGCGAACGCATGCTCGGCGAGGGCAAGGACATGACCGAGGTGCTGCGGCATCTCGAGATCGCGGAATCGACGTGGAACCGGTGGCGGAACCAGTACGGCGGGATGAACACGAACGGTGCGAAGCAGCTCAAAGAGCTCCAGGTCGAGAACGCCAGGTTGAAGAAGCTCCTCGCCGAAGCCGAACTGGACAAGGCCATGTTGAAGGAGTTGGCTGAGGGAAAATGGTGACCCCGGACCGTCGCCGCCGTGCCGTTTCGGTGCTGCAAGATCGGTTCGGGGTCTCTGAGCGCAGGGCGTGTCGGGTCGTGGGTCAACATCGGTCCACCCAACGCCACCCGCCACGTCCAGTCCCTCCAGACGATGTGAAGCTCCGTGCGAGGCTCCGCTGTTTCGCACGGAACCATCCTCGCCTGGGGTGGCGCAAGGCCCACACAGTGGTGCGCCGCGAGGGCTGGGTCGTGAACCACAAGAAGCTGCGCAGGTTGTGGCGTGAAGAGGGCCTACGCCGGCCACCCCCGCAGAAACAGAAGATAAGCGCCGTCCCGGTGGTCTCGACCGCAGCCTGTTGACCGCTGAGCATCCGAACCATGTGTGGGGACTCGACTTCCAGTTCGACGAGACCGCCGACCTACGCAGATTGAAGCTGTTGAACGTCGTCGATGAACACACCAGAGAAGCGCTAGCGATGGATGTCGGTCGGTCGATCACCGGCAACGACGTCGTTGCGGTGTTGGAGCGTCTCGTCGCAGAACGAGGCGCACCGTTGTTCATCCGGATGGACAACGGACCCGAACTGATCGCCTGGATCCTGAGGGACTGGTGCCGCCTTCGAGGCCTCGGCACGATCTACATCGAACCCGGCTCACCGTGGGAGAACCCTTGGATCGAGTCGTTCAACGGCCGGGTCCGAGACGAACTGCTGAACATCACCGAGTTCGGATCCCTCCCCGAAGCGAGGGTGCTCATCGAAGACTGGAGGAACGAATACAACACCTGGCGACCGCACAGCAGCCTCGAAGGACTCACCCCCGCCGAGTACGCTGACAACTGCGAACACCAACACCAGCCGACACACCCATAACAGCTGGACCAATCACCGGGGCCCCGTCACCTATTACGAGACGAAACGCCAGCAACGAGAACCGGCTCGGCGCTCGGCTCGTGTCCGACGTGACGAGCAGCTCCGGGTCGAGATTCAGCGTGTCTATGACGCGAGCTATCGGGTGTATGGGACCCACAAGGTGTGGCGTCAGTTGAACCGGGAAGGGATTGGGGGTGGCCAAATGCACGGTGCGGCGTTTGATGCGCCACATGGGGATCCAGGGCGTTACCCGGGGCCGAGCCTTCAAGACGACCACCACCAGTGACGGGACGTTGGTCCGCCCCCGTGATCCCACCCGCCGAATACGAGACCAACCACCACCGACAAGACAGTCCAGCTTCGGTGGCTGGACTGTCTTGTTGGTGGGTGCCAGTCGCTCTAGCGAGTGCATCCAAGAGAAGGCACGCGAGGCACTGGCGGTGCTGCTGACGGCACATAGGTCAAGCGCGACGGTGTGGGCGGAATCAGGCTTCAGCCGAAGCGAAGAAGACCGCCTGGAGGTGGCTCGGACCTTGCTCGATCTGTCGTTTACGACCTCGACGGCGCTCAACGACCATCTGCACTCGTTTCTCGCCAGCCCGGTGGCGCTTTCCGAGTTGCTCAGGGATTTCTTGCAGGTAGCGACCTACGACACAAGCGCCCGACTAAGCATGCGGCAGGCTTGGCCGGAGATCATGGATCTTGTTCTGGACGCGGTTGATGCGGACCAGGATCTCTGGTCAGAAGGTCGGAGGCGTAGCAGGGAGCCGCTAGCGAAAATGGTGCCAGCTCCACAACTGTCTATAGGCGACGGGGATCCCGACTCAACCCTTCAAGCCGCTGCTGACGGCTGGCCTAGTGCAACAGAGCTGGATGCTCGAATTGCGCGCTGGATCCCGTTGGCCACGGGCATCCCGGAAGCCATGGATGGCCTGGTGTCATTCCTCCGAACGCACCCGAAAGGGAGCAGGCTGAGGTGGGACTCTCGTGGGTCTTCGAGTTAGCAGGTGGCCACTACCAGTAGCTGGCAGGGCGGACTTGGCACCTCGTTGCCTGGCTTGAAATGCTTCAAGTGAATGAGATTGTTCCAGCGGTGCACATACTGGACTATCACCGACTGTTGGACGGGCTTGCCGAGGCCCCGCCAGCGGTTGGCGGTTGGCCGTTGGCCGATTGGTCGTGAACTGCTGGCACAGGGTGGGTGACGCCGCGGAAAAGGGGTTCGATGTTTGGAGACACTCAAACCTGCTGATTGAGGTGACTCCGCCAGGGGCAACGCGGGACGAGCGGAAGAACCTGTGACCATTCTGTGACCATCGAGGCTCTAGGGCGTGTACGTCGGGGTCTCGCCTTCGAATGAACCCCGCTGCTCCAAGGGTTTCTCGCGGTGGGCCCGGTGGGACTCGAACCCACACGCTTCGGATTAAAAGTCCGCTGCTCTGCCATTGGAGCTACGGGCCCACGGTGAAGGATATACCGCTGCCGACTCACGGTCCCGGTGGAAGGAAAGTCCCCGGCGAAGCTCTTAGATCGCCACCGTGCGCACGGAATCACTACCCACGTCGTAGATGGCGCCGGTCACCGTGCCGGTGATCAGGGCGTGGGTGCGCAGCGTTTTCACCCCAAGCTCCAGTTCGCTCGTGAGATCCTCGAAGCTCCCGAGGAGAAAGCCGGGCTCGCTGCCCAATTCGTCATGCGCCAACGTGGTGATCGCCGCTTCGTCTGCGCCTTCCATGGCGCAGTCGGTGTGCATCAGCACGATGACCTTGTGTGTGCCCAGCTCCCGCTGGGATATGAACACCGAGCGGATCACATCATCGGTGATGATGCCCCCGGCATTTCGGATCACGTGGATCTCGCCGGGACCGGCACGAAGGATCCGCCACGGATCGACCCGGGCATCCATACAGGTGACCACGGCCAACCCGCGCGTTGGCTTCATCGCGGGCGCGTTCAACGCCGCTTGGGCCGCCTTCACCATGTCTGCAGAACTCGATGTCATGGTCGGCCAACCCTACTGATGCGATAGCGTCCCGTCATGATCAGGTTCGGGATCTCGGGGCTCCCACCCGACGGCGACGACGCCGCGTTCCTCGACGCTTTGGTTGAACGGGGCTACGGCGCCTATGAGCTCGCCTTTGTCAAGGGCTTCCCCTGGAAGGAACGCCGGTGCAGGGCCTTCGGCGAGCTGGCCGCCGAACGGGGAATTGCCCTGTCGGCGCACGCTCCGTACTTCGCCATCCTCACCGTCGAGGATGAGGAGAAACGCAAGCAAACCCTCGCCGCGCTCGAACATACGATGAAGCTCGGCCACGCCTTTGGTGGCCACACGATCGTGGCCCATGCCGGACACGTCAGAGATCGCGAGGCGGCGGAGCTCCACGAGCTCGTCGCCGACGGCCTTTCGATCATCGAGCCGAAGGTCCGCGACCTCGGGATCACACTCGGGCTCGAGACCTCGGGTTCCGACCGGGCGTTTGGATCCCTCGGCGATATCGCCCTCATCGCCAAGGAGTTCGCCTTCGTGCGCCCAGTGATCGACTGGGCGCACGTCCACGCAAAGTCCGGAGGGGGATTGACCACCACCGAGGCCTTCGCCTCGGTCATCGACTTCCTCCGCTCCGAGTTCCCGGCATGGGCGATCGATCCGCTGCACACCCAGTTCACCGACAACCAGTTCGGCCCGTCGGGGGAGATCAGGCACGTGCCGTACGGCGAGGGATCGTTGCGGGCCGAGCCGCTGGCCGAAGCCGCCGTCGCGGCCGGGCTGCGGATGATCGTCATCTCCGAAGCCAGGGAGGCTTCAAGCCACGACGCCATCCAGGCGGCTCTTGTCGAAGGCGAGTCGGGCGCCACGGTCCCGGATATCGGTAATGCCGCCCCGGTGACGTCCGGCCTGGTGCACTTCCCGGATCCCGTCCTGGCGGTCCCCGAGGGGGACGGCGTCTTGATCACCAACCTCGACCGTCGAATCCCCCTCACCAACGTCGGCAAGGTGCTCTTTCCCGACGACGGCTTCACCAAGGGGGATCTGGTCACCTACTACGCCTCGGTGGCGCCGCTGCTTCTGCCCCACCTCGAGAACCGGGCACTGTCGATGTCTCGGTATCCCAACGGCATCGACGAGGACTCGTTCTATGAGAAGCGGCGTCCCGGACACACCCCTGACTGGGTGGTGTCGGTCCCGGTGCAGTCGTCGCGCCGGGAGGACCCGATCGAGTTCATCACCGCGGCCGACACCGAGACCCTGGCCTGGCTGGCCAACATGGCGTGCATCGAGATGCATCCGTGGATGTCACGGGTCGACAACCCGGGCAATCCGGACTTCGCCGTCTTCGATCTCGACCCGCAGGAAGGGGCCACCTGGGAGCAGGTCGTCTACGTCGCCGGTCTGGTCAATGTACTGCTCGAGCGGCTCGGCCTCGCCGGCTACCCCAAGACCTCGGGAGCCCGGGGCATTCACATCTTCGTGCCGATCGCAGCCGATTACCCGTACCGGAGGGTCCGGCGGTTCGTTGAGGCGGTCGGGCGGCTGATCGTCGCCGCCGACCCCGAGGTCGCCACCATGGAGTGGGATATCGCCAAGCGCGGGCCGCGGATCTTCATCGATCACAACCAGAACGTTGGCGGCAAGACCCAGGCCTCGGTGTACTCGGTGCGACCCAGGGCGGGTGCCCCGGTGTCGACCCCGCTGCTGTGGAAAGAGCTCGACGAGGTGCGGCCCCAAGACTTCACGATCGCCACGATCTGGGAGCGAGTGCGAAGACGCGGCGATCTCTTTGCACCGGTGCTTTCGGGCGGCCAGGGCATCGAGGCGGCCGAGGCTGCCCTCGGGTTGACCGGCGAGAACTAACGTCGCTGGTGTGAAGGCCGCGTCCGCTACCAAGCTCTACCTCATCGACGGCACCTACGAGCTGTTCCGCCACCACTTCGGTGCGCCACCCCGCCAAACTCCCGGCGGCATGGAGATCGGGGCCACCGCCGGCGTCGTCTCCTCCACGCTTGCCTTGCTCGCCGACCCCGGGGTCACCCACATCGCCGCCGCCTTCGACTCGGTGATCGAGTCGTTCCGCAACGACATGTTCCCCGTGTACAAGGACAGCACCGGGATGGAGCAGGACCTGGTCGACCAATTCCCGATCGCCGAGCGGGCGATGCGCGCCGCCGGCATCACCGTGTGGTCGATGTATGACTACGAGGCCGACGATGCCCTGGCGACCGGCGCCCGTCGCTGGGTCGACGAGGTCGACGAAGTCGTCGTCCTGACGCCCGACAAGGACCTCTCCCAGCTCTACGGCGACCCGAAGATCCGCGGCTATAACCGTCGGCAGGGGGCGTTCATCGACCGCGATGCCGTCGTGGAGAAGTTCGGCGTCGAACCCGAATCCATCCCGGACTGGCTCGGGCTGGTCGGCGACGCTGCGGATGGGCTGCCCGGCCTTCCCGGCTGGGGGGCAAAGTCGAGCGCAACGATCCTGGCTCGTTACGGCCACCTCGAGAACATCCCGCTCGATGCATCGCTGTGGGACGTCAAGGTGCGGAGCGCGGACAAGCTTGCCGCCACCCTCGTGGAGCGGATGGGCGAAGCGCTGCTGTACCGGTTCCTTGCGGTGCTGCGCACCGACGTTCCGCTTCCGGACTCGCTTTCTGATCTGGAGTGGAAGGGGGCGCCGAGGCAGCGCTACGAAACGATGTGCGACGAACTCGGCTTCACCGATCTGAAGAGCCGTCCAAAACGCTGGACCGATTGACCGTTCTTGCGTAGCCAGGAGCGATATATGGCCGTCTGCTACGCAAGAACGGGTCACTCCCCGGCTCTGATGAACTGGAGCTGGCGCGATCCCTCGTCGTCGAACATCTCCAGGTTGGTGGCGTCCATGCGGAAGTTCCTCACCAGGCCGAGGACCTCCAGGTATCGCGCTTCTTGGTCCATCACGCCTTCACCGGCGCACATCTTCTTGGTACCCATCGCTGGGCCGATGTGGATCGAGTCGCGCTCGGCCTCCCACGTTGCCCGATACGTGTTGCACCCCGACGATCCGGCGAGGGTGCCGTCCTCGGTGAATGTGGCGCTGATCTCGGTGTCGGCAATGACGCTGGCCACGGCTTGTTTCCCATCGTTCAGGCCCACCAGCCGCCACTCGGTGTTGGCCAGGGATGTCGGAATGGCTTCGAACAGCGCGACTACCTCGCCGGCTGACCGCATTTCGAGGACGGTGCCGGCGATCGAATACGCGTCCACCGTGTCGAGGGCATAGAGGAACGATTGCTCTTGATCCATCACCAATTCGAGGCATGCCATCATCGTCGTGGTCAGCTCGCCGAAGTTGAGATCGCCGACGCCCGAGGTGTCGTAGGCACCGGAGTAGCGGTTGCAGCTGCCATCGCCGTTCACCTGGTCGTCGGCGAAGTGGATGTCGGGCGTGGTTCCTTCGATGACCGGCTCGAGCTCGCCACGCTCATCGGCGATCGCGGTCACCTTCCATGGATTGTCGCCCAACTTCAGCGGTGCCGCCACCGTCGCTCCTTCAGATCACTGTGGTCGCCCAGTATCGCAAGGTGTTTCGCTGGTGGCGATTGGCATGGGCGCTCGGCTCGTGGCAATCTGAGATTCGAGGAAAGGGGGTTTTCGATGCCTGCGGTCACGATCCGCGACCTGGTCAAGAACTACGGCGATGTGCAGGCGGTGCGCGGCGTCGACCTGACGATCGAGGACGGCGAAGTGTTTGCCCTCCTCGGCCCCAACGGAGCCGGCAAGACCACGATCGTCGAGATCCTCGAGGGGTACCGGGATCGGACCTCGGGCGACGTTGATGTGCTCGGCTTCGACCCCGAGCGCAACAAGCGCGAGTACAAGGAGCGCATCGGCATCGTCCTCCAGGAGACGTCGGTGGAGCGAGAGCTGACCGTTTCCGAGGCGATCGACACCTACGGCTACGTCTACCCGAGCCGGCTGGACACCGACGACCTGATCGAGATCGTCGGCCTGGAAGCCAAGGCCGATGCGCGGGTGAAGACCCTCTCGGGTGGCCAGAAGCGTCGCCTCGAGGTGGCGCTCGGCATCGTCGGGGACCCCGAGCTCGTCTTTCTCGACGAACCAACGACGGGGTTCGATCCTGCGGCGCGCCGCCAGGCCTGGGACATGATCAGGAACCTCAAAGAGCTCGGCAAGACCATCCTGCTGACCACCCACTACATGGATGAGGCCCAGAACCTGGCCGACCGGGTGGCCGTGATCGACCGGGGTACGATCGTCGCGCAAGGCACGCCCGACACCCTTGGCGGGCGTCAGACGGCCAGCACCGTCATCCGGTTCGAGGTTGGCAGCCTTCCCATCGACGCCCTGCCACTCAACCCGAGCGCGGTGATTGGCGGCTCCATCGAGGTGAAGAGCGATGACCCGACAAACGATCTGCATGTACTGACCGGCTGGGCCGTCGATGCCGGCCACACCCTCGACGGTCTGACCGTTTCCAAGCCGTCGCTCGAGGACATCTACCTCGACCTGACCGACAGGGGCGATGGATCGTGAGCAACCGTCCACCGACGCTCGGGTTGGTTTGGAACCAGATGCGCTACGAGCTGCGGATTTTCTCGAGGACGCCCATCTCGGCGTTCTTCACGATCATATTTCCCCTCATGATCTTTGTGATCTTCGCCCTGATCTTCGGGAACAACGAGATCGAGTATCTCGGGATCAACACCGCCCAGTACTACGCCCCCTCCCTCGCCGTCTATGCCGCGGTTTCTGCGAGCTACGTCAACATCGGCATCGGCACCGCCTACCAACGCGATGAGGGCATCCTCAAGCGGGCCAGGGGCACGCCGCTGCCGCCGTGGATCTTCCTCGGCGGCAAGGTCGCCGCGGCAACACTGGTGGCGGCCATCGGAACGATCCTGATGCTCGCGGTAGGCGTCGCGTTCTACGGCCTCAAGATCTACCCGGAGGCGATCCCGGCGCTGGTGCTCACCTTCTTCGTCGGTGTCGGATGTTTCGCCGCGCTCGGTTTGCTCGTCGCCGCAGTCTCCTCGAGCGGGAATGCCGCCACGGCGATCGCCAACGCCACCCTGCTCCCGCTTGCCTTCATCTCCGGGGTGTTCATCCCCCTCGGCCCTGAGGCGCCGGAATGGTTAGAGACGGTCGCCAACATCTTCCCGCTGGCGCACTTCGCCAGCGCGTTTATTGCCGGGTTCAGCCCGATCGGGGACGTCTCGGCGATCCACTGGGATGACCTCGCCTTCATGGCGTTATGGGGTGTGGTCGGGCTGTTCCTCGCCATTCGACTGTTCAAGTGGGAGGTTCCGACCGGGCCCGCGAAGGTCCCCTGGCGGAGGACGAAAGAGCCGGCGGCGGCTCCTTAGAGAACCCGGCCAACCCTCAGACGTCAGATGCGACGCCGAGCAGTCGTTCCCTCTTCAGCTTCTTGGCGCCGCGGATGGTCAAGAATATTGCCGCGATCCAGGCGACGGCCCCGACCCAGATGCCGGACGCTCCCGGTGCGGCGATCACTGCGGCGGCGACGCTGTACGAAAGGATGATCACGGGCAGGGTCACCAGGCTGGACGCCTGCTGGGCTGCGGCAGCGGAGCGAACCCGCGCCGATAGCCGGAGGATGATCGACAGCGCGATGGCGATGAACGGTGGGATCACCCACAGAATCAAGATGATCCAGCCCGGGGTCGGGAAGAACCATCCGCCGAGTGCGGGGCCAACCGTGATATTGACCACCACCGCATAGATCCCGAAGCCGACGAAGGTGGCGAGGTAGCCGGGGATGAGGCTGGAGATCAGCTTTCCGACGTAGATCTCGCTGGTGGTGATGGGACTGTGTGCGAGGTATTCGCCGGTGCCGCGCTCCCGCTCTCCGACGATGGCGTTTGAGCCCACCGCAGCCGAGATGGTCAGCGGGACGATGATGGCGATTGGTGCGAGCAGGAATACCGCCACCACGTAGGAGGCCCTTGCCGTCGGGGTCTCGCCCTGCACCGCCTGGTTGACGGACGAGGGCAGGTTGCCGACGATGTCGGTCAACTGGTCGACGAACTGGCTCTGTTCGAGCGAACTGATGACGGACAGGACGAAGAACGGGATGATGACGAAGAAGAGGCTGGCCATCATCACCAGGGGGATCCAGTAATCCTTCGACTGGAACAGTCGCCGCAGATCGACCCCGGCCACGGCGCGAATGTGGGCCCAGCTCATGAGTCGACGTCCTCGGGGCGATGGGTGCGCTGCATTTCGAAGTACAGCTCCTCGAGCGTCGGGACGATCGGCTCGACCCTGGTGATGCGGGCGCCACCTTCGACGAGGCTTGCGACCAGGTCGGGAAGCCGGTCGAGATCTTTGAGCGTTGCGTGGACCGCGCCGTTCCAGGTGGTGTCGATGACCCCGTCGAGCTTGGCAAGCGGCTCGAGGGCCGCGCGGTTCTCGGCGTCGAAAATTACGATCGGATCCGCCATGTAGCGGGCCGCCAGCTCGGCGGGTGGTCCCGCTGCCTGGGCATGGCCCTTGTTCATCAACACGACATGGTCGGCGATTCCCTCTGCCTCGTGTAGCAGATGGGTGCACAGCACGATGGAGCGGCCCCGCGTTGCCAGCTCCCTGATGAGCTTCAGGACGTCACGTGCCGACTCGGGGTCGAGCCCTGCGGTTGGCTCGTCGAGCAACAGCACCTCGGGGTCGTGGATGACGGCGCGGGCCATGGCGAGGCGGGTCCGCATCCCGGTGGAGTAACCGCCCACCTCCTGGTCGAGCGCGTCATCGATCCTAAACCGTTCGGCGGCCTCGAGGGCGGCCTTCTCAGAGGCCCCAAAGACGCGGGCGGCGAACCGGAGGTTTTCGGTGCCGGTGAGTTGGTCGTAGAAGGCAGGCTTTGGCGGGACCACCCCGGCGCGGCGCCGTACCTCGTCGCCCTGGTGCATCGGGTGCATGCCGAGCACCTCGATCGAGCCTCGGTCGGCGATGAGGGCCCCGGTGGTCAATCGGACGGTTGTGGTTTTGCCTGCGCCGTTTGGGCCGAGCAGAACGGTGACGGCACCGGTGGGCGCCACGAAATCGAGCGTTTCGACCGCTCGTATGGGCCCGAATGCCTTGGAAACCGCGTCGAAGCGTATGGCGCCGTCCATCTGCACTGTCATCGGTCGGACGGTACAGAACCTGTACGACTACAGCGGCTTACGATGCGCCCATGTGCGGCAGATTCGTCCAGACCCAGAGCGCAGAGACCTACGCCGAGTACTTCTCGGTCGACGCGGTCCGCACCGACCCGGTCTCGCCTTCGTGGAACGTTGCTCCAACCGACCGGGTCTATGCGATTGCCGAGCACGACGAGGAGCGCCAGCTCGGCACCTTCGCATGGGGACTGATTCCCTGGTGGGCCAAGGACCGCAAGATCGCGGCCAAGCACATCAACGCCAGGGTGGAGACGGTGGCCGAGAAGCCTGCGTTCCGTGACTCGTTCAAGGAGAAGCGCTGCATCATCCCTGCCGACGGGTTCTACGAGTGGGAGAAGAAGGAGAAGGGAAAGCTTCCTCACTACATCTACCGCACCGCCGGCGATCCGCTTGCCCTTGCCGGGCTGTGGGCCTCGTGGAAGGACCCGGAGACCGAGGAGCGGCACCGCACCTGCACGATCATCACCGGGCGGCCAAACGACGTGGTGTCCGCTCTCCATGACCGGATGCCGGTGATCCTGCCCGCGACGGCGTGGGATGCCTGGCTCGACCCGGCCGCCGACGACCCTGCTCAGCTTCACTCGATGCTTGGCTCGCTGGAGACCCCGGACCTCAGCGAGCATGCCGTATCCACGCTGGTGAACAAGGTGGCCAACAACCTGCCCGACCTCATCACGCCCTTGGAAACGGGTGCGGTGGGCGCCTGACTCAGGCCTTGGATCCGCTGGCGATCAATTCCTTGACGGCCACCGCGTAGAACCGTGCCGAGCCGGCGTCATGCGCCGCGGTGTATTCGTCTGCGTCGAGGTCCTTCTCGAGATCGGTCAGCGTTTCCGTCGCTACCTCGGCGATCGGGACGCTCTGGAGCAGGGCCGGGTAGGCGCTCGTCGGGTCGGCGACCACCGTGGCCAGCAACTCGACCGCCTCCTGCTGCTGTCCGGTGGCGGCCTTGATCTGGGCGAGCTTGCCGATCAGGTTGAGCATCTCAAGGACGGTGCCCATCTGCTCTGCGGTGGCTAGGCATTCGACGAATGCCGACTCGGCTGCCTCCAGGTTGCCGGCTGCGAGGTTGGCTTCCCCAAGCCCGTTCAGGGAGAGCAGCATCACTCGGAGCGCGCCGAGTTCGCGCCCGCTCTCCACGGAGCGGCTGAAGAGATCGACGGCATTCTCGATCCGACCTTCCGCGAAGGCGACTTGGGCGCGATGATTGAGGTTTGCCCCCATCCAGTACCGCGTACCGAGCTGCTCGAAGATCCCCTTTGCCTCAAGGAGGGCCCGGTTCGCCGTGTCGAGGTCGCCGGTCGCAATTGCGGCGCCCCCTCGCCACTGTTTGAACGCAGCAGTCCAGTAGGGCCGATCGATCGCTTTACCGAGCGCAATCCCTTGCTCGGTCGTCGAGATCCAGTCTTCGATCTGGTACAGATACACCACATTGATTAGGCGGGAGAACAGCGCGATACATCGCGCATCTTCGTCGGCGCTGGCCTCCAGAGTGGCGATTGCTTGGTCTGCTGCGGCCAGACCGCGCTCTGGTTCGCCTTGCAGTGCTAGGAACCATGCTTGGGCCGCGCTCGCCAGGGCTCGGGCCGCGACCGTGGCCTCATCGTTGGAGCCCTCATCGAAGGCGTCGAGCGCCTCGTCGAAGAGCTCCACGGCGGGCGCCACCCAGCCGCGGATCTCGTGGGCCATCCAGAGTGCGGGGACCATCTTGAAAGCCCCGACCCCATTCTGTTTGGCCAGGCAGTGGCGCCAGGCCGACCTCACGTTGTCGAGGTCTTGTTCAACGATCGTCAACATCAACTCGTCGTCGCGCTCGGCGAGTGCGAACGCTTCCCCCATGAGGTCGCCGTAGTAATCGGCGTGTGCGTCGAGGATCCTCGAGTACTGATCGGGGTCGCTCTGAAGCTCGGCCTCGGCGTACTGGCGGAGCAGCTCGTGGATCGTGTACCGACCGGTGTCCGGGTTTGCCGCAACGAGCGATTTACCGGCGAGGGTGGCCAGGTCCCGAAGCGACGCGCCGGCAACGGCGTCCGCCGCTTCGCGGGTGAAGCCGCCGCGAAATGGTGCGAGCGAGGCGAACATGGCCTGCTCGTCCGGCTCGAGCAGCTTCCAGGTGTAGTCGAACACGGCGCGGACGCTGCGGTGCCGATCGGGAATGTCACCGATATCGGTCTCGAGGAAGTCGATGTTCCTGGCGATCTCGGCCGCAATCTCCTCGATGGAAAGGATGTCCGCCCATGCCGCCGCCAGCTCGATGGCGAGCGGCATGCCATCGGTCAATCGAAGAATCTCGGCCAGCGGGTCGAGCTCGTCCGGCGCGAGCATCAGATCCGGGCGGGATCGATGTGCGGCATCCATGAACAGGCGGACGCCGCTGGTCTGCGAAGCCTGGTTCGGTGAGTCCCATGTGCCGTCGAGGCCCTCGAGGATGAACACGGTCTCTCCGGTCAGGCTGAGCTTGGTCCTTGTCGTGGCAATCGCCGACACGTATGGGGCAGCCCTGAGAATCTGCGTCACGATTGCGGCGCCGTCGCTCAAGTGCTCGAAGTTGTCGAAGACGAGGAGCTGCCGCTTGGTGGCGAGATAGTTGAGCATCTGGGTTTCGGGATCCTGTTCCGACGAGAGGGCAATCCCAATCGACTCTGCGACTTCCTGAACGATGTCGGTGCTGGAGTCGAGGTCGGCCAGAGCGATGAAGAACACGCCGTCTGGGTAGTCATCGATCAAGTCGACCGCAGCCTGGATGGCGAGACGCGTCTTGCCGGTGCCGCCGGGAGCGAGAATCGTCAGCAGCCTGGTCTCGCCGAGAAGGCGCTCGGTTTCCGCCAGTTCGGATTGCCGTCCGATGAAGTCCGTGAGCTGTTGTGGGAGGTTGTTGGCAAAGAAATCGACAGACACCAGCGGTGGAAACGTGCTGTCGAGCCCTTCGACGTTGAGCTGGAACACGTGCTCGGGCTGGGTCAGATCCTTGAGCCGATGCTGGCCCATGTCGATGAGTATGAGATCGTCGGGCAGTTGATCGCGAACGAGCTCCGAGGTCGAACCCGACACGACGGTCTGACCACCATGAGCGATGCCGCGGAGACGAGCGGCGCGGTTGACTGCGGATCCGTAGTAGTCGCCCATCTGCAGGTCGGCCATGCCGGTGTGGACCGACGCTCGTACCCGCAATGGTGACGGAGTCACCCAATCGATCGTCGACAGCCGCCGTTGCATGTCGGCAGAGCCCTCGACCGCATCCGGCGCTGACGTGAAGACGATGAACCGGCTGTCGCCTTCTCCGCGAGGCCGGACCGGGACACCGTTGTGTGCCGCCGCCGCCGCCTCGATGGCCTCATCGTGCTGGCGGAGCGCATCCATCATCGTGTCCGGCGCTTCCTCCCACAGGCGCGTGCTGCCCTCGACATCGGTGAAGAGGAAGGTGACCACACCATCGGGAAGGGTCTGCATCGATCCGACACTATCAGCGAGGCGCTCCGGCTGGTCGAGAATCTCTAGATTTTTCAATGTTCCCAATGGTTTCTGTCAGCGGGTTGTGATATCATCGAACGTATGTTCGATAGAGAATATGAGTCGATCCCATCGATGTTGGGTGACCTGCAACCCGGCCCCGAGTTGGGTGGGATCCTGGCCTGCATCGACGTCGACCGGGTGTCGCCCTACGACCGGGTCGTGGTACTCCAAGCACACCAACGCCAAGCCTCCTACCACGACGCCGAGCGGTACCGCGCCATGACCGCCATCGTCGACGCCATGGGTATCGAAGATTTCCGTTGGGCCGCCGAAACCGCTTCTGCGGAGATCCAGTGTGCATTACACCTCACCCGCCGAGCCTCGGACCGTGAATTGTCGTTCGCCCTGGCACTGCGTCAACGCCACCCCCGGGTATGGGAGGCGTTGGCGGAAGGCCACATTGATGTGTGGCGGGCCAAGATGATCGCCGACCGTACCAGCCACCTGTCGATGGCCACCGCCGAAGGCGTCGTGGAACGCATCATCGACGCCGCCGCCACCCTCACCACCGGCGAGTTGAAGGCTCGCCTCGACCGGCTCTGCATCGAAGCAGGCCCCCAGGACGCCAAAGACCGATACGAGTATGCGGTCGACGGGCGTCGTCTCGTCGCCGAAGCGACCACCGACGGCACCGCCAACCTCGTCGGCTTGAAGCTGGCGCCACACCGCGTCAATGCCGCCTCGCGTCGGATCAACCACCTGGCCCGCAGCCTGAAGACCAAAGGCGAGACGCGCACCATGGATCAACTCCGTGCCGACGTCTTCCTCGACCTCCTCACCGGCAAGGCTGCTGGATCGAAGGCTGATGGTGGGGGCGTGCACCTGCACACCGACCTCGACACCCTCACCGCGATGGCCGAACACCCCGGCGAGCTCGCCGGCTACGGCCCGGTCATCGCCGACGTCGCCAGACAGGTTGCAGAAGAACTCGAAGACGCCGAGTGGCGTTTCTCGGTCACCGACACCGCCAGCGGCCAAACCCTCCACACCGGGGTCACGAAGAGGAGGCCCACCGCGTCGCTCCGCCGTGACATCGAGACGCGCAACCCGACCTGCATCTTCCCCGGGTGTCGCATGCCGTCGGTCGATTGCGACATCGACCACCGCCAGCGGTGGGCAGACGGCGGAGCAACCAGCCACCACAACTGCGCCCCGCTGTGCCGCCACAACCACCGGACCAAAGACGAAGCCGGCTGGACCTATCGGCCGCTCGCCAACGGCGACTACCAATGGACCAGCCGACTCGGCCACACCTACACCACCAGCGGCACACCCCCCTAAGACGCGGTGGAGGCCCGGAACAGGTCCGGGCCTCCACACAGTTTCTTGCTAAATCGCTGGCCTACTGGCCTCGCCTAAACCATTCATGGTTGGATCGGACACTTGAAGTCATTGTCCCCGACGCGGAGGATGGTCACGTCGCCGAGGCCTGCGGCGGTAAGTACGGCGTCCGCAGACGTCAGCAGATATGGCTCCACGTTCCAGGTGACCGAGTGAAAAGCCCACTTGCCACCGTGGTAGTCGGTGTCGCCGGGGGCCACGGCGACGACGCCTTTCTGTCCAACGGCGCCGTCCATCACCGCATAGAAGTCGTCGATACCCGAATCGGGTTTGGCTGATGCCGGCGGCACCACGGTACGGACTTCGCTGCCTTCGTAGAAACAACATCCGCCTGGGAAGACGAAGTCGGGCCTGGCCGCCAATGCCGGAGCGGCCATGGCCGCCAGCATTCCCATCGCGAACACGAGTACGAGCACACGTCTCATCAAATACCTCCTTGGTCGACCGGAATTTCCGGCCCGCGACGAGCGTATGCAGGGCTACATAACACGATCCGAAACGGGCGCTTAACGATCCGTGAACTCTCGAGCCACGCCCTACCCTGTGCGCATGCGCGCCCTCCAGAAGCGGTCTCCGGGCCCGGGATTCGACATGGTTGAGGTGCCGATTCCCGAGGTCGGGCCGGACGACGTGCTCATCGAGGTCCTCGCGACCTCGATCTGCGGCACCGATCTGCACATCCTCGATTGGGATCCGTGGGCGGCCGATCACGTCCAAACCCCCGTCACGATGGGCCACGAGCTCACCGGAATGGTGCGAGGCCGCGGCGCCAACGTCACCGAGCCAAACGTTGCTCAGCTGGTGTCCGTCGAGTCGCATGTCATCTGCGATGTCTGCGATTGGTGTCGCACCGGTCAGGGGCACCTCTGTCCAAGTACGGAGCTGCTCGGCGTCCACCGCGACGGCGCGTTCGCCGAGTATGTCGTCGTGCCCGCGCAGAACGCCTACGCCGACCCGCCCGGCATGGCGCTGTCGATCGCCTCGCTTCAGGAGAACTTCGGCAACGCCGTCCACACCGCCACCGTGACCGATGTCGCCGGGCGCAAGGTGTTCGTCACCGGTGCCGGGCCGGTCGGCCTGATGGCCATCGCCGTCGCGAAGGCCAAGGGCGCCCGTGCCGTCTACACCACCGACCTCTCGGACTACCGGCTCGATCTGGCCTTGACCGTGGGTGCCGACCTGACCCTCAACCCCCTCACCGATGATGTCGCCGGCATCCTGTCCGACGCCACCGAAAACGAAGGCGTCGACGTCCTCTTCGAGATGTCCGGGGCTCCGGCGGCGATCGAGACCGGATTCGCCATGCTTAAACCCGGCGGCGTCGCAGCCCTCTTGGGACTGCCAGGCAAGAGGATCGAGTTCGACTTCGACGACAACATCATCTTCAAGGGCGCCACCGTGTACGGGATCGTGGGTCGGCGGATTTCGCAGACCTGGCTCGAGATGCGCGGTCTGATCCGCAGTGGCGCCGTCGACCTCGCCCCGATCGTGACGCACCGGTTTGCGTTCGACGACTACGAAAAGGCATTCGAGCTGATGGCCTCGGGCCAATGCGGCAAGGTCATCATGTTTCCCGATCCGTCCTTGGCGGACGGTCTGCTGAGTTGACGGAGGCACGATGACCGACAAGACCGCCTTCCTACGCACCGAGCTCGACGCCCTCCAGGAACAGGGCCTGCGCAACACGATCAGCATCCTCGACGGTCCGCAGGGACCGTGGCTTTCGGTGGACGGGCGGGAAGTCTTGAATTTCTGCTCCAACAACTATCTCGGCCTGGCCAACGACGACCGGTTGGTCGCCGCGGCCAAAGCGGCGCTCGATCGATACGGGGTCGGTCCGGGGGCGGTGCGCACGATCGCGGGGACGATGACGATCCACGAAGAACTCGAGGCGGCACTCTCCCGCTTCAAGGGCGTCGAAGCGGCTCTCTCCTTCCAATCCGGGTTCGTCGCCAACCTGGCGGTGATCCCGGCGCTAGTCGGCGATGGCGACGTCATCATCTCCGACGAGCTCAACCACGCGTCGATTGTCGACGGCATCCGCCTGGCCAAGGCCGGGCGCAAGATCTACCCGCACGGCGACGTCGACGCCCTCTCCGACCGGCTCGCCGAGGCCAGGTCCGAGGGGGCCAACCGGATCTTGGTCATCAGCGACGGTGTGTTCTCGATGGACGGCGACATCGCCCCACTCGATCGCATCGTCGCCGCCGCAGACGAGCACGACGCCATGGTGATGGTCGATGACGCACACGGCGAGGGCGTGCTCGGGCGCGGCGGGCGCGGGATTGTCGACCACTTCGACCTGCACGACCGCGTCGACGTCGAGGTCGGCACCATGTCGAAGGCGTTCGGCGCCATCGGCGGCTACGTCGCGGGCAGCATCGAGTTGATTGAATGGCTGCGCCAGCGCGGCCGGCCGTTCCTCTTCTCCTCAGCCCTCACTCCACCGGATGTTGCCGCCTGCATTGCCGCCGTCGAGACCCTGGAGGAATCCACCGAGTTGGTCGACCGGCTGTGGGACAACGCCGCTCGCTTCAAAGAGACGATGTCGGCCGCCGGATTCGACCTTGGCCTCTCCGAGACCCCGATCACCCCGGTGATGCTTGGCGACGAACACCTGGCCAGGAAGTTCTCCAGGATCCTGCTCGACGAGCACAACGTGTTCGCTCAGGCCATCGCATTCCCAACGGTTGCGACCGGGATGGCCAGGATCCGGGTGATGATCTCGGCGGCTCACTCCGAGCCCGACCTGGCGGCCGGCGCCGCCGCCTTCGCCGCGGTCGGCAAGCAGCTCGGCGTGGTCGGCTAACCCTCGGATGTCGCCTGTTGGGCGCGATGCACCGACGGGCCCGGGTCGGTGACGATGATCCGGTACCCGGCCCAGATAAGGATCAGCCCAATCAGCTCGGACACATAGAGCAGCTCGAGGCGCCCGGCGCGGGCGAGCGCGCCGCCAAGCGCCGGCAGAATCGCACCGAAGGCGATGGCCACGTTGCCACGCACCCTCCGGCCGGTCCCGACATCGGTCCGGTAATACTTCCACGCCGACCAGATGGCCCCGCCAACCAGCCAGAACACGGCGTACAGGTTCACCAGCGGGGTGAGCAGGCGGACCCATCCCCATTCGATGACGTCGCCCGAGAGCTGGTACGGCTCGGCGGCGGCCGCATCGACGGGCACGAACAGGACGATGACGGTGGCGATCGTGAGGTAGACGAGCAAAGCCCTGGTGAGTCGATCTGCGGTCTTGGGCGACACCAGCAGGTACACCACGCCCTGGGCGAGGAACACGCCGCCCATCAGGGCTCCCGTGATGTACCAGAGGCGGAATATCGGCTCGCTCCAGCCGAACACCGTGGCCAGGCTCTCGGCAAGCGTTCCCAGCCCGTACGTGGTGACGCCGATGGTCCACCACATGAGGTACCTGGCGTTTGGCTTCGATCGCCAGTGACGGAACAGGACCACGGCGAAGGCTGCGGCGACCACGGTGGTCACCAGCGGCAGGTAGTCGACGACCGTTCTTTCCATGGAGGGCAACGCATTCTCGTCTTTCACGACCCCGACAGGAAGTCGGGTCCGGGGTCTTTGAGCGCTCGACTCACTAGTTTGTTGGGTTCGGGGGACGCATTTCTATGTCGCACGACTCTCAAGAGACCGAGGCTCAGCCGTTCGCATGGGGACGGCTCTTGCTGAGAGCCGCCTTCCTGGCGGTCGGTGGGCTCTCGCTGTACTTCTTTCTGCCCACGCTTCTCGAGCTCTTCGAACAGGCGCCGCAGCTGGAGAACGTGCAGTGGCGGTGGTTCTTCCTGATGGCCGGGCTGATGTCGGGGGCGTTTGCGGCGCTGTGGGCGCTCACGCGCATCGCAGTTCCCGGGATCCCGTGGTTCGTCGCCGCCACGTCGCAGCTGACGTCAAACGCCGCGGTCAAGGTGACGCCCGGTGGGATCGTCGCCGGCGGCGCGTTCTACTTTCGGATGCTTGCCGTCTCGGGAGTCCCGATGCAGCACGCTGCCGCCGCGCTTGCCGCAGTCGGGGTGCTGTCGAACCTGGTCCTGTTTGCCTTGCCGGCCGTGGCGCTGGTCATCGCGGCGATCTCGGCACCGATTCCCCAGGGCATGGTCCCGGTGGCGGTTGCGGGGACCGTGCTCTTCGTGGCGATGTTCACCGCGACGGTCGTGCTGGTCCGATACGACCGTCCCCTGCACTTCATGGGACGGATCGTGGAATCGATGGTGGCTTGGAGCGCCCGGCGGTTCAAGAAGGATTGGTCGTTCACCGAGACGGCGCTCGTCGAAAGCCGCGACACCGTGGTGAAGTCGCTGGGCAAGCGCTGGCAGCGGGCCCTCGGCTTTGCGGTGCTCAATTGGCTGCTCGACTACGCCACGCTGGTCGTGGCACTGATCGCGATCGGGGCGGAGCCGAGGGTCAGCCTGGTGATGCTGGCCTTCGCCGGAGCCGCTGTGCTGGGGATGATCCCACTCACCCCGGGCGGGCTCGGCTTCGTCGAGGCGGGCCTGGTCGGCTTGCTCACGATCTCCGGCATCCCGGCCGGCGACGCCCTGCTCGCCACCCTGGCGTACCGGTTGTTCCAGTTCTGGCTGCCCATCCCGGCCGGGCTGGTCGCCTACATCCTGTTCCGTGGCCGCTACGGCAAGTTGTCCGAGCTTCCCGAGTTGGCCTGACAAGCAATGCGGCTCGACGAATCCGAAGCCTGGCAGCGGGTTGCCGATGCGGAACACGGCGTGCTCGGCACCCTTCACGCCGAGCGCGGGGTCGACCTGGTCCCGGTCGTGTACGCCATCGCTGAAGAGCACACGATCTTCATCCCGGTCGACACGGTGAAGCCAAAAGCCACCACCCGCCTGCAGCGCGTCGAGAACATTCGCAACGACCCTCGGTGCACCCTGCTCGTCGAGCACTACGACAACGACTGGTCCCGGCTGTGGTGGGTCCGCATCAACGGTGAGGGCAGCGAGGCGGTGCTCGAAGACCTCGACCGGTTCCTTCCGCTGCTGGCGGATCGGTATCCACCGTATTCCGACCCGACCTCGATCGCCGGCGGGATCGTGATCCGGCCCCTCGAGATCACCGGGTGGGCGGCGGGGTAGTGGCATGGTGTGGGCGGCGTGGTAGCAGGTAACGTCCGCGGGATGGCCAACTATCGGGTGTACTGGTCGCTCGTCCGTGACAACGCCGACTTTCGTCGGCTCTATCTGGCCAGGCTCATCTCATTTGCCGGTGACTGGTTCCTGGTCGTCCCGCTGATTGGGTTGGTCTACGAGGCGTCCGGGTCACCGCTTGCCGCCGCCGCTGTACTCGCCGCCCAGGCGCTCCCGGCATTGCTGCTGGCACCGGTGACCGGGGTTGCCGCCGACCGATTCGATCGCAAGAAGATCCTCGTCATCTCCGACCTGATACGCGCCGGCCTGGCGCTGAGCCTGTTAGCCGTCGACGCGGTCGACGCGATCTGGTTCCCCCTCCTGATCGTCGCGTTGGAGGGAGCAGGGGCGGCGTTCTTCTACCCGGCGTCGGGTAGTGCATTGCCGAACGTCGTCTCCGAAGAGGAATTGGCCCCGGCCAACGTGCTGATGTCCTCGGCGTGGGGGGCAATGCTGGCGCTTGGTGCTGCCCTCGGCGGCCTCTTCGCCGCCGCCGTCTCGCGCGACGCCGCTTTCGTGGTCAACGCCGCCACGTTCATGGTGTCGGCGATCCTGGTGGCCCGCATCGGTCGCAGGCTGCAGGAACCGGTGCGAACCGCAACCGAGGGATATCTCGAGTCGACCAAGGATGCGCTGCGGTACGCGGTGTCGGATCGCTCGGTGACTGCGCTCCTCACCTCGAAAGCGGTCCATGCGCTGACCTCCGGCGGAGCCGTCGGGTTGTTTGCGGTCATCGCTTTCACGCTGTACGACGCGGGGGACGGGGGCACCGGTGTCCTGTTCGGGGCCCGCGGGCTTGGCAATCTCATTGGCCCGATTGTTGCGTTCCGTCTGGTGGGCTCTTCGGATCGTCGGATCCTCGGCTCGATCGGTTATGCCATGGCCCTCTGGGGCGTTGCGTACCTGGTCGTTGGGGTTGCCCCGGGACTGGCTCTCGCTGCGGTGGCGATCATGATCGGGCACATGGGCGGCGGCACCCAGTTCACGTTCTCGACGTACGGCCTGCAGGAGCTGAGCCCGGATCAGATCAGGGGACGGATCTTCGCCCTCGACTTCGGCCTCGACACGCTGGCCATCGCGGTCTCTGCGCTCACCGTCGGCGCCCTGGCGCAATTCGTGCCGATCCGGGTGCTGATCCTCGGGCTTGGAGCGACGGCGTTGGTATTCGGCGTTGCCTGGGCACGGGTCACTCGTTCCTACTGGGCCGAGATCGAGTTCCGTTCCCAGGGGTGAGCCCGGATAGAGTGGAGCACCATGGCCGACTTCACCTTGCCGCAACGAGCGGGGGACCCCCCACAGGTCAACCCCGGAATGCCCCACCTGCAGCTGACCGACAACGCCGGCGATGAGCTCTATTCGCAGTTCGCCGACTGGCTGTTCACCCTCGACCATGTCGAGGAGGACCGCAGCCGGGTGTCGATTCCCAGCTCGCGGGCGGCATGGATCAGGGAGGCGCCGGTGAACCCGCTCGCCCAGCGGGAGTTCACCCACATCCACACCGAGCCCGGGCCCGGCAGCCAGCACCTATCCCTACCCAAACCCGACGCCGACGAAGTGCTGGCCAAAGGGTGGGGGATCGAGCATCCCACCAACCCGTACATCCACGATTTCGAGCTGTTGATGATCTACGCCCCCCGAACCGAAGAGGACTTCGCGGCGGTGAAGATGATCGTTACCCGCGCCTACGAATGGACGCTGCAGAGCGGGTAGCCGCGCTCACCCACGCCGTGGCGCGGCACATGCCTCCACCGAAACCGTCGTTGGACCGACCCCGACGGCGGAAAGGATCCTCGGCTGGTACTCATCGGTGATGGTGACGCACACGAGTGTCGGGTTCGCCGTTGCACTTGCGCTCCTGCCGGGCCTCGATCGGGCAGCCAATGCCGACTCGACGGCGGCCAGCTCGGCACGCGGGACATCGAGGCGCAGTTCACCGTTGTAGTCGGCGGCGATCACCGAGGCTCCCGCCTCGGCCCCAACATCGGCTGAGAAGGCCGCCTCGCGGTAGGTGGCTGCCAGCAGGGTGACGTCGAGGGCGAGACCGACCACAACAAGGCCGACGAATATCAGTGCCGCCAGGAAGGGGAGCATCGAGCCTTGTTCGCTCACGGCACACTCCGGAACTCGCTGATCGGCACCACCGCCCGACCGCTGACGGTACGCCGGACCGGTGACCCCTCGGGCCCGATCAGGCTGACCTCAACCGCCACGACGACGGTGATGCCACCGTCGGTCGCCGCAGCCTCGACCATGGCGCCCGGGGCAAGGCCGATGGCGATCCGTTCCGCATCGGACGCGTCGCCGTGGCGGGCAGCCCAGGTTGCGGCATATCGTGCCGTCTCTTCTGCTTCGGTAGCCGCCGCGCTCAGGCGCCCGACGGTTACCAGCGACTGCCCGACCATGATCACGACGAGGAAACCGACGGCGAGGGTTCCCAGCAGCGTGGTTCCGCGTTGACCCGTCATGGTGGGACCGAAATCGCAGCCGTCGACTCGACGTGGATCACGACCGGTATGAGATCGGGCCCGGGTGGTGCCCACGTAATCGTGGCCTGGACCTCGACGTCTTCTGCAACCAGCCGCACTGTTGCTTCGACACCCTCGGCGCCCGGAACCACCCGTTCGAGCTCCGCTCTCAGGCGCTCCTCGACCTGGACAAGATCCGCTGCCGGGCGAGCCGCTCTCCGGGCCGCGGCATCCACCGCGGTCTCGGCGACCTCCCTGGCAACGAGGACAAACGCCAGCTGCACGATGATGACGAGCAGCATGAAGAAGACCGCCATGGCGGCAAGTGATTCAATGATCACCACTCCGCGCTGGTTCCCCGTCAGGAGAAGAACCCGGTCATCTGAGCGACAATGCTCGTCCACACGTCACTCGCGGCACCGCGAACCTGAGGGATCAGCATCGCGACAACCAGCACCGCGATCGTCGCCAGCCCAAGCCATTCGACCGTCGTTGATCCTCGCTCGTTGCTCCGCACGTTCACCTCCTTCCTCATGGGTTGCCCGCCAGGCCTCGCAGCCCGGCAAGAGTCGGGTACAGCAGAAAGAGCAGTGTGACCGGCACCATGAGGGCCAGCACTGGACCGTAGGTGGCAAGGGCCCGCCGCCCACCCTCGGCAGTGAGATCACGCCCGAGAGCCGCTCGATAATCGGCGCTGAGCTCGGTCAGCGCCTCCGCCAGACGCCCTCCGGTGTCGTGGGCATGGGCGAGCAGGGTGTACAGGCGCTGTGCCTCGTCGTGGGCAGTGCTCCGGCCGGCTTGCTGCAAGGCCTCGGTGAGGCTGAGGCCGTCCGCATGTGCGGTGGACACTGCTGCGAATTCCTCCGCGGCCACCCCCGCGGACGAGTCGACGAGCTGAGCAATGGCCGTGCCCACTGATTCGCCTGCGATCACATGAAGCGCAAGCGAGTCCGCGACCACCGGCAACTCGAACCTGAGGCGCCGGCCGCGACGCTGGAGGGAGGTTGACCGGTGCATGCCGACGAGAAGCCAACCGGCGACGGCGCCGAGTGCCGCGACGGGAAGCACCGAGCGGCCGGGGCCGGTTACGAAGAGATCGCCTTGCGCCAACAGGGCGCCGGCAAGACCACCGGCGGCCGCGCCGACGATGCGACCGCTCGACTGCGCCCGCATCACCCACTCCATGATCACCTGGGTACGACCCGCCACAACGGCGCTGGTCGGTTTGAGGTAGTCGCCCACCCTGGCGCTGATCCTGGACCCGCGCGGGTACGACACCGCGAGGAAGACGGCTGCCGCACCGAGGAGCGCAACTCCGTATCTCACTCGAACACCCGGGGGGCCTTGGACAGGGCCGCTGCCCGGCGGGCGGCGAGATATCCGAGGCTGGTCGAGGCCAGGCCAACGGCAACGATGATCGATCCGGTGTTTGTTCGGTAGAGGCTGGCGGACTGCGGGTTGGTCGTGATGCTGAGCGCCAGCAAGGCCCACGGCGCTATCAGCGCAACCAATGCAGTCATCCGTTGCTCGGTCAATGCCGCGACATGGGCCCGGCGGAGCCGCAATTCATCGCCGACCGAGGTACCGAGGGACGCCAGGACGAGGCCAACGCGGCTGCCCCCGGATCGGTATGCGGCGGCGACGGTGGAGAGGACGCGGTCGGCAGTGGCGTCGCCGAGGTCCAATCGAAGTCGCTCGAGGGCGGGGACGAAACCGTCTCCGTAGGTCACGGCGTCGGCGACGTCGCCGGCAGTGGACCGAAGAGGATCCGGTGACCGCTCGGCGGCAGCGATGAAGGCATCGGGAAGCGTTGCGCCTGCGACTACGCGACCACGCATCAATGCGAGAAAGTCGGGCCATGCCCCGGCCAGAGTCTCGCGCCGGTGCTGCTGCCTGCCCTGCTCGAGCGCAACCGGGACCGCGGCGGCGAGGACTCCGACGGCGATTGCGACCGAGGGAACACTGAGCATCGCGAGCGTGAGAAATGCCGCGGTGAGCCCGGCACCGGCCATCGCGGGCAGCAGCCATGGTTCGGGGAGGCGGATCGCAGGCAGGCCGATCCGCGGTGCCCGGCCGGTGATCAGCACCCACACCGACCCCGCAGCGAGGAGCGCAGCGACCCCTCTCATCCCAACCACCCGGCCTGGTCGAGGGAACCATCGCCCTGTTTGTAGCGGCTCTCGAGCGTGAAGATGTCATCGTCGAGCCGGTCGGGCACGACGCCAATCTCATCAATGATCCGCCGCCGCCCCACACGGCGCAGAAAGACCACGAGATCGATGACGGACGCCACCGTTCTGCGTACGAAGGGGATCGAAACGTTCTGGCCGGCGAGCACGCTGTACGCAACGAGCTTGTCCAGGGAGTCGATCGCCGAGTTTGCGTGCAGCGTTGCCAGACCGGAACAGCCCGCGTTGAGTGCCATCAGCATGTCCAGAGCCTCCGGACCGCGAACCTCGCCGACCACGATCCGATCCGGCCGCTGTCGGAGAGCCTCTCGAACCAGGTCCCGCAGCGTGATTGCCGCGCCGCCGTCGAGACCTTCCATGCGGGTCTGCATCTGGGTCATGTCGGGAAGATCGGCATCAATCTCGAAGACCTCCTCGCAGGTAACGACCCGCCGGTCGGGCTGGACCTCGCGGAGCAGACAGTTGACCAGCGTGGTCTTTCCCGCGCCGGGTGCCCCAGCGATGAGCACGGACCGATCGGCACGAATGGCCGATCGCAGGAGGGCCGCAGCCTCCTCGGGCATGGTTCCCCGCTCGACGAGGTCATCGAGCCCGGTTGCCGTGACCACGAACTTGCGGATCTGGATGTTCAGCCGATCGGGATGGGTCACTGGTGGGCCGGTGATATGGAGGCGGCTCCCGTCGGGGAGTTGAGCAGAGACGATGGGCGACGAAAGGTCGAGACGGCGCCCGGTGCCGGCGAGCAGCTGGTCGGCGATCCTCCGCACCGTTGCGGTGTCGGCGACTGACGGGATCAGCTCCTTGATCCCGTCGCGCACGACGAACGTTCGATGGCCACCGATGACGATGATCTCCTCAACACTCGGATCGTCGAGTAACGCTCCGAGAAACCCGTAGCGGGTGGCTGCGGTCGTCGTCATGCGATCGCTACCCCTGCCAGGGAGCGCAGCAGGTGCCGATCCGGTAGCCGCGCCGCGAGCGCCGCGTTGCGGATTGCGCGCCGATCCTCGATGACCGCGTCTGGCTCAATTCCGGTCCAGTGGAGCACCGCTTCGGTCAATTGCTGGTGCTCGTGGCGGGCTGCCCGGTTGATGACGATGCGTGGCGGCGGCCCCGACCATTCGGCAACGAGTTTGGCCGCTCGCACCACACCTACCGCACTGCCGTCGACCACCAGCACCGCATCGTCGGCTCTTTTCAGGATGTGATCGTCCGGCGGGGCGGCTCCGAGGTCGAGCACGACCGCCCGATAGTGTGTCGCCGCCACTTCGATGACATCTTCGACCATCGCCGGGCGCACTGCGGATTCTCCCGTCCGATGGGATCCGGTTACGACATCAAGGCCTCCAACGCGATGGATGGCGTCCTTATCGATGACGCCGGTTGATCGCACGGTGTCGGCGACATCGGTGATGTCCGGTCTCGGGGCGAGCCCAAGCCGAATCGCCACCGACGGCGCGTCGAGGTCGAGATCGATGAGTACGGCTTTTCCGTTGGCGCCTGCGTTGAGGGCGAGGCCAAGCGCAACTTCTGTTGTTCCCGGAGCACCGCGCGCACCGATCACCGCGGCGGTCACTCCCTTGATCTCCGCATCGTCGTGGTCGCCGCGGGGCGCAAGGAATCGGATGGCGGTGATCAAGCTCTCCGCATCCGTATCGTCGGGGACCAACTCGTCCACTCCGGCGCCATCGAGCATTGCCGCCGCCGGCCCGTCACCACGCGGATGGACTCCAACCACGTTGAGTCCCATGCGCTGCCATGTTCCGATCTGTGCCGGCGTGACCCACGCCACCTCCGCTCCGGCGACCACGATGTCGATCTCGTCGCTGCGTTCTTCAATCTCGTCTGGTTGGAACGCCCGCAGCACGATGCGCAACTCAGCGGTCTCTCTGGCATGCGAGACCAACCGCGGCTCCCACTCCTGGGCGGACAGCACGGTTGCAACCCGCAGCGTCAAGGCGAGACCCTGACCAGGTCGACCTCTCCGGTATGCATTGCCTGGGTCAACGCCATCGCCGTGCTCCGATCAACGGCCAGGAGCAGCTCAATGCGGTCGGGACCGGCACTCGATTCGACGGTGCTTGCCTCGAGCACATACACCTCGGTGGCGATGAGCGCAGTCTCCGTGGGAACTCCCGGTGATGATCTTGTGGCGTAGATGTCGATGCGATCGCCTCCGCTCAGCTGCCCGAGCACGGCGTGGCCGGTGTCGAGCCGGATGGCCATGACGTCGGGGGCGGGCAGCGCAGCCACGGGACGGAGGAGGCTCGGGATCAACGGCTCGCCGGCGGCGATGGGTGCCGCCAGAGCCCAGTCGCCAAGCTCCCCGATCTCGTCCCCAACGACGAACCCACTCGCATCTGCCACTTGACGCGCGTCGATTTGCAGCCCGGCGAGCGGGGTGCCGGCGGGGAGGTCGGCTCCGGCGACGAGAATCGGCACGGTTGCCGGCGGGCGGGTGACGATCAGCACGAGGAGTGCCGCCACCGCGGCCAACCCGACACCGATCATCGTGCGCGGCGCAACCGATGGCAGCGCCAGCCCGCGCAGGTTTTCGACGCTGATCGCCATTACCGGGCCTCCATGGCGACGATGTGGGCAATGGCGACGTAGCGGTCGATGTCACCGTCGCGGACCACGATGTGGTCGATGCCTACTGCGTCGACCACGCCGTGGTAGAGGTGGCCGTCGCTCGTCGACACCACGACGTGCTCGGCTCGGTCTTCCGACTCGAGGAGGCGATCGCGGATGGTCGTGCGCCGTCTCGCCGCCGCCCTGGCCGCGTGTTGTTCGGCGTCGAGGGTCTCGTCGAGCTGATTGCGCATCGACCGGCCCAGGCGCTGTAGGTCGGGGTGCCCGAAGGGATCCATCGGCCTTCCCTTTCTCCCCGATGCGGGGTAGTCCGCCCGGCCCGTGTCTATCTGTTGTCCACTCAACCGATCGCTGGCAGCGGCGACAAGGGGGCTTTATTCGATTGTTTCGCGTGATAGGGACGGAAGTCGCGCTCTGAGCCAAAGCGACCGCGCGCCGTGTGCGCCCGCTCACCAACGGTGAAGGACTAGCCAGGAAACTCGGTCGGAGCGGGACCAGGGTCGGCTACCAACCCTGGTCCTCACCGTTTCCCCGATCGTCTTCGTGGACGATGTCGAAGCGGTCCATGCAGTCCTCGCACCGGTAGGCGATGATGTCGCCCGGGCGGGGCGGATCGTCCGGCGGGAAGCGGGTGAGCAGGTGGGCGATACCGCCGCACTCGACGCACGTGATCGTTGGCGAGACCGGATCCCTCATAGACACCTCGCAAACGACGCTACACCCGCTGGTACCATCCGCCTGCCGATGACGCCCCGCGGGAGAGCGGTTCGGTCCGCGCCGAAGGAGCAACCACCCGGGAATCTCGCAGGCACCAGGACCGCGGGGAAGAGGCACCTCTGGAGAGCAGGGCTCGGCCCTCACCGAAGGGGAAAGCCGCTTCATGGCGGTGAATCTCTCAGGTCATGTGACAGGGGCACTCACGAAGGAGTTGCCGCCGTGACCGAGCTCACCACCACCGACATCGGCGAGTTCGCTCACCGCCACATCGGGCCCGCTGATGCCGACCTCGCCGAGATGCTTGCCGTTGTCGGGTCTGCTTCGATGGACGATCTGATCGACCGGGCGGTCCCGGATGTCATCCGCGGCAATCAGGATCACGACCATGCCGGCCTCCCCACCACCGCGGGCCCGCTCACCGAGACCGAGTCCCTCGACCGACTTGCCGAGCTCGCCGACCGGAACGAGGTGTTCACCTCGATGATCGGGATGGGCTATTCCGGCACGATCCTTCCCTCGGTCATCCGGCGCAACCTGCTGGAGAACCCCGGCTGGTACACCGCATACACCCCGTATCAGCCGGAGATCTCCCAGGGCCGGCTCGAGGGGCTGCTCAACTTCCAGACGATGGTGGCTGACCTCACCGGGATGGACATCGCCAACGCCTCCCTGCTCGACGAGGGCACCGCCGCCGCCGAGGCCATGGCGATGTTGAAACGTGTCGGGCGCAACGCTGGCCACCTTTTCCTTGTCGACGCCGCGACCCACCCCCAGACGATCGAGGTCGTGAAGACCAGAGCGGAGCCACTCGAGCTCGAGGTCGTCGTTGCCGACCCGTACGACGGAATCCCCGAAGGCACCTTTGGCGTCCTCCTGTCCTATCCCGGCACGACGGGTGCCGTTCGCGACCACACCGATCTGATCGCCGCGGCACACCAGGCGGGGGCGCTGGTGGCGGTGACCTGTGACCTGCTTGCGCTGACCCTGCTCATCCCGCCCGGGGAGATGGGCGCCGATGTCGTCGTCGGATCGTCACAGCGTCTCGGGGTGCCGATGATGTACGGAGGGCCGCACGCCGGGTTCATGGCCACCCGTGAGGACTCCGTGCGCCAGCTGCCCGGGCGCATGGTCGGTGTGTCAAAGGACCGGGAAGGCCGGATGGCGCTCCGGCTCACCCTGCAGACCCGCGAGCAGCACATCCGGCGCGAGAAGGCGACGTCCAATATCTGCACCGCCCAGGTGCTGCTGGCCAACATCGCCGGCATGTACGGGGTGTATCACGGCCCCGACGGCCTCACTCGTATCGCCCTCACCATCCACGAGCTGACCTCGCAGCTTGCCGCCGGCCTGACGGCGGGCGGGCTATCGCTCGTCTCGGACACCTGGTTCGACACGATCGCGGTGAAGGTGGCGGACGCGACGGCGGTGATCGACGCCGCAGCCGAACGCCGGATCAACCTGCGCCCGGTCGACGCCGGCACCGTCGGCATCTCCCTCGATGAGACGACCACGCCGGAGGATGTCCAGTCGCTGTTCGAGGTCTTCGAGATCGGCGGCACAGCCGGCGGCGACCCCGTAAGCGGCATCTCGCAAGGCCTGGCGCGGAGCAGCGACTTCATGACCCACCCGGTGTTCCACACCTACCGTTCCGAGACCGAGATGATGCGCTACCTGCGCCGTCTCCAGGATGCCGACATCGCCCTGGACCGATCCATGATCCCGCTCGGATCGTGCACCATGAAGCTCAATGCCGCCACAGAGCTCATCCCGGTCACCTGGCCAGGCTTCTCCAACATGCATCCCTACGCCCCGGTCGACCAGGCCAAGGGCTACCAGCGCCTGATCTCGGACCTCGAGGCCTGGCTGGCCGACATCACCGGATATGCCGCGGTGTCGCTGCAACCAAACTCCGGCGCCCAGGGCGAGTTCGCCGGCCTGCTCGCGATCAAGGCCTATCAGGAATCGATCGGCGAGGGCCACCGCGACGTCTGCCTGATCCCGGCATCGGCGCACGGCACCAACCCGGCGTCGGCGACGATGGCCGGGCTGCGTGTCGTGGTGGTCAAAACCGACGAGGACGGCAACATCGACGTCGAGGACCTGCGCAGCCGTGCCGCGGAGCATGCTGACCGGCTGGCGGCGATCATGGTCACCTACCCGTCCACTCACGGCGTCTTCGAGGCGTCGATCGTCGAAGTGTGCGACATCGTCCACGAAGCGGGCGGCCAGGTGTACCTGGACGGGGCAAACCTCAACGCGATGGTCGGCATCGCCGAGCCCGGCACCTTTGGCAGCGACGTCTCCCACCTCAACCTGCACAAGACGTTCGCGATCCCCCACGGCGGGGGAGGGCCCGGAGTCGGGCCGATCGCGGTTCGCCGGCACCTTGCCGAATTCCTCCCGGGGCATCCCCTGGCCGCGAACGAAGCCGGGGACCGCAAGGGTGTGGGTGCGGTGTCGTCGGCACCCTGGGGCTCGGCGGGGATCCTCCCCATCTCCTGGGCCTATATCGCGATGATGGGTGAGACCGGGCTGCGAGCCGCCACCGAGGTGGCGATCCTCAACGCCAACTACGTCGCCGCTCGCCTCGCTCCGCACTACCCGGTGCTCTATACCGGCGCCAATGGGCTGGTGGCCCACGAGTGCATCATCGACATCCGCGGTATCCAGGCGGAGACCGACGTCACCAACGAGGACATCGCCAAGCGGCTCATCGACTACGGGTTCCATGCCCCGACGATGTCGTTTCCCGTGGCGGGAACGTTGATGATCGAGCCAACGGAGTCCGAGCCGAAGGCCGAGCTTGATCGATTCTGTGACGCCATGATCGCCATCAAGGGCGAGATCGACGCCATCGCCGCAGACGATGTCGCCCACTCCGATTCGATGCTGGCGAACTCGCCGCACCCTGCGGAGAACCTGATCGTCGACGAGTGGGACCGGGCGTACGGGCGCGAAGCCGCCGCCTATCCCGTGGCCGGACTGCGCCGCGACAAGTACTGGGTGCCGGTGAGTCGTATCGACAACGCCTACGGCGATCGCCACATCATCTGCGCATGCCCCCCGATGGAGGCGTACCTCGACGGGATGGATGTCGTCGACCATGACGTGTAGCCGCCGTCGGTAGGCTCCGTGACCGTATGTTCAAGAGTCGGCGCGGTGCGCTCAGAAAAGGCCTGCTCGGACTTCCCGTATGGCTTTTCCGCATCCGCCTCGGCTTCCTGGCGGGCAAGGGGTTTATCTGCATCGTGCACGAGGGTCGCACGAGCGGGACCATCTACTTCACGCCGGTGGAAGTGATCTACCGGGACCGGACCGCCAACGAGTACTACGCGGTGTCGGCCCGCGGAAAGCGATCCGACTGGTACCGCAATGTCAAGAAGTACCCGGCGACCGCCGTCTACATCGGGAGCCGAAGGCGGCAAGTCAACCAGCGCATCGTGCCGTTCGATGAGGCCATCGCCGCGATGCAGATCTACGAGCAGAAACACCCGAAGGCGGCGGCGGCGATGCTGGAGCTGGCGGGAGTCGGCGGGGATTCGGGCACGCTGGCATGGCGATCCGCCATGGAGGTGCTGCCGATGGTCGCGTTCCAGCCCAGGTGAGTCGCGACTCAGAGCCGCTCGTTGATCCCTTCCAGGTTGGCGACCAACCCCGCGAGGAATTCTTGACCGAGGGCGCCGTCGATGAGGCGGTGGTCGTAGGAGAGGTTCATCGGAGCCACCGGTGCCACCACGATGTCGCCGTTGCGCACGACCGGTGTGTCCTTGGCCCGGCCGAGCGACAGGATCGCCGTTGTTCCCCAGGGGATGATCGGCGTCCCGCCACCGGCGCCGATCGCCCCGATATTTGAGATGGTGAACGTCTGGCCTGCGACGTCGTCCGGTTGCAGATGGCGTTCCTTGGCTCGTGTGGCCAGGCCGGCGATCTCGGCGGCGAGGTCCGCGGTTGATTTCTGATCGGAATCGCGGGTCACGACGACCAGCAACCCCTCGTCGGTATGAACGGCAAAGCCAAGGTCGTAATGCTGCTTGTAGATCACGTCATCGCCGTCGAGCGCCGCGTTGAACGCGGGGAACTCGACGAGGAGCGGAAGGACGGCGGTGGCAATCAATGTTTCGAGCGGGAATGGCCCGGTCTCCTTGAGGCTGCGATGGGCGGCGAGCAGTCGCGTGGCGTCGATGTCTGCCTGGACGGTGACGTGGGGAATCTCCTGCCAGGACCGGGTCATGTTGGCTGAGATCGTGCGGCGCATCCTCGAGAGCTGCTTGCGTTCCTCGCGATCGCCGAGCGTCGCAGATGCGGATCCGGCCCCGAGCACGTCGTCACGGGTGATCGACCCGCCGGGCCCGGAGCCGGTGATCGGTGCCAGATCGACACCCTGGTCGCGGGCAAGTTTCCTGACCATCGGCGTCGCCTTAACCGCGACCGGCGAGGCTGGACGTTGGCTCGCAGGGTCCTCACTCGCGACTCGCGACTCGCGACTCGCGACTTCCTCCCACTCCTCTCCCGCCTCACCGACGACGAACAACACGTCGCCGACGTTGACCGTGTCGCCGTCGTCGCCGCCGAGGTGGAGCACGACGCCGGCGAAGGGTGAGGTGATCTCGACGACCGCCTTGGCGGTCTCCATGTCGACCAGGCCCTGGTCGGTGGTGACCTCGTCGCCGGCTTTGACGTGCCATTCGACGATCTCGGCGTCGGTCAGCCCTTCACCGATGTCTGGGAGTCGGAACTCGTTGGCCATGGCGGCGAGGGTACCGGGACGCCCACCCACCCGTGGTCGCGCTCACCATCTGAACCCACCCCTACCGGAATTGCTTCTCGGCCTCGGCGTGGTCGCGCAGGATCTGGGCCGGCTCGAATCGGTCGCCATGGCGCCTGGCAAATGCGTCGAGCCGCTCGACGATGCTGGCCGCGCCCCGGGCGTCGATCCACCAGAAGGGACCGCCACGGAACGGGGGGAACCCGAGTCCCATCACCGCCCCGATGTCGCCGTCGAGGGCCGACTGCAGGATGCCTTCCTCGAGACAGCGTGCCGCCTCGTTGATCATTGCCAGTGAGATGCGGTCCTGGATCTCAGACTTGGGAAGCTCCCTTCGCGGCCCAAGCCCGAGGGCCCCGTACACCGTCTCGTCTACGTCGCCGCGGTTTCCCTTATCGTCGTACTCGTAGAAGCCGCGGCCGTTCTTTCGGCCCTTGCGGTCGTCCTCGACGAGCCCGGCCATCATCTTCGGGCCCTCCATGCGGTCACCGAACGCGTCGATCATGATCTCGCTGATGTGGGCGCCGACGTCGATGCCAACCTCATCGGCCAGCAGCAACGGTCCCACCGGGAATCCCCACTGGACCGTGGCCCGGTCGATCGCCTCCACCGATGCTCCCTCGCCGAGGAGGTAGAAGGCCTCGTTGAGGTACGGGATCAGGATCCGGGTGGTGTAGAAGCCGGGACCGTCCTTGACCACGATCACGGTCTTGCCCTGGCGCTTGCCGTATTCGACGGCGGTCGCGGTCGCCCAGTCGGCGGTGTCGTCGGTGACGATGACCTCGAGCAGCGGCATCTTCTCCACCGGTGAGAAGTAATGCATCCCGAGGACGGCCTCCGGGTGTGCGGCCTTGGCTGCGATGTCACCGATGGGGAGCGATGAGGTGTTCGAGGCGAACACGACGTCGTCGTCGACGACGGCTTCGATCTCGGCAAGGAGCGACCGCTTGAGATCGAGGCTCTCGAACACGGCCTCGATGATGAGGTCGCTGTTGTCGAATCCTTCCCAGTCGACGGAGCCGGTGACCTGGTTCATCACCTGCTCACCCTCGAAGGCCCGCAGGCGCCTGCGCGTCACCTGCTTGTCGATTTCGCCGCGAACGTGGGCGAGGGCGCGTCCGATACCGGGATTGTCGACTTCCTTGATCCGCACGGTTGAGCCGGCGTTCATCGCGCTGACTGAGGCGATGCCCGCCCCCATCAGCCCGCCGCCGAGCACCGCCACCTTGTCGACTTCCTTTGGCTTGGCATTGCTGGAGATCCCGGTGGCGTGCTTCATTGCCTGGGTGGCGAAGAACAAGCCTCGCAATGCTGCGGACTCGGGGGTCATCAGGAGCTCTCCGACAAACCTGGCCTCAGCCTCGTACCCGGCGTCTGGGCCGAGCTCGATGCCGACCTTCACCGCCTCGAGGGCTCTCGGCGGCGCCGGGTAGTTGCCCTTGGTCTCGGCGAGCATCTGCTCCTCCGCCTTCTTGTACAGGAGCTTTCTTCCGACCGGGTTCTGCTCGAGCGCCAGCGACTGCAGGTGGGAAGGAGACAGCCGGTCCCGCATCGAAGGCGATTCGTCTTCTCCGAGATTGCCAACCGACTCGCGAGCGCGCTGCTTGGCGACGTCCAGGAGCACTTCCTTTGGGACGATCTCGTCGACGAGCCCGATCTTCCGCGCCCGGTGCGGCCGAACCGACCGACCGGTGAGGATCAGGTCGAGGGCAGCGGCGATCCCGATCAGCTTTGGGAGCCGCTGTGTGCCGCCGCCGCCCGGGATGATGCCGAGCCTGACTTCCGGCTGTCCGAGCTGGGTCTTGGCGCGGTCGGTGCAGATCCGCATCGAACCGGTCAGCGCCACCTCGAGCCCGCCGCCGAGCGCCGGTCCGTCGATGGCCATCACGACCGGCTTCCCGGCCTCGGCGTGGAGCGCTTCGACCTTGGCGAGTACGGCATGGAGGTTTCGCATCGCGGCGGCACCCTGCTCCGCCGTTGTGAGCTCGAAGAAGTAGTTGATGTCGGCGCCGGCGAGGAACCCGCTCGGCTTCGCCGAGCCGATGACGAGGGCCTCGATGTCATCCTTCTCAGCCACGTGGTCGGCGAGTGCCTCGAGCTCCTCGCCGACCTCGGGTGAGATCGTGTTGATGGGCGCACCGGCCCGGTCGAGCAGGGCAACCGCGACGCCGTCTTCGACTGCGAATCTGAAGTGCTTCAGGTCCATCGGCTCAGCGTTCCAGGACGAGGGCGGCGCCGAGGCCGCCCGCTGCACATTGGGTGATCAGGGCGGTCCCGGCGTCGCGGCGCTGCAGCTCGTTCGCCATGGTCAGGATCTGGCGGGCGCCGGTGGCGGCAAAGGGATGCCCGATGCTGACCGAGCCGCCATACAGGTTGAACTTCTCGTCGGGAATCTCACCGATGGCCTGGTCACGGCCAAGGTGCTTCCGAGCCCAGTCGACGGACGCGAATGCCTGCGTGTTCGAGAGCACCTGAGCGGCGAAGGCCTCATGCATGTCGATGACATCGATGTCTTCGAGGGTGAGACCGGCCTTGTCCAGTGCGATCGGCGTCGCGAACGACGGCCCCATCAACAGCTGCCAGTTCGGGTCGAGGGCGGTGAAGGCCCACGAGCGCAGGAACGCCTTGGGGACAAAGCCGAGCCTGGTGGCGACCTTCTCGTCCATGAGCAGCAGCGCGGAAGCGCCGTCGGTGAGCGGCGATGAGTTCCCCGCGGTCACCGTCCCGTACTTGCGGTCGAACACCGGCTTGAGCTTGGCCAGCTTCTCCAGGCTGGTGTCGGCTCTCGGGATCGTGTCGCGATCCACCGTTACCCCGTAGTCCGGGCCGATGTGGAACGGCATGACTTCATCGTCGTAGATTCCCTTCTCCCACGCCTCGACGGCATGCTGGTGCGAGCGCAGGGCAAACTCGTCCTGGGCCTGGCGGGTGATCCCGTTCTCCTTGGCCATGATCTCGGCCGAGTCGCCCATGGTGACGCCGGTGGCCCGCTCCGCGATCGCCGGCGGCCGCGGGGCCAGATCCCTGGGACGGAGGGCCGAAAAGGCCTTCACCTTGCTGGTGACGTCCTTGGCGGCGTTGGCGTCCATGAGGATGTCGACAAACCGGTCCGAGTAGGTGATCGGCGGCTTCGAGAGCGAGTCGGCGCCACCGGTGATCACGATGTCGGCATCGCCGAGCAGGATCGCCTTGGCGCCGTCGACGAAGGACTGGCTGCTGGTGGCACAAGCCCTGGTCACCGAATAGGCATCCACGGTCTGGGGAAGGTTGCAGGCGAGAACGATCTCGCGAGCGATGTTCGGCGCCGCGACGTCGTGGACCACGGTGCCATAGATGACCTGATCGATCTGATCACCGTCGAGCCCGGAACGCTGCAAGAGCTCGGTGACCACGGCCGATCCAAGCTGGAGGGTCGAGACGTCCTTGAACTCCTTGCCCGACTTGACGAACGGGGTGCGCAGACCGTCGACGATGGCGACACGGCGGCCGTAGACGACACCGGGCTGGCTTCCGGCCATGGGAACTCCTTTGTTGTGAGCTCACATTGTCGCGCACGCCGATCGCTTGCCGGACACCGGGGGTACGCTCGATGAATGGTGCGGAGGACGAGCTTGATCGTCGGTTTTCTCATGTTGGCGGCCGCCTGCGCCGGACCCGGCGGTGAGGTGGCGGAGCCACCCTCGTTGACGATCGATGTTTCCACGACGACCTCGACGTCAACCACCGTCCCCACGACGACGACAACCACCCTTCCCGGAGGCGGCGTTCTGATCGCTCAATGCGGCAGAGCCGAGTTTGCGTTTGGCACCATTGAGCCGGCGGGGGCTCCGCTCGATGAGGAGGCGCAGCGGGCCTTCGACCAGGCGGGGGAGGCCGTGGCTGACGAACAGGGTCCCTTCGAGCAGGACGGAGAGACCGTGGCTGACGAATGGTTCGGCGAGGGCAGCGCCTTTGGCGGCGGCTGGGAGTGGGTGGTCGTCGAGCGGGACGACGCCCGAATGGTCTTGCTTGGAGAAGGGCCGAACGGGTATGCCGACGTGACGATCGAGCGCGACGGCGACACCTGGCAGCCCGCCGGCTGGGGCGGCTGTCGCTTGATCACCGCAACGACCGTGGCCGGCTTCGGCACCGGCGCCTGGATCACCGACCCGGACTCGCCACCGGATCCACAATCCTCGACGCTGGATGTGTTGGTAATGGAGCGGGCCTGTGCCAGTGGGCAGCCACCGGTTGGGCGCGAGATCCGCCCCGTGGTCCTGTCCGGTGAAGAGGTACTCGAGATCGTCGTGCTGATCGAAGCCCCGGCGGGCATAGCCCAGACCTGCCAGAGCAACCCCTGGCACCCCACCACCATCGATGTCGGCCAGCCGATCGGGGAGCGGACCCTGGTCGATCGGCACGTTTCACCCGGCCTGGTGCGGCCGTGGCCGCCGACGGAGACCAGCATGGGCAGCCTTGGCGGCGAGGAGTAACAACCTCGCGCTAATCCACTTGCTCCAGGCCCTCGAGCGCCCAGGCGCCGGCCTGATCAACCGAAGCGGCCTGTCCTTCCGCCCAGGCGACATCGAAGGACTCGGGGTCGAGTTCCTGTCGGGCCCGTTCGAGGAGGCGTTGCACGTCCTTGCGAATCGGAATTCCGAAGACGAAACCTGTGCGGTCGGCAAAGGCTGCCTGTGCACCCATGGTGCGCACCGCATTGGACGGCTCCGGCTGAGCTCGTGCTGCTGCCCATAGCCAGTGGTTCAGCGCGTGATCCTCACGAGCTTCTAAGAGGATCGGAAGGCTGTGGGTCAACGCCGGCGCCACCGCCTCGTGGTGCCCGCCGTCGTGGGCGTAGACCGCAACCCCAAACTCATGTCCGGCGCTCGTCACCGGCCGCCCCATCTGGTCGGAAAGAGCGACGGCTTCCTCCGCCAACTCCTCGGCTCGAGCGTGGTCCCCTTCCACCCATTCGACCCACGACAGCCCAAACAGAAAGTCGTCGACGCCGGGCATATCGCCGCTTTCGGCTTCTTCGAGCGCCAGGGTGAACTGGCGTCGCGCCGTTTCCATGTCGTTGCTTTTCCAGGCCGCCCACCCCAGATCGGCGATGAAGATCGACCGGCGGAAATGATCGGAATCGGTAGTGAGATCGAGCCCCTCCTCGAGATACAACCGCTCGGCCTCGTACTCCCCGGTGGCGTCGGCGACCACGGCCAGGGTGTTGAGGGCGCCCGCTCTACTGGCGTCGTCATCGAGCCTCCGAGCCATTTCGAGTGCCCGCTCCCCCTCATCCCGCGCCCTGGCGTAGGCCCCGGTCAGGTACAGCATCCGGCCAAGGAACCTGAGGATGTTCGCTCGCGTTGGAGTGTCCGTGTCGGGAATCAGATCGAGGACCTCGAGCAACCAGTCCCTACCCTCGAGCGAAAGACCGCGGAGCACCCAGTAATAACCCATCGTGGTGGCGATGTTGGTCACGGTGTCGACATCGCCAGCATCGAGCGACCACCGCAGGGCGATCCTGATGTTGTCGTGCTCGACCGTCACCACATCCACCGCGTGCTCGTCCGTGCGCAGCGGTTGCTCTTGCTCGATCGCGAGGGCGGCGAAGGCTTGCGCATGGGAGTGACGAACGTCATTTGCTCGACCCGCCTTCACCAGCTCATCGGCGGCAAACTGCCGGATCGTCTCGAGCAGGCGGTACCTGATGGAGCCGTCCGGTTCCTCGCTGGCCACGACCAGGGACTTGTCGACCAGCCGATGCACGAGGTCGGTCACGGCGAAGCCGGTGATCTGGTTTGTGGCGGCGACCTGTTCGGCACCCTCGGCTGCGAAGCCGCCGACAAACACCGAGAGGCTCTGAAACACGGCCTGCTCGTCCTCGTCGAGCATCTGGTAGCTCCACTCGATGGTGGCTTGCAGGGTGCGCTGCCGGGGGAGTGCGGTGCGGGCGCCACCGGTGAGCAAGGAGAACTGGTCGTCGAGGCGGGCCGAGATCTGTTCCGGCGACATCACCCGAACCCGGGCGGCGGCGAGCTCGAGGGCCAGCGGCATCCCGTCGAGACGCCGACAGATCTGGGCGATGTCGGCCGCATTGGACGGCGTCACCTGGAACCCCGGCTTCGCAGTGGCGGCGCGTTCTACGAACAGCCGCACCGCATCGAATCCCTCGATCTCACCGTTGCCTTCGGCGGGTGGCAGGGAGAGCGACTGAGCAGCAAAGGGAACCTCGCCGGGCACGCCGAGGAGTTCCCGGCTGGTAGCAAGGATCCGCAAGTGTGGACAACGCTCCAGCAGCCCGGCTGCCGCCTCGGCGGCCGCATCGACCAAGTGCTCACAGTTGTCCAAGAGCAACAGAAGCTGCTGATCGCCGATCGTGGAGGCCAGCGAGTCGATGAGCGACAGTCCCTGGCGCTCGGTGACGCCGAGCTCTGCAGCCACCGCGGCCGGCACCAGGTTGGGATCGACAACGTCTGCAAGCTCGACCAGCCACACACCACCGGGATAGTCCGACAACACCTCGGCGGCGGCCTGTAGGGCGAGTCGTGTCTTGCCCGAACCGCCGACACCGGTCACCGTGAGCAGACGAGTGTCGCTGAGCACGCTCACCACCGCGTCTATGTCATCCTCGCGGCCGACGAAGCTGGTCAGCTGGATCGGGAGGTTGTTTGGCCGGTAGTCGAGGGTGCGCAGAGCGGCGAACTCGGTTGGCAGCGCCGGATGAAGCAGCTGGTAGATCCGCACCGCCCGGTCAAGATCCTTGAGGCGGTGGTCGCCGAGATCGTCGAACGCCAGCTCCTTGGGTGCCGTTTCGCCACTGATATCGAACGCGGATTGCGACACCAGCACCTGACCGCCGTGGCCGGCCGACATCAGGCGTGCTGCCCGGTTCAGTGTCGGCCCGAAGTAGTCGCCGTCGCGTTCCTCGGCCTCGCCGGAGTGCAGCGCCATCCGCACGTGGATGGGCGCATCTGCCCAGTCCTCGTCGGCGAGCGCGCGCTGCGCCTCGACCGCAGCGAGTAGCCCCTCATTGACGCGCCGGAAGGCCGCGGCGAAGCTGTCTCCGCCGGTGGCGAACACGTAGCCATCGTTGCCCTCGATGGCGCCTCGCAGGATGCGATCGTGTGCCAGGAGTGCCTGTTGCATCGCCTCGGGCTGCTCTTCCCAGAGACGGGTCGAGCCCTCGATGTCCGTGAACAGGAACGTGATTGTCCCGCTTGGTACGTCGGCCATACCGGGAAGGTACTCGTCGGCCCGATCAGGACGGGGCGGTCGCGATAGCCCGCCCTTTACTGACCCTCTTTGATGCGACCCTTGTTGCGGCCTAGCGGCCGCGGGAGTGCATCAAAGAGGGTCAGAACTCCATCGCTTCTTCACGCAGCCCGAACGCCGGGTGGCGGAGTTTGGAAAGCGCCAGCTTCTCGATCGAACGGACCCGGGTGGGGCCGAGACCGAGATTGCCGCCGATCTCCTCGTGGGTACGCGGCAGGCCGTCCTCGAAGCCGACCCGCATGGCGAGGATGTAGGCCTCGCGCTCGGGGAGGCGGCCGATGGCCTCGCGCAGCGCCTCGATGACACTTGCGCGCTCAACCTCAACCACCGGATCTTCGTCATCGTTGTGAGCGACGAAATCGCCGAGGACGGCGCCGTCCTCGCCGATCGGCGATTCGAGGGAAATCGAATCGGCGACCATCTGCGCCTCGTAGACGGCGTCGAGCGTCAGTCCGGACTCATGCGCCAGCTCGGCTTCGGTGGGATCGCGGCCGAGCTCGGAGAGCAGCCGGTTGCGGGCACCATTGAGTGTCACCAGCGTGTCGTGCAGCGAGTTCGGCAGCCGCACCGTGCGTGACTTCTCTGCCACCGCCCGCTGCATCGACTGGCGAATCCACCAGGTGGCGTACGTCGAGAACTTGAACCCCTTGCGCCAGTCGAACTTCTCGACGGCACGGATCAGGCCAAGATTGCCCTCCTGGATGAGGTCGATGAACTCGATGCCGTACTGCGAGCGGTACCGCTTGGCCTGGGAGACCACGAGGCGCAGGTTCGACTGGGCGAACCGATCCTTGGCTTCCCTGCCCTTGCGGGCGGCGCGCTCGAGCCGCACCTTCTCGGCGCCGCGCACCGATACCGATGACAGCTGCTCCGCGGCGTCCCGGCCGGCCTCGATCGCCTGGGCGAGCTCGACCTCCTCGTCGGCGGTGAGCAGCTCATGCCGCGAAATCTCGGTGAGGTAGCGCGTCAGGCTGTCGCCAACCTCCAGTGGTTGGCCCGCCATCCGGATCTTTTCTGCCGTTTTCATTCTGTGAAATCCTTCACTGTTTGCTCGTGTCTGATCGCCATTGGGCGAACGAAGATCGCCTTCCGCCGGCCCTGCGTGTCTCTATGACGTTACCGGTCGCAAGCGGAGTTCCCGGCACGCGTGCACGCCGTTCGTGCGGTGTGGGACGAGTGCATCTTCGCGCACTCTGGCGGCTTGCACAAGGTCCAACATCGACGAGCCCGACAATATGCCGTGTTTTTCCTTTCAGACTACGGATTGGGCGCCTTTACGATCGTCCCGGCCCGGATGATCATCACGGGGTCGGCGAGTGTCTCCAGCCGCTGATTCGGGTCGTCGACGAAGAAGACGGCGTTCGCTTGAGATCCGGCGACGAAGCGGCGCTCGACGCCGAGATAGTCATAGGCAGCGGTGGAGACCGCGGTGACCGTCGCCCTTGCTGAGAGCCCGTATTCGTGGAGTTTCAGCGCCTCATGGGCGATGGCACCGTGAGGGATGGCGAGATCGGTCCCGGCCAGGGTGGTGACGCCGAGCGCCTCGGCGGCGGGAAGCAGCTCCCTCAGGTTGCCCAGGGCCTTCTGCATGAGCGCACCACCCGAGCTGTCGGCGCCGAGGAACTCGAGGAGGAACTCGATGTTGGCCACGGTCGGCACCCAGCAGGCATCCCGGGCGGCGAGTGTCGCCAGGTCATCCGCAGTGAGGAACGGTCCGTGCTCGACGGAGTCGACGCCGCAGTCGACTGCGATCCTCACCCCCGCCGGCGCCATCGTGTGCACCGCAACCCGGCGCCCGGCAGCGTGCGCCACCTCAACGGCTTTCGCCACCGCTTCCTCGGTGTAGTTCGCCACCGGGCCCTGGCCCTTCCTCGGCCAGTCGGCAACGATCTTGACCCACTCGGAGCGGCTATCGACGGAGCGGACCGCATCGATCAGGTCTTCCTCCTCGACCTGATGTCCGTAGCCCGCGTAATACCCCTCGGCAGGAACGATCATCCGACCCGCCATCGACGCCTGCGGCCGCTCGGCAGCAGGTGCGTCGAGTATTTCCAGCGTGACGTCGGTGCCGGAGCCCTTGTCCGCGATGAGGAGGACGCCGCCCGCGACCTGCATCCAGGCATGCCGCCTGGAATTGCGGCGAACTTCGTCGTCGGTGAGCTCGAGCATCGCACCGATCGAGCTCGCGCTGAGATGGGCGTGGCAATCGGACAGCCCGGGAAGTGCGTACAGGTGTGCGCTGTCGATCTCACGGTCGATCGGGCCTAGATCGGGGTCGGCAAACCGGCCATCTTCGATCACCAGAGGGATCGGTTCGTCTCCGGGCTCGCGGATGGTGACAAGCGTGCGCATGCTCGGCGAGCGTAGCGATCGCTTTCTCCCCCTCGGTGAGTGGTCGCGCGGGGTTGAGTCCCTTGAGCACCGCGCGACTCTTTGCCTCCCCCTCAGCTCAGGGGGAGGTGCCGAGCGCCTTGCCCTCCCTACGGTCCGCGTTATGGCGAAATGCGACACCCGAGGGGGCGAGAAATGCGCCCTAGGCTTCCGTGGATGCCCGACTGGCCGTTCGACCCGCCGATCTCGCCCATGGAAGCCAAGGTGAGGACCGTCTGGCCCGAGGACGGATGGGCGTACGAGCCTAAGTGGGACGGGTTCCGCGCCGTTGCCTGGAGCGACGCCGGGAACCAAGAAGGTCGGCTCGACTCGCGCAACAAGCGCCCGCTGCTTCGCTACTTTCCGGAGCTCAAGGCTGCGCTCGGCCAACTGCCCTCCGGCACCGTCGTCGACGGCGAGGTCGTCGTCGTCACCGGAGATCATCTCGACTTCGATGGGCTGCAGCTCCGCATCCACCCCGCGGAGTCCCGGATCGAGATGCTGTCCGAGACCAAACCGGCACGTCTGGTCTCGTTCGATCTGCTGGCACTTCGTGGCGAGGACCTTCGCGACGAGCCGTTCCGGGAGCGGCGAGAACGGCTCACCGCGCTCTTCGACGATCTGGGCGAGCCCTGGAATCTCACGCCCTCGACCACCGATCTCGAGGAGGGTCAGCGCTGGTTCGACGAGTTCGAAGCCACGGGATGCGATGGAATCGTCGCCAAGCGGCTCGACGGGGTCTACGTGGAGTCCAAGCGAGAGATGGTGAAGATCAAGCACCGCCGGACCGTCGACTGCGTGGTTGGCGGGTATCGGATCCACAAGGACGGAGGCAAGATTGGCTCAATCCTCCTCGGGCTCTACAACGACGTCGGCGAGCTGCACTTCATCGGGCACTGCTCCGGGTTCTCCACCACCGACCGTGTTGAGATCCTGAACCTGCTCGAAGAGATCAAAAGCGACGATTCGTTCGGAGACGAGGTGCGCCGCCCCGGGCAGGAGAGCCGGTGGTCGTCCGGCAAAGACTTGTCGTGGATCCCGGTGACTCCCGGCGTCGTTGCCGAAGTGTCATACGACCAGCTGACCGGGGCCAGGTTCCGCCACGCCACGCGATTCGAGCGCTGGAGGCCGGACGAGGACCCAGACGAATGCACCCTTGACCAGTTGGAGCGCCCCGAAGGCCCAGGTTTCGGCGAAGTGGTGCTGTGAGTCGCGAGTCGCGAGTCGCGAGTCGCGAGTCGCGAGTCGCGAGTCGCGACGTCTTGAGGGAGAGCCATATCCGCTCGGGATCCGGTTCCTGCTCGTGTCTCGCGTCTCGCGTCTCGTGTCTCTACTGGGTATCCGGCTTCATGCCTCGGCTGAGGCCGACGACGGCCAGCACGGCAATGAGCACTCCGAGAATCGTCGATGGCAAGGCTCCAGAGGTGAACGCCTCCGCCGTGGTGCGGAAGCTCACCACCAGACTGACCGGCTCGTTGCTGCTGGTCCGGACCCCCGGCACCTCGGAACGGGCGACATCACGCACGACCAGAGCGTCCTTGGTTCTGAAGCTCTCGTCGCTTCCGGGCGGCGGCAGCACGACCGCGCTCGCCACAGCCGGAGTCGTTGTGGTCGTTGTTGACGAGGGGAGGGTGGTGGTCGTCGACGGGGCGCTGGTGGTGCTGCCCGGCGGCTTCGTGGTTGTCGTGGTGGCCGGAGGAGCCGTCGTGGTCGTCGTCGTGGTGGTCGGGGGAAGGGTGGTCGTCGTGGTCGTGGTTGACGTCGAGGTGGTGCTGGTCGTGGTGGTCGACGTCGTGGTGGTCGACGTCGTGGTCGTGGTCGTGGTCGCAGGCGGCGGGTCGCCGATGAACTTTCCCTTGATCCAGAGGCTGTCGACGAGCAACACGTTCTTGGGCGCGCCATTGA
>Ga0255058_10000125_pt1 | contig 44602 bp, 44 predicted proteins | sample Cases_109_9_MG_FD_188637 | JGI IMG/M metagenome (GOLD analysis project Ga0255058, IMG submission 188637) | Seawater microbial communities from Amundsen Gulf, Northwest Territories, Canada - Cases_109_9 | ecosystem: Environmental > Aquatic > Marine > Gulf | place: Canada: Northwest Territories...
CGATCTGTTATCCGACGCCGACGAAAGACTCTGCGCCAAATTCGACGTCATCCGGGAAAAGACCTTGTATGGACGAAAATTCATGGGAATCGAGCGCAGCACATTTCTCATTGACGCCGGCGGCAAACTGCGCCGCGAATGGCGCAAAGTGAAGGTCAAGGGGCACGCCGCCGAGGTTCTGGATGCCGTCCGGGAACTGAACACCTGAGCCGTTCCCAGGAATTAATTTATGATTCTGCATCCGTCCGGACACGGTAAAATCGGCACTTATCACATTGTCGCAACAGGTATCATGGGGAACGGATTTCCCCAGGCCGTGTCGGAAACTGCATGAGGCCTCAATCGAGCATAGCCAGTTGACCCAATCCTATCTGCAACGAGCCGGACTCGTCATCGCTCTCGCGTATCTGACATTCGCGAGCGGCGCCGGCGCTGACGACATTCGCTTACCAGACATGGGCAGCCCTGCCGATGCTGTCCTGTCGAAGTCGGACGAAGCACAGATCGGTCGCCAGATCATGCTTGAATTCCGCAAGAGCGGCCAGGTCATCGAAGACCCGCAAGTTACCGAATACATCAACGACATCGGCCATCGTCTCGCGGCACAGACCAGCAACGGCGATCACAATTTTACATTCTTCGTCATTGACGACCCGCGCATCAACGCGTTCGCACTGCCCGGCGGATACATCGGAGTGCATACCGGGTTACTGGAAGCCACGCGCAGTGAGGACGAACTGGCGGGCGTGCTGGCCCACGAAATCGCGCATGTCACGCAACGCCATATTGCCAGGGCGATTCATGCAAGCCAACGGCAAAGCCTTCTGACCACGGCAATGATGCTCGGCGTACTGCTTGCCGGCGTCGCCGGTGGTAGCGGTGATGTGGTTCAGGGCGGGATTGCCGTTGCCCAAGGTGTCGCCGCACAACAGCAGATAAATTTTACGCGCAGCAACGAGTTCGAGGCCGATCGGATCGGCATCGCTGCACTTGCGGACGCCGGCTTCGATCCGAACGGCATGGCCACATTCTTCGAGGTCATGTCGCGCCAGCAACCGGCAGACCTCGAAATGCGCGCACCGGAGTTTCTGCGAACGCACCCGGTCACGACGGATCGTGTGGCCGAGGCGCGCAACCGCGCCCGCGACCTGCCGCGGATTCAGAGTGACGACACAACAAACTACGGCATCGCCAGGGCACGCATATTGGTCGATCGCTTCGATACGGCCGAGGCAGCCGTCGCCTACTTTGAGAGACGTGATTTCGAAAAGCAGAATAATATTGAACGATACGGCCGTGCAATCGCCTACCAGCGTGCAGGACGTCATCTTGAGGCAAACCGCATCTTCACAGAGCTGGCTGAGAAGGACCAAAAGGTCATCGCCTATTACATCGGCCTGGGGCAGACGCAACTTGCCCTGGAACAATACACACTTGGCGTGCAGACCTTCGATCGTGCCGTCGGTTTGTTTCCACGCAACGTCCCGTTGATCATTCATTATGGCGAATGGCTCTTGCAGCTGGAACAGGCAAAAAAAGCGCACACCTTATTGCTCGATATGATGAACAACGTGCCCCCGACACCCGAGCAGGTCCGTTTGATCGCACGTGCTGCCAATCAGGCCGGCGAACATGCGGAAGCCTACTACTACCTGTCGGAACACCAGTTGATGACAGGCAATCTTGTCGGTGGAATCAATTTTCTACGCCAGGCACTCGCCCTGCCCGATCTTCAGGAAATCCAGCGCATTCGCTTTCACGCGCGCATTGATTTCATACGCGAATTCATGACCGAAGAACAACTGCAACGAATGCAGCGCAGTCAACCAAGCGGTGCGACAGCGCGAAACGAACACTGAATTGCGCGAGCCGCTTGAGCCAGGATTTCACAATGATTTACAACGACCGCAAGCGTCGCCCTGTCGCAATGCTGTTCACCGTACTGCTGTGCATTTCCGCTTGCGCTACGAATAATGAAATCGAAGGCAAGCCGGTCAGAGCTGAGTCCGACCCCTGGGAACCGATGAACCGCGGCATCTATGGATTCAACCATGCGGTCGACCGGGTGACCCTGAAACTTGTCGCCAGGGGCTATCGGAAGGTCGTGCCACAGTTCGCCCGCCGCGGCGTGACCAATTTTTCGGAAAACCTGTTTACGCCAAGGTCTGCGCTCAACAATTTCCTGCAGGGAAAAGGCAAAGCCGGTTTCAGCGACATCGGCCGATTCATCTTTAACACTACGATTGGCATCGGTGGCCTGTTCGATGTCGCGTCAGCAGCCGGAATCGAAGAATATGGCGAAGATTTTTCTCAAACATTGGCCGTGTGGGGCCTGCCGGAAGGCCCATTCGTGTTCATTCCGTTTCTCGGGCCACACACACTCCTGGACGCAATTGCCTTGCCCGTCGACTTACTGAGTGATCCGCTGGCCTATTACAATGACACATCCGTGCGGGATCGCGTGTATGCGCTGCGCGTAATTGATTTGCGGGCCCGGCTATTGACTGCTGAGACGCTGGTCGAGGACTCGCAAGATCCTTACATCACGCTGCGTGAATCCTATCTGCAGAATCGTCTGTATGAAGTACACGACGGAAATCCGCCCGAGGACGACGATTTCTACGACGAATTTCTGGATGAAGAATAGTCGCTGCGACGTCAGGCGTCCGGGGCTTCGATGAATCCCGCCCAGCGCTCACCGCGCTGCAGAAGATGATCAACCTCGGTCGTCTTCGCGATCGCAAGTACTCTTTCCGGCATCTTGATGAAGCGAATTTCGCGAACCGTGTGATTGGCCCACGTGATCCACTCGAGTAACAACGCCAGGCCGGCCGAATCGCATTTCTGCACACCGGAAAGATCGACTTCGATCAGTGTGTGTTGCTCAAAAGGATCTTCGCTGATTTGCAGGATACGTTCGGCCGTCACGAACGACATCTCGCCTGTGAGGGCAAACCGGCCATCGCCGAGATCGGACAGCTCGAAGTCACTCATGCGCAGCGATGCCGGCTTCGGCCTCGAGCCGTTCGATGACCGCGACCAGGCTGGTTGCGCGTATTTCAGAATCCATTTCCGCACGATAATTGCGAATGTATGACACGCCTTCGATAGTCACATCGAACATGAGCCAGCCAACGTCGCGCATGACCAGTCCGTAGTTCACCGCTACTTTGGTGCCATCGTTGAGTTTGACTATGGTCCTGACCGTCGTGCGTTTTTTTGAGGCATCGCCGCGGAAGGCAAGAACTTTCACTCTATCCGAGTCGAATTCAAGTACTCCGTCGGCGTAGCGTTGCAGCAGCGAGTTATAAAACGCCGCAATAAATCGTTGTTGTTGCGCCTCATCGGCGGATCGCCAGTGCTTGCCCAGCACGAGTTGCGCTGCGTATTTGCGATCAAATCGCGGCAGTAACATCTCGTCTATCAACGCGTACAGCGCTTGCTTGTCCCGTGCGAACTCTTCTTTTCGCCCTTCCATTCTTTCCGCGAGCAGCGCCACTGCCTCTTCGACGATGTCGTTCGGCAACTGCGCGCTGGCCGCATCGGCGAACAATGCCAAGACGAACACTGCGGTGACAAGCGCCAGTCGTTTCACGGCGAATACCTTGGCCTCAATCGTCCGCATCGCTGGAGTCCCGGTTCACAAGAAATTTGCCGATGAGATTCTCGAGTACGATCGCCGACTGCGTAAACAAAACTTCGCTGCCATCCTCGAGATATATATCGGACCCTCCCGGCTGCAAACCAATGTATTGGCTGCCTAGCAAGCCCGATGTAAGAATGCTGGCATCGGTATCGTCCGGAATCTGGTCGTAGCGGCTATCGATGTCGAAAGTCACGACGGCTTCAAGCGCGAGCGGATCGAACTCGACATTTGTAACCCTGCCGATCGTCACACCGGCCATCGACACCGGCGCCCGGCTGCGCAGACTGCCGACATTTGTGAATCGGGCCTCCACTTCATAGGTGTCGTCGGCCGAGAAATCGTCGCCACCCGTTGTTTGCATCGTCAGGAAAAACAGCGCTCCCATCCCGAACAACACGAACAAACCAGTGCTAATTTCTACTGAACGCGTTTGCTGCATAGTTTCACCCTAGAGCATGATAGCTGTAATCATGAAATCGAGAATCAGTACCGAGATCGCAGTAATTACGACGGTCCGGGTTGTTGCCCTGCCCACCCCTTCGGCCGTCGGAACAGCATTATAGCCTTCCCACACGGCGAGCAGACTCGCGATGATGCCGAAAACAACGCTTTTGATAATTCCCTCATTGATGTCGGAAATGTCCAGAGATTGCTGCATCTGCTGCCAGAATGCGCCTACATCGACACCGAGCAGGTTTACACTCACGAGATGTGCCCCTAGAAGTCCAATCGTGCTGAACACAGCGGCGAGCAGCGGCATCGAAATGACGCCGCCCAGGAATCTCGGTACGAGGACCCTGCGAATCGGACTTACCGCCATCATTTCCATTGCTGACAACTGATCGGTCGCTTTCATGAGTCCGATTTCCGAGGCCAACGCCGTTCCCGCGCGACCGGCGAACAAGAGAGCGGTAATAACGGGACCGAGCTCCTTGACCAAAGCGAACGCTGCGAATGTCCCGACCGAGTCTTCCGCGTTGAAGCGGGCAAGGTTCGAGTATCCCTGCAGCCCCAGGACGCCACCGATAAAAAACCCGCACACCATGATAATCACGAGAGACAGTGCGCCGGTATTGTAAACCTGCTTGACGACGAGCCCGAAGCGCTTGACGAAAATCGACGGCGAGTGCCGCAGCAAGCGCAGGCAGAACAACTGAAACGCGCCGAATGTTCTTACGAATTCCTTAAGCGTGTTGAAGAGGTCTCGAAACATTCGAGCTACTCCACATCCCTGCCGAGTAATTGCTCTTCATAATCCGGTGCCTCGAAGTGAAATGCGACCGGGCCGTCCGCCATACCGTGCATGAATTGCTTCACCAGCTTAGAAGTCGTATGGCTGAGCTCCGCCGGGCTTCCCGACGCGGCTACTTTGCCGTCCGAAATGAGAAAGCTGCAGTCGGCGACGGTTGAAATCTCCTGGACATCGTGGCTCACGAGCACGCTCGAAATACCCAAGGCATCGTTCATGCGCCGCACGAGGCGTACGATGACCCCCATGGAAATGGGATCCAGGCCCACGAAAGGCTCATCATAGATCAAGATATCCGGGTCCATCACCATTGCTCTGGCCAATGCGACCCGTCGCGCCATGCCCCCCGAAAGTTCCGCCGGCATCATGTCGGCGGCGCCGCGTAAGCCGACGGCATGCAGCTTGGTCAGCACCACGTGACGGATCAGGCGGTTGGTCAAATGCGTGTGTTCGCGCAGCGGAAACGCGACGTTTTCGAACACGGACAAGTCCGTAAGCAGCGCGCCGTTCTGAAACAACATGCCAAAGCGCCGCCGCATTCCGTAGAGTTTCGCCTGACTCAACGTCGAGATATCGACACCGTCAACGAAGATGGCACCGTGATCGGGTATCAGTTGCCGGGTTATGAGTCGCAGAAGGGTCGTTTTGCCGGTTCCGCTCGGCCCCATGATTGCGGTTATCTGGCCGCGCTGGATCGTCAGGTTGAGATCCTTGAAGATTGGCCGCGCGCCGCGCGAATAACAGAGGTCGCGAACCTCAATCAGGTTGTCCGACGCTGCATCCATGGTCATGATTCAATCAATCGATTCGGCCTCCGTCACCGTGTCGCGTTCACTGAGATTCGCCGGGCGGTGCCTCCCGGAAAGAACCGCGGCCGCCCTCTTTCGGCACCTGATTGGCGTAAGCCCAAGCAACAAGAACCCTCTTAGCATAGCAAAAAACCGCTGCTCGGCTGCATGCGAATAGGCGCCCCTGTTGCAGCGCAAAACGGCCGCAAGATCGCTCCAAAATCGTTGCAAACTATGGTCTCGGCCGTAAAATAGGACTAAAATAGTCCCCTATTCAGGATTGCGGAGGGAAGTGATGCTCAGAATCAGCCGATTGACCGATTACGGCACGGTGCTGCTGGCGTATCTGGCCGGCAACCCGCACACCGTTTGTAGCGCGGCGGATGTGGCTGCAGCGACGCGGATCTCGCTACCGACGGTCAGCAAGCTCCTGAAGTCACTGGCTCACACCGGGCTTGTCACGTCCACTCGCGGCACGCACGGCGGCTATCAGCTGGCGCGACCCCCGCGCGAGATCAGCGCTGCTGATGTCATCGACGCCCTAGAAGGGCCGGTTTCGATCACAGAGTGCAGCGCATCGGACAGTCACTGTGACTTTGAAAGCGACTGCAGCGTCGGCGGCGCATGGCAGCGCATCAACGTGGCAATCAGGCGGGCGCTTGACGAAGTCAGTCTCGTCGAATTGCAGCGCGCCAGCAGTCCGGTACCCCGCTTTCGTTTTGGCGGCATGCCGATCACCGTCGAGCGGAAGACCTGATCACATGTCAACCGAATCCGAAAACATCGAAGATCTCGTCAACCGTCGCTACGAGCACGGCTTCGTAACCGATATCGAAATGGAAACGCTGCCCCCCGGGCTCGACGATGACGTAATCCGGGCGATATCGGCCCGCAAGAATGAACCTGATTTCATGCTCGAGTGGCGGCTGCGTGCCTACCACCAATGGCTGCAAATGAAAGAACCCACTTGGGCACACGTGCGCTATACGCCAATTGATTACGATGCTATCTCCTATTTCGCCGCTCCGAAGTCGGACAAGGACCGGCCGAAGAGTCTTGACGAAGTCGATCCGAAATTACTCGAGACCTATGAAAAGCTCGGCATTCCGCTGCATGAACGCGCACGGCTGGCCGGCGTTGCTGTCGACGCCGTTTTTGACAGCGTGTCTGTCGCAACAACGTTCAAGGAAAAACTCTCTGACGCCGGAGTGATTTTTTGCCCGTTCTCCGAAGCTGTCGAAAATCACCCTGATCTGGTAAGGAAATACCTCGGCAGCGTCGTGCCGCAGCGAGACAACTTTTTTGCCTCGCTCAATTCCGCGGTGTTCAGTGACGGCTCCTTCGTCTATGTGCCCAAAGGCGTGCGTTGCCCAATGGAATTATCGACGTATTTTCGTATCAATGCTGCAAATACCGGCCAGTTTGAGCGAACGCTGATCATCGCTGACGAAGGCAGCTACGTCAGCTACCTTGAAGGCTGTACCGCGCCGATGCGGGACGAGAATCAACTGCATGCGGCAGTGGTCGAACTTGTCGCGCTCAAAGACGCCGAGATCAAGTATTCAACGGTGCAAAACTGGTATCCCGGCGATGAAAACGGCAAGGGCGGTATTTACAACTTTGTCACCAAGCGTGGTGACTGCCGTGGCGCCAACTCGAAGATATCATGGACGCAGGTCGAAACCGGCTCGGCCATTACCTGGAAATACCCGAGTTGCATTTTGCGCGGCGACAACTCCGTTGGTGAATTTTACTCCGTAGCGGTTGTTAACAATTTCCAACAAGCCGATACCGGCACGAAGATGATCCATATCGGCCGCAATACGCGCAGCACGATTGTTTCGAAGGGCATATCGGCCGGTCATGCACAAAGCGCCTACCGCGGCCTTGTTCGTGTGATGCCGCAGGCTGACGGGGCGCGCAATCACACTCAATGCGATTCTCTATTGCTCGGCAAGGAGTGTGGCGCACACACTTTTCCGTACATGGAAATCAAGAACCCGGGCGCCAGGGTAGAACACGAGGCGACAACTTCCAAAATATCGGCCGATCAACTGTTCTATTGCCGACAACGCGGCATCTCCGAGGAGGACGCCGTCAACATGATCGTCAATGGCTTTTGTAAGGAAGTCTTCAAGGAACTGCCAATGGAATTTGCTGTGGAGGCACAAAACCTCCTGAACGTAAGCCTCGAAGGCGCCGTAGGCTAGTGTCCTTCCCGCAAATAAATTCGCAAAGATGCCAGGACACCAGGGAAACATGATGCTGGAAATCGAGAATCTCAAAGTAAAGACAGGCGATGTCGAAATTCTTCGCGGGCTGTCGTTGTCAGTCAACGCCGGCGAAGTGCACGCCATCATGGGGCCAAACGGCTCCGGCAAGAGCACACTTGCGCTGGCCATCGCCGGCCACGACGACTACATCGTCACGGACGGATCGATCAAGTTCAAGGGCAGCAACCTGCTCGAGCTGGAACCGGAAGAACGTGCACGTCAGGGAATTTTCCTGGGGTTTCAGTACCCCGTGGAAATTCCGGGTGTCAATAATGCCTATCTGCTCAAGGTGGCCGTCAATGCCGTGCGCCGGCATCAGGGGCTCGACGAAGTCGACGCATTCGAATTCCTGAAGCTGGCTCGGGAGAAAATGGCGTTACTCGGCATGGACCCACAGTTTCTCAATCGTGGCGTCAACGAGGGTTTCTCCGGTGGCGAAAAAAAGCGCAACGAGATCTTACAGATGGCCATGCTGGAACCGACGCTGGCGATTCTCGATGAAACAGATTCCGGCCTCGACATCGACGCCCTCAAGGCTGTTGCCAAGGGTGTCAATGCATTGCGCAGCGACGACCGCGCAATCATCCTTGTCACACACTACCAACGCCTGCTCGATTACATCGAACCCGATTACGTGCATGTGTTGTCTCAGGGCCGTATCGTGCGCTCCGGCGACAAATCATTGGCGGTGCAGCTTGAGGAAAAGGGTTACGACTGGGTGCGCGAGGCGGCCAGCGCATGACGGTTTCCCCCCTGCCGATGGATGCCCTCAGACGCGCCATGGCCGAATTGCCGGGTGATCGGCTCACCCCTGTGCGCCAGGCCGCATTGGCACGATTGCAGGAAAGCGGGCTACCGACGACGCGTCATGAGAACTGGAAATACACCGATCTGTCCGGCGCCTTTGAAGTGGCCAAACGAGCACTGGAGGCTGGTTCAGCCAGCCCCAAGGACGACGGCGTACAAGCAGAAATCGACGCCGTCAGAAATTCCATCGATGCTCACTGGCTCGTGATTGCGAACGGTCGAATCATCGGCGAGCCACCGCCGGACTTGCAGACACCAGGTTTCGAGGTCCTCAGATTCAGCAAATCATCCACGACACCATCGATCGACGAACCGCTCACCGCGCTCAATGCAGCGTTACTTGAGGATGGCCTGTCTATTCGAATCAACGACGGTGCAGACATAAGCAAGCCTATTGGCATACTCGTGATCGATAACGCTGACGCTACGCCCGGCATGTCGCAGGTGCGCGTTGCTATCGATCTCGCAGCTAGTAGCCACGCACAATTTGTGGAGTACCACGCGTCGTCAGGTAGTGCCGAACATTACTCGAATACGGTCATCGATCTGACACTCGCAGACGACGCAAATGTCGAATACCTGCGCGTGCAGAAGCGCAGCCTCAACCACAGCCAAACCGAGCGCATGAACGTTCAACTCGGATGCAATAGCCGATTGTGTCACTGCGGGTTCGACCTGGGCGGTAAACTTTCGCGCAACGATCTGAATATTGACATCACAGGCGCCGGCGCCGATGCATCGTTCAACGGTCTTTTCATGGCCGGCGATGGACAGCATATCGACAACCATACGCGCGTAGATCATCGAGTCGGCCCCGCTCGCTCTACCCAGGAATACCGCGGCATTCTGAGCGGGGCCTGTCGCGGAGTTTGGAACGGCAAGGTAATCGTGCATGACGGCGCTGACGGCACCGATGCGCGACAGGCTAATCACAACCTGTTGTTATCACGGAAAGCGGAAATCGATGCCAAGCCCGAGCTGGAAATCTATGCTGATGACGTCAAGTGCAGCCACGGCACTACTGTCGGCCAACTCGATGAGGCAGCCCTTTTCTACCTGCGATCGCGGGGCCTGGACCGACGGCATGCGCGGCAATTGCTGACACACGCGTTCGCCACCAGTGTCATCAGTAAATCGCCGCTGCCGTCAGTGGAAGGCCTGCTTCGCGAAATGGTCGAGGCGCGCCTCAACGAGCTCGCGGCAAGTGATATGCCATGACGCAACTGCGACAAAATATCAAAGTCACGGTCGCGATCGGTGATTACCGACAGGATTTTCCGGCGCTGCAGCAGGACATCAACGGGCATCCTCTTGTGTATCTCGACAGTGCTGCCTCTGCACAGCAGCCGGCATCGGTCATAGACGCCGTGGCGCAATATCAGCGAACGGATCACGCCAACGTGCATCGCGGTGTCCATACTCTCAGCCATCGTGCGACCGATGCGTACGAGCAAGCACGCGACAAACTCCGCGCATTCATTAATGCGGCGAGCCGTACTGAAATTGTGTTGACGAGCGGCACCACGGAATCGATCAACCTGGTTGCACAGAGTTATTGCCGGCCGCGCATCGGCTCTGATGACCGTGTTTTGATAACACACCTGGAACATCACTCGAACATCGTGCCGTGGCAGCTCGTCTGCGAGCAAACCGGCGCCGAGCTGCTTGTTGCACCGATGGACTCGCGTGGTCAACTCGACCTCGAGAAATTGTATGAGCTAATGACGGACAAGGTGAAAATCCTGGCGATCGCTCATGTCTCCAACGCACTCGGTACCATCAACCCGGTGCAAGAGATCATCGCCAGGGCACGCGCTCTCGACATACCGGTACTCGTTGACGGCGCGCAGGGAGTGCCGCACATGGCCATAGACGTGCAGGCGCTCGACTGTGATTTCTACGCGTTTTCCGGCCACAAGATGTTCGGCCCAACCGGCACCGGCGTCCTGTACGCGCGCGAAAGCCTGTTGGACAGCATGCCGCCGTACAAGGGCGGCGGCGACATGATCCTCGAGGTTTCCTTCAAGGGCACGACATACAATGAGCTGCCGTACAAATTCGAAGCAGGCACACCGAACATTTCCGGAGTCATCGGGCTCGGCGTCGCCGTCGACTACCTGCAGTCCGTGGGGCTCGCAAATATCGCAGAATATGAACAGCAATTGTTCGCCTACATGAGCAAACGGCTGACGGATGTCGACGGCATTCGTTTGATCGGGACTGCCGCAAACCAGGCAAGCGTTCAGTCGTTTATGCTCGGCGACATTCACCCGCACGACCTCGGCACGATACTTGACCATCAGGGCGTTGCCATTCGCACGGGACACCACTGCGCGATGCCGGTTATGGACTACTTCGGCATTCCCGGCACGGCACGCGCTTCTCTTGCGTTGTACAACAATGTCGACGATGTCGATCGACTGATCGACGCGCTCGAACAGGCAAGGAAGCTATTCGCATGAACGCGCAGGAAATGCACACTGACAGCGCCGGCGAATTGCGTGAGCTGTACCGGGAACTCATCCTCGATCATGCGCGCAGCCCGAGACATTTCGGCAAGTTGCCACATGCCACGCATAGCGCGGAGGGAATCAATCCACTGTGCGGTGACAAACTGAAGCTCTACCTGGACGTTGACGACGCGCGTAATATCCGCTCCGCGTGTTTCGAAGGCTCAGGTTGCGCGATCTCGGTTGCTTCGGCGTCCCTGCTGACCGATACAGTCATCGGTCTGAGCGAGGAAGAAGCTTTGGCCTGGTTCACGGCCGTTACAACGCGCTTAACCCACAGTGACCCCGCCGAGCAAATTTCGTCGCTGGATATCGGCAAACTCAAAGCGCTTGAAGGCGTGCGCGAATTTCCGTCGCGAGTGAAATGCGCCACGCTTGCGTGGCACGCCTTGCGCTCGGCGCTGCAACAACGACCCACACCGGTTTCAACGGAGTAGCGATGTTCGGTTACACAAACGAACCCATCACGATCGCGCGAGACGTCAGGGCGATAATCATTCCCGCCGGCGACGAACTGACATTGCGCGAAGGCACCATGGGATTTCTTACGCAAGCGCTCGGTGGCAGCTTCACCCTGTATGTCGAGGGCTCGTTGTTTCGCATTGCCGGCGCAGACGCCGATGCGCTCGGCAAAGAGCCGACACCCCCGCCGGAAGTGCCTGCAGATCCCACGGATGCAGACATCGAAGCCGTGATCTGGCAGCAACTCAAGACCTGTTACGATCCGGAAATTCCGGTCAATATCGTCGATTTGGGCCTCATTTATCGCTGTGAGGTCGAGGCGCTTGCCGGCGGACAGCGCTCCGTCGCCGTCGATATGACGCTGACGGCACCAGGTTGCGGTATGGGCGAAATTCTCGTCCAGGACGCTCAGGAAAAAATCGCGGTCATTCCGACCGTTGCCAACGTCAACGTGCAACTCGTCTTTGATCCGCCGTGGAATCAGTCCATGATGTCGGACGAAGCGCGGCTACAAACCGGATTGATGTAGACACCTGCGCGAGCCATCATGAAAACGCTGACCCTGGTTCGACACGCCAAGTCCAGTTGGAAAGCCGACGTCCCGTCTGACCGTGAACGCCCATTGAACAAACGCGGCGAACGAGATGCTCCGATCATGGGCGCACGTATTGTGGATGCAGGAATTCGTCCGTCATTGATCGTCAGCAGCCCGGCGGTTCGCGCCTGGGCGATGGCAAAAGTCGTTGCACGGAAAATTGGCTATCCGCTCGAATCTCTGCAACGCGAAGATGATCTGTACCTGGCCTCCCTGAACGACCTGATCGATGTCGTAGCCGCCCAGGACGATGCTATCGAGAGCATCATGATTGTTGGCCATAATCCCGGCCTGACCGACTTTGCGAATTACCTGTCACCAAATCTGACCAGCAATTTGCCGACAGCCGGTGTCGTTTCGGTCAGCATCGATCGCGACGACTGGAGTCTCTTTGAGCGTCCCGCGACGAAGCTCGCGTTATACGACTACCCCAAAAAAGCGCATTAAACGTCAGGTCGACAACACGCAATTCAATTAGCACTCGGGAACATTGACGGCGAGGCCGCCCTTCGAAGTTTCCTTGTAGCTCGACGACATATCGAGCCCGGTCTGTCGCATCGTTTCAATAACCTGGTCCAGCGATACCTTGTGGGTACCGTCCCCGTGCATGGCAAGCATCGCTGCGTTGATTGCCTTGACCGCGCCCATTGCGTTGCGCTCGATGCATGGAATTTGGACGAGCCCGCCAATCGGATCACACGTGAGCCCAAGGTTATGCTCCATGCCGATTTCAGCGGCCTCCTCGATATGATCGTTTGATCCGCCGAATACCGCCGCGAGCCCGGCTGCCGCCATCGAACAGGCGACTCCGACCTCGCCCTGGCAACCCATTTCGGCGCCGGAGATCGAAGCATTGATCTTGTACAGAATGCCGATGGCGCCCGCCGTCAGTAGAAAGACACGCACTCCGTCGTCGGATGAATTCGGCACAAAACGTCTGTAGTACATCAAAACGGCGGGAATGATGCCCGCCGCACCATTGGTCGGCGAGGTCACGACCCGCCCGCCCGCCGCATTCTCTTCGTTTACGGCAATCGCAAACGCATTTACCCACTCCATCGCGTCGAACGCCGACGGCTCGCCCCGGCTCTGTAAGCGTTTGTGTATCTTTGACGCTCGCCGGACGACCGACATATTGCCCGGGAGCACGCCGTCGGCACGAAGTCCCCGTTCAATGCAGGACTCCATCGCCGACCAGATAGCATCAATGCGCTCATCGACCTCTGCAGCGCTGTGCCAGTGCTGCTCATTGAGCGAAACGAGCTCGGCAATACTGAGTTCGCTGTCGCCTGCCTGCTGTAACAGCGACGCGGCATTGTCGAAGGAATACGGCGGTTCGCCTTGTTGTGCCGCCGGCTCCGGATCGTCGCCGCGTGCAATAAAGCCGCCGCCGAGCGAGTAGTACTTTTGATCGGCCACCACATCGCCATCCGCCGAATGCGCGACAAAACGCATGCCGTTGGTATGGCGCGGCAGCTCGTCGCCGAATTCGAATCGTATGTCTCTCTCTACATCGAACGGAATGCGCCCGACGTGCAGCAGGTCAAGAGCCCGGTGTTCGTGAATCGTACGAAGAATCCCTTCAACAGCATCAGGATCGATCGTGTCCGGTTGCAACCCGGTCAAGCCAAGCAGAATCGCAGAATCCGTTCCGTGTCCCTTGCCCGTAAAGGCGAGCGATCCGTACAGCCTCACGTTTAGCGTAGCGACCCGGTCCGCCACGGGTGCAAGCTCCGCTGCAAACGCCCGCGCCGATTTCATTGGCCCGACTGTGTGCGAACTCGACGGGCCGATACCGATCTTGAAAATGTCAAATATGCTGATTGCCGCCATGTACTAGTCAGTTCCAAGCGACAGCAAACTGGCATTGCCACCGACCGCTGAGATGTTATTGCTGACCGTAAATTCGCTACCAAATCGTGGCAGGTAATGCGGCCCGCCGGCCTTTGGACCGGTACCCGACAGGCCCCGCCCGCCAAACGGCTGGACGCCGACGACGGCGCCAATCATGTTGCGATTGATGTAGAAGTTACCCGCACCAGACAATTCCGCCATTTTTCTCGCGCGCGAATTGATGCGGCTATGCAAGCCCATCGTCAGCCCGTATCCGGTGCCATTAATAGCGGCTAGCGTTGCAGTTAGATTCTTGCTCTTGTAACGCAGCACATGCAACACAGGCCCGAATACCTCACGTTCGAGCTGATCGACGCTGTCAATTTCAATCAACGTAGGCGCGAAGAACGTGCCGGCTTCCGTTGCTTCCGGCAACGCACAACGATGCAGGATATTCGCGTCTTTGGCCATGCGTTCGACATGCGCGGTCAGGAGATCGCACGCCTCATCGTCGATCGTCGGGCCGACGTCGGTTGCCAGCAATGCCGGGTCACCTATTATGAGCTCGTCCAAGTGGCCAATAAGCAGCTCGATAACACGTGGCGCGATTTCCTCTTGCAGACACAGCAGACGCAACGCTGAACAGCGCTGACCCGCACTGTTGAATGCGGAATCAATGCTGTCCAGTACGACTTGCTCCGGTAACGCCGAGCTATCGACGAACATGGCGTTCTGGCCGCCGGTCTCCGCAATGAATGCAGCGATAGGCCCCTCGCGCTGTGCCAATGTTCGATTTATGAGCGTTGCAGTTTCTGTTGATCCCGTAAACGCGACACCGGCAATGCGCGCATCAGCAACAGCGGCCCCGCCGATTGTTGCACCGTCGCCAGGGAGGAAATGCAGAACGTCCGCCGGCACACCCGCCTCGTAAAACAACTCCACGGCACGAAAAGCAACCAGCGGCGTTTGTTCCGCTGGTTTTGCGAGTACTGTGTTACCTGCCGCAAGCGCCGCCGACACCTGTCCTGTAAAAATTGCCAGCGGAAAATTCCACGGACTGATACAGACGAAAACGCCGCGACCGCGCAGACCAAGCGTATTACGTTCGCCGGTTGGTCCCGGCAACACCTCGGGCTCTGCAAACAGGTCGCGTGCCCGGGCCGCGTAATAGCGCAGGAAGTCCACGGCCTCGCGAAGTTCTGCAATTGCATCCGGCACCGTCTTGCCGGCTTCGACGACGCACAAGGCCAGTAGCTCGGCATCATGTTTCTCGAAGAGCTCCGCTGTCCGATCGAGAATCGCTGCGCGCTCAGTCGCAGGTTTGCGATCCCATTCGGATTGCGCGGCCCACGCCCGATCGATCGCCTCTTTGACGTGTTCGGGCTTCGCGTTCTGACAAACTCCAACGACACTCGCCGTGTCTGCCGGGTTCAGCGACGCCGTATCGTCGCCCCGCATCGCGTTACCACCAACGATCGGATATGCATCGTGCGATTCTGCGTCCGCTTTCTGCATCGCTTCGAAAAGTTGCGCGCTGACGTTGCGATCCGCAAGATTGATGCCCCGGGAATTGTCGCGCTCAGGTGCGAACAGATCGGCAGGCGCAGGAATTTTCGGGTGCGGAATGTAATCGTGGTCTCGCGTCGCAATGATGGGATCCGCCACGATATCCTTTACCTCGACCGACTCATCAATTATGCCGTTGACGAAAGAAGTATTGGCGCCATTTTCAAGCAAACGCCGCACGAGATATGGCAGCAGGTCCTCGTGGCTGCCGACCGGTGCGTAGACACGGCAACGGCGGTCAAGCTTGTCGGGGTCGATCACTTCGGCATACAGGTCCTGGCCCATGCCATGCAGCCGCTGAAACTCATAATCCCGGCGTGATCCCGCGTAGTGCAGGACGCTGGCCAACGTGTGCGCGTTGTGCGTCGCAAACTGAGGATACAGCGCGTCACCCGCCGCGAGCGCCAGGCGCGCACAAGCGAGATACGACACATCGGAATGTTCCTTGCGGGTAAACACCGGATAGCTCGCAAGGCCCTGCTCCTGCGCGATCTTGACCTCGGTATCCCAGTACGCTCCCTTCACCAGCCGTACGGGAATGCGACGTCCGCCATCCGCGGCCAGATCGGCGACGAACTGCAACATCTCTCGCCCGCGCCTCAAATAGGTTTGCACAGCCAAACCGAACCCCTCGTAGCCGGACAAACTACCGTCCCTGTAAACCTGTTCGAATACCTCCAGTGAGATTTCCAGACGGTCCGATTCTTCGGCATCGATAGTCAGTCCAATGCCTGACTCCATTGCATGGCGCGCAAGCTCAATGATGCGCGGTACGAGCTCCCGCATTACGCGGTCATGTTGCAGAAAACTGTAGCGAGGATGCAGCGCCGACAGTTTGACCGAGATACTCGATGCCGAAAATATGTCGTCGGCATGTTGTCCGGCCCCGATGCGACCGATCGCATCATGGTAGGCGTCAAAGTAGCGCTTCGCGTCATTATCTGTGAGCGCAGCCTCCCCCAGCATGTCGAAGGAAAAGCGATAAGCTCTATTGTTTTTTTTCGCCGAGCGCTTCAGCGCTTCCTCGATATTGCGTCCCATTACAAACTGGTGGCCCATGATGCGCATAGCCTGCCGCATCGCCGTTCGCACGACTGGCTCGCCGGCCCGGCTTGCGAGTTTACCTAACAACTGCACCGGATTGCTTCGCGCTACCTCATCGAGTTGCAGTAACTGACCCGTCAACATCAGACCCCACGTCGATGCGTTGACGAACAGGGAATCGCTTTCACCGAGATGGTCTTTCCATTTCGCCGACGTAATCTTATCGGCAATCAATTTGTCGGCGGTGTCCGCATCCGGTATTCGCAGCAGCGCTTCGGCAATGCACATCAGCAAAATGCCTTCCTCGGAGGACAGGTCGTACTGTTGCAGGAATGCATCGATCCCGCCCTCCCTGGCCTTGTTACGCCGCACCGCGCGCACGAGCCCTGCGGCTGAGCCCTGAATCCTTTTCCGAGCCGAATCACCCGGATCCGCGGCATCGGTCAATTCTTTGACCAGCGCCTGTTCGTCGGCCAGGTAGTTGTCGTTGAGGTGCGGGATCGTGCCCGGTCGGGCAGCCGTTTGATCTGTAAAACGCATTCGCATCAGCATTCGTCCTTGCGGGCGATGGTTCCTCCGGAGAAGAGTCAAGGCCGGCGATTATAGGGCATTCCAGCAAGGCCCCGCATCGTGTTAACCGAGCGCGAATGAACATCGCCGGAGTTACGCTCAGTCCGGCCATCCCGCTGCCATCGTCCTGATATACTTTGCGGCCTTTCGACTCAGAGGGCAATCCCGTGCCGGCCAGTTTTCTTCAGTCTCTGCACGAACGGACCGAAGCTCTCAGATCCGAGGGCCTTTACAAGACCGAACGGTTGATCGCCGGTCCGCAACAGGCGGCCATCGACGTCCGGACGAACGGTGGCACGGAACATGTGCTGAACCTGTGCGCCAACAACTATCTCGGCCTCGCCAACCACCCCGAGGTGCTTGCCGCGGCTCACAAGGCGCTGGATAATTTCGGTTACGGCATGGCCTCGGTCAGGTTCATCTGCGGTACACAGACAATACACAAGCAGCTCGAGGACCGGATCAGCGCCTTCCTTGGAACCGAGGACACCATTCTTTATCCGTCCTGCTTCGACGCCAACGGTGGCCTGTTCGAAACTATTCTTGGCGAGCAGGATGCGGTCGTCAGTGACGCACTGAATCACGCGAGCATCATTGACGGAATTCGCCTGTCCAAGGCGCAACGCTTTCGCTACAAAAACAACGATATGCAGGATTTGCGCGCACAACTCAGCGCCGCCAGCAATGCGGCAACACGGCTTATTGTCAGCGATGGCGTTTTCTCGATGGACGGCACAATCGCCGACCTTCCGGCTATCTGCGATCTCGCCGACGAATTCGATGCACTAACAATGATCGACGATTGTCACGCGACCGGATTTCTCGGCAAGACCGGTCGTGGGACACACGAATATCGTGGCGTCATGGGGCGCATCGACATTATCACCGGAACGCTCGGCAAGGCCCTCGGCGGCGCGTCGGGGGGCTTTACGTCCGGCCGCAAGGAAATCGTTGCCTGGCTTCGGCAGCGTTCGCGGCCTTACCTGTTTTCCAACTCAGTTGCGCCAATGATCGCAGCAACCTCGATGACCGTTCTCGATTTGCTCGAGAAAGACAACGCCCTGCAAGAGCAACTGCACGACAATGCAGCCTACTTCCGTGAACGCATGACGGAGCGCGGCTTCGAGTTGAAACCGGGCGAGCACCCGATCATTCCGATTATGTTGGGGGATGCCAAGCTCGCAACAGACATGTCGGATCATCTTCTGCGGCGTGGCGTTTATGTTATCGGCTTTGCATACCCGGTTGTGCCGCAGGGGCAGGCGCGGATTCGGACACAAATGTCAGCCGGTATCAGCCGCCAACAACTGGATGTGGCCGTTGAGGCGTTTACCGACGTCGGTCGGGATCTGGGGATAATCCATTGATGAAGGCGCTCGTCAAGGCGAAGGCTGAACGCGGAATTTGGATGCAGGATATCGCTGTGCCCGAGGTTGGTCACAACGATGTGCTTATCAAGATCATTCGCACAGCGATTTGCGGTACCGACATCCACATCTACCAGTGGGATGACTGGGCGCAAAAGACGATTCCCGTGCCGCTTGCGATCGGCCATGAATTTTCCGGCGAAGTCGTCGAGTGCGGCAGCGAAGTAAAAGGCTTTAAAACCGGCGACCACGTTTCCGCCGAAGGTCACATCACTTGCGGAGTTTGTCGCAACTGCCGCGCCGGACGCAGGCACCTGTGTATCAATACTATCAGCGTTGGCGTCAATCGGCCGGGCGCGTTCGCGGAATTTCTGGCGGTTCCCGCATTCAACGTTTTCAAGCTTCCGGACGTTATCAGCGATGACATGGCGGCAATACTCGACCCGCTGGGCAATGCAACACACACTGCCTTGTCTTTCGACCTGGTCGGAGAAGACGTGCTGATTACGGGCGCCGGTCCGATCGGCATCATGGCAGTCGCGATAGCGCGCTACGCCGGCGCCAGGTACATCGTCATCACCGACGTTAACGACTACCGCCTCGAACTCGCAAAGACCATGGGCGCCTCGGTGGCGCTCAATGTCACTGGTGGATCGCTGGACGACACGATGCAGACTCTCGGCATGGAGGAAGGATTCGACGTCGGTATGGAAATGTCCGGCAACCCAGAGGCATTTCGCGACATGTTGCGCACCATGCACCACGGTGGCCGGATCGCCATTCTCGGCATACCGCCGGGGGAAAGCAGCGTCGACTGGAATCAGATTATTTTCAAAGGTCTGACTTTGAAGGGAATTTATGGCCGGGAAATGTTCGAAACCTGGTACAAGATGGCCAGCATGCTGCAAAGCGGCCTGGACATCGAGCCGATTATTACGCATCACTTCGGCGTCGATGACTTTTTACCCGCGTTTTCGCTGATGGAATCGGGGCAATCCGGCAAAGTCATACTGCGCTGGGACTGATCCGGACCCCAACCGCTTTTTTGGAAAAGGCCTTCCCGGTTCCCGGGAAGGCCGCGCCAGGAGCTGGCTTATTTGAAGGTGATCTCACGCATGTAGTATTCACCGTTAATTACGCGAATATCCGGATACGTTAGAACAATCTTTTCGGTTTTCTCGCGATTCGCATCGCCCCACTTCTTCATGAACGCGTCATAATCCTCTTTATTAGGTTGCAGTGCCGATGAGTCCTTGAACTCCACGACAAGTACCACATTGAATTCGCCACCGTTCGGTAATTCGCTCACGTAAATCGCATAATCTTCGATCTGACCTAACTCCTTCGCCACATCATTGGCGGGAGCCCACGTGTCCCTGAGACCTTCCAGGTACTTGTCGATCATGTTGGAGTCGACTTTGACCGTAGTAACGTTGGTTACCCCCTCGCTTATGTCGTAGTCCGTCCACGGATCAAGTTCAGCCGCTGCAATGCTCGCAAAGCTGGCCAGAATAAGTCCGCTTATTATTTGGCGTATTCTCATTTTCCACTCTCCTCGTCATTTTTTTGCTTGTCAGTGATCGTGAACGTCGCCAGCAAAATTTGGCGATCCGACACATTACGCTACGTACACCAGAAAATCGAACTGGTTAGAAATTGGATCAAGAAACATCGATAAGAGTTTGAATTATAATTGATGTTCATGTCTCAAGAACGATCGATCGTGCCTGGAACATTGCCGCTGTTTTCGAGCACTGTGTCCAAGCGGTTGCAGGGTTGAATCTGTTTGCATAGGCCCGTTTCTGGCTCTATCCCGGAATTTCTTGTGAGGTAAGTGATGTACTACATAGTCGAAACAACAAAATCGTTTGAACAGGCGGCAACGGACCTCGAGGCGGCCGTGATCCGAAATGGCTTCGGCGTGCTGCACATCCATGATCTGGGGACGACGCTGCGCAGTAAGGGCATTACTTTTGATGAGCAGTGCAAAGTCTTCGAGGTTTGCAACCCGGAACAGGCTGCCAAGGTCCTGTCAACCGATATGCGTCTCAACATGGCCCTGCCTTGTCGCATCTCAGTGTTTACGGACAAAACGAAGACAAAGATCGGTCTTATCAGGCCAGCGAAAATGCTTTCAGCGTTGTCGCAGGATGAGGCGTTGGCTGAAACAGCAAGCGAAGTTGAAGAAAAAACCATACTGATGATCGACGAAGCAAAATAGAGACTTCCCGCACGACAAGTGCATTAAAACGGTCTTGTCAGCCCGATGTACTTTTTCGCAAGCCTGTCATGCAAAGTATCGAACGTAAGCTTTCGAATCGCAATTACTCGAATCTGCACAAACAATGCGCGTAGACGCCCCGCGGGTCATTGAATTGCAGGAATGGCGTCACGAGCTCGTCAAGGCGCTTCGCGATGCGCTCGAGTGACGAGGGCCGCCGCCCGGCGAGGTCGGACACATCGATGCCGGATGTCGTCGCGAAGCTCAGCATGTCGACGATCAATTGCTCGGTGGCCGACAATTCGTTCGCGATCGTTTTCTGGCCGTACGATCCTTCCGCGAGCCCAGCCAATTCCGCTGCCGACGCGATCGCATCTTCAAACGAACCTAACTCATCGATCAGCCCATTCTCGAGTGCATCCGCACCCGTCCACACGCGACCTTGCGCGATCGCGTCAACCGCCTGCTTCTCAAGTCCGCGGGAATCTGCAACTCGCGTAATGAAGTCGTCGTACCCATCTTCGATGACAAGCTGGAACAATTGCTTCGCGTGATCCGACATTTCCCTGTCGAACCTGAACTCACCGGTCCAGGGAGTGGTACCGATTCCGTCGGTCGTCAATCCGAGCACTTCGGCTGTCCGTTGGTAGGTCGGAAACATGCCGAAGACACCGATCGAACCCGTAATCGTTGCCGGGTTCGCGAATATTCGGTCAGCGCCAGCAGATATCCAGTAGCCGCCTGACGCAGCCGCACTACTCATCGATGCCACAACGGGCTTGCCTGCATCTTGCAGAGCCTCTATCTCGTTCGCGATAACATCCGACGCAAAGGCGCTGCCTCCGGGACTGTCGACGCGCAGCACCACTGCCTTGACGGAATCGTCGGTCAGGGCGCGACGCAGCAGGTCACCCGTCGATTCGGCACCGATCGTACCAGGCGGCTGCGATCCGAACATGATGTCGCCCGCGGCAATGATGACCCCGACATTTTCATCGCGAACTTTATCACCGTTCAGCATGCGCGCTTGCGCAAGATAGTCATGCATGCCGGCTGCGTTGTATGTGTCTGAGCGCTCGGAATCGGCGCCGACGTAGTCAATCAGCAACTCGCGAATCTCCGTCCGCGTCAAGAGATCGTCGACGAGTCCATGGTCCCGGACGGCTGTCGCAATGTCGCCCTCCGCAGCCTGCACATATTCAATGAAGTTCGTCGCAAATTCATCGATGGCGCCGTCTTCGAGTGCGCGTGCGTTCACGACGTCCGCACGGTATATCGCCCAAAGCTGATCGATCAGGTTAGTTGTGGATTCCCTGTCTTCATCGGACATTCCCATGCGCGTGTAGGGTTCGACAAACGATTTGTGCGTACCAACCCTAAAAATGTTCCAGTCAAGACGCAGCAAATCGATCGCGTCTTTGAAATACGTTCGATACCCGCCGTAGCCCTGAAACAAAAGCGCTCCCTCTGGATGCAGGTAGAGTTCCGTGGCGTGCGCCGCCAGATAGTAACCGGACTGTGACAGGAAATCGGCGCTCGCGATGACGGGTTTCCCCGACGATTTGAAAACTTCGATAGCGTCGCCGACGCGTTGCAATTTCGGCAGGCCTGCCCCGCGCAGCCCGCCGAGGTCGAGGTGGACTGCCTGAATGCGGTCATCGTCTTTCGCGTAGGCCAACGCATCGACAATGTCCTGCACGAGCGTCTGTGGCCGCGACTCACCAAGTAATTCCTCGACCGCACGGTCGTATGGGTCGCCTTCCAGTTCCTCTACCAGCGAGCCCACCGGACGAATGAGCAATGCTGCCTGGTCCGGCAGCGACGGAGCAGTACCCGATATCGAACCAAGAAATGCAGCGAATACGATCACCAATAGCAACAGATGCAAGATTTTCCGAAAGCTATCGATGCCGGTCCAGGCCGCGCGAACAATTCGGACAAACAGATTTTGATTTTTCATACTCCGTACGACTCCTGTATTCGTCGCCATCAAGTATACGCGCCTGTAGCCAGACTAGTTAGGAACCAGCCACAATGACAATGCGGGCCAGAACGTAATCAGGATGACAGACAGCGTGAGGATAATCAGAAATGGGAAGGTCGCCGAATACACATGCATGATCGACTTCTCAAATCGGAAGCTTGCAATAAACAGGTTCAGTCCAACAGGTGGCGTCATGTAGCCGAGTTGCATCGCGGCGAGAAATACAATGCCGAGATGAACGTCGTGTACACCGTATTGTGCTGCAATCGGCAGTATCAACGGCACGATCAGCACGATCGCCGAAAAAATATCCAGGATGGCGCCGAGAATCAGCAGGAAGATGAGCAACAGCACCAGGAACGAGGCCTGGCTGGTGACAAAGCTGGCGACAAATTCCAACAGCATCTGGGGGATACCGGCACTGATCATATAATTGGTCGACGCCAGGGACATACCGAGGATAATCAGGATTCCACCAACGAGTACCATCGACTCTCGGATGACACGCGGTAAATCCGCCAAACGAATTTCGCGCAGGATGACAACTTCGACGATGAACACGTACAGCGCCGTTATCGCTGCCGCTTCGGAAACTGCAAGGAAACCCGAGTAAATGCCGCCGAGCACGACCACGGGTAGCGGCAATTCCCAAATGGATTCGCGCACTGCCGAACGCACTGCAGACATTGAAAACGTATTCAATGGCCGGCGATTGCTGCGATTGACCCAAAGACTCCATCCCGACAGCATCGCCAGCATTGTGAGCCCAGGCAGAATTCCGGCCAGAAAGAGGAAATCAATTGAAACCTCGGCAATCACGCCGTAGAGAATCAACGGCAACGACGGTGCAAACAAAAGCCCGAGACTACCGGAAGAGGTCACGAGCCCGAGGCTGAATTTGTCCCCGTAGCCGTCGTGCTGCAATGCCGGGTATAAGATCGCTCCGAGCGCAATAATCGTTACGCCGGAAGCGCCGGTGAACGCCGTGAAAAAAGCACAGGCTGCCAGCGACACGAGCGCCAACCCGCCAGGCATCCAGCCAAGCAATGCGCCAGTCATTCGCACGAGTCGCTGCGGCGCATTGCTTTCACTTAACAAATAACCGGCAAATGTGAACATCGGAATGGCTGCGAGAAATGGCATATCCGCAATACTCAACAACTCCAGCGCCATGTTCATCAGGTCGGTGTCTTCGCGCTGAAATCCCAGCATCGCGCTCGTCGCTATGATCGCGAACAGCGGTGCGCCGAGAATCGCGAGCAATATGAGAACGGTGCCCAGGAGAATCATGCTGCCGTCTCCGGAGCGCGCCCCGTAAGCAACTCATGAATCTGCTGCAGAACTGTAACGACAAACCGATAACTGATGAGCGCGAACGCGAGGGGAAGCACCGCATGCGCGATCCAGGCGGGCGCGTCAATCAGAACGGTATTTTCATATTCTATTTCTACTTGCAGGTACCGCCACGCCTGCCATGCAATGACAGCGCAAACAGCAGCCGCAAAGACATCGACCAACATGCGCGTCGCGACAACAACTTGCTCCGGGAGTAAATGGGAAAGGACATCGATGCGGATATGACGGTTGTCGCGGCTGGCGGCGATCGAGCCAACCATGGCCAGCCACAGCACCGTGAGCTTGATCACTTCGTCGGCCCAGATGATGCCGGTTCCAAAAATTTCGCGCAGGGCAATCTGGCCACAGGCCAGTAGAATCATGCCGCTGAGCAATATGACGAGGGCTGTGTTCTCCGCGAACCGGCCAAATCGCTCAAGGCGCGACAATGCAGCGAGGATAGCTTCGGACACGGTTACTCTGCGACCGTCGCACCGTTTTCAAGACGATATTCCTGCACGTACATCATCATTTCATCGTAAAGCTCGAGGGTAAACAGGCCCTTCTCCGCAAGGCTGCGGTTCGACTGTCGCAGCAGCCCCCGAAGGCGTTCAAGTTCGACCTCGTCAAGGCTGATACTCTCGATTCCGGTATTCAGCAATGCGTCCCTGGCAGCCTGGTTGTCGATCAGATTGGCCCGATCGAATTTTTCATAGGTACGGCCCATGACGTCACGTACCGTGGCCTGGTCTGCGGGGCTGATCTTCTGAAAAACTTTCTTGTCGACCACCATGAATCCGAAAGTGTAGACAAGCGGCAGCTCCGTTACATACCTGATCTTCGTGTGCCACTGCAACACGAGGGCGACGATCGGAGGGATGCCGACGATGTCGATGAGCCCGGTCTGCAAACCGGTGAGCACGTCCGTTAGCGACAGGGTCACGGGCGACAGGGACAAGGATTGCATCGAGATGTAGCTGATCGTGTCCCCCTCCGGAACCCAAACACGCTGGCCCTTCAAATCATCCAGTGTGCGCACCGGCGTGTTCGACATGATATTCGCGAAACCGGCCGCCGCAAAACCAAAATTGACGAAGCCGGCATCCTCCAGACCAGCCCGCAGCCGTGTATCGAGACGTTCACGGACATAGGCCGCCTCTTCTTCGGAGTCGAACACCAGCGGCAAGCCGTAAAGATTCAGGTCTGAATACAGCGATGCGAGCGCCGTCGGCGTAAACGCACCACCCTGCAAAGCACCGATGCGAATCTTGCCCAGCACTTTCGTATCATTGCCCATCACACCGCCACCGTAGTACTTGATCTGCACACGGCCTTCAGTTCGCTCACGAATCTCCCTGGCACTTGCGCGCATGTCCTTCATCCACTGCGAGCCCTCAGGCGTCACCGTGGCGATTTTCAGGACCGCAGCATTCGCCATACCGCAAATCGTCAATGCCAACAATGTCAGTAGTGTTTTTTTCATCGGATGTCCGTTCGCATGCCGTTCAAAATCCCATTTTTTCCAATATCTGTTTGCCGTTGCCGTTCAGAAATACTCGTCCGCTTCAGCCAGCAATATCGCAGCGTCGTCCTGCGCCATTACATTGCCAAGCGTAAATCCATCGGCGTATGGGTCCGCTCGCAATACGTCATTGAGCAATTCGTCGTGAAGCTCGCGGTCGTAAAGCAGCCTTGCGTAGCCGCGCGCAAACTCGACTTTGGCTGCCAGGTCCTTGCCATCCGTCAGTGCGATAGCCTTCTCGAAGTGCGCACGTGCCTCTTCTGGCTTGCCGCCAATCTCCGGCCCGCGTAACGTCAACAGTATCCCCATGTAAGTGTGAACCGCGCCGTTCGCGTCCGCGCCAGAGATCGCCAGGTAGTGATCGAAAAGCGCCTCAACCTTCGGCAATTCCGCCAGTGAGTTCCAGTCTGCGCTGTGCGCTCGCAGGTAGGCGAGCATTACAAAGCCATAGGTGTAAAGCACCTCGGCCTGTTTTTTCGAGACGCCGCCGAGGCTTGCAACAAACTCGTCGTAGTGTTGACCTGGCCAATCGCAGGCGGCCGAGTATGTCTCGCACATGGCTTTTGCTGCGTAATTGCGGGCCCGCGCGGTCAAACGAGAAGCCCGCCGCTCGTCGTCCGCGAATACGGCGCCATAGGATGCGTACAGCGTCGCAGCAGCGGTCAACAACTTGGGATCGTCCGGATTATTTTCGAGAAAGCTGTCCAGCAACAGCAGGTACGATGGCGCGCCTGCTCGAACCGTCTCGGGATCGTCCTGATTGAGCATCGCACTCGAAAGATTGTCTGCAAGCCCGCTCGCCGCCGACGCCATCAGGGTCGCGCAACCGCCCGTCAGCATGCCGGCCAACGCCAGCAGCAGAACTCTTGATCGGGAAATGCGCGTAATCATACTCATGCCCAGAATGACCCCGCTATCGCGGTTTGGTTCAGGCTAACTGACCGGCCGGGTCACATAATGTGGACTCCGGCACACATTTGGAATGACGCGGCCGTCTGCGACAATCGGCAAACCAGCCACAACGGCAGCCGAACGACGCCAGGGTCAGATTTTTTCCTTGATACGCGCCGCCTTGCCGGTACGGCCACGCAGGTAGTACAACTTGGCACGACGAACATCGCCGCGGCGTTTGACGGTGACCGAGCTGACCGTCGGGCTGTAGGTCTGGAATACCCGCTCAACGCCTTCTCCGTGGGAAATTTTGCGAACGGTAAAGGATGAGTTGAGGCCGCGATTGCGCTTGGCAATGACGACGCCTTCGAAAGCCTGCAGACGCTCGCGGCTGCCTTCCTTAACCTTGACCTGAACAACGATCGTATCCCCGGGAGAAAACTCCGGAAGTTCCTTGTTCATTTGTTCCTGTTCGATCGCTTCGATTATTTTGCTCATGATCCTCTACCTGCCGGCGTTTCAGCCGGATTTCAAATTCTGTTGGGGTAAACCCCGTTCCGCCAAATACTCGTCGAGCAATTGTCGTTGCTCGCGACTCAAATTCAATTTTCTGACCATGTCCGGCCGCCGCACGTAGCTACGCCCCAAGGCCTGCTTGTACCGCCAGCGCGCTATGCGGGCATGATCCCCGGACAACAGCACAGACGGTACTCGCTTGTCGTCGACCAGCTCCGGGCGCGTGTAATGCGGGTGGTCAAGCAGCCCCTGCATAAAAGAGTCCTGCTCGGCCGATTCATCGTCCCCAAGTACACCCGGCAACAACCGCACCACCGCGTCGATCACGGCCATCGCCGCGATTTCACCACCCGACAGTACGAAATCACCGAGCGACAGTTCCTCATCGACCTCATTTTCAAGCAGGCGCTCGTCGATGCCTTCGTAACGGCCTGCGAGCAATACCATCCCCGGCATTCCGGCAAGCCTTCCTGCCTCCGCCTGGTCGAATACACGTCCCTGTGGCGAAAGACAGATGACCGGACTACCCTCCGGCAACCCTGCCCTGGCCGCACGAATCGCGCCAGCCACGGGCTCATATTTCATGACCATACCGGGGCCGCCACCGTACGGTCTGTCGTCGATAGTGCGATGTGCATCGTCCGCAAACGTCCGCGGGTCCTCACAATGCAGCGACACCAACTGCCGTTCGATCGCTCGGCCCACGACGCCATATTCAGCGATGCCACCCACCATTCCCGGAAAGATGCTGACAACCGCTATTTTCACGACGTCAGTCCCACTCCCAGTCGACGGTGATGACGCCCTTGGCGAGATCAACGTCGAGAATCACCTTGTCCGCGACAAACGGGATCAACCGTTCTCGCTCTCCAGCCGTAACCAATACATCATTGGCGCCGGTCTCCATCACGTACGCGACCTTGCCGATTTCGTCACCGCCCCGGTCAACCACTTTCATGCCCTCGAGATCCGTCCAGTAGTACTGGCCACTCTCGATGTCGGGCAGATCGCCACGCGCAATGCCGATGTCGCATCCGAGCAATTCGGCGGCGCCGTCGCGGTCTTCGATACCCTCGAGGCAGGCGATGACCGACTTGCCATGACGTTTGCCTTCCAGAAGCGCCAGTGGCTGCCAGTGATCGTTCCGCAACACCAGCCAGCGATCGTAGTTCAGAACTGCCTCACGCGGCTTGGTGTACGAAAACACCTTGACCCAACCCTTGACGCCATAGAGACCGTCGATCCGGCCCAGCAAAACTGGTTGTGTCTCAGTGTTCGTCACACCGTGTCAGTTCGGACGGGCCAAAGGCCGTCGAACCGTCATCACGCACTAGCGGCGGCCTTGCGATGCGCCTTCAGCAAAGAGGCAACGCGTTCCGACGGCTGGGCGCCCTGACCAATCCAGTAATCGACACGCTCGATATCAATACGCAAGTTCTCCTCATGATCCTTGCCCACTGGATTGAAGAAGCCCAGACGCTCGATATACCGGCCGTCCCGACGATTGCGGCTGTCGGTGACCACCAGGTGATAAAAAGGACGTTTCTTCGCGCCTGCGCGCGAAAGACGAATGCTAACCATTGTTTTTCCGTTAATTTCCTGTGAGAGGCGGACATGCCTGAACTCGGTCACGACCCGAGCAGGCCACGCATTGTACCGGTTTCGACTTAAATGTGAAGCGTTTTTGCGGCGAAAATTTCGAGGAAATTCGGGAGCTTGGAGCTCATCAAACTCACTTTGACGGAATGCCCGATCAACGCATGCCGGGTGGCGGCCTGCCGCCGGGCATGCCACGGAGCATTTTCTTCATTCCGCCCCGTGACATCTTCTTCATCATCTTCTCCATTTGCGTGTGCTGCTTGAGCAGTCGATTCACGTCCTGCACCGGTAGCCCGCTACCCTGGGCGATGCGCTTCTTGCGCGAGCCGTTGATCGTCTTCGGAAAACGGCGTTCCGACGGCGTCATGGAGTTGATGATCGCGACCTGGCGACGCAGCCGTTGCTCGTTCGCCTTGTCACTCAGGGCGGCCGCATTGACGTTGCCCGGAATCGGCAATTTATCGAGCATCGCCGACAGCCCGCCCATATTCGTCATCTGCTCGAGTTGATCGCGAAGATCAAACAGGTCGAAACCGCGCCCCTTCTTGATTTTCCTGGCAAGTTTCTCAGCCTTGTCCTTGCTGACTTTGGCTTCTATGTCCTCGACCAGGGACAGCACGTCGCCCATGCCAAGGATGCGGGACGCCATGCGATCCGGATGAAACGCCTCCAGCGCATCGATCTTCTCGCCGCTACCAAGAAAGCGGATCGGCTTGCCCGTGACCTCTCGCACCGATAACGCCGCACCGCCTTTGGCGTCGCCATCGGCTTTCGTCAAAATCACACCGGTCAGCGGCAGGCTCACATCAAAGGCTTTGGCTGCATTGACGGCATCCTGTCCCGCCATGCTGTCAACGATAAACAGTGTCTCCAGCGGTTGCGCTTGTCCGTGTACGTCGGCGACTTCCCGCATCATTTCCTCGTCCACGTGCAGCCGTCCGGCGGTGTCGACGATCAATACGTCAGCGTGTGAGCGGCGCGCCTCGTCGAGCGCGTGCTCGACTATCGCAACGGGCTGCTGCCCCGCGTTGCTGTTGCAGTGCAGCGCGCCGACCTCCTCCGCCAGAGTTTTCAGCTGCAAAATTGCCGCCGGTCGATGAATGTCGACGCTCACGAGCATGACGCGCTTACGCTCGGCATCGATCAGCCGTTTGGCCAGCTTGGCGGCAGTCGTTGTCTTGCCGGCGCCTTGCAGGCCGACCAGCAATATGACAACGGGTGGTTTGGCCTTGAGATCAAATGGTGCATGTTCGCCGCCCAGAATGGTGACGAGCTCGGCGTGAATAATCTTGACGAGCGCCTGTCCCGGCGTAAGGCTTTTGGCCACTTCCTCGCCAAGCGCTCCTTGCCGAATCCGCTCGACGAAGGTCTTGACAACGGGCAACGCGACGTCGGCCTCAAGTAGCGCGAGCCGCACCTGGCGCACAGTGTCCTTGATGTTGGCTTCGGTCAGACGGCCTTTGCCACTGAGGCTTCGGGCCGCCGCGGTCAGCCGGCCACTCAAATTATCGAACATGTTTGGATCTATCCTGCACAGGCATCGGATGCGGAGAGAATGCTCGCGGCAACGGCGAGCGCCCGCGCTGAGTGTAAAAGAATCGGCTTGACGCGGGTAGTACTCCGTCAAGTCGATGATGACGGAGTACTAGTGCTTCAAACGGTGAGCACCGTTCCACGCGATAACATGTGTATGTTCTTGCCGGGCGTCGCGTCGATAACCTGCTCCAGGATGCGCTGCTCTTCACCCGGCTTCATGCCTGTCAGCCAGATCTCTGGCTCGTGCCGTAATCGCTCCAGATCCTGGGTTAATGTGCGTGGACAATAGTGCCCGGCCTCGGTCGCCAGACCTTCCATTTCGTTCGGGAACGACACTTCGATCACGAGGACTTTCAAGTCTTTGCACGCGTTCAATACGGGCCAAAGCGTTTCATTGGTTTTCGTGTCGCCGCTGACCGCAAACACACCGCCGGAATTCTGCACGGTAAAGCCGAGGGAAGGAACGCTGTGCATGACGTCCACCGCATAGAATTCGCGGTTGCCGATCGTCACCGTGTCACCCGGGCTGCAGACCCGGTAGCGCAGCATTGGATTCTCAGCCGACGGTAACTCCGAGAAATCAGGCCAGATTACGTCGTTGAACAGGTGCGTCTGGATGGCGCGCAAGGTCTCCTCGCGCGCGTAGACGGTCAATGGTGTCGAGAAATTTTCGTCAAATACGCTATCGATAAGCATCGGCAATCCGGCAACGTGGTCAAGGTGAGAGTGCGTCAGGAAGACGTGGCGAATGGTATCCAGGTCCTCGATAGCGAGGTCGCCGATGCCAGTTCCAGCGTCAAGCAGAACGTCATCATCGATCAGCATCGCGGAGGTTCTCGAACCCGCGCCGATGCCGCCGCTACAACCCAGAATCCTGATGCGCATACTATTACCGCCCCAGTCCTTGTTCGATCCTGCCGGCCCACGTGCCGACTTCCATGTGCCCGCCTGGGCGTGTTTCCACCCACCAGCATGGCTGAAGGGTTCTATTGGCGGTCACCATATGGGATCATTCATTCGCCCGAACGTTAGGTGAATGACCAAGCGGTTTCTGTGTCTCAAATCACACTTCTTTTTGTGTACTTCGTCGCGGCGGTCGCGTTTGCAATGAGCCGCCTGCCGCGTTGTTCAGAGTACTCCCGACACTTGCTGTCGGCGGCGTTCGCGCTTTGCGCTGCGGCGTTGCTCGTCCATGCGCGACTCCTCTATACGTCGGTGATGCCGGGCGACTCGATCGAGCTGTCACTCAGCAATGCGTTGTCGTTAATCGGACTGCAACTTGCGCTAATCGGCCTGCTCGCGGCGTTTGAACCTGAATTGCGCGGCCTCGTCGCGGGACTGCTAGTGCTTGCGGCGCTAGCCGCTTTTGCGACGGGCTCGCAGGCTACCGTTGCCGAGGGCGCCAGCCTCACATGGCAGCTTGAAGCGCACATATTGATTTCGATGTTCGCCTATGGCCTTTTGAGCGCCGGAGCAATAATCGCCGTCTACGCCTTGATTCAGGATCGCCGACTACGGGCCGGACAGCTGTCTGCCATCAATCACCTGTTTGCCCCACTGGAGACGACGGAAAAGCTCTTGTACGGCGTAACGGCCGCCGGATTCGCGGTTCTTGCTTTGGCCGTGGTCTCGGGCGTCACGTTTGTCGAAAACCTGTTCGCGCAGCACCTGGTGCACAAGACCATTCTGTCGCTGCTCGCATTGCTGCTGTTTGGTACCTTGCTTGCAGGCCGGCACTTTGCGGGGTGGCGTGGCAAACGTGCGGTTTACTTGTATCTCGGCGGGTTTGCGTTGCTGTGTCTCGCCTATTTCGGCAGCCGCTTCGTTTTGGAGGAACTGCTTCACCGGAGCTGGGGCTGAGCCCTGTTTCCTTGACAGGCCGTCGGTGTCCTGCTGAACTGAGAAGCTAGCGGTGCTTATGGAGGTACTCGTTTTTTGGGCGATGACGTTCCACTAGGGGCCCTGATCGGGCTGCTTGTCGCTTTGCTACTGCTTTCCGCCTTTTTCTCCGGCTCGGAAACGGCTCTCATGAGCCTGAACCGCTACAAACTACGCCACCGAGCGCGTGAGGGACACCGTGGCGCCAAACTGGCCGAACACCTGTTGCAACGACCCGATCGACTGATCGGCTTGATCCTGCTCGGCAATAACCTCGCCAATTTCTCGGCGGCGGCGCTGGTCGCAATTATCGCTTTCAAGCTCGGCGGCCAACCTGCCGTAGCGTTAGGCACGCTGATCTTGACGCTGGTCGTGTTGATATTTTCGGAGGCCGCGCCAAAAACGCTGGCCGCCTTGCATCCGGAACGGCTCGCGTTTCCAGCGGCGATAATTTACTACCCACTGTTAAAAATTACCTACCCGCTCGTCTGGCTGACCAACGTGGCATCCAACGGCTTGCTGTACCTGTTCGGCGTGCGTGACAGCGGCGCACAATCGCACTCGCTGAGCCGCGAGGAATTGCGGACGGTCGTCTATGAAGCCGGCGGCCGCATCTCGACTCGCTATCGGCAAATGCTTGTCAGCATTCTCGACCTTGAAAAAGTGACGGTGGATGACGTCATGGTTCCGCACAATGAGATCGTCGGTATCGACCTGGACGACGAGACCGAAGTTATCGAGCACACTATTGCAGCAAGCCAACATACACGCCTGCCCGTCTATGAAGACAATATCGACAATGTCGTCGGCATTCTTCACTTACGCCGGTTGGCGAATCTCGTACAGCGCTCGTTTGACAAAGACGCGCTGAAGCGATTGCTTGAGGAACCCTATTTTGTTCCGGAAGGAACACCGCTCAGCACACAACTTGTGCAATTTCAGCGTCGCCGCGAGCGCATCGCACTTGTCGTTGACGAATACGGCGACATCCAGGGAATCGTCACACTCGAGGACATCCTCGAGGAAATTGTCGGAGAGTTCACCACCGATCCTGCCGACGAAGAGCGCGAAGTAATTCGCGAGGGACCCGACTCGTTTCTCGTCAGCGCAACAGCAAATATTCGGGAACTGAATCGCGCACAGAGTTGGGACCTGCCGACGGACGGACCGAAGACGCTGAACGGCTTGATTGTCGAATTACTCGAGACGATCCCGGATCCCTCGACCTGCTTGAAAATAAGCGGTTACCCGATCGAGGTTGTCGCGGTGGACGACAATCGCATTCGCACCGTCCGCGTGAGCCGGCGCATCGCGGAACAGGAAACCGAAGACTAGTACTCCGTCAACGCAATGTTGATCGAGTAGCAGCTCAACAGGCAGCATCCAGGGCGTCACGCAAGCGCGTGATGCCGATAACGTCTATACCGCCCGGCGGTTTTTTCGGCACGTTCGCTTTGGGCACTATGGCGTGCGTGAATCCCTGCTTGGCCGCCGCCGCGACCCGCTCAGCGCCGAATCGTACCGGCCGTACCTCGCCCGCCAGGCCGACTTCGCCAAAGCTCACGAGCCGCTCGCGGCACGGCTTGTCCCGAAAGCTCGAAGCGATCGCCAGCAATGAAGGTAGATCGACAGCCGTCTCTGCGATTCGCAGACCGCCAACGACGTTGACGAACACATCCTCCGCAGCAAGCGTGATACCACCATGACGTTGCAGCACAGCCAGCAGCAGCGCCAGGCGATTCTGATCCACGCCTTGCGCAACTCGTTTCGGATAACTGCCGTTGCCCTCGGCGACCAGCGCCTGAATTTCGACCAGCAACGGACGACTGCCCTCCCAGGCAATCGATACGATACTGCCGGGCTGCGTCACGAAATCACGCGACAGGAAAATCGCCGACGGATTACGCACCTCGCGAAACCCCGTCTCCGTCATCGCGAACACACCCATTTCACCGCTGGCGCCGAATCGATTCTTGACCGAGCGAATCAGCGTATATCGACTCGCCGGATCGTTCTCGAAATAGAGTACGGTATCGACCATGTGTTCAACCGCCCTCGGTCCGGCGATCGCGCCTTCCTTGGTGACATGACCGATCAGGAAAACAGATACATCACACTGCTTTGCGAATTGCACGATTCGTCCAACGCACTCACGCATCTGCGCGACCGACCCCGGCGCAGACGGGAGCTGCGTACTCGCCATTGTCTGTATCGAATCAATGACGATGATGCGCGCCCCGCATTTTTTTGCCTGCTCGAGTACATTTTCGAGCGACGTATCGGCGAGCAATCGCAACGAAGTACTCGACAAACCCAGCCTGTTCGAGCGTTGCGCTACCTGGCGCAGCGATTCCTCACCCGTCGCATAACAGACCAGCAGATCATTCGGCATGTTGGCCGACACCTGTTGCAGCAGCGTGGACTTGCCAACGCCCGGGTCACCCCCCAGCATTACAACGGCTCCGGGTACGAGGCCACCACCGAGAACGCGATCGAATTCGGCAAAACCCGTCGCGTAGCGTTGCTCGAAATCGTCCGGCAGGGAATTCAGGTCAGTCGTCTTGGCGCCCGGCCTCCTGGCCGCAGAACTCGCGCCAACAGTGGTTTCGGCCAAGGTGTTCCACACGGAACAGTCAGGACATTGTCCCACCCACTTGGCGCTGTAGGCGCCGCATTCGCCACACACGTAGGCGACCCTTGCCTTGGCCACTACCCGCTAAACCTCGACTGTAACCAACAACGCTTGTGCGCAGGTGCTAGAATAAAATGCGGAAGTCACTTTAACTCATTGTTTTTCTTAACGTTTCTTATTAATACAGTCATCTAACCGGCAAAACGGCGTCCCGGGTGCCGCGATGCGGTTCGCGGAGCGCAATGATAGCACCGGATTTGCCGCCGTTATTACATAAAAATGCCAACTCTTTCTCATTAACAGAGCTTGCGATTTTCTATACTTTTGCCCTTAGGACAGGGATCTGACGGACTTGGACACGGGCAACAATCAAAAACGGAACCGCCTGATCGCGCTGTGCTTCGCCAGCGTGCTACTAATGCTGATGTACGGACCGCTAGCGAATTGGTTCGTCGCGGCCGACCGCATGCTGTATGACCAGTTCGCGGGGCATATCTCTACCGATCCGCTCGATAACGGCATCATTATCAGTCTGGATGCGCGGCAGATGGATCGATCTCAGGTTCTTGATCGCTACGGCCGGATCATCGCGCTGCTGCGCGATGCTCACGTGCGGCGCATTGTCCTGACCGGGCCGCCACCGATCGGCGCCGCGGAGCGCTTGCCCGGATGGGCCGTGACCCTTGGTTCCGGCGTACCGGTGTACGTGCCGACACGGCATCGATTTGCCGAATTTGCGGCCGGGGACGGATTCGTCGAAACCATACTTGATAGCGACGGCGTGCTGCGCCGCTCCGGAATCTGGCAACTGAATAACAACAGGATGTCGCCGTCGCTTGCGTTTGCCATTGCGCTCGACAACGGTGATGCGCGCACCAGCCAGCGCATGTCCAGTGCCGAGGACGCGGTCTTCCTGTCAAACTATACGGACATTCCGCGCGTCGACCCGGCCGACTTGGTCGACCGAACGGTAGACCGGTCCGTGCTCCAGGGGGCCACGGTGTTTGTAGATACCGAGCCGGCTTTGATCGGCGCTACCTCCACCTTGCCGTCCGGCCAATTGGTGACCAATTCCGAAATTGTCGCGACCCTGCTTGCCAATTTCGAGCGGGACCGCGCCATCATCGCGCCGTCGTGGGTTGTCGCGATGGAATGGCTCGCCCCGATCCTGCTGTCCATCGTTGCGGTGCTGTTCATGCCCGATCGTTCACGGCGGGATATCGCAATGTTCGCACTGATCACCGTAGGCGGGCTCTTGTTGGCCGAGGCGATACTCGTGTTCGCTCTTCACGTCCGTCTTGACCTCGGGCGGCCGATTCTGATTTTCGCCAGTGTGGCGATACTCTGTTCCTGGCTCGTCGTCGGCACCTCAAAGTCGACACACAATGCCTTCAAACGTGGCTCGGATTTTCTCTCCGCCGGCAGATTGGAGCCGGCATTCGCGGAATTTCGCCGCTGTAACCCATCGGACACGGTCTCGACCGTCATGTACAAACTCTCACTGGCGTTCGAAGAACAGGCGAAACCGGAACGCGCAGAGGCCGTGCTCGACTGGCTGAAGCGCACGCATGGCGGGGCAGAGGGGGCAAATGCGGCCCAACACAAGTTGGATGGCGCGCCACGGCGACTAGGGCGTTATGTGATCGAGCGTCGTATCGGCCGCGGCGCCATGGGTGCGGTTTACCTCGCCAAGGATCCGAGGATTAACAGGCCGGTTGCCGTGAAGGCCATACCGATCGAAAAAGAATTCGAGGACGAGGAACTCAAGGAAGCACGATTGCGCTTCTACCGCGAAGCAGAGTCCGCTGGTCGCCTGACACACCCGAATATCGTCACAGTGTTCGATGCGGGCGAGGACAAGGGGCTCGCCTATATCGCCATGGAATATGTTCCAGGAATCCCGTTGACAAAATTCACCGATCCGAAGAAACTGCTTGCGCCGAAGCGTGCATTGGAGCTCGCGGCCGTGACAGCTGAGGCACTCGACTACGCTCACAACCAAGGCGTCATCCATCGTGACATCAAACCGGCGAACCTGTTGTATAACCCCAAGGCGGGCTCCTTGAAAATCAGCGATTTTGGCGTTGCCCGTCTGACCGACAATAATCGCACCAAGACAGGCATTGTGCTTGGCACGCCGATGTATATGTCGCCTGAGCAGCTGGGCGCCGAGAATCTCTCTGGCCACTCGGACTTATTTTCGCTTGGTGTTACCCTATACGAGCTTTTGGCTGGCGAAGTACCATTCAAGGCGAGCAACATCGCAGCGCTTATGACCAAAATTACAACGGACCATCCCGAACCCGTCTCGACTCGGCGAGCCGGCGTGCCACCCAGCGTTGACACGGTGATTGCCAAGGCAATGGCCAAGCGCCCGGAGGACCGCTTCGCCTGTGGCGCCGAGATGGCCATCGCACTGCGCAATTGCGCGGCCTATACGTAGCTCAAGCGGGGCGCGGTGGTGCGACAACAATGAATCTTCGTGGAAAGATAAACTTCGCCGAACTCTCGGATACGGGTCGTGTCCGTGACCACAACGAAGACGCCATCCGGTCCGACCCGGACATTGGGCTGATGGTCCTGGCCGATGGCATGGGCGGCTATAATGCCGGTGAGGTCGCGAGCGGCATTGCCGTGCAGATCGTTACCGAGATGGCGATCGAAGGTGCCGCGCGCCAGGAGCGGGACGATATTGATTCACACAGTGGCCTCATGCGCCAGTCGATCGTGCTTCGAGACGCCGTCTACCGGGCCAACAAGATCATTTACCAGACCGCACAGAGTCAGACCCACTGCGAGGGCATGGGCACGACGATCGTGGCATGCATGTTCTTCGACAACAAGGTATCGGTCGCTCACGTCGGCGATTCCCGAGCCTATCGACTGAGGGAGGGCGAGCTAATACAGTTGACGATGGACCACTCATTGTTGCAGGAACTGGTCGATCGCGGCTTCTACTCCGCCGAAGAGGCACAGCGTTCGACAAATCGCAACTACGTGACACGCGCGCTGGGCGTTGAGCCAACGGTCGAGGTCGAAGTTCACGAGCACGAGGTCTTGCCCGAGGACATTTATCTGCTTTGTTCCGACGGTCTTCCGGACATGGTGGAAGATGAGGACATTCACTTAACTATCAGCACTTTTAATGCTAGTCTTGATGTGGTTGGTCAACAGCTTGTTGAGCTGGCCAATGACCACGGGGGGCGCGACAATGTGTCGGTAATGCTCGCTGAGGTCATGGAATCATTTGCGGCGAAGAAGAATTTGTTCGTCAAAATCGCAGGCTGGTTTCGCTCATAAGGGATGCAGGGGTTGTCTGGAGAATGCAGGTTATCATCGAGCGATGCGGCCGCGTACGCAGTCGGCCAATTTCTCTTGTGTGTTCCCCTTCGTTCAAAGCCTTACTGAGAACGGCGAGTAATCATGGCACGGTTAATTCTTAGTCTGGACAATCAAGTTCTGGCTGAATACAACATGACGAAGGAACGTTACACGATCGGGCGCCTCCCGGATAATGACGTGCGCATCGATAACCCAGCCGTCAGCGGGCATCACTCACTGATCATCAACATCCTCAACGATTCTTTTCTAGAGGACTTGAACAGCACCAATGGCACTTACGTCAACGGCAAGCTGATCAAGAAACACGCCCTGCAACACGGTGATGTAATCACGATTGGCCACCATCAGCTTCGTTTCTCCGATCAGGCCGCAACCGAGAGCGAGCAAGACGATTTCGAAAAGACCATGGTTATTCCAGCCAGCCAGCAAAATACCGCACAATTGGCCAAGGCGGAAAAAGCGGCTGATATCGCATCCGCCGCGGTGAAAATGGAGTCCAACGAGGCGGCGGCAGGCGTGAAGCTCGGCGCTGACGAGTTGGCGGGCCTGGATGCTCCCAAAAAATCGAAACGCAAACGCGAGCCCGTCGCTCACGTCGAGACAACGGCAGGCGTCGACCCTAATTTGGCACCGGCCGCATTACCGCTGGCCAAGCTGCAGGTATTGAGCGGCGCATTTGCCGGACGCGAGCTCGAGCTGACCAAGGCACTGACTACACTGGGCAGGCCCGGTGTTCAGGTTGCTGCGATTACGCGCCGCGCCGAGGGTTACTACGTCGTGCACGTCGAGGCAAGCAAAGACGACGATTACCCGTTAGTCAACGGCAAGCCGATCGGCGCACAAGCGCGCAAGTTAGCAGACAATGACGTCCTGCAACTTGCCGGCGTCAAGATGGGATTCTTCTCGGCTTGATCATGCCGGTCCGCCGGAACCCGCGGCCCAGGCTTCAGTCAATCACTTCGCTCGCTTCGCGATTCATTACACCGCAGACGAGTTCGTAAGGAATCGCATTGGCCCATTGGGCGACTTCCTCGACAGGCAGATCGTCTCCCCACAACGTCGCGATGTCACCGACGGAGTCCGATGCGTCGGGACCCAAATCGACCGCAATCATATCCATGGACACATTGCCGATCAGTGACACCCGGCGTCCATTGATCAGCACGGGAGTGCCGGTCTCGAAATGCCGCGTGTAGCCGTCGCCATAGCCCGCTGCGATTATGCCGAGCGTGCTGTCGCGCTCGCTGACGAACTGTCCCTTGTAACCGACCCTGGCGCCCTTTGATAACGCCTTGACGGCGATCAAACGAGCTTCGAACTGCATGACGGGTTTGAGCCCAAGATCCCGACCCGTGGTATCGCCGAACGGAGAGATACCGAACAAGGCGATGCCGGGCCGAATCCAGTGGTCGCCAGGAAAGCCGCGCCCGGTGCCCGCGTCGACAAGCTGCGGCCAGCCTAATATCGCCGGCGTGTTGGCAATACTAACGTCGCCATCGAAACCGGCTGCGATGGATGTGAATCGCTTCAGCTGATCGGCCGTACAGGGGTTGTCACGCTCATCCGCACTCGCGAGATGCGTCATCAAACGTAGTTCGCTCACGGATTTACAGGCATGAAGTCTACCGGCCAAATCCGATGCGTCCCGGGCGGGAAATCCGAGCCGGTTCATGCCGGTGTCGATCTTCAGCCATGCCGCCGTTGTTCCGCCGCTGCTCTCTTCGAGCAGCCGGACTTGCTCGAGACAATGCACCACGATTTCAAAGCCGTGTTGCAATGCCGACTGCAACTCGGCTTCAGTCAAAACGCCGGCAAGCAACACGATCGGCTTGTCGATACCCGATTCGCGCAGCCGTATGGCCTCGGGCAACCGTGCGACAGCGAATGCGTCGACGTCACCGAGATGTTGCGCGACGGTTACCATGCCATGGCCATAGGCGTTCGCCTTGATCACGGCCATGACCTTCGCATCGGGTGCGCTGCTGCGGATGACGTTGAGATTGTGTTTGAGCGCGCCGAGCCGAATCCGTGCCCGTGCGCCAAAACTCACTGATAGCCCTCGTCGGCGTAGGACTCCGGCATCCAGTTTTCGAATTTTGTATAGCGGCCGACGAACGTTAGCGGGAAATCTCCAATCGGCCCGTTACGTTGTTTGGCGATCGATATGTCGGCGATACCCTTTCTCGGCGTGTCCTGGTTGTAAACCTCTTCGCGATAAATAAAGAGGATCAAATCGGCGTCCTGTTCTATGGCGCCCGATTCACGCAGATCCGACATGATGGGGCGTTTGTCCGTGCGTTGCTCGACACTGCGATTCAACTGCGACAATGCAATGATCGGCAGTTCGAGTTCCTTGGCGAGCGCCTTGAGGGACCGTGATATCTCCGAAATTTCCGTTGCGCGATTCTCTTTAGTTCCCGGGACCTGCATCAACTGCAGATAGTCGATAACGATCAAACCAAGCCCGTGTTCACGATGCAGCCGCCGAGCCCGTGCGCGTATGTCGGTGGGTGACAGTCCCGCGGAGTCGTCAATAAAAATCGGCGCATCGGACATGAGTTGCACAGCGGTATTGATACGCGACCAATCTTCGTCGGGGAAACGGCCTGTTCTAAGATGCGCCTGATCGACTCTCCCGAGCGAGGAAATCATGCGAAAGGCGAGTTGCTGTGACGGCATTTCCATCGAGAATATTGCGGTCGGCACTTTCGAACCAATGGCCGCATTCTCGGCGATGTTGATTGCCAGCGCCGTCTTGCCCATCGACGGCCGTCCCGCGATGACGACAAGTTCGCCCGGTTGCAACCCGGCTGTCAACTTGTCAAATTCCGTGTAACCCGTCGGAATGCCAGTGATCTCACCTTCCGATTGATGCAATACGTCGATTCGGTCGACAGCCAGCGGCAATATATTCTTCAAGGGCCTGAACCCGGCGCGACCGCGGGACCCCTTTTCGGCTATCTCGAACACCAGCCGTTCGGCCGCATCAACGAGTTCGCTCGCCATGCGGCCGTCAGTCGCAAATGCGCTACCGGAAATTTCGTTGCCCGCATTGATCAGCGCACGCAAAACAGAGCGTTCGCGCAAGATCTTGGCGTACGCCCGGGCGTTGGCTGCGCCAGGCGTCTCGTTGGCGAGCGTCGCTATATATTCGAGCCCCCCGGACTGGTCAAGCTCGCCGCGATTGTCGAGATACTCGGAGACCGTGACGACATCGCAGGGATTGTTGGTCTCGACGAGATTGGCAATGGCCGAGAAAATAAGGCGGTGGTCCTTGCGGTAGAAATCGTCCGCGCTTATGACGTCAGCGACTTTCTCCCAGGCCACATGGTCAAGCATGAGGCCGCCGATCAGCGACTGCTCGGCCTCGATCGAGTTGGGCGGCACCTTCAGGCGCTGCTCAGCAGACCCGGCTGCTGCACCCTCCTCCCACGCTCGAACCATAAGAGATTTCCTCTGCCCGCCATCGTCTCTGGCTAAAAGGTATCACATACGGGGTAACCCCAGTATCGAGGTCTACTCCGCAGCGACAACGCGAATCGTAACCTCGGCATTCAGCTCGCTGTGCAGATGGATGCCGATGACGAACTCACCGAGTTCATGTATCGGCCCATCCGGCATGCGGACTTCACTGCGCTGGATCTCGACCTGCACAGCGGCAAATGCCTCCGCGATATCGACAGGCCCGACGGAGCCAAACAGCTTGCCCTCGCTCCCTGCATTGGCAGGTATGACGAGATCCATGCCATTGATGGTCCCGGCACGAGCTTTCGCCGTGGCCAGTTCCTCCGCCGCGGATTTCTCGAGCTCGGTGCGACGAGCTTCAATCGCCTTCATGTTCGCGGCCGTCGCCAGGGCCGCTTTACCTTGCGGCAACAAGTAGTTACGGCCATAACCCGATTTGACCTTCACGAGGTCGCCGATGTGACCGAGATTCTCAACATTGTCCAACAGTATGACGTTCATTTTTTCAACCTTAGCAGTCGTCTTTCAATTCATGCCGTGTGCCCAAACCAGCGCCTATTGTGCCGACCGGACGCGACGGAAGTGAAACCAGGCGTCAATATAGCCGAGTACCGCAAGCGGCACCGCAAGTAGCACATTAATCAGCAGCAGTAATACATATACAGCAACCAGCGCAAAAACAGGCAACAGACCCTGGCCATTAAGCCAGTGCACAATCGCCAGTCCCTGCAACCAGAACACGGCAAACATCAAGAATGCAATATTCTGCATCCACACCGCGCCGGTCAGCAGCGCGAGTACCGACGCCAGCGCCATAATAGACGCAATGACGCGGCCCAAATTCAAATCGCGAAACCGGCCAAATTCGCGTGTTTCGCCGGGTAACTGCCGGTAAAGCAGATACCCCAAAATAAAACTTCCCGCGTATGCCGTCCAGAGCACCACAGGCGCCCAAGCGGAAATTTGCATTGCGATCGCTTCCTGCTCCGCGAGTATCCCGTCGGCTTGCCCGTGAAGCCCAAAGTCCCGCCAGACTTCCGCTGCGGCCACCACAATCGTCTGCCAAAACTCGACGGGATTGCCGACGATCGCAATAAATCCCAACGTTGCAATGACGGCGAAGATAACCGACAACTGCAATGTCAACGTCAACGATCGCGTCGCGTTCAGAACCAGCGCCAATAACAGCGCCGGCAGCCAATTAACCAGCGCCGCCGTCGGCTGCAATTCGGCCGGCGCCCCTGCAAGCAGACTGACCACTGCAAGCAGTGCGCCGGCAAGCAGCACTCTGACCGTTGCAGCTCTGCCGCCGTGATGCAATACCAGCAGCACGACGACCATGCTGCTCAGGAATCCCAGGAACGGCAGCACCGAAGTTGCCGCCAGCGCCAGCACTGCATTCTGTGGTCGCGCCACCAGCCACATGGCCACCGCGTGCACGCCCGCCACTCCGCTCGATCTAGTACTTCGTCAACGTGATACTGACGGAGAACTAGTGCCTGTCCGTGTAGGGCAGCAACGCCAGGTACCGCGCCCGCTTGACCGCCGTCGCCAGCTGACGCTGATAGTGCGACTTCGTGCCGGTAATGCGGCTTGGAACGATCTTACCTGTCTCGGTAACGTAAGCCTTCAGCAAATTGAGGTCCTTGTAATCGATCTCTTCGATGCCTTCGGCCGTAAAACGGCAATACTTGCGCCTGCGTGAATATCGACTCATTGCATATCTCCTCAGGCGCTCTTCTCAGCGGCCTTTTCGATAGCCTCTTCGCTATCGTCTGCAGCGTCTTCCGATACTGCTTCACCCGCCTCAGCCTGCTCCTGCGGAGCGTCTTCGGCAGCGTCGGCGGCCTGATCCGCAACCGCGACTTGCGCATCAGCGTCGACTTCTGAAACCACTTCACCATCGTCGGTCGACTCTTGCGGTGCGTCTTCGGCAGCGTCGGCAGCCTCGTCTGCAACCGCGACTTGCACATCAGCGTCGACTTCTGAAACCACTTCACCATCGTCGGTCGACTCTTGCGGTGCGTCTTCGGCAGCGTCGGCAGCCTCGTCTGCAACCGCGACTTTCACATCAACATCGTCTGCCTCGGTGGCATCATCCGATTCCTTGCGCATTGCAACTTCGGCAGCCGCTTTCGCATCGCGACGTTGTTGCGCCTCACGCTCCTTCGCCTTCTCTTCAGCCACGGCAACAGCCATTGGCGACGCCTCGCTAACGGCATCTTTGCGCGCGATAACCAGGTGCCGAAGCACTGCATCGTTAAAGCGGAACGCGCCCTTGATCTCTTCGATCACGGGAAAATCACACTCAACATTCAACAGAACGTAATGCGCTTTGTGAACTTTGTTGATTGGATGGGCCAGCTGGCGACGGCCCCAGTCTTCTGTGCGGTGCACCGCACCGCCGGAACCGGAAACCATGCCCTGGTATCGCTCAACCATGGCAGGCACCTGTTCGCTCTGGTCCGGATGGACCAGGAACACTATTTCGTAATGTCTCATTGTTTACCCTTTCGGTTGAAATCCAGCCGGATAGCCCGTCGCAATGCCAGACTACCCTTACGGATTACAGCCACCCGGCTTCCCGGTGCGGCAAGAGGTTCCCCGACCTACTCGACAGGGACGCGCATCCTAACCAAGCGGGCACTGTGACGCAAGCGAAAAACGTGTGAAATATGCGGGCTAGCGTCGCTGCCTGAGAACCTCGTACAGGCAGATTCCAGTTGCCACTGAGACATTGAGGCTTGCGCCGCTGCCGTGCATCGGCAGGCTCACGAGGCTGTCGCAACGGCGTACGATGGCCTTGCCAACGCCACTCTCCTCGCGGCCCATGATCAGCGCGGTCGGGCCGGTGAAATCGACGTCGTACAGGCTGGCCTCCGCCCGGTCGCTGGTACCAATACGGCTGACGCCATAATCACCAAGCCAGTCGAGCACGCGTCCCAGGTTGGCGACTCTCGCGAACAGCAGC
>Ga0255058_10000126_pt1 | contig 44512 bp, 39 predicted proteins | sample Cases_109_9_MG_FD_188637 | JGI IMG/M metagenome (GOLD analysis project Ga0255058, IMG submission 188637) | Seawater microbial communities from Amundsen Gulf, Northwest Territories, Canada - Cases_109_9 | ecosystem: Environmental > Aquatic > Marine > Gulf | place: Canada: Northwest Territories...
TTCCTAAGTATTACTCACCCGTCCGCCACTCGACGCCTGGAAGCAAGCTTCCATCGTTTCCGTTCGACTTGCATGTGTTAGGCATGCCGCCAGCGTTCAATCTGAGCCAGGATCAAACTCTTCAGTTTAAAGCTTTGAGCTTTATCTAAAGAACGTAATCACCAACTTAATTACAAATTAAACTTGGTTCTCACGTTTGATTTTGCCTATTGCAAACTCCAACGCGAGCACCCACACAAATTATCTGATTTGATTGTTAAAGAGCGTGTCGAAAAGGGGGTTATAAAAGGGGTCGGATCCGATTTTTCCAGATCCCAAAAAAATCGGATCCGACCCCTTTTATAACCCCCTTTTTCAACCAGACCCACAATTATACAGGCGAACTGGGGCAAATTGACAGCCCTGGCATGCCTGTATTCTAGATTCGGGATCTGGCTCAGGGACACCGTCCCCCAAGCGAGCGGGGCATTATAACGACGAAAGCCCACCGGTCAACCAATAAATTCATTAATTCGCGATTATTCCGGGCCCTTGACCCGGTAGCTGTGGCAGGCTCGTTTTCGGCGCAAAAAACCTGCTATTTACCGGGGAATCAGCCTACTTTTTGCGGCTGATCAGAAATTGAGCAATTAGCCTTTGGAGCCGCTGACAATGACAATAGCCCGGTCCGGGGCAGAGTTGCGCAGATTTCTGGCCAGAACGGGCGCGCTCAGGCAACGCTGACCCTGGCAAATTTCCGTTTACCGACCTGATATACATGTGTGGTCCCGGACTCAACTTCGCGATTGCGATCCTCGAGCCTCTCGCCGTCAATTCTCACTGCACCCTGCCTGATCATGCGAAAAGCCTCGGACGTGCTGCTAACCAGGCCGGCCTCTTTTAATAAGTGGGCGATGCCGAGTACGCCATCCCTGCCGGCTACCGACAGCTCCCGGATCTCCTCGGGCATTGCGCCTTTTTGGAAGCGCGCGATGAATTCCGCCTTCGCGCTTTCCGCTGTCTGTTGGTCGTGAAACCTGGCGACGATTTCCATCGCCAGCTCGAACTTGACGTCACGAGGATTTTTTTCGGCATCGACCGCCTGCCGTAAAGCCGAAATATCGCTTAATGACCTGAAACTCAATAGCTCGAAGTAGCGCCACATCAATACGTCGGAAATCGACATGATCTTACCGAACATTTCTCCCGCCGGCTCCGTGATACCGATCGTGTTGCCCAGTGACTTGGACATCTTCTGCACACCGTCGAGCCCTTCGAGCAACGGCGTAGTCAAGACGATTTGCGGTTCCTGACCGTAAGTCTGCTGCAGCTGCCGGCCGACCAGCAGATTGAACTTTTGATCCGTTCCGCCGAGTTCGACGTCAGCTTTCAACGCCACGGAGTCGTAGCCCTGTACCAGCGGATATAGAAATTCGTGAATAGAAATCGCCTGTCCGCTGTTGTACCTCTTGTTGAAGTCGTCGCGTTCGAGCATCCGTGCCACAGTATGTTGCGCCGCCAGCCGGACCAGCCCGGCCGCACCCATTTCATTCATCCAGGTCGAATTAAATTCGACCCTTGTTGCCACAGGGTCGAGAATCTTGAAGATCTGCTCCTTGTAAGTCTTCGCGTTCTCGGCGATTTCCTCCTGGCTGAGTGCCGGCCTGGTTGAATTCTTGCCGCTTGGATCGCCGATCATGCCCGTGAAATCGCCAATCAGGAAAATCACTTCGTGGCCGAATTCCTGGAACTGTCGCATCTTGTTGATCAACACTGTGTGACCAAGGTGCAGGTCGGGGGCTGTTGGGTCGAAGCCGGTTTTAACGATCAGGGGGCGATTCTTCTTGAGCTTCGCCTCCAGCCCGCCCTTGGGCAGGATTTCGTCGGCGCCGCGAGCAAGCTCTGCAAGTTTTTCCTCAATGCTGGACATCTGCTTCAATGATCGGGGTTCAGGCAGCGAAACTGTAGCATTCTGAGCGATATCCGGCATGCAAAATTCACTACCAAGAATCCTACTGACTATTCAACTTTAAGAGTATGAGTTTTAACAGATTTCTTTGACGAAGCCGACAACCCACTGTAAAGTAGCGACTTCGAGCGATTAGGGGGACAGAGACTTGAATCGTCCGGCAAGTCCGCTACTTCACGATTACAAGCCGTCTGCCGGTAAGCCCGCAAAAAAAACGAAACCACTACTGTGGTTTATCGTCGGCCTGGGACTTCCTCTGATGGGCGTGGCGTTGATACCGACGCTCAGATACACCTCCGGCAATGTTCCTCTGCAGTCAGCGCAACCTGCTCCCGGTGCGCTGCCGGAAATGACCGCGACCGAACCGGTCAGCCCGGACGAGGTTTTCAGTTTGACCGCGGACAGTCATATCGCAACAGGGGATACGCACGACTTTCATCCGCCACTGATATTGCCAGCACCCGAATATGACTCCATCCTGCTGACGATCAAGTCGGGCGATACGCTCGATCAACTGTTCCGCCGCAATAAGCTGAACCTTGGCCATCTCGCGGCAATCGTCAAACTACCCGAAGCCGGCCGGCATCTCCGAATGCTACGCCCGGGCGATGTATTCGAGATTCATCACGATGGCAGTCAGTTAGTCAGTCTGTATCGCGAACTGGATTTGACCAGCGCATTGCGGGTAGCGCGGAGGGAATCCGGATTCGTGGCGGAAATCATCGAACGTCCGATCGAAATTCGCACGCGCAGAGCATACGGACGAATAGAATCGTCGTTGTTTGAGAGCGCCAATACGGCCGACCTGTCGGAGAAGACGATTATGAATCTCGCGGGTATATTCGCGTGGGATGTGGACTTCGCCCTCGATATTCGCCGGAAAGATGATTACTACATCCTCTATGAAGAAATTTATCAGGACGGCGAATTCGTCGTCGATGGCGAAATTGTCGCCGCTGAATTCAACAACAACGGAAGAACCTTTCAGGCAATTCGCTTTGTCGACAAGAATGGGCGCTCGGATTATTTCACTCCCGACGGGCGCAGCGTCAGGAAAGCATTCATCCGCGCCCCGGTCGACTTCAGGCGCATAAGTTCGAGTTTTAATCCGCGCCGCCGGCACCCGGTTCTGAACACCATACGCGCGCACCGTGGCGTCGATTACGCCGCACCCAAAGGTACTCCGATTAAAGCGGCGGGCGACGGCAAAGTCATCTTTCGCGGACGCAAGGGCGGCTACGGCAACGCGGTAATACTGCAGCACGGCGGCAACATCACCACCCTGTATGCTCATATGTCGAGCTTTGCCAAGTCGGCGCGTGTCGGCCGGCGTGTAGTACAGGAACAGACCATCGGCTATGTCGGCAGCACAGGTCTTGCAACCGCCGCACACCTGCATTACGAATACCGTTTGAATGGAGTGCACCGAAACCCGCGCACCGTCGCATTGCCGGAAGCGTCACCAATCGATGACGAGTATCGGCAGCAATTCCTGTCTACCGCCGAGCCAATTCTGCGCGAACTACAACGATACAAGAGAACGCAAATTGCTGCGCTGGCTCTGAATTGACGAAAATGCCGAATCCTGTGGCTCCGGGTAATTTTTATGTCGGCCTGATGTCCGGAACCAGCATGGACGGCATCGATGCCGCACTGCTTGAGTTTCATGATCAGCAGTGCGACGTAGTTGCAACCCTCGAACACAACTATCCGGCCGACCTGCGTCTGGCACTACGTGAGGCGATCAGTGCACCCGAGCATTGCAACGTCGATACGATCGGCCAACTGGATCGCTGGGTTGGCGAGTGTTTTCGTGATGCCGTGCTCGAACTCCTGGAGCAAAACAATTCCTCACCCGATGACATCGCTGCCATCGGCAGTCACGGACAAACACTCAGGCATCGGCCGCAGGGAGTGCGTCCGTTTACACTGCAGATTGGCGACCCAAATACCATCACAGCCGGCACAGGAATCACAACGGTAGCCGACTTTCGACGTCGCGACCTGGCCGTTGGTGGACAGGGCGCACCGCTGGCTTGTGCCTTCCATCAATGGTTGTTCGGGAGCGACAAGGTCGATCGCGTGGTCCTGAATGTCGGCGGTGTTGCGAACATCACGGTCCTCTCGGCCGCGGGCAGCGCTCCGATCGGCTTCGACACGGGTCCGGGAAATTCGCTGATGGACGCCTGGATACAGCAACGCGGGAATGCCGATTTCGATGATAATGGCAGCTGGGCAGCCAGCGGACAGGTCTCGTCCGATTTGCTCATGCGCCTGCTGCAGGACGACTACTTCGCCGAGGCACCACCAAAGAGCACCGGCCCGGAGTACTTCAATCCCGGCTGGTTGCAACGCAAGCTGGTCTCCTTCAGCAAGTTGCCGCCAGAGGATATCCAGGCGACCCTGTCTGCGCTCACCGCAAGATCCATTGCCGCCGCCATCCGCAGCTATGCGCCCGCTACACAACAGGTTCTCGTCTGCGGTGGTGGCGTACATAACAGCCATTTGCTGGATCAGCTGGCTGCGGAATTGTCCGCCGCCGATATTACCTCCACCGAAGCCTTCGGCCTGCATCCGGACTGGGTCGAGGCCGCGGCATTCGCGTGGCTGGCCAAACGCTGCCTGGAACGCAAGCCCGGCAACCTGCCAACTGTAACCGGCGCGACACAGGACGCTATTCTCGGCGGTATCTATTTGAGCAGTAGTTAAGCAATTCGTAACATAGTCGTTGTTATACTGCCTGGTCCCGATCAACGCAGGCCGAGAAGTGGACGCGCCAGCACTGCCGCCAACCGACCAGTACATTAATCGCGAGTTGAGCCTGCTCGAGTTCAATCGGCGCGTGCTCGATCAGGCCTGCGACGACGAAATTCCGATCCTTGAGCGTCTCAGATTCCTCTGTATTTCCTGCACCAATCTTGACGAGTTTTTCGAGATTCGGGTCGCGTCGCTCAAGCAACGACTTGAAATCGGCGCTCCCGCGCCGGGCCCGGACAAGACGACTCCCCAACAGCTCCTGGACGAAATTCGCCACCGATCCCTGGTGCTGGTCCAGCAGCAATACGAACTGCTGAACGAGGTCATACTGCCTGAGCTGGCGGATTCGCAGATTCGATTTCTGCAGCGTAGCGAATGGGCAGAAGAACAAATAACCTGGCTCAATGGTTATTTCGTCGATGAAGTTGTTCCGGTACTGACGCCATTGACGCTGGACCCGTCCCGACCGTTTCCGCGCATCCTGAACAAGAGTCTGAACTTTATTGTTCGACTGAAGGGTAAAGATGCCTTTGGCAGACATCGTCATCGCGCCGTTGTTCAGGCACCCCGCTCATTACCGCGGGTAATCAGACTGCCGGATCATCTCACCGGGGTGGGTTGCAGTGACTTCGTGTTTTTATCGTCGATTATTCATGCGCATGTTGACGAACTCTTTCCAGGCCTCAAGGTTGAGGGTTGCTATCAGTTTCGTGTCACGCGAAACAGCAACCTGTACGTTGACGATGAAGAGGTTGACGATCTCGTACGCGCTCTCGAAGGACAACTGGCAGCAAGCCGTTACGGCGCCGCGGTACGCCTCGAGACCATTCAGGAATGTCCGGCAGACCTGTCGGACTTTTTGCTGGATCACTTTTCGCTCGATAAGTCAGATCTTTTTGCGGTTGACGGGCCAGTCAATCTAAATCGCCTGGCCACCATTTGTGACATGGGTGATCGGGCGGATCTCTGCTACCCGCCATTTACGCCTGGTATCCCAGACGAACTGAAGATAGATCAGGATATTTTTTCCATTCTGAACAAGCAAAACATTCTGCTTCATCACCCGTATCAATCGTTCGCGCCGGTTATTGATTTTGTCGCTGCAGCGGCAGCAGACCCGGACGTGCTCGCGATCAAGCAAACCCTGTATCGCACTGGCGCGAATCCGCCGATCGTAGATCACCTGGTCAAAGCCGCGAGAGCCGGTAAGGAGGTCACGGTAGTCGTTGAACTGATGGCTCGTTTCGACGAGGCTGCCAATATCTCTCTCGCCAACCGCCTGCAGGAAGCAGGCGCACAGGTCGTGTACGGACTGGTCGGGTACAAGACCCACGCCAAGATGATCATGGTCGTCAGACGCGAGCGCGGCAAGATCACTCGATATGTACATCTCGGCACCGGCAACTACCACCAGGGAACGACCCGGGTCTACACTGACTACGGTTTCATGAGCAGCAATCAAAAGCTCGGCGAAGATGTACATAAGGTCTTTATGCAGTTGACCAGTCTGACTGAGGCTGAAAATATGGACCGCGTCCTGATCGCGCCTTTCTCCCTGTTTCCCGCACTCATCGAAAAAATCGAGCGGGAGATCGAACATGCCGCTGCGGGCAGGAAGGCCGGGATAATCGCAAAGATAAATGCCCTGACCGAACCGCAGATCATCAACAAGCTGTATGAAGCTTCGGCAGCAGGCGTACAGATCGATCTGATCGTTCGTGGTATATGCTCGCTGCGTCCCGGAATTCCAGGGCTATCCGAAAATATTCGTATTCGTTCTATTGTCGGCCGATTTCTCGAGCATTCGAGGGTCTATTATTTCCGCAACGACGGGGACGAGGAATTCCTGTGCTCCAGCGCTGACTGGATGGATCGAAATTTTTTCCGCAGAACGGAATCCTGCTTCCCCATCAGACAGCGGCCATTGAAAAAACGTCTGCGGGCCGACCTTGAATTGTATCTCCGTGACAATTGCCAGGCATGGGAGCTGCGTGGGGACGGCAGTTACGAGCGCCTGGTGCCTGGCAACGATGAGCGAGTTTCAGTGCAGGAAACATTTCTCAGACAGCTTTCGTCGGTCAACTAAAAGCGACCTGCTCCGTTCAGCTGGCCGACAACTCATAGCCGATTTGACGCAGAAAATCGCGCTCGCGGTCCAGGTCCGCGACGGTCAACGGGTTCGCCTCCAGCCAACCCGCTGGAAACTCGAGCGCCAGAAAATCGTCGCCAACAGCCAGCCGGATCTGTGGCAACTCCTGGGTACTGCGACTACGATTGAGCAGCACCGCCAGTCGCAACAACATCGCCAGGTGCAGTGCGCTGGTCCGCCAGGCATGCGGCAGGATCTCACTTTTATTGACATCGATCTGGCGCCTCTGATTGGCGATCAGAAACGCCAGTATCTTTTGCTCCACTCGTGGAAATCCCGGCATATCGGCATTTTCGACGATGTAGGCGCCATGCCGCTGAAAGTCGTCATGGGAAATATCGAGCCCGATTTCGTGCATCCTCGCCGCCCATTCAATGATTTGCGCAGCCAGCTGTGAACTCATTCGCCATTGCCCGGCACATTGCCGCAGCAAATCCGCAGCCGTTTGGGCGACTCGCCCGGCCTGCGCCTCGTCGACATTGAAACGGCGCGCCATGGCCCGAACGCTTATTTGCCGCGCGTCCTCCCGCTGCAATCGACCAAGATGGTCATACAGCAGACCTTCACGCAAGGCACCGTCCGAGATTTTCAGTTTGCTGACCCGCAGGACGCTCAATAACTCAGCGAGAATCGCCAGCCCGCCAGGCCATACCTGCGCGCGCCGTTCGGCCAACCCTGGGAGCGATAGCTCATCGATATGGCAGAATTTCAGGACTCGTTCGATCAGCTGCTCGACTGCCGCGGGCGTCAGGTCGTTTGATTCGATAATGCCGAGTTCCCGCGCCACTGTCTCGGTAGCGATGATCGTGCCCGACGTGCCGATGGCGTCAATATCAAAGGTATCGCGAAAGAACGCCTTCACTGGGCGCAGTTTCAGACGGGCCGCAAATCTTGCCTGCGTGAAATTGTCGCCGCTGATCACACCGCCCCTGAAGTAGGTCTCAGTCATTGCGACGCAACCCATCTGCAGGCTTTCCAGTGCTTTCGGCTTGTCCGCCTGACCGAGAATGACTTCGGTGCTGCCGCCGCCGATATCCAGCACCAGCCGCAATCCGTCATTGCGTGGCAGACTGTTAATCACACCGACATAGATAAGGCGCGCCTCTTCGATCCCGGAAATGACTTCGATCGGATGACCCAGCGCTTGCTTTGCTTCTTCCCCGAATGCCTTGCTATCGCGAGCTTTGCGCAAAGCGTTGGTACCGGCGGCCCGCACACTCGATGCATGCATGTCGTGCAGGCGCTCACCGAATCGCGACAGGCATTCAAGCGCGCGCCGCCGTGCCGGCGCACTCAGATCGCCATGCACGGTGAGTCCCTCTGATAGTCGAACTGTTTCCCGCAGGCGATCTATGATTGTCAGCTGACCGTGGCGAATCTCGCCAACGATCATGTGAAAGCTGTTGGAGCCGAGGTCGACCGCGGCAATAACTTCGGGACCGGAATCAGCCGCTGATTCTTCGGCAGATTCTGATGGGACTGTGCTTATCTGGACTACCCCGATACTCCTTCAAGGAATACAAGTACTCCACCAATATCACCTTGACGGAGTACTGATCATTCCAGGCAGATTACGAGGCCCTGTTCATACGGAAAATGACGATCCACAGCCGCAGGTCGTGCTTGCGTTCGGATTTCTGATAATGAACTGTGCCCCCTGCAGATCTTCCTTGTAATCGATTTCGGCGCCCATCAGGTACTGCACACTCATCGGGTCAACGACGAGCGTGACCCCCTGATTTTCCACACTGCTGTCGCCGTCTTCCTTCATTTCGTCGAAAGTGAATCCGTACTGGAAGCCGGAGCACCCGCCACCGGATACGAACACACGCAGCATCAGATCAGGATTATCTTCTTCCTTGATCAGTTCACTGACCTTCAGCGCCGCGGCATCAGTAAAAATGATTGGCGACGGTGCCGCCGAAGATCCTATAACAGGGGTATCGGTTTGCATTGTCATTGTGCCTCGCTGACCTGTCCTAAGCTACCGCTCGCCGCAGCGGCCGGAGACTCCATCCCGCCGCTGGTCTGCTCGAGCAATGGTACCTTGCCCTCCGGCTGGTGCACGAGTTTGCCATTGATTTCTGCACCTATCGCCATCTCGATGAGATTGTAATACACATTTCCGATGACTCTCGCTGTGGGACCAAGTTCCACCCGCTGGCTTGCCACTACATCCCCGCGCACGATGCCGTTCAATACCACATATGGGACGTTTACGCCGCCTTCAACATGGCCGTCTTCGGAAATACTCAATGCGGAGTTACTTTCCGGATCGGCGTTGACGTTGCCCTTCACCGTACCATCGATGTGACAGCCACCTGCGAAATGAACATCTCCGTTAACCTCTGAATTCGCTCCGACCAGGGTATCGATGACACTGTGTCTGCGTTGTTTTCGCCCGAACATTACTACTCCTCAAGGTCTGCACCTACAGGCGCACAACTCTTCAACTCTGGCCTGTTTGCCAAAGAAAACTCTGTTCCACGCTGGCGATCGATTTTGTTCTCGATCGCACTTTAATATTGATCCGTTCCGGCGTGAAGCCGTCGGGGAGCACCAGCTCCCGGTCGAAATCCTGAAAATAGCGGAATGCGAACGGCCAGTTACTGTCTGCGTCAGCCGGGATTAATTGCTCCAGGCTGTAGGTCGTCGCAACACCATCCTGTGCGCCCTCGAGACTGAAATTAACCTCTCCCTGTACGCGACGATCATGCTGCATCACCTGCACCAGCACCAGGCGAACATGATATTCACGTTCTTCCTTGCCCCTGCTCAGCTTGAGATCCTGTACCCGCAGGCCGCGGCCGCCGTCAGCCGGTGAGATGATTCCACGATAAAACGCGATTGCATCGCGCTGTTCCTGGATCTTGCGCTGCAGGTCGGTCAGGCTGCCCTCTACTTCCCGGTACGCTTCCTTTTCGATATCGCGATGCGTTTCCAGCAGCACAATCTGTTCCTTTAGCCACACAATTTCCTTGTCCAGCTTCGCAATGTGATTTTTCAAGGCTCGCCGCTCGGTAGTCGCATCAACCACATTGTAGTCAGCCTGGATGCGGCCAAACTCAAAACTCAGGTATCCGCCGAGTACAATTGCGACCGTGATTGCCGTTCGCAGCGCCCAGAATCTGGCAGCGGCGTAGGTATTGGCGGGTAATCTGCTGGCCACCGTATGTTGCTTCCCAAAAGTGAATAACGTGAGTATGGTACGCGGTGATCGCAGCAAACAGAAGTGCGGCAGATCACGGAATTGGCGATGAATTATGCCGCCACGGCGATAATTTCCCGCCAGACGGGTCCCGGGGAGACCGGAAGAATGCAAGGTTCATCGTTCTATTTTTGGATCAAAGCATTGCATATCGCATTCATGGTCACGTGGTTTGCCGGCCTGTTTTACCTGCCCAGAATCTTTATTTACCACATGGAAGCAGTGGACGAGATCAGCCGTAGCCGTTTCACCATCATGGAAAAGCGATTATTCGCGATCATGACGTTCGGCTCCGTGCTGACGGCGATATTCGGCTTTCTGCTGGTGTGGCTGAATCCGGCGTTGTGGTCGCAAGGTTGGTTTCACATAAAACTGGCGCTGCTGGTGGGAATGGTCGTCTATCACCTGGTCTGTTGGCAGTGGATTGGACGGCTGGATCGCAGCACGCAGGCCGGCAGCAGCAAATGGTTGCGGGTGTTCAACGAAATACCGGTGATTTTCCTGCTGGGCATCATCTGCCTCGCGGTGCTGAAGCCGTCCTAGTCCGCCGGACGCGCCTTCGCCGCTCTGGCGAGGTCCCTGTCGAAGGCCGCCCGCCAACGTTGCGGCCACCAACGTGGTTGGGGTGGTAGCCCCTCGGGATACACGTTCGGGCCCAGTTCATGCAATGCGTGGGCGTAGACGCGACGCTTGAAGTAAATCACCTCGTTTACCGGACGCCAGAACTCCACCCAGCGCCAGCGATCAAATTCCGGTGCCTCGCTGCGGTCAAGGCACAACCGGTCTTCGGAAGCCGTCAGCCGGAGTATGAACCAGCGCTGTTTTTGGCCGATGCAGAGCGGAGTTGTGCCGCGGCGCACATATTTTTCCGGCAGACGATATCTGAGCCAGTCGCTGGTCGTGCCCAGTATTTCGACATCGTCTGCGACCAGGCCCACTTCTTCGTGCAACTCACGATACATGGCCTCTGCCGCGGTCTCTCCCTGCAGCATGCCGCCCTGCGGAAACTGCCACCCCTTGCTGCCGACCCGGCCTGCGAGCAACACCTGGCCCTCGCCATTGCATAAGATAATGCCGACGTTGGCTCGAAAACCTTCGGAATCGATGTGATCGTCGCTCATTACAGCGTTTCAATTTTCCATGAACAGAGCGAACTGTCCAGAATTACCCGTTACCAACAGTCGTTGTGGACGCCAGCCACAGTCGCACACATCCGGTATGCTACTCCCCGATCCCGGTATCTTTGGAGTTGGTGTTGATCAGACGGCACCCTGGCGCGTTAATCCTGGGCCTGATGGCTCTCTCGGTCGCAACCCTGATGGTGGCGCTCGTTTCGGGTAGCGCCGACATCAGCGTACAGCAAACCTGGCAGGCGCTGCAGGGCGATGCGCCAGGCAACATACGCGCACTGATTGTTGAGCTCAGATTGCCGCGGTCACTGTCGGCATTCGCGGTAGGCGGGCTGCTTGCCGTTGCCGGAGTCATGATGCAGGTGTTGCTCAGGAATCCTCTGGCCGAACCGTACATCCTCGGCAGCTCGGGTGGTGCCGCCGTTGCGGCTCTGCTGGGCATGATGCTGGGCTGGGGCGCTGCCATGGTCGACCTGGCGGCGTTCGCGGGCGCTATGTCCGCAATGGTGCTGGTATTTTCGATCGCGCAGGGTACCGGCAGCTGGACGCCGGCACGCCTGCTGCTGACCGGTGTCGTACTGGCCGCCGGCTTCAGCGCGGCGACCACCCTGCTGTTGGCGCTCAGCCCGGACCAGAACCTGCGCGGGATGCTGTTCTGGTTAATGGGCGATCTCAGTTTTGCGTATAGACCCGGTCGGCTGCTGTGGCTGCTCGCGGCCATCACTTTTGGCGGGATGGTTGCAGCTCGTCACCTGAACGTCCTCGCGCGCGGCGATACCCAGGCGGCGATCGTTGGTCTGCCAGTCAGTTCATTTCGCTTCGCAATCTTTGCTGCAACAGCACTTGCCACAGCAATATCCGTTACCGCGGTCGGCGTAATCGGTTTTATCGGACTGGTTGTACCGCACCTCATCCGGCTTGTGGCTGGCAGCGATCATCGTATCGTTTTGCCGGCCTCGGCACTGGCCGGCGGAACGCTGCTGGTCATAGCCGATACCCTCGCGAGAACCGTGCTGGCGCCGCGGCAATTACCGGTTGGCGCATTGACGGCCGCGCTGGGCGTGCCGCTGTTCCTGATCTTGATGAGCCGTAGCCGGACCGGTCAGTAATACTGATTACGGGTAGTGCGCCCGTTCGGCCAGGTCAATCGCGTCCTGACCCCGGTAGCCGAAATCTGCGAGGTTCAGTGGGCTTCCCACGAACTCACCTGCCCTGTCCAGCGAAGCCAGCGGCATCTCGCGAATGCCGTCAGCCAACAGTTGCTGACCATCGCCGGCTGCCAGCCATTCGAGCAGTTGGCGGGCGCCATCGGGATTTCCAGCATGCCGGGTTACACCGGCCCCGGTAATGTCCAGGTGCATTCCACCGGCCGCCGCAGGCGGCAGGAATGCGGCCAGCAAATAATCGGAGTCAAACTCGCGCATGGCCGTTTCGTCCGGCACCGTCGCGATGCCGACTTCGCAAAACCCTGCTGCAAGAGCTCGCAGCAAGGTATCGTCGTCCGGGTAGACGGGCATCGCCAGGTTGGAAACCCAGCCACGTACGGTCATTTCCGCTGCCCCCTCACCCTGCTGCGTGATCAGGTTTGCGATCAGTGAGCGATTGCCGGCCTGTGCAGAACTCGACAGACAAAGCCGACCCTGCCAGCGTGGATCGCCAAGTGCCGCATAAGTTGACAGCTCGGCGGCATTCACGACATCGGCACGGTAAAAAATATGTCGTGGCCTTATCGTCAGTGCGAACCACTGCCGCTCGGGATCGCGCAGCAGCTGCGGAACCGCGGCATCGAGGAATTTTGAGCGGGTTGGCCGAAAAACCCCTTCTTCCGCCGCAAACCAGAGATTGGCAATATCGCCGCCAATGAAAAGATCCGCCGGTTGCGAGCGACTCTTGTCGACAATGCTCCTGATCAGCGTCTCATGCGCATCGCGGACATAAAACACGCGGATTTCGGTCTGCTCCGTGTACAGTTCGAAGATTGGCCGGATGACAGCTTCGTCAATCGCCGCGTAGACGACCACAGCAAGCGACGGCTTAACAGGATCAGCGGCGTTATCTTGCCCAGTGCCGCAGGCGACCAGCAGCGTGAGCAAACAGGCACGTGACAAAATTCCTGCATTGGCGGAATCCACCGGCAAACCTCCAAACGCTACTCACGCCACCACGGCTAACGTATCGGCACCCTGGAACGCAATGCGATCCCGACCGGCTCTTTTGGCACTGTATAAGGCCACATCAGCTCGCGCCAGCAACGCCTCACCCAGGATCTTCAATTCGCTTTCACGAGATTCGGGAGCAACGCTGGCGATGCCGATCGACGCCGTGATTTTCACCAATCGTTCATTATCAATCTCCACCGGCGTCGCCGCTACCGCCCGGCGCACCCGGTCCGCCAGCACCCGGCCAGAGTCACTTTCGGTATTCGGCAGCAGGACCACAAATTCCTCCCCACCGTAGCGTGCTGCAATATCGCTGACCCGCACCTGGGATTCTATTCTCTGCGCGATTTCACAAAGCACCCGGTCGCCAGCGGCATGACCCCAACTATCGTTGACAGCCTTGAAGTGATCGATATCCAGCATCAGGCACGACAGCGTATTGCGATCCCGTTGCGCACGCGCCAACTCTTCATTGAGGCGCAGTTGCAGAAATCGCCGGTTGTGCCAACCGGTGAGACCATCGGTGAAACCGCTGCGCATCAGTCGCGCCCGATTGACGGCGTTTTCCAGCGCGAATGAAGCGATGACCCCGAGGTGAGCAAAAAAGTCGCTGGCGTGCCCGAGTGTAAATCGCGATTCGTCGACACTGCCAAAGTTAATGCTGCCAAACAAAAGTCCGTGGTGGACCAGCGGGATCAACGCGATACTGCGGAAACCTGTGGCCTGCGGCAGGATCAATTGATGATCGGAGGCTTTGTATTGCCCGAGCCATGGCGTGCGCAGCGCAATGTATTGCGGCGTCAGGCCTGCCAGCCCTTCAACGAACAACAAGCCGGATATATCCTCGACCTGTGTGCCACTCGCCAGCAGCAGGTGCCGCAACTCGTGATCCGGATCGGCCAGTACCACGCTGACCTGTTCAAGTCCGTAGCTTTGGGCCAGGCCGGTGGTCATGCGCCGCAATAAAGTCGCCAGGTCTTCTGCCTGCAACAACGCCAGTTCGCGTTGTTGCGAACGGCGTAGAATTTGCGTGTTGCGTTTTGCTTCTTCGGTCAGCGCAGCGAGCTTAGCGTGTGTTCGCTCGAACTCCGGTGACAGGTCTTGCTGTGTTTCCATCGGCACGGACCCGCTGTTTTCCCCCAAGGGTCTGGCCTTTTATCAAAATATGCCCTCCGCGTCGCGGACGTATGCGGCAAATCCCGGCTATGGCCCGCCTGATTCTGTTATCAGCGCCGGGTCGCGAGATACTGACGGCCTTTTTGCATCAGTTCAACGAATCCGGACTCGTCCCCGGCAGCCACCAATGCACGAATGCGGTCTGCCGAGTCACGCAGCGCGTCCAGCGGTCCCAGACCGAACTTGTTGAGACTCTGAATTTCGAAGTACAGGTAAGGGTTATCCTGCGCTACCGCTGCGGACACCAACAACTGAGCATCGAAGGTCGTGGATGACAGTTGCGCGAGTTTTGGCGCGGCTTCGCCGCTTTCGGCCAGCGCCGTGAAAAATGCGATATTCAGAGCATGTGACAATCCAAGGACGTAGGCGATCAGCCGGTCATGGTCGTCCAGCCCCATGTCCAGCTGCTCGACCATCGTTGCAGCAAACAGCTCCTTGGCGGCGGCGGTCGCCTCCGCACAGCCGACGTCGACAAAAATCAGATGTCGCCCCGACAACAGTTCAGTATCCGGTCCGTACATCGGATGCAGTGACGCAATGCGGCAGCCTGCATTGGTCAGCGATTCAAAGCCCGCTTTCAACGGCGTCTTGAGTGAGCCGATGTCGAAGATCAGGCTCTGCGGCTGCTGCTCGGCTAGCGCATGGAGAATGCCACCGGAAACGGCAAGCGGCGTTGCCACGACGATGACATCGTAGTCCACGCCGGCGTCGGACCAGTCGGCGAACCGGTCGGGTCCCGGCCGGGCGCTCGGGTCAGCGGTGTGGGTCGTGAATCCCTGGGAACGGAAGAAATCGGAAAACCAGCCGCCCATCTTGCCGGCGCCGCCAATCACCAGGACACGCCTGCCATTGCCCCTACCTTCTGCGATGACGCGATCCCGTTCCTGACTGGCCAGTGAAGAGCGGATCAGTGTGCGCAGTATGCTTTCGGCGAGGTTCGGGTCGATCCCCTGCGTCTCGGCATGACTGCGGGCCATTTCCAGCACGACTTTTTCGCGCTCGTAATCCCTGGTCGCGCGACCGGCCGCCAGCTTGCTGCGGCCGATCTCGCCGACGATACTCTGGCGCTCGGCGAGCAACTCGATCAGTCGCCGGTCAACCAGCGTAAGTTTGCGACGTAGTTCGTCAAGACTCATGGTGTCTGTCTGCAGTGTTTCTCAGCAAGCTATTCCTGGACTGTTTTACAGGATTCGCTTCGCTTTCAGCAAGCCAAAAAAGGCCCGGACCAGTTACTGGCCCGGGCCACTACGCTATTCAGGCGCAGATGCTCACCTTGAAGGAGTATTAATCGCCGCTCCGATAACGCCGAATGTATCGACGTTTCGAGTCGCTCTTGTTCCATTGCCGATACGGATAGTAGTGCCGAGGGTGGCGGTTGTATCGCAGGTCGTGCCGGTACAGCGTGTACAGGCGGTGCCAACTCAGCTCATGCGCATCGCGATATCTGCTGCGCAGGTACCAGCGATGGAAATCGCGGTCCCTGCGCAGCCAGCGGGGGTATGCCCGCTGCGGCGGGCCCGCATGATAATAGTCATTTGCAACATACGGTAAGTACCCGGTTTCGTGTGCCGACGCGGCCGGCGACAATGCGAACATCAAAGTGCCGCCCATGAGCAACGTGGAAATCAGACTTTTCATCTTTCTGTTCATGACTGCCTCCTTTTTTTGACAGTGCGGCCCCAGAATAGGCTCCGCCACATGAACTTGGACTGAATACAAGTCACTGTTTTTGTTGGTTTTATGAATGCCAACTGAACAACGGAATCTACTCTATCGCTGCTTTCGCAAAAGTGCGACCATTGCCGCCACCGGCCACAGCAACAACAAAGAGGAACGAAAAACAATGAAGACACGTGCCGCCGTCGCCTGGGAGGCTGGCAAGCCGCTGCAGATAGAAATAATCGAACTGGACGGTCCTGAAGAAGGCGAGGTGCTGTTACGTAACGTTGCCAGCGGCGTCTGTCACACCGATGCGTTTACGCTCTCGGGAGAGGACCCGGAAGGTCTTTTTCCTGCGGTGCTGGGTCACGAAGGCGGCGCGATAGTCGAGGAAGTCGGCGCTGGCGTCACCAGTGTCAAAGTCGGTGACCATGTCATTCCACTCTATACACCGGAGTGCGGCACATGCAATTTTTGCACCTCGGGCAAAACCAATCTCTGCCAGGCAATCCGCGCGACCCAGGGTCAGGGGCTGATGCCGGATGGTACGTCCAGGTTTTCGCATGACGGCAAGCGAATCTGTCACTATATGGGCACTTCGACCTTCAGCGAGTACACCGTATTGCCGGAAATCGCGGTGGCGAAAGTCAGCAACAAGGCACCACTGGAAAAAATTTGTCTACTCGGCTGCGGCATTACCACCGGCATCGGTGCAGTTCTGAACACCGCCAAAGTCGAAGCCGGCGCGACAGTCGCGATATTCGGCCTCGGCGGTGTCGGACTGAGCGCCATTCAGGGTGCAACCATGGCCAGAGCGAGCCGCATCATTGCGGTCGATGTCAACGCCGGCAAGTTCGAGCTCGCAATTCAGATGGGCGCAACCGACACGGTCAATCCGGACGATCACAAAACGCCGATTCAGGAGGTCATCGTCGAGCTGACCAACGGCGGTGTTGACTACTCGTTTGAGTGCGTGGGCAATGTCAAACTGATGCGAGCGGCGCTTGAGTGCTGCCACAAAGGCTGGGGCGAATCGATTATTGTCGGCGTTGCGGGCGCCGGACAGGAAATCTGTACCCGGCCGTTCCAGCTGGTAACCGGACGTGTCTGGCGTGGCACTGCTTTCGGCGGCTGCAAAGGCCGCTCGCAGTTGCCTGACATGGTTGATCAGTATATGGAAGGCAAGATCAAAATTGACGAATTCATCACGCACACAATGCCTCTTGAAGACATCAACAAGGCATTCGACCTGATGCATGAAGGCAAGAGCATTCGCTCGGTCGTGCACTTTTAGTCCGGTTATTACAATCGCAGAACGACAGCCACGATGACCACGGTAGCGGTCGCCACGACTTCACAGCTGGCAGCAGACGCGGCGGCGGAACTTGCCGAGGCCGGCGGCAATGCCGTCGATTGCGCTGTGGCTGCCGCAATGCTGTCTTGCAACACGGAACCCGGCGTGTGTGCCCTGGCTGGTGGCGCGTACGTTACCATCTGGCCGACGGATGCGCGGCCAGTCACGATCGACGGTAATGTCGCGGTGCCGGGGTTCCGCATGCCGCAAGGTGCCCTGCAGGCGGAATCCGTGCATATGGAGTACGGCGGTGGCGTTACAACGCTGGTCGGGCCGATCGCCGTCGCTGTTCCGGGAACACTGGCGGCACTGGACCTCGCGTCGAATAAGTATGGCCGCGTCAGGTGGCGGCAATTGCTGGAACCGAGCGTGCGTGCAACAAGGAATGGTTTTCCCTTGTCGGCGGCCTGTCATCACTATTTGCAATACTCCGGCGATGCGATCTTCGGCAGAAGCCGGGATGGATACAGCGCACTGCACGACGAACAGGGCAAGCTCCATGATCCGAAGAGCAATATCGTCGTGCCACACCTGGCGGACAGTCTTGAGGCCATCGCTGCTGAGGGCAGCCGAATTTTCTACCAGGGCGAAATCGGCAGCAAAATCAGCCAACACGTACAGCAGCTGGGCGGAATCCTGAGCGCTCAGGACCTGCAGCGCTACGAAGCCATCATTCGGCCGTCGCTGACTACGGACCTCGGCGACTGGCAAATTGCCGCGAATCCGCCACCGGCTGTTGGCGGCGCAGTGCTGTGCGCGATGCTGATCGCGTGCAATCGGCAGCCGATCAGGGCATGGAATCAACAATCAATCAGGCGATTGATCCGGGTGCAGCAAGCGGCGCTATCGTACCGGAAATCAAGTCTCGATCTGGCTGATGACGTAGCGGCCGAAGTCAGGCAGATGCTCGCCAAAGCCCACGCAGGACAGCTGCCAGGCGCTGCCCAATCATCATCCACAGTGCACACGTCCGCGGTTGACGACAGCGGACTGGCTTGCGCAATCACCGCGTCCTCCGGTTACGGCTCCGGCGAGATGCCGCACAATACCGGCTTGTGGCTCAACAATTGCCTCGGCGAACTGGAACTGAACCGCCGTGGTCTCGATGCCGGCCCGCCCGGCGCGCGGCTGCCGTCGAACATGGCTCCCGGAGCCGCACGCAATGGCAAGCGGGTGCTCGCCATGGGCTCACCCGGAGCCGACCGGATTACCACGGCGCTGCTGCAATTCCTGATCAATTTCGTTCAGCTCGGGCTGGAACTCGAGGATGCGATCGCCCATCCGCGGTTACATCTCGAATTGAACGAGTGGCCTGGGCGCATCGCCGTGGAGCCGGGCCTGCCCATTCCCGACATCGGCCTGCCGGTCAAGAGCTATCCGGAAATTGGCATGTACTTCGGTGGTGTCGGCGCTGTGTTGCGAAACGCTGATAGCAGCTTTCAGGTTGCTGCAGATCCCAGGCGCGAGGGTGGCACCTGCATTGCCAAAGGATGAACGATAGCATCGGGTTTGATAATCTCCGGCTGCCGCGAATGCAGCAGACCGGGCACGATAGCCATAAGACGCAGAATTAACATCGGAGTAAGGCGTGAAGGAATCACGGTACGCAGATTGCCTGCCTGACGAGTTGCCGGCGGACCCCATGATCTGGGCACATGCATGGCTCCAGCAAGCGACCACTGACGAGCTACAACCGCATGCCAATGCGATGACACTGGCCACTGTCGGTGCGGACGGGCAGCCCTCGGCGAGAATAGTGCTGTGCAAAGACTTCGTCCCGGATCCCGGCTACCTGGTTTTTTATACCAACTACAAGTCCCGCAAAGCGCGGGATATTTCCGGCAACTCGCGAGTCGCGGCACAGTTCCATTGGGATGCGATCGGCCGACAGGTCAGAATCGAGGGCATCGCAGTTCGCTCACCGGAGTCTGAAAGCGACGAATATTTTTCGTCGCGCGACTGGGGCGCCCAGCTGGGAGCCTGGGGCAGCGATCAAAGTGCGGAGATCCAGTCTCGAGACGAACTGCTGGCGCAGATAAGACGACGGGCGGGCAAACTCGGGCTGGCGCTCGCAGCAGACAATCAGACCCTGGAAAGCGACAGTCGGCCGATTATCGCCAGGCCACCGCACTGGGGCGGCTTTCGCATCTGGCCCACAGTGATTGAACTCTGGATGGAGGGTATGGATCGAATTCATGAGCGCGCCCGCTGGAAGCGACAGATCGATCGCGCGCGGGAACGCCAATTCACGACGACACCGTGGAAAGGCGCCCGATTGCAGCCATAGTCACCGGATGATGGATTCAAGAGTCGTTGATCGCAAAGTCCGCTGCCCGTACTGCGCACAGCAGATGCACATATTACTGGATATGTCGGCGGGCGATCAGGCCTACATTGAAGACTGCCAGGTTTGTTGTCAGCCCATGCAGGTGAGTTTTCAGACCGATGAAGAAGAACTAACGGACTTGCAGGTGGACTGTGCGGCGTAGAGTTCTTGCCGCCCTGCTGGTTCTGGCCGCTCCGTCAGCGCCATCGGGCGCACCGGTCATATTGACCGAGGGCACCAATATCTACGCCGACGTATCTGCCGATGGGCGGATCGCGATGGACCTGCTCGGCAGCATCTGGGTATTGCCGGCGAACGGTGGCCAGGCGAATATCGTCACCGATAATCTGTTGCCCGCCCACCGCCCACGCTGGTCGCCGCAGGGTGACCGTATCCTGTATCAGACAGAATCATCGCAAGGCATACATCTATGGATGCTCGATCTCGGGCAGGGCAACGCAATGCGCCTCGGGGAACAACGATTTCTGAACCAGCACGGTTCCTGGCACCCGGACGGCGAACGCATTGTTTTTTCCTCGGGACGCGGCAACAGCGGCCTGGACTTGTGGGAGCATGATCTGCCGTCGGGCTTGAGCTGGCGGATCAGCAACTTCGAGGGCGACGAAACGGAACCTGCGTGGTCGGCAAATGGCCGACACCTGGCCTTCCTGCGCCATCACGACAATCAATGGGTTTTGGTGTTGCGGCGCTTTGGCGAGCGCGATCGCGAGCTGGTCGTATCCGACGAACTGCTGTCTTCGCCATCGTGGCGACCGGACGGCAGCCTGCTGACTTTCCTGCAGCAACAGGGTGACGTTTTGACGCAGCAGATGGTTATCCTGTCGGAGCCACCGCTGATTCGTCAGATCGGTGCTGATCAGGACTTCTTCCTGTCGCCAGTCAGTTGGCGGGATCGCCACCGGTTTTATTACACCGCCGACGGTCATATCAAAATGCAGGATTTTGGCGATCGACGGGTCACAGCGGTGAATTTCACCGCATCGGTCGGGCAGCCGGCGTCGCGACCAGCGCGAAATGTGCGATCGCATGCCCTGCCGATTACCGATCCACCTGGCAGCAAACTCATTATTCGCGGTGCCCGACTATTTGATGGCGCCTGGCACACCTACCGGCCTGCAATGGACGTAATTATTGACGGTTCTCTGATCACCGCCGTCGAGCCCCGTCGCGAATACGCCGATTCGCAGGTCCTGGACCTTGGTGACGTGACCATTTTGCCCGGATTCATTGACAGCTACGCCTCCATCCCGCCGGGCGACCCGGCGCGTGCTGGCCTGCAGTTGTTATCTTACGGTGTCACGACGATCATTTCCGACGAACGCCGCAGTGACTTCGATCCGCAATTATGGGAAAGCGAAGGTAGTCCCGGTCCGCGCCTGCTGCTGGCAGCCGACGCATCGATCAACGCCAGCGCGGACCGGGCAGCGGACCTGCTTTTCGTGACGGTGCCCTCCGGCGGGGTTTCCGGCAATGACCAACGGGCGCAAATTCAATACTGGCAAGACCGCGACGTGCCAGTCCTGGTCGACAGTTGGCGCATCGGCCTGAGCATCGGTGCAGACCTGCTGTTGGGCGCACATACCATGCCAACATCACCTCTGGGCCGGCAGTACCAGGATATTCAGCTCGCGCTCGGGTCAGGTCCTTTGACGCTGGTATCCGGTCTCGCCGATGCCGGAACCCCTGGCCTTGCGCAACTGTTTCGCTCGCGACAGGCAAGGCTGCTCGGCCACTCCGGCACTGCCAGGAGACGCTATGCGGTTATTCCACAATTCCGCAGCAACGCGGCCCGGGTCGTTGTGGGCAGCAAGCCCAGCGGTTTGCCGGCGGGGCTATCGCTGCACGCAGAACTGCGGGCGCTGGCCGCTGCCGGCCTGCGGCGGGACCAGGTCCTGCGGGCTGCCGGCGCCAACGCGGCGTCCGTTCTCGGGCTGGATAAACAGATTGGCCGAATAGCGGCCGGGTCCCGCGCCGACCTGGTGCTGGTCAATGGCGACCCGCTCAGAAACATTGCTGACGCACTCAATGTCGTGGCGGTCGTGAGGAATGGCCGTTTTTACAGCGCAATCAGCCTGCTGGAGCGGCTCGCCGCAGGAAATAACGTCGAATAATTTGACAAATTTTGCAGTTTCTCGGCCTTAACCGCTTCGGGGCGAGGAATTAAACATAAGATATGATCGTTTCCGGAGCCACCGGACACACCTATTTTCCGCCTGTAAAAAAAGATAAATTTTTCATGTAGTTATAAGATGTTGTTTCACAACCAAAAATGTGCATTGCAACAAACTGTCGAGAAACTTTACAAATGTGACATGACTGTTAGGCCCGGATTCTCGGGAAATCATCAAGCAATTGAAAACGCTGTATTTATTGGGTACTGGCATAGGACTTGCTTTGATTACTGTGCCCAAGCGAAGTGTAACTGGACTCGGTAACCGGAAGATCGATACATACAGGATTTAGACGCCAGAAGAACAACAATAATAATAATAATAAGATTCAGATCCAAATATAATAATAATCAACAAAGTCTGTATCTGGTTACCGAATTAACAGTTACCTCTTTAATAAAAATAAAGAGTCATTAGCCCCGCCTCGAGCGGGGCTCTTTATTTGTGTGTTGGTGCCGGTGTTGTCTTAATTGACTTATTTGTCTGATGTACGCTGGCAGCTGAATGTACTGAGAATGAAAATAAGTCAATCAAGACAACACCGGCACCCGTAAGCATGGCACTTTGCGGGCACTGGCAAGTCCAAAGCGCCATCTTGCGTTTTCTGGAAAAATCATGGCGACACGAATAATGGTGACGGCAGTGCTCAGCGTATTGCTGGGTTGTGGGCAGTCACCTGCACCGGAATCCAGCGCCACGAGCGCGTCTGCTGCGGTTGCCGGCAACATCTCTATCTACGCAGCAGCGGTCAACGATCCTGCACGTACCGAAAACGACACGGCACGGGATGACGCCAGGAAACCAGCACAGGTGATGGAGTTCTTCGGCATCCAGCCGGGCACGAAAGTACTCGACATGTTTGCCGGCGGCGGCTATTACACCGAGTTGCTGGCGCGGGTGGTCGGTCCGGATGGCACCGTTGTGTCCCACACCAATCAGGCTTACGCGCAGTATGTCGGCGATGAAGCGACCAAACGCTACGACAACGATCGTTTGCCCAATGTTGAAATACTGATGGCAGAAAACAACGAGCTGCAACTGCCGAAAGAAGAATTCGATGCCGTTATCCTGATACTGGCGTTTCACGACATTTACTACGTTGCGCCAGACAATGGCTGGCCCAAGATCGATGGACCGAGGCTGTTGTCGGAGCTGCACAGGGGGATGAAACCGGGTGCGATCCTGGGCGTGGTCGACCACACTGCCGCGGCTGGCTCACCACGAGAAACTGGCGGCACCCTGCATCGCATTGACCCGTCCATTGTCGTGTCGGAAATGCAGGCGGCTGGATTCATTCTTGAAGCCAAAAGTGACCTGCTGCGAAACCTGCAGGATGATTATTCCAAAAATATGGCTGACCCGGCAGTGCGCGGCAGGACCGATCGATTCGTCATGCGCTTTCGAAAACCTGGCTAGCCGGGCTGGCGATCCTTCATCGTCGCAGCCGGCGTTGCCGGCTGACACTTTGCACTTGCAGGCACCCGCCCGGCCGCTTAGGCTCGTCCTGACGCTGCGATAATGAGGTTTGTCGATGAACCGCTACTCAGGACTGTTGGCCGTGACGACCCTGGTCCTCGCAGCCTGCAGCCAGGATGCCCGAAAAGACTTTGTCGAATATGACGTCGCCGCGTTACAGGCGCTCATGCAAAACGGTGAGCTGAGTGCGCGCGAACTGGTCGAGTACTACCGGTATCGGATCGCCGTCATTGACGACAGTGGCCCGGCGCTGAATGCGATTATCGAATTGAATAGCGACGCGCTGGCGATTGCCGAGGCACTTGACCGGGAGCGACAGGCGTCCGGTCCACGGGGGCCACTGCATGGCATCCCCGTGCTGCTCAAAGCCAACATTGATACCGGTGACCGAATGGCAACCACGGCCGGTTCACTGGCGCTGGCCGGTCATATCGCCCCGGACGATGCATTTCTTGTGGCACGGCTGCGAGAGGCTGGCGCGGTCATCCTGGGCAAAGCCAATCTCAGTGAATGGGCTAATTTCCGCTCGACCCATTCATCCAGCGGCTGGAGCAGTATCGGCGGACAAACCAGGAATCCGTACCAGACCTCGCGAAATCCCTGCGGTTCGTCCAGTGGTTCGGCGGTTGCTGTCGCGGCCAACCTGGTCACTTTGGCAATTGGTACCGAAACCAACGGTTCCGTCATTTGCCCGTCGGGTATCAACGGCATTGTCGGCATAAAACCGACCCTTGGACTGGTGAGCCGTGACGGTATCATTCCCATTGCCCACACTCAGGACACTGCCGGTCCGATGGCCAGAACGGTGCGCGATGCCGCACTGTTGCTGAACGCAATGGTTGCCAAAGATGAGGCCGACCCTGCGAGCAGTGCACGGCCGGCTTCACTGCCTGATTATGCCGCTAACCTGAATGCCGACGCGCTGGCTGGTAAAAGAATCGGCGTGTTGCGAAGTTACGGGGGCGCCGGCCGCGACTATCGCGTGGAAAGCATTTTCTCTGAAACCATCGAACTGCTGAAGGCCCGCGGTGCGATCATTGTGGACCCGATCGAGATTGATACCAACGGACTCCGCGAAAGCCGCTTCGCCGTGTTGCTGTATGAATTCAAAGCCGATCTGCATAAATACCTGGGAGAGTCGAATACCGCAGTCGGGAATCTGGCCGAGATCATCGCGTTCAATGCCGCGAATTCAGAAACGGCGATGCCGCATTTTCAACAGGAAATCCTGGAGCAGGCACAAGCCAAAGGGCCACTCACGGAGGACGCTTACCGCGAGGCGCTGAAACTGATCAAACGCACTTACCAGGAAGGCATTGACAAGGCGACCGAGGAGCAGCAACTGGACGCGTTGATAGCGCCATCGAATGGACCGGCGTGGGTGACCGATCATGTCAATGGCGATAATGGTGGCATTGGCAGTTCATCATTTGCTGCCGTATCCGGCTACGCCAACATCACCGTGCCGGCTGGCTTCGTCGCCGGCCTGCCAATAGGTGTGTCATTCATGGGTGGCGCTTTCAGCGAGAAGACACTGATCGATATCGCTTATGCATTCGAGCAAGCGAGTATTGTGCGGCGTCCGCCACCGCTCGATTAGCCCGGATATTACCAATGGCATCCAACAGGATACAGCCGATGATTGACCTCTACTACTGGCCAACGCCGAATGGCAAGAAAGTTTCGATCATGCTCGAGGAGTGTGGGCTGGACTACCAGACGATTCCGGTCAACATCGGCCGTGGTGACCAGTTCAAGCCGGACTTCCTGAAAATAAGCCCGAACAATCGCATGCCTGCCATCGTCGATCACGAGATACCGATGTCGCTTTTTGAATCCGGCGCGATTCTGGAATATCTCGCTGAGAAAACGGGAAGATTTGTGCCGGACGATCTTTGCGGACGGTACGAGGTCATGCAGTGGCTGTACTGGCAGGTAGGCGGCCTCGGTCCGATGGCGGGACAGCTCAGTCACTTCGTCAATTACGCGCCAAAAACATACCCGTACGCACTGGAGCGCTACCGCTGCGAGTATGACCGCCTGTTGGGCGTCATGGATCGCCGCCTGGCGGATGCGCGATACGTTGCCGGCAACTACTCGATCGCCGACATGGCCTGTTTCCCGTGGGTGGCAGCGTACAAGCGCTTCGAAATCGACCTGGATCAATTCAAAAACCTGCGGCGCTGGTTCGACGACATCAAGGAACGGCCGGCAGTTCGGCGAGGTATGGAGGTGGGGAGCGCATGGAGCAAGCCGGGTGAGATCGACGACCAGGCACGCAAGGTCATGTTCGGCCAGACGGCCGAGTCGACGGCCGCAGCCGCGAAGGCGAGCTGCGACTAGCCCAGGCTATTTACGTGAAGTTTTACGATTGCAAAACGGCGCCCAGCCCGCGGCGACTGCGCATTTTCCTTGCGGAAAAGTCTATCGAAATGCCGACCGTGGAGGTCGACCTGGCGCACGGCGAACAACTGAGCGACGCGTTCAGAAAAATGAATCCGTATTGCACCGTTCCCGTGCTCGAACTGGACGACGGCTCATGCATCACCGAATGCTTTGCGATCTGTCAATATCTGGAAGATACGTACCCGGAACCGCGTCTCATGGGCAGGGATGCCAAAGAGCGTGCCCTCGTAACGATGTGGAACACACGCATCGAAAACACGGGACTCGGCGCGATCGCCGAAGCGTTTCGCAACAAGGCAAAAGGTTTCAACGGGCGCGCGCTCACTGGCGCGGTCAACTTCGAACAGATTCCGGATCTCGTTGCCCGCGGCCGTACGCGCGCGGAGATCTTCCTGGGGGAGCTCGATGAGCAACTGGCAGGCCGGGATTATGTTGCCGGCGATGTATTTACGGTCGCCGACATTACGGCCGTGGTCGCGGTGGACTTTGCAGGCTGGATAAAGCTGCCGATCCCCGGGAACGCAGACAGTCTGAGGCGCTGGCATGAACAAGTGTCGTCACGGCCCAGTATGCTTGCCCAGGAGTCTGCGCGCTGGAAAGTATGACTTCACAGATCTGCCGATCGCTGCTTCGATGAGCGCCGAAGTGGGAACTGGTTACTGTTCCAGCACTCGCTGCCAATGCTAAAAATGTTCGATAAACAACAACCTGAGTGTCAGTTTCATGTTCAAGGCCTTGCGAATCGGAGTACTGCTGCTGATCCTGTTCTTCGTTGCAGTCAGTAACTGGCTGACGCAGTCACGCAGTACCGACTGGAATAACAGCCTGTGGGTGAAGGTTTACCCCATAAACGCGGACGGCAGTGACGAAAGCCGCAAATACATCGCAAACCTGATGGTATCGAGCTTCGACAGTATCGAAAATTTCATCGCCCTGGAAATCGAGAAATTCGGTCACAAGCTCGAGCGGCCGGTGCGCATGGAGCTTGGACGCGAAATCCACGAGCAACCACCGTCAATGGGTGAGGCGCCTGGTCCGCTGGCAGTGATGTGGTGGAGCATGAAAATGCGCTGGTGGGCAGGCAGCGTAACTGACGATCAGGACAGCCCGGACCCGGATGTGCGGATTTTCGTGCGCTACCACTCACCACGTAGCGATTTTGTTCTGGAGGATTCGGTCGGTATGCAAAAGGGCATGGTCGGTATCGTCAACGCTTTTGCGGAACGCCGCCAGACCGGCACCAATAATGTGATCATTGCGCATGAATTTCTGCATACGCTGGGCGCCACCGACAAGTACGATCCGGCCAACGGCCTGCCGCATTTTCCGCAAGGCTTTGCAGAACCTGATCGAAAACCGCGATTCCCGCAGCGTTATGCAGAGATCATGGGCGGGCGCATCGCGGTATCCGAGTTCGATGCCATGGTGCCCAAGAGTCTCAAGTACGTGATCATCGGCGCGCAAACCGCCGAGGAAATCAAACTGCGCTAGTTCGCGATGAAAAAGCTGCCGGGTGAAAATGGTGGCGGATCTGTTTTCCGCAGACAATAAATCCGGCGCCTTTTTTCCCAACATGCTGCTAGTCTTGCACGATGAGCGGTGAAACAGCAGCAGTGTTGAGATGCGATGCCTTATCCGTCAGGGTAGCCAGGCGAACATTGGTGCAGGACCTGAGTTTCGAACTGACCGGCGGTGAAATTCTCGCTCTGCTGGGACGCAACGGGTCCGGCAAGTCACTGACCATGCACACGCTTGCGGGACTACGGTCGGCGCAGACTGGCTCCGTTAAGCTCAACGGCCAGGCCGTTGACAGTGACCGCCAGACTATTGCCCGACACCTGGCACTGTTACCTCAATACACCGAGGACATTTTCCCGTCGACCGTGCTGGACACGGTCATGATTGGCCGTCATCCGCACATCGGCCGCTTACGGTGGGAATCGGATAAGGACCGCCGGATTGCCCTCGATGCGCTCACTCAGATGGATCTCGCCGAGATGTCCACTCGTGATGTTTCTACCCTGTCGGGCGGTGAACGGCGTCGCCTGGCAATTGCCCAGGTGATGACGCAGACACCGCAAGTGTACCTGCTGGATGAACCAACCAATCACCTCGATCCGCAGCATCAACTGGAGGTGCTGCAGGTATTCGCGGATCAGGCACGCAACGGTGCCTCAGTGATAGTCAGCCTGCACGATGTCAATCTTGCCGCAAGATATGCTGATCGTTGCCTGTTGCTGTTCGGTGACGGCCGCTGGAAGCTCGACCAGACGTCCTCGGTGTTGACTGAAGAGCGTTTGAGCGAGCTTTACAAGACGTCAATGGAGGCCATAAGCTGGCACGGCAAGCAATTATTCGTCGCCAATGCCCGCTGTTAACCAGGAGACGGCGGGATTGCCGCGGATCGTACGATCGGCGCTGGCGGCAAGCTGGAATGTCCTTATCCCCATCATGCGACGAAGCCCTCCAGTTGCCGCAAGCAGATGGCATGCAGCCTGGGATTCGCAGCCAGCACGGACCGCGTGCCAAGCTGCGGCCGCTTGCCGTTCAGATCGGTGAACCTGCCGCCGGCCTCTTCCACGATTACTGACAAGGCCGCGATATCGAGAATATTTACGTCGGATTCGATGACCGCATCGATTTTGCCGGCCGCCAGCAAATGGTAATGGTAAAAGTCACCGTATCCGCGAATCCGGTCTGCACGGGCGACGATGACGCCGAGAGCAGACCATCCCGTACTGGCTGCCAGCGACTTCAGGTTTCCCAGTGAAATCGCAGCCCGATCCGGGTCATCGATCTCGCTGACCCGCAGCGGTTTACCGTTCAACCACGCGCCTTTGCCACGCTCGGCCCAGGCGATTTCATCGAACATCGTGCCGCTCGATACACCCAGGACCAGCTCGCCGCCGTGCATCAGTGCGATCTGGGTTGAGAAAAAGGGGTACTGGCGGACAAAGGCCTTGGTACCGTCAATCGGATCGACCAGCCACAGGTACTCGGCATCCGCCTGCGTCCGTCCGGTTTCTTCTCCGTAAAATCCGTGCGCGGGAAAAGCACCGAGAATAATGCGGCGAATTTCCTGTTCACATTCGACATCAGCCTGGGTAACGGGCGTCCGATCGGCCTTTGTCGTTACCGTAAAATTGCCGCGATAGTAACGGAGGCTGATTTCAGCCGCGGCGCGTGCCGCATCCAGCGCAACCGTCAGTTCGCGAGATGCATCGATGCTGCATTTTGTATCCACAGATCAATTCAACGAGAAAGATGGGACAGGCCCTATTCTAAAAGGGGACTGTCCCCGAATGCGACCCATCTTGACAGGAATTGCCGGTGACCCTATTGTTGCCGACACATCAGGTGAACCCGGAAAGGCATTTTTCCGGGTGAACGGGAAGCCGGTGACGACTTCAGACGAAGTCTCAATCCGGCGCTGCCCCCGCAACGGTGATCGAGTTAACCAGCAGCCCCCGTCGAGCAGCAGCGAGACGGAGCCACTGCGACGCACCGGAGAGTATCCGGCAATCGTGGGAAGGCGCTGCAGGCAGGAGTAATCCGCTCGTCAGCCCGGAGACCGGCCCGATGCACACGCGAATGGCGCGGCGGGCGGCTGTTCGGACGTGCCATCAGGACCGTCCTCAAGTCCCCGTAACGCCAGGCGCATCCAATGACAAAGGCAGCGTGCGGGCGGCACGCAAATGGGGATTACCATGCATCGAAATACCCTGATTTTTTCACTGTTTCTGGCCTTGCAGCCGGGCGTAAATCTATCAGCACAGGAAGTGCCACCTGCCGAATCCGCAGTGTTGGATACCATCATCGTAACCGCGACCCGCAGCGAGATAGCGCTGCGTGACGCCACGGTTCCGGTCACCGTTATCGGTCGTGAGCAGATCGAGCAGTCACTTGCCTCGGATCTTGCGGAGCTGCTGCGCTTTGAGGCGGGCCTTGACATCGCACGCAATGGCGGCCCGGGTCAGGCGACCTCGCTTTTCTTACGTGGTACGGACAGCAATCACACGCTGGTCTTGATAGACGGGGTGCGCATTAACCCGGGGACGATCGGCGGCGCACCGATCCAGCATATCGCACCAGAACTGGTCGAGCGGGTGGAAATCGTCAAGGGGGCGCGTTCCGCGCTGTATGGCACCGACGCGATCGGCGGAGTCGTCAACATCATCACCCGGCAACCTGCAAAATCAAGGATTGAAGCAACGCTTGGCGGTGGCAGCTTCAACACCCGATCAGGCTTCATCAATGGCAGTATCGCCGGGATTGCGGGCGAACTGGGTGCAACCGCAAACTGGAATGTAACAGACGGCTATGCCATCAGAACAGACAGCGACATCGAACGCGGCTACGAAAACCTTAGCCTGAATCTATACGGCAGGCGGCACATCGGTAGTGCGAACGTAACGCTGCGGCACTGGCAGACCGCTGGCAATGTCGAATACCTCGACTTTTTCCTGTCACCGCTGGATCAGGACTTCACCAATCAAAGCACATCTTTCGAACTTCGTAATGACGTCGGTGAAACTGGTCACAGCAAATTGTTGCTTAGTTACTTCATTGACGAAATTGAGCAAAACCAGTCGGACGATTTTGTCAAATCCACCCGACTGGCGCTGGACTGGCAATACAACATCGATTTCATCCACCACAAGCTGGCCGGTGGTGTGTACCTGGTGGACGAAAACGCCAGAAGCTTGTCATTTGGTTCCGGTTTTGACGCAGACACAGATCAACAGGCTGTGTTCTTGCAGGACCAGTTCTCCTACGATCGTCATAACGTATTTCTGGCCGTCCGGCTTACTGACCACAAAGCTTTTGGCGACAAGGTAAGCTGGAATGCCGAATACGCGTTGGATTTCAACGACCAATGGACCCTGAATGCCGGTCTGGGTCATGCGTATCGTGCACCCGATGCGACCGACCGTTTCGGATTTGGCGGCAATGTCGACCTCAGACCGGAAGTGGCCGATGAATATCAGCTTGGCGCGAGTTTCAGACCGACACTGAAGCAGACCGTCCGCTTGCAACTGTATCGTAATGACATCAGGGATCTGATCGAATTTTCGTTTCCTGATTTCACTGCCGAAAACATCGGAAAAGCTGAAATTCGCGGTACGCAGCTTTCTTACGAACTGCAGGGCGACAAGTTTACAGTCCGCGCCGACCTGCTCAGGCAGACGGCTGAAAATGCGATTACCGGGGAAAGATTGCTGCGACGACCGGAGGAAAGTCTGACGCTGAGTTACACACAACAACTCGGCGCGCACCGCTTGGGTGTCTCGGTGCTGGCCAGTGGTGACCGCGAAGATTTTGCAACCTCGCTTCCCGGCTACCTGCTGGTCAACCTGACCGGTCAGCTACAGATCGGTCGTACCTGGCAGTTTAATGCCCGTATTGAGAATGTTCTGGACACAGAATATCAGACCGCCGACCCGTTTCGCATGCAGGAACGCAGTGGCTTTGTAGAGTTGAAATACGGTTGGGAGTAAGCTGAGTCTGCATATGGGCAAACGTCTCAGCAAAATAGTTACGCGCACCGGTGACGATGGTACGACCGGCCTTGGCGATGGCAGCCGCGTCGACAAGGACAGTATCCGGGTCGAAGCCTACGGTACCGTGGACGAAGCTAACAGCGCCATCGGCATGATACTCGCTTGCGACAGCGTAGCGGAACGGATTCAGGTCTGCCTTACTGAAGTGCAGCACGACTTGTTCGAACTGGGTGGAGAACTGTGCATTCCCGGTCATCAGGCTATCCAGGCCTCTTTTGTCGAACGGCTGGAGAATGAACTGGACGCGTTTAACGCGGACCTTCCCGCCCTCAAGGAATTTGTTCTGCCTGGTGGAGGAACGGCTGCGGCGACCTGTCACCTGGCGAGAACTATCGTCAGGCGTGCGGAACGCCGCGTGAGTACTTTGAAAAAAGAACAGGCCGTGCGTGAGGAAGTACTGCATTATCTCAATCGCCTGTCCGATCTGCTATTCGTGATTGCGCGGCAACTGTCGCGTGCCGAATCGGGTCAGGAAGTAGTCTGGGACCGCTCGCGCAATTAACCCGGATAATGTACTGACTCAGACAAGAGTTCCCTGGACATCAAAGTCGCTGTGGCAGGGCACAGTGCGCCGAATTGCCTGGTCTCACGAATCGGGGCCGGCGCATCCTCACGCAGCCTGATCTCATAAGCAAGACGCTCAAAGTACGCTTGCGCATCATTCGTCAATAACCACAGCTCGCGGATCCCGAACGCGGCAGCGGCCGACTCAAGCGCGCGCAGCAGCCTGGTGCCAAGGCCAGAGCCACGCATCGACTCCGCAACCACCAGGGAACGCAACAGACCGATCTCCGCAAATCGTTGCAAACCAATCAGGCCGACGATCTCCTCACGATCCCCGATCGCACGAAAGGCGACCAGGAAGCCGGCCAGTTCATCGGGTTGCAGATCCTCAACCGGCAACTGCGCCGCCGTGAGCAGCCAACTCATCTGGTCCCAGTCAGCCGCTGCCGCTGCACGAATTTTCATGATCGCTCCGGCGCCAATTGCCGGTTGAGCCGTGCACGTTCCAGGGCACGGCACAGCACCTCGCCAGCCTTAATGAGACGGGGCGTTGCGCGCGCGATCTCTGCCGCTGGCAACAACAGGTGATTTTGGTAGCGATTTGCGGCAAGTTCCGGCCAGCGCTGCCAGTTGGCGAAAGGATCCTGCAGCACATCAGCCCCGGCCAGCAGAATTTCCGGATCCCGCTCCAGCACCGCTTCCTCGGAAACCAGCGGCGCGAGCTCGCCCAGGTCGGCAAAGATATTGCTGCCACCGCAAATTTCAATCAGTTCGCTGACGTAGTGATTGCCGTTGATAGTGTAGATCGGCTGCTGCGAGATCTGGTAAAAAACACGGATTGATGGCGCTGTGGCATGTTTGTCAGCAAGATTGCTCAACGCCCGCCGGAATGTTTCGGCTGCATCGCTGGCGCTGGCCGCATGACCGGTCAGAGCACCTATTTTTTCCAGCGCTTGAGCAACATCGTCGAGGCTGCGCGTGCGCACGGTCTCTACGCGATAACCGACTGCCCTCAGTTGATCCACAACGTGGGCCGGGGTGCCGCTTGCCCAGCCCAGCAACAGATCAGGCTGCAACAGGACCAGCCGCTCCTGATCGACCATGAAAGCGTCGCCGACAATCGGCAGTGACAGCGCCTGTGCGGGATAGTCTGTATAGGCACTGACGCCAACCAGCATATCGCCGGCGCCGACTGCGAATACCAGCTCCGCCAGGTGTGGTGCCAGCGTGACAACACGTGACGCCGTAGCGGCGCTGGTTGCTGTCAGATTGCCGTCGACAGATTGTCGCAGCTCGCAAGAACAGAGAATGAGCAGGCTGAAGAAACAAAACAGATTACGATAAAGACTCACACGGACCAGCCGTAAAGCGTCATCGCTGCAATCACGGCGGCCCAGATAAAGAACAGGCGATACACCATGCCTTTCGCGGCCAGGGCGCCGCGCACGGCCCGCTGCACATCACTTTCGTTCTCCAGGTCGTGCAGCGCCAGAGCTCCGACCCCAACTCGCGCCAGCAACTGCTCGCTGGAATCGCCGTGGTGTTCGCTACGATCGTCCGCCGGACTACGCCAGGCAGACAGAGCACCGTCAAAACTGCCGGCCATTGCGTAGCCGATGGCGGTCAGACGCGCCGGAATCCACGCAAGCCAGCCGTGCACACGAGTGGCTGCGTCGAGCACGCGCGGCGCGGCGCTGTCGTCACCGGCGCGCGATGCCTTGAATACGGCACGACGGCGAATCAGATCGGTAACGCGGTACGACCATGCGCCGAGCGGACCCCAGGGTCCCAGCAGCACAAACCAGAATATTACGGCAAACAAACGATTGTTCGCCTGAATACAGACGGCCTCTTCGACCTTCGCTACCCGTACACCGCTATCGGTTGGCACATCCTTCTCGATCAGCGCCTTGGCCGAGCGGATGATGTGCTCCTCGTCGTCAGCTTCCGCGGCCCGGCAGTACTCGTCGATGTCTTCGCCAATGTCTTTCGGTCCGAGGGAAAAAAACAGCACGATGATGGCGAGGATCATGTAGGGAAAACCGAACAGGGCGTCGCCGAGACCGAAAATCAGCAGGAACACCAGGAACACCGGCAGCCCCAGTAGCACCGTCAGCAACGCGACAGGAATCAGCGCCGGCCAGTTGGCGAAACGGCCTGCCTGGCGAAATCCGGCGTCTATCAGCCGGTCCAGCCATCGAAATTCCCGCAAGTGGAACAGCTGTGTTGCCAGCCGTTCGACGATCAGTCCGATAAGTAGTGCAATCAGAGTCATAGTTGCCCGTTTGACGCAGCTTGAACGCGTATCAGTCCATCATACAATCGCAACCAGTCGAATGCAGGGCCGGGATCCGATTTTCGCCCGGGCGCAATATCACAGTGTCCCGCGACACTGCGCGCGCGCAACCCCGTATAAGCGTCGCATAGAGCGTCAATGACGCCCGCAAGCTGCTGGTACTGCCGCTCCGTGTAAGCATCGTTATCCGTACCTTCAAGTTCGATACCGATTGAAAAATCATTGCAGCGGCGGCGGCCGCGGTATTCCGATTCGCCGGCATGCCAGGCCCGGCGGCTGAACGGGACAAATTGCATGAGGTTACCGTCCCGTCGTAATAGCAGATGCGCTGAAACCTGCATCCCTGCTATCTCGCGAAAATAGGGATGGCTGTCGCAATCAAGGCAATTGGTAAATAGCTGTTCGATGTACGGGCCGCCGAATTCCCCGGGTGGCAAACTGATACCATGAATCACGATCAGCTCAGGCACGCATCCTGCTGGCCGGTCATCCTGGTTTATTGACGGGCATTGCACTGCCGGCCGGATCAGTCCGGTGCCAGGGCTAACCGTGAATGGAACCAGTTCTCGCCTGCCGAAAACTCTCGTTCCTTCAGAACCCGCGAAATTATTCACGCAGAAAAATCCATGGTCCGATTTTGACACATCAGCCGGGAAAATTGCTTAATGGCAAAATGCCCGAAAACAGATTATTCATCGATAGCCCCGTCCGTACCAACGAGGAGCTGTGGCTGAGCGGCGATGCCGCCCGCTATGTCGGCCGTGTCCTCAGACTGCGGCCAACCGGCAAGCTGATCATTTTTGACGGACTCGGAGGCGAATACAGCGCAACGATTCTGGCGTTCAGGAAGCAGCAGGTACTGATCAGTATCGGCGACAAATCCAAACGGGACGCGGAGTCGTCGCTCACCGTTCGCCTGCTGCAATGCGTATCACGCGGCGATCGCATGGACTTTGTCGTGCAGAAGGCGACTGAACTCGGCGTACAGAGGATATCGCCGATCCTGAGCGAATTCTCAGTGGTGCGCCTGGACCGGGACCGGGCCCGAAAAAAAGTGAGCCACTGGATGCGCATCGCGCAGAGCGCCTGTGAGCAGTGCGGCCGCAATATTGTGCCGCGGATCGATGAACCTGTGGAATTTCGCAGATGGCTCGGTGATAACCTGTCATCCGATGCCACGCGCCTGCTGTTGCAACCGCTGGCCGCGGATTCGCTATCGGCGGTGAGAAAACCAGCGACCGGCGTCGAACTATTGATCGGGCCGGAAGGTGGGCTCAGCGATACCGAAATCAGCACAGCCGCCAGCGCGGGATTTCTTGCGGTCTCAATGGGTCCACGTGTTCTGAGAACTGAAACCGCCGCCCTGACGGCAATCTCGATTATTCAGTCGCGTTTCGGTGACTTGTAACGGGAGCGTGCGTGCGCTGCCAATATCCATTGCGAAAACGTGTCACGGCGACGCCGGTTTTCAGGTCTGCAGCGACTCTTCGGCGATCATCTCCTCGAGTTTTTCGAGATGCGGAATCAATGGGAATTCGTTGATCATCTTGACTCGGCACAAGACCGGCGCGCCTTCGCCCCAACCCTCAGTGGAATCAAGTTTCAGTACGTCGCGATTGACCCGGACCAACTGTGGAAATCCTTGCGTCAACAGGCCGAAATAGCCGCTTTTGATTTTGCCGGTGCCGGAATGGAACACCACAACCCTCGTGCGTCCGGTCGCCGCCGGGATTTCCTTGCCGATGGTTCCTTCAAAGGCGACTACAGGCAACGCCCGGCCATTCCACGTAACGGAACCCAGCATCCAGCTGTGACTGCCCTGATCCTGTTCCGGTTTGGAGTAACGCACGACTTCGGCCACACAGACACGCGGTACGATCAGCCGGTCGTCAGCCAGCGGCACCAGCAGACTGTAGAGTTCTTCCGCTTCGCTACTCATTTCAGGCTTATTCCCCGCTCATCCAGCAATCTCTGTATCGCCTCCAGAAGCCGGGCATCCTGATACGGCTTGCCGAGGTAGTCGTTGACGCCGAGCTCAATGGCGCGCGCCCGGTGTTTGTCCCCGACCCGCGAGGTGATCATGATGATCGGCACGTCGGAAATTCTGGCGTCATTGCGTACATGGGAGGCAAATTCGTAGCCGTCCATGCGTGGCATTTCGATGTCAAGCAAAATGATATCCGGCTTGTGGTCCTGCAAAACACTAATGGCATCGAGCCCGTCCTTTGCCGTGACAGCGCGCATCCCATTACGCTCCAGGAAGCGCTCCATAACGCGGCGCACGGTGATCGAATCATCAACGACCATCGCCAGCGGCCGCTCGTCGGCCGGTGCCGGCGCCGCTTTCTTCAGTTCGACCACCGGTGCGCCCTGGCGAACCAGCGCATTCACATCCAGGATCAATACAATCCGACCGTCACCCAGGATGGTTGCACCGGAGATTCCGCGGATGCTGGATAGCTGCGGGCCAAGCGATTTGACAACGATTTCCTGGCTGGCAAGCATTTCGTCAGTCAACAGTGCCGCCGAGTTTTCGCCCGCGCGCACCAGGATCACCGAGACAAAAGCGTCGTCTTCCGGCAGCGTCGCCGATGGTCCGCCAAGGTACATGCCGAGATGGCGGAATCGATATACCTGCTCGCCATATTCATAAGCCGGTTCACTCTGGTTCATTAACGTTTCCAGTTCGGCACGTGCAATTCTGGCAACGCCTTCGACGGTTGGCAGCGGCAGCGCATACACTTCGTCGCCGGTCCTGACGATCAACGCCTGTGTAATCGCCAGCGTAAACGGCAGGCGGACCGTGAAATTGGTGCCCTGCCCGGTAACCGATGAAATCTGCAGCGAACCGCCCAGCTGTTTTACCTCGTTCGCCACGACATCCATGCCGACGCCGCGACCGGCGGTTTGTGTGACTACGCCGGCGGTACTGAATCCGGGTGTCAGCACCAGCTGCATGATTTCGTCGTCAGTGACCTTGCTGTCCGGCTGCAGCATGCCTTTCTCGCTGGCCTTGCGACGGATAGCTTCCACATCAAGGCCGGCGCCATCATCGGCGACGTCGATTATCATCTCCGCGCCTTCACGGTGCAGACGGATGGTAATTCGCCCGATCGCCGGTTTACCTGCGGCCTGCCGCTCCTCGGATGCTTCAATGCCATGCACGATCGCATTGCGCATCATGTGCTCAAGTGGTGGCAGCATCTTGTCCAGCACCTGCCGATCAAGCTCGCCGGATGCGCCTTCGACCGCCAGCTCCGCTCGTTTGCCAGCTTCCGCGGCAGCCTGGCGCACCAGCCGCGTGAGGCGCGGTACATGCTGCTGGAACGGCAACATCCGCGTGCGCATCAGGCCATCCTGCAATTCCGCTGTTACGCGCGATTGTTGTACCAGCAGGGTTTCGGTTTCGGATGTCACCGACCGCAGCAAATCTTTCAGGCTCCCCATGTCGTTTGCGGATTCTGCCAGCGCCCGCGACAGTTGCTGCATGTTCGAGTAGCGATCCAGCTCCAGCGGATCGAAGTCCTGGGCAACCAGCGTGTCCTGATGCCCGTGCATGATCTGGGCTTCGGTCTCGATCTCGAGCTTGCGCAACTGCTCTCGCAGCCGGCTGACGGTTTGCTCCAGTTCGTCGATGTGGAACTCGATGGAACTGACCTGCTGACTGAGCCGCGAATGATAGATGCTGATTTCGCCGGCTGCGTTGAGCAAATCTTCCAGCAACTCTGCATCGATGCGCGCGAATTCCTGGCGCGCATCGGCTGCCGCACGTTGCGGCATGTGGCGGACTTCCGCAGTTTGTTCGGCTGCCTGCGGTTCCACTGCTTTTGGCTTCGCCTTGCTGACCTTCTTCTTTTTTCCCGGGCGAGCTTCGGGCTGAGGTTCCTCCGTAACCGGTTCCTGCGGTCGTGTCTTCGCAGGTGGTTCAGGTGGCGGTTTTTCTGCCACAGGTTCCGTCGGAACCGGCGGCGGCACATCGGGAATTTCCGCCAGTTCCTCGTTGAGCGGCGTGTCGACAATGACCATACTGACGGTGTCTTCAGGCTCGACAGTAAATTCGACCAGTTCCGGTACCCCGACTTCCAGATCATCTTCCGCCGTCGCTTTTGCCGCTTGCGGAGCCGCTGCTTCCGGCGCCAGCCTGCCTGCATTCAAATCACGAATGCGTTGCTCGAGTTGCGCCGCTCTGGTGACCTTCTTACCGGCGTTGACGGTGTCACGCATACGGTGCAGCTCATCGATGCTGTGCTGCAGCAGTTCATCAATCTGCGGCACCGGCGTCATCCGGCCATCATCAATGCTGATGATCAGTGCCTCGAGTTCGTGGCTCAGATCACCCATAGCGTTAATGCCGGACATGCGGGCACCGCCCTTCAAAGTGTGCAAATGCCGTTTCAGTTCTTCGATAGGCTCAACCGCATTCCTGTCCTTGTTCCACGCCGCAAGCGCCCGGTCTGCAGCCTCCAGCAATTCGGCCGCCTCTTCGGAAAATATTGCGGCAATCTCCGCATCGTATTCCGCCTCTTCGACAGGTTCGCGGAGCGGCTCGACAAGCTCTTCTGCCTGCGCCTCAATCGGCACCTCCGCGGGCGCCTGCGGCTTGACAACATTGGTCAGATTACTGATGTGCTCGATCAGAACGGCAAAATCGGATCGATTCTGCTCGGCCTGATTGATATCCGCGACGATCGTCTCAATTGCTTTGGCCGCAGCCTTCAGCGCATCCACGCCCGATTGTTGAAAGCCGACTTTGAAGTCATAGACGCGCCGTACGAATCGGTTCAGGACCCCTGCCACGGCGACGCCGCGATCGACGTTGGCCATATTGGCACTGCCGTGCAAGGTATGACAGGCGCGGTACAGCTTGTCGGTAACGTGGAATGGCGGCCGGTGTCCCTGGCAGGCATCGATGTAGTCCCGAATGACCTGCACATGGCTTGCCGTTTCCTTGGAAAAGATATCCAGCAGCACCGGATCCATTTCGAGCGCCGGCAACTCCTCTGTGTCGCTGCTGGCGGTCGCGGGTGCAATGGTCAACACTGCTGCATTCGGGTCACCGTCGGCAAAGGCGCCGGCCCTTGCCATGAACAGGCTGACGTCCGCAGCGGGCTCAGTACCAACCTCGAGTTGCTCAACCAGCTCCGACACAACCTCTGCCGCGTCGAGCATAAAACTGACCATCGGCGGTGTCCGCGTCAGGGTACGATTGATCAGCCTGTTCATCAGGTTCTCAATTGCCCAGCAATACTCGCCGATGCGCTCGGCTCCCACCATTCGCCCACTGCCCTTCAGCGTGTGGAATGAACGGCGCACCGTGATGAGTGTTTCCATATCGTCCGGCAACTCGCCCCAGACCGGCAGATTGCGCTTGATTGAGGCGACTTCCTCTTTCGCCTCCTCGATAAAGAGTTCCAGCAACTCCGGGTCCAGGTGTTCGGCATCCTGCGCCACCACCGGCATTGGCGTGACTTCCGTAGCCTGCATCCGGGCAGCTACCGCAGGTTGCTCCTGCGCTACCGCATCAAGTTCCGCCCGTGCCACTTTCATCGTTCGTGAAGCCGGTGCTTCCTCGCTTTGTTCCTTCTTCAACCTGGCTTCCAGGTCTCGCAGTACCGCGAGGCAGGCTTCTGCGTTGTCCAGCATGTACCAGGGTTCGCTGCGACCGGCCTTGACCGTTTCCATGTAGTACTCGATGCTGACAATTGTGTCCGCAAGCCGGTCGGTTTCTTTCTGCGTCAGGCGACTCGGACCGCTGCCGCGCAGTGTCATGATGATCAGATTGCCAATGCGGTCAACGACCTCCATCGCACGCGTCTTGTTGAGCATCATGAGGCCAGCCTTGATGCCGCGAATTAGCGCGGGAACGCTGTCCAGACCCTGGGAGTCACCCTGGGAAGTCATGCTCTGACTAAAGGTTTCTTTGATGCGCGCGAGATTGATAATGCTTTCCCGCATGACCGCTTCGGCAACTTCCTTGTAGTCGGCATCTTCAACCTCCGGCAACTGAGGCTCATCGCCCCCGGCAAGCGGTTCTGGTGGCACGATGAGCCGGACCAGTTGCTGATCCAGACGATCCTCCACCCTGAGCAGCGTCGCGGCAATCTCCAGCAGAACCTCTTCGTTCGCCGGCCCACCGCCGGATACGATCGACTTCAGGCGCTCGATTTCTCCATCAACGTTGCCCCGCAATTCGCCGAGACCGAGCACACCTAGTGTGTCGCTGATTTTCTTCAGCATATCGAGTTGTGGAACCAGTTCGGAGGACTTGTTCATGCCCGTGCGGACATAAATGTCCAGGACATCCTTGACCCGATTCAAGTCTTCCTTGATGGCCGAAGCCACGGTCTTCATCAACTTCACGCTCGGCGCAGACAGCGCTTCGCGCGCGTGCTCCACTTGCTCGTCTCCGGGCAGCAACTCGGCAAGATTGAACGCGGCACGAATCTCGCTGATGCGCTCGCCGGCATTGCTCGAGCGGGCAACGTAATACAGCAGATTATTCAGCAGGTCGGTAACGGGTTGCTGGTCAAACGCTTCGATGCCTTCGTCGATCATCAGCTTCATCTGCCGATCCGTCTGGCCCAGCAGGCGTTTCAGTGCGACCGAGGTCTCCAGCCCGCCGTTTTGCAACGACTCGAGTACGCCGCCAACGACCCACCACAGCTGGTACATGTCGTCGCGCGTTGCAGCCTGTTCCATTGCCGCAATGACGTTCGACAATGTTTGCAGATGTCTTTCACTTTCGCCGCCCTGGATCCAGCCCAGCAGCGCAAGCTGAAATTTCGGCCGCAGTTTCCTTGCGACGTATACCGGGTCCTCGCCGCTGGTTACGCGCTCAGGCTTGGTGGCCGGTTTGCGGTTCGGCGACAGGTTGAGGAGCAGCAGCGTCCCTTCTGACAACAGGGGTTGACCGCGGGCCGCCCGCAAATCGTTCAACATCGGTAACAGGACGAGCGCGATATCCCGCCCGCCGCCGAGTAAACGCTCGATGTAGATCGGCAGCTGCACCATGGATCGGGTCAGTGCGTCCAGCCCGTCCTCGCGGCCCTTGCCTGCCCGCAAATTGGCCAGGTACGCGCACACGCCTTCCATTTCTTCGGCCAATAGCGCCGCACCGTAGGTCTCGGTAATCTTCAGCGCCCCGCCGACCTGGTGCAGCAACTGCCCGCTGCGCATCAGCGCCGCCGATCCGCCGCGACCGTCGACGCAGTCTTCGAGCGCCAGGTGCGCGTTCCGAATCGTCTCCATCAACTCGTGGCCGACGACAGCAAGTGCATTGGCAGCGGCATCGCCACTGCCTGGCTGACTAAGTTGCTGCTGGGTCCCCGATTCGCTGCTCATTTTTCAGACTGGGCCTTTGCTCAGAAATCAGCCTGCAGCCTGATCCCCCGCTTCTCTGCGCGGCGCCGGCGAGACTGCACCGGTCAGCGGGCCACTTTGCAGCGCCGCGTTTGGCAACGTGAATCCGGCTACTGTTTGGCGCAGCTGAGACGCGAGTTCCGACAATTTGGAGATGGATGCGGCAGTCGCCGTGGTCGCCTTGCCGGTCTGGTCAGAGATTTCCTTGAGTTTGCTGGTACGCCGGGTGACGTCTGCCGCTGCAGCGGCCTGCTGCCGTGCCGAGCCGGATATGTTTTGCACGAGGTTGGCGATCTGATTCGAAACCTGCTCGATCTCATCGAGCGCTGCACCGGCGTTTTCCGCCAGCAGAGCACCGCCAACTACGTCCGTCGTACTACGCTCCATCGACACCACCGCCTCATTGGTATCAGTCTGAATCGTGCGCACCAGCACCTCGATTTGCCTGGTCGCATTCGTCGAACGCTCTGCAAGACGCTGTACTTCGTCGGCAACCACCGCGAACCCGCGGCCGGCCTCTCCGGCCATCGAGGCCTGAATCGATGCATTCAATGCCAGGATATTGGTTTGCTCTGCGATATCGTTGATCAACTCGATAATGTTGCCAATTTCCTGTGAACTCTCTCCGAGTCGCTTGATTCGTTTTGCCGTCTCCTGAATCGTTTCCCGAATGGCATTCATGCCGTCGATCGTGCGACGTACCGCCTCGCCCCCTTTATGCGCCACCTCCACGGAATGGCGCGCGACGTCGGAGGACCGCTCGGCGTTTCCGGAAACTTCCTCAATCGATCCGGCCATGGATACGATCGATTCAGTGGCCGCGTTGATTTCCTTGCCTTGGTTGTCGGCCGCACGGGCCATATGCACTGCGGTGCTGGCGGTCTGTTTTGCGGCCGAGTCAACCATGATCGCGGTTCCATTGATGGTCGCCACCAACTCCCGCAATTTTTCAATTGCATAATTGATCGAGTCCGCGATCGCGCCCGTAATGTCTTCGGTAACGGTTGCTTCGACAGTCAAATCACCATCCGCGAGACTGCCAAGCTCATCGAGCAAGCGCAGGATAGCCTGCTGATTCCTTTCGTTTTGTTCCGACTGCTCTTTGGAGCTGCGCTCGAATACCGCCGCCTTGCTGTGCAGCACGAAAAGGCCGAGCAACAGCAGCAGGCCCGCGCCGAGCAAGCCAAGTGGCAACCACGGCTGTTTCAGAAATCCACCGGATTGAGCCTGAGAACTGGAAAACTGCGAATCCAGCAATCCGCTGGTGATGACCGACAGCGAATCCAAATGATCCCCGATACCGCTCAGGGTGGACGCCGCACTAACAGCCTCGTTCACCTGCACTTCGATATCAGTCAGCTCACTGATAAGCGGCACGAGGGTAATTTCGCGGGCGGTAGTATCGAGCGGCGTTACATCAAGCTCGGTCGCCGCGCCGGACAAGGCATCGGTAACGAGGCGCAGAAACGCCAGATCATCGGCGATCATCGCCGTCGCTGTCTGTAAGTCCGACTCTCCGGACAAGCCGGACAAGCCGGACAAAACATTTCGCAAATTTGCTGCGCGCCGTTGAAACTCCTGGATCAGCACTATCGAGCCGGAGCGCTGCAGCAGTTCGTCGGTCGCACTCAGCATCGTTGGCGTGTGCTGCGCGACGAAGACCGCGGCGTTGTTGATCTTCTCGATATCGACGCGCTTTTCGAGTACGGCGCGTGCGTGCTCTTCAAGAGCCTGCCACGTTCCAGTCCCGCCCGGCATACCAAGCAGTGATGTGTTTTGGCGGGCAGCGGCAAGGCGGATCAAATCCTCGTCCAGCAGCCCGAATCCCGCATTGTCACCGCCGATGGCATTTTTCGCATGCAACGGGATTGCCTGGGACAGCGCCGCGAGCACCGGTCGGGATGGACTCGAGGATGCTTGCGTGCCGGCCTGCCAGTATATGATGGCGGCGGCAACCATCAGGCATAACGCCAGGATGCCCGCAAGAGATTTGAAGGTGGATGCATTCTCAGTTTTATCAGCCATGGCTTCGCAACAATTCAATTATTTGATTTTCACCACACTACTCGGCAGCGGCCTGCAGGAACGCGCTGTTTTCGATCAGCTCGTGTAACCCAAAAATCGGCCAGGTGTCCTGACCGCGCTGGTACGCGCCGTGCAGATAGCGGTCACAGCGAACGGCCGTTTGCGGCCATTTCTCGACAAATTCGTTGTCCATGAAACGGCGGAAGCCAATCACTTCGTCAACCACCAGGCCGGCCGGAATGTCACGGTGATTGACCGAGATAACGCGCGTGACTCGCCGTTGCGAGGTGCGGCCGCTACCCAACAGCATTTTCAGATCGATCAATGGCAACAGATGGCCGCGCAAATTGGCGATACCGATTACCCAGCGCTTCGCACCCGGCACACGCGTCATGGTATCCGGCAGCATCAAAACTTCGCGTACCTCGTCGCGATTCGCCACGAACTGTTCCTGGCCGATGCGAAAACCGACCCCGACCCATTCGGCCGGCAACGCGCCACTGCCCTGGCCGGCAACAGCTGCGCGACTCCTGCGCTCCAGTTCCTGAAGCAGGTCGAACGGTTGCTCGACCAGCGCCGCCAGATCCGCTTCTTCAGTCATTCATTCGGCCATCACCGCGTTAATCTTCGCCACCAGTTGTTTACCGGTAATCGGCTTCACCAGGTAGTCCACAGCACCCTGACGCATACCCCAGATTCTGTCCGTTTCCTGGTCCTTTGTGGTGATCATGATGACCGGGATCGCCGATGTCTTGGGATCATGGGTCAGTTTTCGGGTCGCCTGGAATCCGTTCATGCCCGGCATCACTACGTCCATCAGGATGCAG
>Ga0255058_10000127_pt1 | contig 44452 bp, 41 predicted proteins | sample Cases_109_9_MG_FD_188637 | JGI IMG/M metagenome (GOLD analysis project Ga0255058, IMG submission 188637) | Seawater microbial communities from Amundsen Gulf, Northwest Territories, Canada - Cases_109_9 | ecosystem: Environmental > Aquatic > Marine > Gulf | place: Canada: Northwest Territories...
CTCTGGCGATGGTGGCTGCCGCCAAAGGCTATTCCATGGTGCTGATCATGCCCGAGCACATGAGCGTGGAACGGCGCGCAGTCATGCAGGCTTTCGGTGCGGAGATTGTGCTGGTGTCCGAGGAAGGCGGAATGGAAGAAGCCCGCGATCTGGCCGCCTCGATGCAAGCCCGCGGCCAGGGCACGGTGCTGGATCAGTTTGCCAATCCCGATAATCCGCGCGCCCACTACGAAACCACCGGCCCCGAGATCTGGCGTGACACGCAACGCAGCATCACGCACTTCGTCAGCGCGATGGGCACCACCGGCACCATCATGGGGGTGTCGCGATTCTTGAAGGAAGTCAATCCGGAGGTGCAGATCATCGGCGTTCAGCCGGAAGACGAATCCAGTATCCCTGGAATCCGCAAATGGGCGGAGGCCTATCGGCCGAGAATTTTCGAGCCCGAGCGCGTCGACCGTGTGGTCGAAGTAAGCGCCGAGGAGGCGGAGCGGATGACCCTGGAGCTGAGCCGGCGGGAGGGCATTTTCGCAGGCGTCTCTTCCGGAGGCGCCGTGTCCGTCGCTCTGAGCTTGTCCCGGGAGCTGCGCGACGCCGTTATCGTCACGGTGGTCTGTGATCGCGGTGATCGCTATGTCTCCACCGGGCTATTCGATAGAGAATGAAAAAGAAAAAGGAGAAAAAGGGGACGCACTTATTTTCCCTGAAAAAGGGGATGAAAAAGGGGACGCACTTATTTTCCCCAAGGGGAAAATAAGTGCGTCCCCTTTTTCTCCTGCTCGTCGTGCTTGCCGCTGTGGCGGTGGTTGCGCCGTTGCCGGCTATCGAGCAGATCTCGCTGCACGTGGGCCGGGCCGATGGAGGTAGCTGGTCCAGCGGTGACGTGCAGCTCGAGCTCGGCTTTCCGGCCAACGACCGGCTTTCGGTCAGATTGCATGCCGACGGGCTGTCCCTGCCCGAGCCTTTCGAAACCCTGAGCGCGATATCCGTGGACTGCCCCCGGGCCGTAGCCACGGCCACGGGTTTGGTATGTGCCCACGCCGAGCTGCGCCTCGGCCGTGACAACGGCGACGTGCGGCGAGTGCCGCTGTCCATGCGCCTGGCTCAATCGGATGGCAACTGGCGGCTTCGCCTGGCGGGCGAGCGTCTGGCACCAGGGCCGTTATGGGCCTTCGCCGCGGGCCAGGGCTTGTTGCCCGAGCTCGAGATGAGCGGCGGCGAGCTTTCTCTTTCGCTGCAGCTCGCCGGCGGCGCAGGGGGCCCCGTTGCGAATCTGGCCGCGGCGTTGTCGGGGCTGAGCTTCAGTGATGCCGCAGGGTTACACGCTGGCGAGGGATTGGATGCCCGCCTCGAGTCGCGTTTGTCGGGCATCGGGCGGGATTGGCGAACGACGGCGGAGCTGCACGTGGATGCCGGCCAGCTGTACCTGGATCCGGTGTTCCTGGATGCCGGCGTGACCCCACTATCCGTATCCGCCGCCGGCGATTTTCATCCCACGTCCGGTGCGCTGGGGCTGTCGCGTCTGCGATTCCATCACGACACTGTCGCCACCGTCGAAGGGGATCTCACCCTCGCTCGCGGCGGCCGGCTCGAGGCGCTGGATCTCCATCTGTCGCGGGCGCCCCTTGGTCCCGTCTACCGGAGCTACCTGCAGCCCTTTGCGATCGGAACGCTCTTCGATGCTTTGCAGGTGGAGGGTGACGTGGAGGCGCGCCTGCAATGGCACTCGTCGGCGGACCGACGGCGGCTGCAGCTCGACTTTCACGACGTCGGCATCGACGACGATACCAACCGATTCAGCATGTTCGGGATAAGCGGTGAGCTGAACTGGGACCAGTCGGGCGATGCCGACACCAGCACGCTCGCTTGGGAAGGCGGACAGTTCTACCGCATCGACTTCGGTTCCGCCACCGTCGAAGGCCGTTTCGCGGGCCGGCGTTTCGACCTTGGCGCTCCGGTCGGCGTGCCGTTGCTGGAAGGTGGGGTACACGTGGACACCCTGGAGGTGACGGCCATCGGCACGCCGGATCTCGAGTGGAAATTCCGCGGTGCCGTGCAACCCATGTCCCTGCAAGCGCTCACGGGCGCGCTCGCCTGGCCACCCTTCGGCGGTACCATCGCCGGCGATATCCCGTTGGTCAGCTACGGGGCTGGCACGATTACCGTGGACGGCAGCCTGGACATCGAAGTCTTCGACGGCGCGGTGCGCATCAGGCAGCTCAGCATCGCCGATCCCTTCGGCGTCATCCCTGTGTTGCGCGCCGATGTGGACGTCCAGGACCTGTCTCTCGACGCCCTGACCAGTACCTTTTCCTTTGGTAACATCCAGGGCAGACTACAGGGCCGTGTGCATGGGCTGGTTCTGAAAGACTGGAAGCCGACCACCTTCGACGCGCGGTTCGCCACCCCCGACGGCGATGATTCCCGCCATCGGATCTCTCAGCGGGCGGTGGAAAATCTCGCCAGCCTGGGTGGTGCAGGCGCCGTGCTTTCCTCGACATTCCTGCGAATTTTCGAGGAATTCTCGTACCGCCGGCTGGGGATCAGCTGCCGTCTGGACAACGGTGTCTGCGAGATGGGCGGTGTGGCGCCTGCTGAACGCGGCTACTACTTGGTCGAGGGCGGTGGACTACCGCCGCGCATCGATGTGCTCGGCTTCAATCGGCGCGTGGACTGGGGGGTGCTGCTCGGTAGAGTTCAGCGTGTCACCACCGAAGGGCCGGTTATCCGCTGAAGGCGGTTTGCCGAATTCACTTGATAGGATGGGAGCGTCACATGGTATTTATGAAGAACATCGCCGTCGCCGCCGTCACCGCCGCATTTCTGGGCGCCGGTGCCTGCGTGACCATCAATGTGTATTTCCCGGCCGCCGCCGCGGAGCAGGCAGCCGACAAGATCATCGAAGAGGTGTGGGGCGACGACGCCGACAAGCCCACCACCGAGCAGTCGTCGGGGGCCGGCGGTTATGTCAACGGCGCGTCGCGGATTTCGCTTCTGATTCTCGACTGGTTGATCCCCTCAGCCCATGCTCAACAGGCGAACCTGGATATTTCGAGTCCAGCCATCGGCAAGATCGAGGCGTCCATGAGGGCCCGGCACGCGCAGTTGCTACGCTACTACAATTCCGGCGCCATCGGTCTCACCGCCAACGGCCTGGTGGCGGTGCGCGACGCCAAGTCCATCCCGTTGAGCGCCCGCAAGTCCGTCAACCAGCTGGTGGCGGATGATAACCGTGACCGTTCGGCGCTGTATCGGGAAATCGCCGCCGCTAACGGCCACCCGGAATGGGAGGCGCAGATTCAGGCAACCTTCGCGCGGCGCTGGATCGATCTGGCGCAAAGCGGTTGGTATTACCAATCAGGCGGCAGCTGGAAAGCGAAGTAGGTGATCTGCACCGGTCGCGGTGAGCAGCGACACGGGCGCGCGCGGGAACCATGAACCTGTTCGTTTTCGATATCGAAACCGTGCCGGACGTGGATGCCGGACGGCGTCTCTACGATCTCGACGATCTGCCGGACGCTCAGGTCGCGGAGATCATGTTCCACAAGCAGCGCGAGGTGTCGGGTAACGACTTCCTGCGCCACCATCTTCACCGCGTGGTGGCGATCTCGGTGGTGCTGCGCAGCCGCGATCGCTTCAAGCTGTGGTCACTCGGTGACGCGACGTCTCCGGAGGAAGAGCTGATTCAGCGCTTTTTCGACGGCCTCGAACGCTATTCGCCGACCCTGGTATCGTGGAACGGTTCCGGCTTCGATCTTCCCGTGCTCCACTATCGATCCCTGCTCCACGGGATTGTTGCGCGCCGCTACTGGGAAACGGGCGCGGACGATTCGAGTTTTCGCTGGAACAATTATCTCAGCCGGTTTCACGAGCGCCATACGGATCTCATGGACGTGCTCGCCGGCCACCAACCCCGCGCGGGCGTTGCACTCCAGGACATGGCGCTGTTGCTGGGTCTGCCGGGAAAGCTCGGCATGCACGGCTCGCTCGTCTGGGAGCGATATCTGGACGGCGCCATTGGGTCCATTCGCAACTACTGTGAAACTGATGTGCTGAACACCTTTCTGGTGTATCTGCGCTTCGAGCTGGTGCGTGGCCACTTGAACGAAGAGGCCTACGAGGGCGAGTGCGAGCGCTTGCGCGCGGCACTGGGGGAAGACGGCCGGCCCCATATCGTCGAGTTTCTCGCCGCCTGGTCCGACGGGCGGTCAAGCTGAGCACCGAACGCATCCGGGCGGTGTCGCGTCGTGTGCCTCGCCCGACGGTGGTGGCCACGGTAGAAGCTCTGGATGAGGCCGGCCGCGGCGTCGTTCACATCGAGGGCAGTCCCGTGCTGGTCGAGGGAGCGCTCACCGGCGAGCGCGTGGTCTGCAGGCCGCGCAAGCGTCGACGACAGGGCCACCAGGCGGATTTGGTGGAAGTGCTGGAAGCCGCGAGTGACCGGCTCGAGCCCGTGTGTCCGCATTTTCACGTGTGCGGCGGTTGCCGCCTTCAGCATATGCCGGCCGACGCGCAGCTCGCTCTCAAGCAGCAGAATCTGCTTCGTGCTCTTGACGAGCATGCGCACCTGGAACCGGACGCACTTCTAGCGCCCCTGACCGGTCCGTCGACGGCATACCGGCGCCGCGCTCGCCTGGGGGTCAAGTATGTTCCCGGAAAAGGCGGCACCTTGGTGGGGTTTCGCGAGAAAAACGGCGCCAAGCTGGCGGAGCTCGACGCCTGCGCGATTCTTACCTCCCGCGTCGGTGACGCAATCCAGGATATTCGCCGCACCCTCGACGAGCTCGATATTCGTCACCGCATTCCGCAGCTGGAAGTGGCCATGGGCGATACCGGCACCGCCCTGATATTGCGCCATCTGGAGCCCCTGTCCCAGGGCGATCGCAAGCTGCTGGTGAAATTCGCGCGCGAACGGGACTGGCAGCTGTACCTGCAACCCGGCGGCCCGGACAGTGTGCACCCTTTGTGGCCCGCCGAGCCGCCACCGCTTTCTTACACGCTGCCGGACTTCGATCTGGAGCTCGAGTTTCTGCCCACGGATTTCATCCAGATAAATGCCGCCGTGAACCACGCGCTGGTGCGCGCGGCCGTAGACCACCTTGATGTGCACGCGGATTCGCGGGTCCTCGATCTTTTCTGCGGCATCGGTAACTTCACCCTGGCCGTGGCCCGGCGGGCGGCGAGTGTCACGGGAGTGGAAGGCGACGCGGCCCTGGTTTCCCGGGCACTGGGCAACGCGCGCCGCAACCACATCGACAATGTGTCCTTCGTGAGCGCCGATCTGAGCCGCGTCGACGGGAAATCGGATTGGCGGCAAGAAGAGTGGCACCGGCTTTTGCTGGATCCGCCACGAAGCGGCGCAATCGAAGTGCTGAACGCCCTCGGCGGACCTCCGGGTGGACAATTACCGCAACGCATCGTGTACGTGTCCTGCAACCCGGATACTCTGGCGCGGGACGCTGGCCTGCTGGTTCACGGCAAGGGCTACCGCTTGCGCAGCGTAAGCGTCGTCGACATGTTTCCCCATACGACCCACTGCGAGGCCATCGCCGTGTTCGACAGGTAGCTGCGAAGCATGAAAAGGTTGCGGTCACAGCCGCTCCTGCGCATCCGTGCATTGCCGGAACGCCTGGCGAATCAGATCGCCGCCGGCGAGGTCGTGGAACGACCGGCTTCGGTGCTGAAGGAGCTCCTCGAGAACAGCCTCGATGCCGGCGCCAGGCGTATCAGCGTCGATATCGAGCACGGCGGGGCGCGACTCATCCGCGTTCGCGATGACGGCGTCGGCATCCATCGGGAGGATCTGGCGCTCGCCCTGGATCGTCACGCCACCAGTAAGATTGCCAACCTCGAAGACCTCGAGAATGTCGCCAGCCTCGGCTTTCGTGGCGAAGCCCTGCCGAGCATCGGGTCGGTGTCGCGACTGGAGCTGAGTTCGTGTGCTACAGGTGGAGAAAGCGGATGGAAGCTCGCCGTCGAACAAAGCACCGCGCACACGCGCCTGCAGCCGGTGCCGCACCCGCAGGGCACGACGGTAACGGTCAGGGATCTGTTCTACAACACACCGGCGAGGCGCAAGTTCCTGCGCACCGAGAAGACCGAGTATCGGCATCTCGAAGACGTGCTCAAGCGGGCCGCGCTCAGCCGCTTCGACTGCGCCTTTTCGTCGCGCCACAACGGCCGCGAGTGTTATTCCCTTGCTGCTGCCGCCAGCGACGCCGACCGGGCGCGCCGGGTGGCGAAGCTGTGCGGCGCCGCATTCATGGATCGAGCCCTGGCGCTGACCTTCGAGGCCTTTGACTTGCATCTCGCGGGTTGGATAGGCGGGCCAGGATACAGCCGTGGCGTGTCCGACCTACAGTACTTTTTCGTCAACGGCCGCATGGTACGTGACAATCTGCTGCGTCATGCGGTTCGTCATGCCCATCATGGCATTGTCGAAAGCGGCCGGCAGCCAGCCTATGTGCTCTTTCTACGCATGAGTCCGGCTCAGGTGGATGTCAATGTGCATCCGAGCAAGCACGAAGTGCGCTTTCGCGACGCGCGCAGCGTGCACGACTTCGTCGTGCGTTGCCTTCGACAAGCTCTCTCCACCGAAACCGAATTGACCGACCCCCGGTCGGGGGAGTCGGTGTTCTCCGCCGCCTCGGTCCCAGCCTCCGACCCGGGTTTCCAGCCGCGATCATCCGCGCCCCACGGCGGCTTGCGCGAGCACGCGGCCGCTTACGACCGTCTTCGTACCGGTGCTGCGGCACAATCCGGTTCCGGTGCCGGGAAACAGCCGCTCGGCGATGCGCTGCAACACATCGATCGGCGCTACGTTGTGGCGCGTAATGCCGATGGCCTGGTGGTAGTGGACGCCCGTCGCGCCTGCCGGCATGTGGCGGCCGCGGGTCTGGCCCAAGCGCTCGCTAACGGTTCCATCGTTTCCCGGCCTTTGCTGGTGCCGGTGGCAATCAGCGTGGACGAGGCGACAGCAGATCTGCTGGAAAGCCGGGCGGCGTATCTCGACGAGCTGGGATTCGACTTGCGTCGCGTGGCGCATGCTTGCGTATCCTGCCGTGGGATCCCGGCGCCGCTGGTGGCGGCATCCCCACAGGATCTGGTGTTGTGCGTCGCCGACGCTCTGATCGCTGGCGCGCCGAATCTCGATTCCCCCGGCGAATTTCCCGCGCTACTCGATGCCGTACTCGAAAAATGCGATCTCACCGCTGCCTGGGCTTGGGATCGCGACGCCATGAACGACCTGCTACGGCAACTGGAGCGTTTGCCGGATGCATCCCAGGCGCAGGGCGGTGAGACCATCTGGCGCCAGCTGAGCGCCGGCGACTTAGCCGCGTTGTTTGCCAATGGGCGGCCCCGGGGTTAGGCGTGAGCGTGACGTGACGGGGAAGCCACGGGCGACTAAGCGGCAGCCGCTGGTCTTTCTCATGGGGCCAACCGCGGCGGGCAAGACGCGGCTTGCGATGGAATTGGCGGAGCGGTTGCCGCTGCGCGCCATCAGCGTCGACTCGGCCATGGTCTATCGAGGCATGGATATCGGCACCGGCAAACCCGAAAGGGAGGCGCTTGCGCGCGTGCCGCACCGGTTGATCGATATCCGCGATCCCGGCGAGACGTACTCGGCCGCCGATTTTCGCCGCGACGCCCTCGACGAGATTGCCAAGGCGCATAGTGAAAGCAAAATCCCGTTCCTGGTTGGCGGCACGGGTCTGTACTTTCGTGCTCTGCGCAATGGCTTGTCGGTGCTGCCGCCGGCGGACCCGGAAGTGCGCGCGCAGCTGGCGGCGCAAGCCGCCGAGCACGGCTGGGGGACTCTGCACGCGCGCCTCGCGGAAGTCGATCCTGCGTCCGCCACCCGCATCCATGCGAACGATCCCCAGCGAATTCAGCGTGCTCTGGAAATTTATCAGCTCACCGGTGTACCCATGTCCCGGTTGCTCTCGGGGCGGGAACGCGTCGCCCTCGCGAATCCCGTGCACGTCGTGATAATCGAACCGAGCCATCGGGGCAGGCTGCACGCCGATATCGCGGCGCGCTTTCACGGCATGCTGCGGGCTGGTCTGGTGGAGGAGGTGACCGAGTTGCAGCGACGCTGGCGGCTGGGCGCGGGCGAGCCTTGCATGCGCGCCGTGGGCTACCGGCAGGTAGGCGAGTACCTGGAGCAGCGCATTCGCTACGAGCAGATGGTCGCGCGCGCTATCGCGGCTACCCGCCAGCTGGCTCGCCGCCAGCTGACCTGGCTGCGTGCCGAGAGCGACGCCGCGCGCTTCGATTGCCACGCCGAGGACCTCGTGGCGGCTGTGCTGGCCACCCTCGGGAAGGCGCTTTCCGACGGTCTCTGACGGTGGGTCCAGCCGCGATGGCGCGCGGTGGCCTGCGAGAAATGTGACCGATTTGCGGGACAGGCGACTGGACACAGTTTAAGGTGCTCGATATGGAGTATATACTCCATTTTTCGCGCACCCGCTGCGTGCGGCGGCGGCGCGAACCGCCGAATGCGTACTCGTCTGACGGACGCCCGATTGGCCAATGGAAGAGGCTGTTCAGACAGGGTTCGTGGTGCCTTTGAGCCGGGTCGCGTGGTCACGGCAAGAATAAGAAGACTTGAATAAGGATAACAAACCGATTAAGGAGAACAACGATGAGTAAGGGGCAGTCACTACAAGATCCCTTTTTGAACGCACTTCGCAAGGAGCGGGTGCCCGTGTCCATATTCCTGGTCAATGGGATCAAACTACAGGGGCAGATTGAATCTTTTGATCAGTTCGTCGTGTTGTTACGCAACACCGTCAGCCAGATGGTTTACAAGCATGCAATTTCCACCGTGGTGCCGGCGCGCAACGTCAAGTTGCCGAGGCCCGACGACGAGAATGAACCCGAGGGCGACGAGCACTGACACCGGCGGCGCATCAGGGAGCAGCGCATTTGTTTGAACGGCCGGACAGCGGCGAACGGGCCGTGCTGGTACATATTACATTTCAGGGCGGTCGCGGCAGCGACGATCTCGACGAATTCACCGATCTCGCGGTGTCTGCCGGCGCCCGGCCGGTGGCTACCGTCACAGGCCGCCAGCGGGCCCCCCAAGCGGCGCATTTCATCGGGCGTGGCAAGCTCGAGGAATTGCGCGAGCAGATAGCAATCGAGAACGCCGAGGTCGTGATCTTCGATCACGCGCTGGCGCCCGCTCAGGAACGCAACCTGGAAGCCCGCCTCGGTTGCCGGGTGCTGGACCGAATCGCGCTCATTCTGGACATCTTCGCCCAGCGTGCCAGCACCTTCGAGGGCAAGCTGCAGGTGGAGCTTGCGCAGCTCCAGCATCTGTCGACGCGACTGGTACGGGGCTGGACCCACCTGGAACGCCAGAAGGGCGGCATCGGCTTGCGCGGACCCGGTGAAAAGCAGCTGGAGACCGACCGACGCCTGGTAGCAGAGCGCATTCGCGTCATCCAGCGCCGCCTCGGTGGGGTGAGCACGCGCCGGGAACTCAGCAGGCGATCCCGGAGCCGCGCCGGGATACCCGTGGTTGCCCTGGTTGGCTATACGAACGCGGGTAAGTCCACGCTCTTCAATCGACTGACCGGTGCGCGCGTCAGCACCGCGGATCGCCTGTTCGCGACGCTGGATCCGACCCTGCGCCGCCTGGACCTGAACGGTCGTGAGCGCTTGATACTGGCCGACACCGTCGGTTTCATCAGCGGCCTTCCCCATGAACTGGTCGCGGCATTTCGCGCCACTCTGGAGGAAACCCGGCGTGCCAGCCTGCTGCTGCACGTTATCGACGCCAGCGATCCGCGCCGGGAGGACAAGATCATTCAGGTAAACGACGTGCTGCGCGAGATCGGCGCTGGCGACATACCTCAGATCCGGGTCTACAACAAGATCGATGCCTGTGATCTGGATGCGCGGAGCCTGAACGGAGAAGCCGCAGATTCCGTGCCCCACCACGAGGGCGACAACGGATACACCAGAAGGGCGTGGGTATCGGCGCGGGAATCCACCGGTCTGGACGCATTGACCGAGGTTATCCTCGGGGTTTTTCGGGCCGCTACGGTGCAGCGGCGCGTGCGCCTGCCCGCCAGCGCCGGGCGGCTGCGGGCACGGCTCTACGAGCTCGGCACGGTCCTCGAGGAGCAAACCCAGGACAACGGCGACTGGATCATGGACGTGGAGATCGCGCCCGTGTCCCTGGAGCGCCTGTGGCGGCGGGAAGGACTGGCGACCACTCTCATCAGCACGGTTTCCGCCGCCGGCAATTGTAATGTTCAGGCGAACTTACCAGTTGCCGACTCGCCGAAAGCCTCCTAATATTCGCAGTTCGCCTGTGCCCCGGGGTCTCACGAGTCTTGAGCGGCGCGGGCGTCCAGTGTTCATGGAGTTAATCGATGGCGTGGAACCAACCCGGCGGTAACGGCGGACGCGATCCCTGGGGCAACCGAGGCGATCAGCAGGGCCCTCCCGATCTCGACGAGGTACTGAAAAAGCTGCAGACGCGCCTCGGCCGCCTGTTCGGTGGCCGATTCGGCGGTGGCGGCTCCGGGGGCGGTTTCAGCCTCCCGGGCGGCAGCCTGGCGGGCGCCGGCGTAATCGCGGCGGTCGTGGTGGCTGCCTGGGCGCTCGCCGGTTTCTATATCGTCGATCCGGCCGAGGAAGGCGTGGTCCTGCGATTCGGTGGGTACCGGATCACCACCGCCCCGGGTCTGCACTGGAGACCTTACTTCATCGACAGCGTCGAGAAGGTCAACGTGCAGCAGATCCACAATCAGGAAATCGGCTTCAGGAGCTCCGGTGCTTCCCGCAGCTCCGTCGCCCACGAATCCCTGATGCTCACGGAAGACGAGAACATCGTCGATCTCAAGTTCTCCATCCAGTATCGCATCGACGACCCCCAGTTCTATTTGTTTAATGTGCTGGACCCGGATCTGACCCTGCGCCAGGCGACCGAGAGCGCCGTGCGCGAGGTGGTCGGGCGCAGTGGCATGGACTTCGTTATCACGGCCGGTCGTGACGTGGTCGCCTCGGAGGCCGGAACGCTCATTCAAGAGATCCTCAATGAATACGAGGCGGGGCTCAACATCACCAGCGTCAACATGCAGGACGCGCAGCCGCCCGCCCAGGTCCAGGATGCCTTTTTCGATGCCGTCAAGGCGCGCGAGGATCAGGAGCGCATCATCAACCAGGCCAACGCCTACAAGGCGGACATCGTGCCGAAGGCCCGCGGTGACGCGAATGCCATGCTCGAGCGCGCCGAGGCTTATCGCCAGCGGGTCATCGCCCAGGCGGACGGTGAGACCGACCGATTCCTGAAGGTGTTGAGCGAGTATCAGAAGGCGCCGGCGGTGACGCGCGAGCGCCTCTATCTGGAGACAGTCGAGCAGGTCATGGCGAATTCCAGCAAGGTGCTGGTGGATCTCCCGAGTGGCAACAACATCATGTTCCTGCCGCTGGATAAGCTGCTCTCGGGCCAGGGCGCGGGCAGTGCCTTCCGCCCCTCCGGCATCGACCCCGATGACATCGGTACGCCGTCGGTCAGTGTCGATGACTCGCCGCGTGGCCGTGATCCCCTGCGATCGAGGGATAGATGATGTCGGGTAAAATCATTCTCGTTCTTCTGGCGATCGCGGCGATTATCGTTTCCATGTCGATGTTCACCGTCGACGAGCGCGAGACAGCCATCAATCTGCAGCTCGGCGAGGTGGTACGGGCCGACTACAAAGCCGGACTGCATTTCAAGCTGCCGCTGGTTCAGGAGGTTCTCAAGTTCGACAAGCGAATTCAGAACCTCGACTCGGATCCGGAGCTTTATCTGACCCTGGAGAAGAAGAACGTCAAGGTGGATTCCTTCGTCAAGTGGCGCATCAAGGATGTGGTGCGGTACTACACGTCCACCGGCGGCAGCCCGGGCAGGGCATCGAACCGTTTGTCGGCGGTCATCCAGAAAAGCCTCAAGGACGAATTCGGTAAGCGCACCATTCAACAGGCGGTGTCCGGTGAGCGCCAGGAAATCATGGACAAGCTGCGATCGTCGGCCAAGAATCAGGCGGACGAGCTGGGTATCGAAATCATCGACGTGCGTATCAAGCGCATCGATCTTCCCGAAGAGGTCAGCGCTTCCGTTTACGCGCGCATGTCGTCCGAGCGCGAGCAGGTGGCGAAAAAGTTCCGCTCCGAGGGCGAGGAGCAGGGTAAGAAGATCCGCGCCCAGGCCGCTCGGGAGCGTGAGGTCATTCTGGCGGGAGCTCAGCGCGATGCCCAGAAGATAAAGGGCGACGGCGACGGGCGTGCCACGGAGATCTACGCCAACGCCTTCAGCCAGGACCAGGAATTCTACTCGCTGTATCGCAGCCTGGGGGCATACCGTAACACCTTCAACAAGCCTTCGGATGTCTTGCTGCTGGAACCGAACACGCAGTTCTTCAAATACTTCAAGAGTTCGACAGCAGAAGAGTAGGGGGGGCGCTCATCCTCGGGACGGGAGGATGCTGCTTTGGATTCCATGGCGGCCGTGGTGCGCCGCACCGCATAGCACGGCCCGATTCGCCTGGATCGTCTTTTCAAATGTGGCACGAACTTCTTGTCGCCGTCGCGTTGCTCCTCATCCTCGAAGGGATCATGCCGTTTTTGAGTCCCGAGGGTTTACGTAGAACGCTCGCGATGATTTCCGAGCTGAGCGACAATACGCTGCGCTTCGCCGGGCTATCCGCCATGGTGCTCGGTTGCCTGTTGCTCTACGCCGTCAACTCATGATTTCGGACCGCTGGTTACTTCCCGAAGGGGTCGACGAAGTCCTGCCCCCCGAGGCAGACCAACTCGAGAGGCTCCGACGGCGCGTGCTGGACCTCTACGCGAGCTGGGGTTACCAGCTGGTGATTCCGCCGTTCATCGAATTCCTGGAATCGCTTCTGGTAGGCACGGGAAGCGACCTGGATCTCGAGACCTTCAAGCTCACCGACCAGCTGACCGGCAGGCTGATGGGGATACGGGCCGACATGACGCCTCAGGTGGCGCGCATCGATGCGCACCATTTTCGCGACCAGGCTTGCGCGCGGCTCTGCTATCTGGGCACTGTGCTGCATGCTCTGCCCGATGGTTTCACGCGTACGCGCTCGCCGGTGCAGGTCGGTGCCGAGCTCTATGGCCATGCAGGCTTCGAAAGCGACTGTGAAATTCTGAGTCTGATGCTCGAGACTCTCGCCGTTGCCGGTGTCGATAACGTGCATGTGGATCTCGGCCACGTGGGCGTTTTCCGCGCACTCGCCAAACAGGCCGGCATCGATGGTGATCACGAATCGGCGTTACACGATGCGCTGCAGCGCAAGGCCCGGGGTGAAATTGCTGAGCTCCTGGATACGAGCTCGGTGGACGCCGGCATCGCACGGATGATCCTGGCACTGGCGGAGCTCTACGGGGACGCGTCGGTGCTCACGGAGGCGCGCCGCACGCTGGCCGCCGCCCACAGGGAAGTTCTCGCCGCTGTCGATCGGCTGGAACAGACTGTCGAGGCCGTGGCGGCGCGCTTCCCCGGCACACCGCTGCACGTGGATCTCGCCGAGCTGCGCGGTTACCGGTATCACACTGGGGTGGTTTTCTCGGCTCTGGTGCCGGGGCACGGGCAGGAAGTGGCGCGCGGCGGTCGCTACGATGAAATCGGCAGGGCTTTCGGCCACGCACGCCCGGCGACGGGATTCAGCACCGATCTCAAGAGCCTGTTGTCTCTGGCGCGCCCTTCCGGTGAGGAAGCCGATGTGACGGCGATACGCGCACCCTGGTCGTCGGAGCCGGACCTGGTCGCGCGCGTGAACGCACTACGCGGCGAGGGCAAGCGCGTGGTATATGAACTACCGGGTGAGGAGTGCAAAGCGGTCTCTCGCGGCCACCGCGCCTTGCGCAAACGCGATGGTCAGTGGCAGATCACGGAGATCGGCGAATGAGGCCCGGAGCATCACCATGAGCAGATGCGTCGTCATCATCGGTTTGCAGTGGGGAGACGAAGGCAAGGGCAAGGTGGTCGATTTACTGACGGATCGCGCGGGCGTCGTGGCGCGCTTCCAGGGCGGACACAACGCCGGTCACACCCTCGTCGTGGATGGTGAAAAGACCGTACTGCATCTGATCCCATCGGGAATTTTGCGCGAAAACGTTACCTGCGTCATCGGCCATGGGGTTGTGTTGTCGCCGGTGGCGCTGCTCGAGGAGATGGACATGCTGGCCGCGCGTGGCGTGCTGGTTGCGGGACGGCTGCGGGTGAGCGAGGCATGTCCGTTGATACTGCCCTATCACATGGCACTGGATGCGGCCCGCGAGCGTGCCCGCGGAAATGCGCCCATCGGCACCACCGGGCGCGGCATCGGGCCCGCCTACGAAGACAAGGTGTCGCGTCGCGCGCTGCGCCTCGCCGATCTTCTGGACGCCGAGCGATTCACGACCAAGCTCGAAGAAGTGCTCGACTACCACAACTTCACATTGAAGCACTACTTCAAGGCCGAGGCTCTAGAGCTCGGCGAAGTACGCGACGATGCTCTGGCGGCCGGCGAACGCATACGGCCGCTGGTGGACGACGTGCCGGAAGTCCTGGCCGCCGCCCGCCGGCGCGGGCAGGGATTGCTGCTCGAGGGTGCCCAGGGGGCGCTTCTGGACATCGATCAGGGCACCTTTCCCTATGTCACCTCGTCGAACACCACCGCCGGTGGCGCCGCCACCGGACTGGGACTGGGCCCGCGGGACATCGACTACGTGCTCGGAATCGTCAAGGCATACACGACCCGCGTCGGCTCGGGACCGTTTCCTACGGAGCTGTTCGACGACGTCGGCGCGCATCTGGGCGCGAGCGGCAACGAGTTCGGCGCCACCACCGGCCGACCCCGGCGCTGCGGCTGGATCGACGTGGTGGCGCTGCGTCGGGCGGTTCAGGTAAACAGCGTGTCGGGGCTGTGTATCACGAAACTCGATGTTCTCGACGAGCTAGCGCGCATTAAGCTGTGCGTCGGTTACCGCCTGGATGGAAAGGAGCTGGATGCTCCGCCCGTGGACAGCGATGCGCTTACGCGCTGCGAACCCATTTACGAGGAACTCCCCGGCTGGACGACGAGCACCGTCGGGCTCGAGTCGGCCGAGGCCCTGCCGGCGGCGGCGCGCCGATACCTCGAGCGGCTGGAGGGGCTGGTAGGCGCGCCCGTGGATATCGTCTCCACGGGGCCGGATCGCCGCGAGACCATCATCTCGCGCCATCCTTTTGATTGAAACCTGACCCCATTGAAACCCATCCGGCACCCACAGACGTAGCCGTCCGCATCGCCGCGTCTTTATCTTGGGTTTAGAAGGTTCAACCCTTCCACAATCCCTCGCGGATCATATCGTCCATGCTGGCGACGATACTCTCTCTCAAGACATCGACCATGAAGTCAATCTGTTCCCTGGTGAGTATCAACGGCGGCGACAGCACGTTGAGATGAGCGATGGGTCGCACCAGCAGCCCGCGCGCCTGGGCGTGTCGCGCGATGCGATCGCCGATGTGGGTTTCTTCCGGCAACAGCGCCTTGGTCTTCTTGTCCGCCACGTTTTCGATGCACATCATGAATTTGCTGCCACGCACGTCGCCGACGATGGGTAGATCCAACAACGTGGCGAGCCGCTCCTCGAGATAGGGACCGACCTTTCGCACATGGCCGCAGATGTCTTCACGTTCCATGATCTCGATGTTCTTGAGACCTGCCGTGCAGCTCACCGGATGTCCCGAGTAGGTGAATCCGTGGGTGAACAACGCTCCCTTAGCCTGAGGCACGCTGATGACGTCGTATACCTCGTCCGAGATCATGTTCGCCGACAGCGGCAGGTAACCCGAACTGATGCCCTTTGCGACGGTAATGAAGTCCGGGACCAGATCGAATTCGTCTTCCGACGAGAACATATGGCCGAGGCGACCGAATGCCGTGACTACCTCGTCCGAGATATAGAGCACACCGTAGTTACGGCATACCTCTTGAGTGCGCCGGTGATAGCCCGGCGGCGGCACGATGACGCCGCCCGCGCCCATGATCGGCTCGGCGATGAAGCAGGCCACGTTTTCCGGTCCGAGCTCCAGAATCTTGTTCTCCAGATCCGCCACCGTCTGATCGCAGAACTCCTCGAGCGACATGCCATCCGGACGCCGGTAGCAATTCGGTGCAGGAATGTGATGCACCAGCTCCTTGTTCACGTCGAAACCCTGGTGATCGAAGGCCACGCCGGTCATCGACATCGCCAGATAAGTGCTGCCGTGATAGCCATCGACACGGGATATGATTTTTTTCTTGCTCACCTTTCCCAGTCGATTGAAATAGAAATGGATGATACGAACAGCGGTGTCGTTGGACATGGATCCGCCGGTACCGAAAAAGACATGATTCAACGGCCCGGGCGCCAACTGGGCGAGTTTTGCGGCAAGCTCCGCCGCGGGGGGCGTGGTAATGTGCGTAAAGGTCGAGTAATAGGGAATGCGGCGCACTTGCTCGGCGATGGCGTCGGCCATTTCTCCGTTGGCGTAGCCGATGTTCACGCACCACAGACCACCGATGCCGTCCAGAAATCGGTGGCCGTCGGAATCCATGACATAGGCGCCGTCCGAGTCGGCCATGACCACGCTGCCTTGTTCCTGGAAGGTGGAGAAATCGGTCCAGGGATGAATAAAATGGTCTCTGTCCTTTCGCCAGAGATCTTCGGTGTCGAACTTGACGTTTGAGACCATTTCGGAACTCCGTAGTCTGCGCCCAAGGTCGAGTGTGGGGCGGCGGCCGGAAGCGGTCAAGTTGGCACGTTGCGCATTTCCTCACAACGAGTAGACTGCGATGCGTGGCGGGATTCAGCGGCAAGCGGAGGCCCTTTTGAGGCCGGTCACTGAGCGTGCATGGAGTGCCATTGTGGCTGTCACGATAACAATTCGGAAAGAAGACGATTTTCTTCGGGTTAACTATCGTGGAGAAGAAGATCTGGAGAGTGAGATGGGACTGGAAGCCGCTCTTCTGAAGGCGATAGAGGAGCACGATTGCCACAGATTGCTTCACGACTGCAGAGCCGTTACCGGGTCTCGACTGGGCACTCTGGACTGCTTCACTGTGGCGGGCTCATACGACCGGCGATTCCTGCCCATCAGATCGGCTCTGCTGGATCACGCCGAACACTATCGAGAAAATCGATTTTGGGAAACCACGGTGCGCAACCAGGGATTCACGACCAAGATATTCGACGACGAAAAAGAGGCCGTCGTATGGCTGCTGGACGAGGATCAATAGGGTTGAACGATGGATGCGATTACGCCTGCCGTGCCACCATCATGAAATTCGTATAGAGTTGTTTCGAAATTTCTTTGAAGCTCGCCGTCTGCATTCCGACATCTTTTTCCAGCCGCGAGAGCGCGCCGTCACCGAGAGCCCTCTCCAGGGCGGTCGCGTACTCTGGGATTTGACCCCATTGCGCCACGGTTTTCGCGGTAATTTCGACGTGAAACTGTATGGAGAACGCGTGCGTGCCCCAGGACATCGCGTTGATCGTGCAAGCCGGCGATGAAGCTAGAATCTCTGCGCCGACCGGTGCGCGGGTCACTTCCGCCGAGTGCCACTGAAAACAGGGGATTTGATGGGGAACATCAACGAGGAATGGGCTGTCTCTGCCGGCGTCGGTCAGCGCGACGGTCATCACGCCGACCTCCGGTCGAACGGCAGCTTCGACAGTGCCACCGAGCGCTTCGGCGAGTAGCTGATGCCCGAGACAGAATCCCAGAAATGGCCGTCTTCTTGCGGCTACCCAGTTACGAATAGCCGCGATCTCGGCTTCGAGCCACGGATGAATCGCTTTCTGCCACACGTCCATGGGGCCACCCATGACCATCAGCGCATCGAACGCATCGAGGTTCGGAATCGGCTCGCCGTCGTCCAGCTCCACGGTGCGGGTAACCACGCCGTCGTCGCGCATGAAGTCCCGAAATATTCCCGGGTGCTCGCAGGCGATGTGCTGAAAGATCAGAATACGCATTTCAGGGTCGAGCCTGCGATCCGCGTGACTCATCGAGAAGCCGGAGAATTGGTGCCGAGGAGAGGACTTGAACCTCCACGGGGTTACCCCCACTGCGCCCTGAACGCAGCGCGTCTACCAATTTCGCCACCTCGGCACGGGCGGAACCGCTCGCAGCAACTGTAAACTAGTGCTTGGAGGGCGGTCGGCGGGAAGGGCGCGACTGTACCCAGCAGAGGTATTATTGTCAACGATGTCTAAACGAAAAGCCCGCAAGGACCCCCAGCGCGCCCGCGAAGCGCGTCGCTACTCCCATCCCATCGCCAGCCGCGAGTACGTGTTGCAGACTCTGGAGGCGCGCGGCAGACCCGTGTCCGCGAGCGAGCTGTCCGGGGCACTGGGTATCGAGTCGGCACGCGATATCGTCGCGCTGACCAAGCGTCTGCGGGCCATGGAGCGTGACGGCCAGATCATCCGCAATCGCCGCGGCGACTATGGTCTGTTGCGGAAAATGGATCTGATCCGGGGTCGCATCATCGCCCACCGGGACGGGTTCGGATTTCTCGTTCCCGACGAGGGCGGGGAGGACCTGTTTCTCTCGCCACGCGAGATGCGCGCGCTCATGCACGGTGATCGCGCGGTGGCGCGGGTGACCGAAATCGATCGCCAGGGCCGTCGCCAGGGCGCTCTGGTCGAGGTGCTGGAGAGGAATACCCACCGGGTCGTCGGCCGCTATCGTCGTGACAGCGGCGTGGGGTTCGTCACACCGGACAACCGGCGCCTGCATCAGGACATCATGATCCCCGATTCCGCTACCGGCCAGGCGGGTCACGGACAAGTGGTGGTAGCCGAGATCGTCGAGCAGCCCACCAAGCGCAGCCAGCCCATCGGACACATCGTGGAAGTGATGGGCGACCACATGGCGCCGGGAATGGAAATCGATGTCGCTATCCGCGCCCACGAGCTTCCCTTTCAGTGGCCGGATGCCGTCATCGCCGAGGCGCAGGCCCTGCCGTCCAGTGTGACAGCGGCTGCCTCGCGCGGCCGCACGGACCTGCGAGACAAGGCGCTCGTCACCATCGACGGGGCGGATGCGCGGGACTTCGACGACGCTGTCTTCTGCAGCCGCACCCCGTCGGGTTGGAAGTTGACGGTGGCTATCGCCGATGTGGCCGCCTACGTGAAGCCGGACACGCCTCTGGAGTCCGAGGCACGACTTCGCGGCACGTCCGTGTACTTTCCCCAGCGCGTTCTGCCCATGCTGCCGGAGAAGTTGTCCAATGGCCTGTGCTCGCTGCGTCCCGACGAAGATCGCTTGTGTATGGCGTGTGAGCTGCAGGTCGGCCGCGATGGTCAGATCAAGCGCTCGCGGTTTTTCGAAGCCGTCATGCGATCGGCAGCGCGCCTCACTTACGACGAAGTCGCGGCGGCGGTAGTCGAGCGGGACCGCCAAGCGCGTCGCACGCTGTCGGACATCATCGATCACCTGGACGAGCTGTACGCATTGTATGCAGTGCTGAAGCGTGCGCGCGAGCGCCGGGGCGCCATCGATCTCGACACCCAAGAGGCGCGTATCGTTTTCGGTGCCGACAAGAAGATCGAGTCTATCGGGAGCCAGACACGCAACGATGCCCACCGCTTGATCGAGGAGTGCATGATTGCTGCAAACGTGGCGGCGGCGCGTTTTCTCGAGCGCCATCGCATTCCCGCGTTGTATCGCGTTCATGACCGACCGGCGCCGGACAAGGTGGCGGAGCTGCGCGAATTCTTGAGCGAAGTAGGCATGAAGCTGGCGGGTGGCGCGCGACCCGAGGCGCGTCATTTTGCGGCGCTCCTCGAACACACTGCCGGGCGCGCCGATGGTGAGCTGATTCAGTCGATTCTTCTGCGCTCCCTTGCACAAGCTGCCTACAGTCCGCGCAACATAGGACATTTTGGACTGGCTCTGGAGAGCTATGCGCATTTCACATCCCCCATTCGCCGTTACCCGGACTTGCTGGTGCACCGCGCCATCAAGCACCTGATAAACAAGCGTTCCAGTGAACGCTTCGACTACGATACCGACGCCTTAGTGAGTCTGGGCGCGCATGCCACCATGGCCGAGCGGCGCGCCGATGAGGCCACGCGCGACGCCGTCAGTTGGCTGAAATGCGAGTTCATGCTCGATCACATCGGCGAGTGTTTCGCCGGCTCCATCATGGGTGTCACTTCTTTCGGCCTGTTCGTCACCCTCGACGACATCCACGTGGAAGGATTGATTCACGTGAGCGCGTTGGGCAGTGACTACTTCCACTTCGATCCGATTGGACACCGATTGACGGGGGAACGCAGCGGCGCCGTGTTCCGGCTCGCCGATCGCGTACGGGTGCGCGTGCAGCGCGTCGACCTGGATGAACGCAAGATCGATCTGGAGCTGGTGGATGCCGGCAAACGCAGCGGATCGCGGCGGGCGGCAAAGCGAGGACGGGGCGCCCGGGGCAGGAAGCGTTAGTGCCCATGTCGAGGCAACTCATCTACGGCCGGCACGCCGTCGCGGCGTTGCTGGAACGGGATCCGGCGGGTATCAAGGAGCTGTGGCTGCAGGATGGGCGCGACGACGCCATGAGTGAGCGCGTGGCCGCGCTCGCTGCCCGCCACGGCATCAGCCTGCACGCCGTACCGCGCACGACTCTGGATCGGATGCTCGAGGGTGTCCGGCATCAGGGTATTGCGGTGCGCTACCGGGCCACCACCGGTGCGTCGCCCAGCCTCGACCTGGACGGGCTGCTGGCCGCGTGTGGCGACGCGGCCCTGCTGCTGGTGTTGGACGGCGTTCAGGACCCCCACAATCTCGGCGCGTGCTTGCGCAGCGCCGATGCCGCCGGCGCTGACGCCGTCATCGTGCCACGGCGGCGCGCCGTCGGGCTCACGCCGGCGGTGCGCAAGGCCGCCTGCGGCGCCACCGAGCGCGTGCCTCTGGTGATCGTCGCCAATCTGGCCCAGGCGCTCAGACGCATGCGCGAGGCGGGTGTGCGGCTCTTCGGCGCCGGCGCCAACGCCGGTATTCCCTACACGCAAGCGGATCTTCTGGAACCCGCGGCTATCGTCCTAGGCGGTGAGGGCAGGGGCCTGAGACGGCTTCCTGCCGAGCTCTGCGATCAGCTGATCCATGTTCCCATGCGGGCCGGCGTGGAGAGTCTCAACGTGTCGGTGGCGGCGGCGCTTTGCCTGTACGAGGCCCGGCGTCAGCGGGCGCAAGCGCAGGCCGCTGACGCGCGCCTCGAGGACGGTTGAGTGGTCTCTGGCGAGCGTTGCAAAGGCCCCAGGCATCGCATAGTATCCCTCCCCTTCCGCCGGGCCCGCCCGACGAGATAATCAGCGACGGTGGGAAATAGGGAAATAGGGGGAGGAAAATAGGAAATAGGGGGACAGTATACCTATTACCAGGGGGACAGTGAAAACTGTCCCCCTGGTAATAGGTATACTGTCCCCCTATTTCCTATTTTCCTCCCCCTATTTCCCTATTTCCCACCGTCGACTCCTTGCCTCACCGTACACGTCCGCGGGAGGCTGGTCGGCCCCGCAAGCCAGGGCCGCGAATCCGAGAGGAGATATTCGTGCGACATTACGAGATCGTATTCCTGGTCCATCCGGACCAGAGTGAGCAAGTGCCTGCCATGATCGACCGCTACCGCTCTCTGATCGAGGGCGCCGGTGGCCGAATCCATCGTCTCGAGGACTGGGGCAGACGCCAGCTCGCGTATCCCATCAACAAGGTGCACAAGGCGCACTACGTGTTGATGAACGTGGAATGCCTGAGTTCGACTCTGGATGAGATCAAGAGCGCTTTCCGCTTCAACGACGCGGTGCTGCGCGATTTGGTCATCGGCCGCAGCGAGGCGGAGACCGCGTCGTCGCCGCTTGCGAAGTCCAGGGACGACCGCGACGAGGAGCGGCCGCCACGCCGCGATCATGTGGACGACTCCGAGCACCGGCGCAGGGACGAAAAGATCCCTGAAAGCGTCGTCGTACCCGAGGATGCAGAGAGCCGCACCGATGAGGCGTCCGCGACCTCGGACTGACGCGAGCCGCGCGTCGTCGCGGAGCGGACACGACCGGGACGTGGTACGCCACTGACGGCCGCAACCCATAGAGGTATTGACCATGGCACGTTTTTTTCGACGCCGGCGTTACTGCCGGTTTACCGTCGAGGGAGTAAAGGAGATCGATTACAAGGATCTCAACACCCTCAAGGCGTACGTCACCGAAACCGGCAAGATCGTCCCCAGCCGCATCACCGGGACCAAGTCGCGCTATCAGCGCCAGCTCGCCACCGCGATCAAGCGCGCGCGTTACCTGGCGCTGCTGCCCTACAGCGACTCCCATTGATTCGCAGTCACGACGGGCCCCGTAGCCGTGGGAGCACTGGTGCGATTCATCGTGCGCAGCCGTACGCACGCGATTGCCGTGGCCGTCATGGGCATGCTGCTGCCGCCGTTCAGCTTCGTTACCGGCGGCATAATCGGCTTGACGACCCTGCGCTACGGGCTCGCCGACGGTGCCCTTGTGCTGGCGGTGACCATGGCGGTGTCCACCCTGGCCATGGGTCTGTTGCTCGGGACTTACCAGCCGGTGGTAATTTTCATCTTGTTCACCGGGTTGCCGGTTATTCTGCTGGCCCAGGTGCTGCGACGGACCGAGTCTCAGGGGGCCACGCTGGCGGCGGCCGGAGCCATGGGCGCCTTGGTGCTCGCCGGGATCCATTTGCTGACAGCGGATCCGGTGACCTGGTGGCGGGTGAAGCTCGAGCGCTTCGTGGCGCAGCCGATCCGGGACGCCAATCCGGATCTGGCGCCGGAGATGCTGGAACAGCTGGACGACGCCATGGCCGGCATGTCGATGCTGATGTTGTCGCTGCCCGCCGCCACGGTTATCGGTGCCATGTTGATACTGTGGCTGGCGCGCTGGATGCATGCCAGCCTCGACAATCCAGGCGGCTTCGGCAAGGAATTTCGGGCACTGCGCTTAGACCCGCGCGTGGCATACGCGGGCGTGGCGCTGGCGCTGCTCGCCATACTCGCCGGAAACTTCGCCGGCGGGTTGTTTCGCGGGCTGCTGGTGCTGGTGATCATCATGTACACCATTCAGGGCATCGCGCTGGTGCATGCGGTGGTGCACAAACGGGGTGCCTCCATCGCCTGGCTGGTGGCCGTGTACGCGGGAATAGTGCTCATTCCGCCAGCCGCTATTCTGGGCCTGGCGTTGAGCGGTTTCTCGGATACCTGGTTCGATTTCCGGCGCCGTTGGGGCGCCAGCATATGAATGTTGCCGGGCGCGCGGATGTGCCGGCACGACGACCGATGACTGCATCGAGGATGTGACCATGCAGGTGATTTTGCTTGAACGGGTACAGAATCTGGGTGAGCTTGGCGATTCCGTCAAAGTGAAGCCGGGTTACGCGCGGAACTACTTGATCCCCAAGGGCAGAGCGGTAATTGCTACGGCGGAGAACGTGGCCGAGTTCGAAGCCAGGCGTGCGGATCTGGAACGTCAGGAAGCGGAATCTCTGGCTGCGGTTCAGGCCAGGGCCGAGGCTCTGAACGGCGCGCAAGTGACGCTCGCGCGCAAGACCGGCGAGGAAGGGAAGCTCTTCGGGTCGGTTGGCCCGCAGGACATCGCCGACGCGTTGACCCAGCAGGGCACTCCGGTCGCTCGCCACGAAGTGCGCTTGCTCAGCGAAACGCTGCGACAAGTCGGTGACTACGAGGTCGGTGTGCACCTTTATGCCGAAGTCGAAGCGTCGATCACCGTGCACATCGTCGCGGAAGAGTAGTTGTGGCCATTTGATCGTGTTTTCGTACGCCGTCGGTGTCGAAAACATGGCATAAATCACTGATCCGTCGCAACCGGTGGCAGGTGCCTTTCGATGCGCGCGTCGCTGGTGTATGCTCGCACCGGGTGTTGGGGGAAGCGCTCAAGTCGGTAATAAAACCGACACATAGCGCCAGTGCAGGCGCAGAACAGTTTTTCTGTGCGCACTTCGCATAAACGGAAAGCACGCCGGAATTCACGATGCCAGAGACGGTGCTGTCCAATCGTCCCGCCGATATCGCCACCGCGGCGCTCAAGGTTCCGCCGCACTCCATCGAAGCAGAACAGTCGGTACTTGGCGGCTTGATGCTGGACAACGCTGCCTGGGATCGGGTCGCCGACGTGCTCTCGGAGCAGGATTTTTACCGCCACGACCATCGCCTCATCTACCAGGCTATCGGCGCGCTTTCCGACCAGACCCGTCCCTTCGACGTGGTCACTATTTCCGAATGGTTGGACAGTCACGCGCAGCTGGACGAGTCCGGGGGACTTGCCTATCTCGGTGAGCTCGCGCGCAATACCCCCAGCGCCGCCAACATCACTGCCTATGCCGATATTGTGCGCGAACGCGCGGTTCTACGCGGTCTCATCGAAGTCGGTACCGATATCGCCAATACCGGTTTCAAGAGCGAAGGCCGGAGCGCCGACGAGCTGCTCGACGAGGCAGAGCAGCGGGTATTCGAGATTGCCGAGCGGGGTGTGCGCAGCCGGCTCGGCTTCGCACCGATCAAGGACGTGCTGGTCAGCGTCATGGACCGCATCGATACGCTGTTTCAAAGTGACAGCCACATCACAGGGGTGGCGACAGGTTACACCGATCTGGATGACAGGACCGCGGGACTGCAGCACTCGGATCTGATAATCGTCGCCGGACGTCCTTCCATGGGTAAGACCGCTTTTGCCATGAACGTCGTGGAGCAGGCGGCTATCAAGGGAGGTTTGACCGTGGGGGTGTTCAGCATGGAGATGCCTGCCGAGCAGCTCACCATGCGCATGCTCTCGTCGCTGGGGCGCATCGATCAGCACAAGGTGCGTAGCGGCCGGCTCGAGGATGACGATTGGCCGCGGCTCACTTCGGCCCTGACCATGCTCAACGAGACCAACATCTACATCGACGATACGCCCGCGCTCACGCCGCTGGAGCTGCGTGCGCGCTGCCGGCGCCTCAAACGCGAGAAGGATCTGGGGCTGGTGGTGGTGGACTACCTGCAGCTCATGCATGTCCCTGGCACCAAGGAGAACCGGGCCACGGAGATATCCGAGATTTCCCGCGGGCTCAAGGCGCTCGCCAAGGAGCTGCAGGTTCCGGTAGTGGCGCTGTCGCAGCTCAACCGCAGTCTCGAGCAACGCCCGGACAAGCGCCCGGTGATGTCCGATCTGCGCGAATCCGGCGCCATCGAGCAGGACGCCGACGTGATCCTGTTCATATACCGGGACGAGGTTTACAACGAGAACTCCGAGCACAAGGGTAAAGCCGAGATCATTATCGGCAAGCAGCGTAATGGCCCCATCGGCAAGGTCGTGTTGACCTTCCTCGGCCAGCACACGCGATTCGAAAACTATATACCGGACGATTTCGGCGGCGGACATTATTCATGACGCGCCCGGCGCGGGCGCTCATCGACATCTCCGCGCTGCGCCACAACTTCCAGCAGGTACGAAAGGCCGCCCCCGGGCGCGGAATACTCGCCGTCATCAAGGCCGACGCCTACGGCCACGGTGCGGCGCGTGTGGCCCGGGCGCTGGACGAGGCGGACGGATTCGCCGTCGCGCGCACCGAGGAAGGCGAGGCGTTGCGCGCCATCGGCATCACCAAGCCCGTGCTTCTGCTCTCCGGTGTGTCGGGGCGCGACGAGCTGGCGCTGGCGGCGAAGCTGGGCCTGGATCTCGTGGTTCATCATGAAAGCCAGATAGCAAAGCTCGAGCGGGCCAGCCTGGGGAAGCCAGTGGCGGTGTGGCTCAAGGTCGACACGGGCATGCATCGTCTGGGCTTCGCCCCGGAGCAGGTTGCGAGCATCTGGCAGCGCCTCCAGATCTGCCCATCGGTGGCCACCACGATTCGCCTGATGTCCCATCTGGCGCGTGCCGACGAACGCGACAACCCGAGCACCAGGGAGCAGATTGCGTGTTTTCGGTCCCTCGAGAAAGCCGACGAGGCGCAGATCTCCCTGGCAAATTCCGCCGGCGTGCTGGGCTGGCCGGAATCCCACGGCGACTGGGTGCGTCCCGGGATCATGCTCTACGGCATTTCGCCCTTCGTTGGTGCCCGGGGCGAGTCCCACGGGCTGCGCCCGGTGATGACGCTCACGAGCCGCCTGATTGCCGTCAACAAGCTCAGGAGAGGCGATGCCATCGGATACGGCGGCACCTGGATCTGTCCCGAGGACATGCCCGTCGGCGTCGTCGCCATCGGTTACGGCGATGGTTATCCCCGCCACGCGCCGGCGGGCACGCCGCTGCTGGTGAACGACACTCGGGCCGCCCTGGTCGGGCGCGTGTCAATGGATCTGGTGACGGTCGATCTGCGCGCCCAGCCGGCCGCCCGGCCGGGGGATCCGGTGATCCTGTGGGGTCGCGGTCTGCCCGCGGAAGAGGTCGCCGAGCATGTGGGCAGCATCGCCTACGAGCTGGTCACCCGCATCGCGCCGCGTGTCGCCCGCGAATCGATTGACGACGAGCACGCTCAGCCGCCGGCGCCCGCCCCGTCGCCCGGCGAATCCAGGTAGCCTTCGCGCAGCAGGTACAAGAAGATCTCCTGCGCCGCTTCCATGGGTGAGCGGTCGCTGGTGTCGATGCGAAGCTGCGGGTGCTCCGGCTCCTCGTAAGGGTCGCTGATGCCGGTGAACTCTGGGATCACACCTTCGCGGGCCTTTGCATAGAGTCCCTTGCGATCCCGCTGCTCGCACACTTCCAGCGGCGTCGCTACGTAAATCTCGATCATGGCCCCGTGCTCTTCGATGAGCTCGCGCACCGCGCGCCGCGTGCTGGTGTAGGGCGCGATGGGCGCACAGATTGCAACGCCACCGTTTTTCGTGATCTCGCTGGCGACGAATCCGATGCGGCGCACGTTCAGATCCCGGTGACTTTTGGAAAATCCCAGCTCGCTGGACAGATTGCGCCGCACAATGTCGCCGTCGAGCAGCGTGGTCGGGCGTTTGCCGTCTTCGATGAACTTGCCGTACATGATGCGCGCCAGTGTCGACTTTCCGGACCCGGAAAGACCCGTGAAGAACAGGGTGATACCCATGCGATGCCGCGGCGGATAAACCTCTCGCAACGCACTCAGGACTTCCGCGTAGGAGAACCACGCGGGAATGTCCTCACCGTGGGAAAGACGCCGGGCGAGAACGTCGTCGCTCAACTCCTCGGTGGGCTCGTGGGCCTCCTTCGCCTCATCGGCATCGACAAGGCGCGCGCGGCCCGGCGAATAGGCGAGGCGCTTGAAGGGCACCATGCGGATGCCAATCTGCGACTCGCATTGGGCAACGATAGCTTGCGCCGCATAGGGCTGATAGAAACGCCCGTGACCCTCGTCGGGGGGGCTGCCGTGGTCGGGGCCGACGATAAAATGCGTGCAGCCGTAGTTACGTCGAATGATGGCGTGCCACACCGCCTCCCGGGGTCCTGCCATGCGTGTCGCGAGCGGCAGCAGCGAAAGCGTCGTGAGTCCGTGGGGATAGTATTTGCGTAACGCCTGATAGCACTTCACTCGTGCAAAGCGGCTCAGATCACGCGGTCTGCCGATCCCGACGACGGGGTGCAGGAGAATGTGTGCTTCCGATCGCTTGGCCGCCGTCAAGGTGATCTCCCGGGCCAACCTGTGCATGGGCCGTGCGGTGTGAAATCCGACGACCCGCCGCCAACCGAGCTTGTGAAAGAGATAACGAAGATCCTCCGGCGTGTGACGCAGGTCCTCGTAGTCGTAGTGGGTGGGCAGCTCGATGCCCTCGACGGTGCCACCGACATAGACTGGCTGCGCCTGACTTTTCAGATAAGCAACGCCAGGATGGGACCTGTCCCCGGTTCCGTAAACGGACTCGGACTCGCGACGGACGTCGGGTGTCCAAATGTCGCTCACCGTCAACACGGCGAGCATGAAACCCTCGCTGTCGCGCAACGCGAGGCCGTCGCCGGCGCTCAAGCCTGCGGCCAGCTCTTCCGTGACATCCAGGGTCACGGGGATCGGCCACACGCTGCCGTCCGGCAAGCGCGACTCGTCCAGTACCCGATCGTAGCTCTGCTCACCCATGAAGCCCGTGAGCGGCGTGAACGCCCCGCACATGAGCAGCTCCAGATCACACAGCTGTCGCTGGGTGAGCGTCACCGATGGCACATCCAGGGACGCGCGCTTCAACGCTTGAGCACGCGCCTCGTCGACCAGCAGCGGCTGCAGTGCGGGAATATTGTCTTGTTTAGTGTCGGCCACGTCCTCGCTTCGCAGGTATATGAACAATCCAGGCAAGTGTAGCAGGGCGCCCATAGATCGGCAGTTAACCGTCTGATACCGTGAGCGCCGAAAATCCTCGACTTACCGGCGGTGTATCGAAGTGCGGGAAAAGCTGGTCTACCAGTGCCAGGCCTGCGGGGCTCAGGCCTCCAAATGGAGCGGCCAATGCCCCGACTGCGGAGAATGGAACACGCTGCTGGAGAGCGCAGCGCCACCGCCCCGGCGCAAGACCCTTGCCGGGCGATTGCGCGGAGTCGATGAGACACCGGCGCGCATCGTCGACGCCGACGAGGTGGCCGCCGAGGCAGAAGGCCACAAGCCCCTCGGGATCGGTGAGCTCGACCGGGCGCTTGGCGGGGGTGTGGTGCCGGGTTCGGTTGTGCTCATCGGCGGCGATCCCGGTATCGGTAAATCCACCCTGTTGCTGCAGGCACTCGCGGCCCACGCGAAAGATCGCGGACAGCGGCCGCTCTACGTCAGCGGCGAGGAGTCCCTGCGCCAGGTCACGTTGCGCGCGCAACGCTTAGGATTGACCATCGAGCGGCTGCGACTGCTCGCCGAAACGCAGGTGGAGCAGATTCTTGCCCTCGCCGCCCGCGAGCGGCCGACGGTGATGGTCATCGATTCCATTCAAACCATGCACACCGACGCGCTGCAGTCGGCGCCCGGAAGCGTCGCGCAGATCAGAGACAGCGCCGCGCGCCTCGTGCAGTTCGCCAAGCAGGGCTCGACGGCGGTCTTTCTCATCGGCCACGTCACCAAGGAAGGCGCCATCGCCGGCCCGCGTGTGCTGGAGCACATGGTGGATGCGGTACTGTACTTCGAGAGCGAACGCGACAGCCGTTACCGCGTCATCCGTGCGGTCAAGAACCGTTTTGGAGCCGCCAACGAGCTCGGTTTCTTCGCCATGACCGAGCGCGGCCTGCGGGAGGTGAGCAACCCGTCGGCGATTTTTCTCTCTCGTGGCGACACCGACATTGCCGGCAGCACCGTCACCGTGGTGCGCGAAGGTACACGCATGTTGCTGCTGGAGATCCAGGCGTTGGTGGACGCGAGTCAGCTGGCCCATCCCCGGCGCGTCGCGGTGGGGACGGACGCCAACCGTCTCGGCATGTTGCTGGCGGCCCTGCACCGCCATGCCGGAATCGCCACCCAGGACCAGGACGTGTTCGTGAACGTCGTCGGGGGCATGCGCATCGCCGAGACCGGTGCCGATCTGCCGTTGCTTGTGGCAATCGTTTCCAGCCTCAATGCGCGGCCGGTGGCGGCGGATCTCGTGGTGTTCGGCGAGGTCGGATTGGCGGGCGAGATCCGGCCGGTCGCCTACGGCGAGGAACGCCTGGCCGAAGCCGCCAAGCACGGCTTCAAACGCGCCATCGTGCCCACCGCCAATCGACCCAGGCGAGCCATCAAGCACCTCGATGTAACTCCGGTGGCGCACCTGGGCGATGCGCTCGCGCTGTCAGGTTAAGAATCGTCGTCCACAGGCGGGGGCAGCGGACGCCGCATCCCAGGCTTGACGCGCGCGGTCTTGACGGCATTGCCGCTCACCTGCACGATTTCTACCGGATACCTCGCGATCAATAAGCTGGTTCCTGGCTCAGGGATCGATTCGAGATACTCGAGCACCAGCCCGTTCAAGGTCTTCGGCCCGTCCGTGGGCAGCTCCCAGCGTAAGCTGCGATTGAGCTCACGCACATTCGCGCCTCCGTCGATGAGATAGGTGCCATCGTCCTGGGGGTGCACGTCGGGACTCTGATCGGCCGGATCGGTGGTGAACTCACCGACGATCTCTTCCAGCAGATCCTCCAACGTCACCAGGCCGTCTACATCTCCGTACTCGTCCACCACCAGCCCGATCCGCTGGCGCTGTCGCTGGAAGTTTCGCAGCTGCGTGTTGAGCGGCGTGCCCAGCGGCACGAAGTACGGTTCACTGGCGTTTTCCAGCAACCAGTCCTTATCGAGCTCCCTGTGCTCCAGCGGTTGCAGAACCTTGCGTAGATGCAACACGCCGAGCACGTTGTCGACGTCGCCGCGATAAAGCGGTAAGCGCGTATGCTGACTGTGCACCAGCAGCTCGATGATCTCGTCCATTTCATCTTCGATATCGATACCGCTGATCTCGTTGCGCGGCACCATGATGTCATCGACGGTGACCTTCTCGAGATCCAGGATGCTCACCAGCATGCTCTGGTACTTGTGGGAAATCAGTGTTCCGGCTTCGTTCACGACGGTGCGCAGCTCATCGGTGCTGAGCTGTTGGGGATCCACATTGGCGGGAAAGACTCTCAGCAGGCGCAGCACACCGTTGGCGAGCCAGTTGATGGCGGCCACAATGGGATAAAAGAATTTCAGCAGCGGCTTCAGAATTATCGCGGCCGGGAACGCAACGCGTTCGGGGTGCAACGCCGCCAGCGTTTTCGGCGCCACTTCGGCAAACACCAGAATCACCACGGTGAGCACAAAAGGCGCGAGAGCGAGGCCCGGCTCGCCCATGATGCGCCAGGCGATGAACGCCGCCAGCATCGAGGCGACGATATTGACGAAGTTGTTGCCGAACAGGATCAAGCCAATGAGCCGGTCCGGGCGTTCCAGCAGCTCCGCGGCGCGTTTTGCCCCCTGGTGTTGGCCCTTGGCGAGATGGCGCAGGCGATACCTGTTCAAGGCCATCATGCCGGTCTCCGAGCCGGAGAAAAACGCCGAAAGAAGGATGAGAACAATGAGTGCCCCGAACAGGACACCCAGGGGAAGGTCACTCAAATGAAGGTCAAGCCCGCGAGGACACCATAAGTTACTCCTATAGCCCTTACTAGGGCCTGCCTGAGAGCCTGTCAAGCGGATTCGCGGCATCGGGCACTGTTAATCGTGAGCTTGCCGCCGAGGGACGACTCCACGGAGTTTTCTCCAGAGCCGTAGGGCTGAGCTTGCGATGCCCAACAACCGCCAGCCTACGGCCAAGGGACGATTCCGCGGAGTTTTCTCCAGTCAGCCCGGGAACCAGTGGCGCTCGAGAAAAAGCTCCAGCACCAGCTTGCTGCCGAAGTAGGCCAGGGCCAGGATCGTGAATCCGCCCAGGCTGAGGCGCACGGCCGTGCGTCCCCGCCAGCCGTAGCGCCAGCGTCCCCATAGCAGCACCCCGAACATCAGCCACGCAATTACCGACAGCACCGTCTTGTGGGCCAGGTGCTGAGCCAGCATGTCGGCGACGAAGGTGACGCCGGTGGCGAGGCTCAGGGTGAGCAGGAAGAACCCCAGCGCGATGAGCTGAAACAAGAGCTCTTCCTGGATCTTCAAAGGCGGCAGGATGTGCACCAGGCCGCCGGGCCGCTTGTGATTCAGGCGGTGTTCCTGGTAGGCGAGCAGCACTGACTGGCAGGCGGCAATGGTCAGCAGCGCGAAGGCCAGAATCGACACCAGCACATGGACTTCGGTGCCGAGATTGCGCCCGGCGTTGACCGGCCGGCCGTCGGGCCAGATGATGCCCGGCAGAATCAACAACGCCGCCAGCGGTAGCACCAGCAGGCCGAGGTTGTCCAGGGGACGGCGCAGGGTGCCGATGATGAGCAGGAGCGCCGCCACCCAGGCCACCAGCGACGCAACGTCGAAAAAACCCAGGTGCAGGCCGTCGTGGGTTACGACCCCGGCATAGAGCAGCACGCCGTGCAGTGCGACCGCCAGGAACGCAATTGTCGGCAGCTTCGGGGTAGCGCCTTCCAGCGTCCCCTGCCAAGTCGAAAGGCGCCGACCCAGCACCACCGTGGCGGTGACGTAGAGTGCCACGCTCATGAGCGCCAGTGCCAGGGTCCAGGATTGCATGCTGGCATGATGCCAACATTCGGCAGGCGCGCAAAGGACAGTTGCGGTCGTAGGTCGGGCGGTCACAGAGCGCCGCTGGATTGCTAGAATCCGCTATTCACCTGAATCCGCACTGGAGGAATCCACAACGTGTTCGAGACCCTGACGGATCGGCTGTCGACGACGCTCGCGCAGCTGCGCGGCCGCGGCCGGCTCACCGAGACCAACATCAAGGATGCACTGAGAGAAGTGCGTATGGCACTCCTGGAAGCCGATGTGGCGCTGCCGGTGGTGCGCGACTTCGTCGAGCGGGTGCGCGAGCGCGCCGTGGGCCAGGACGTTCTCAAGAGCTTGTCGCCGGGTCAGGAAGTCATCCGCATCGTGCGCGATGAGCTCACGAGACTCATGGGGGAGGCCAGCGAGGCGCTCGATTTGCGGGTGGCGCCGCCGGCGGTGCTGCTGGTGGCGGGGCTCCAGGGCGCGGGCAAGACGACCACCGTGGCCAAGCTGGCGCGCTGGCTCATGGAAAACGGCACCAAGGCGGTGCTGGTGGCGAGCTGCGACGTGCACCGGCCGGCCGCCATCAAGCAACTGGAAATCCTGGCGGCGGAGGTGGGTGCCGTTTTCTTTCCCTCCGATCCGTCCCAGGATCCGGTGGCAATCGCGAAAGCCGCGATCGCGCATGCGCAGCGGCAGTTCTACGACGTGGTAATTCTCGATACGGCCGGGCGCCTGCACGTGGACGAGGCAATGATGGCCGAGGTTCGCCGCGTGCATGCCGCTGCATCGCCGGTGGAGACGCTGTTCGTCGTCGACGCCATGAGCGGCCAGGATGCCGCCACCGTCGCGAAAGCCTTCGACCAGGTGCTGCCGCTCACCGGTGTGATTCTCACCAAGGCCGACGGTGACGCCCGCGGCGGTGCGGCGCTGTCGGTACGCCAGGTGACCGGCAAGCCGCTCAAGTTCATCGGCGTTGGCGAGAAGACCGATGCCCTGCAGGCCTTCCATCCGGAACGCATGGCCTCGCGCATCCTCGGTATGGGCGACGTCCTGAGCCTCATCGAGGACGCCGAGCAGAAGGTCGACAGGGACAAGGCCGAAAAGCTCGTCAAAAAACTCAACAAGGGCAAGGGTTTTGATCTCGAGGACTTCGCCGAGCAACTCGACCAGATGCGCGAGATGGGTGGCATGGCGGCGATGCTCGACAAGCTCCCCGGGGGAGCGGCGCTGCCGCCGGGAGTCAAGGCTCAGGTGGGCGACCAAGAGCTCAAGCGCATGCACGCCATCATCGGCTCCATGACCCGTCAGGAGCGTCTCCACCCCGCCATCATCAAGGGTTCCAGAAAGCGGCGTATCGCCACCGGCTCCGGGAATCAGGTGCAGGACGTGAATCGGCTGCTGAAGCAGTTCGTCCAGATGCAGAAGATGATGAAACGGATGAAAAAGAAGGGTGGGCTCATGCGTCTGATGCAGGGCATCAAGGGCGGCATGCCGCCTGGCATGCCGGGTTGAGCCACACCGGAACGAATTTACATCGCCCCCCCGAGAAGCGTAAAATAATGCGTTTGTACCGGCCCGTTAAGGGTCATCGGCATGACATTACCGGTCAGAGGACAGCCTAGAAGCCATGGTTAGTATTCGACTTGCCCGCGCGGGCGCCAAGAAGCGTCCCTTTTACCACCTGGTCGTCACCGATAGCCGCGCCAGCCGCGACGGGCGGTTCATCGAACGGGTCGGGTTCTACAACCCGATTGCCACCGAGCAGGAGGAGAAGCTGCGTATCGACAGGGACCGGGTCGCCTATTGGACCTCCCAGGGCGCCAAAGCCAGCAGTGCCGTCGCCAAGCTCCTGCATCAGGACCGGGCCGCGGCGCAAGCCTAGGTTGCCGATCGCGCGCGCGATGCGGAGCGCCGGGTATGCCAGAGCGCGTGACAATGGGACAGGTGAGCGGCGTTTACGGTGTGCGTGGGTGGGTGAGGGTGCGCTCGGACTGCGAGCCTTTGGAGCAGTTGCTCGCCTACTCGCCCTGGCAACTGAGAACCGGGACGGGCTGGTGCAGCCACGAGCTGGCGGACGGTAAAGCCCACGGTCCGGGCCTGGTGGCGAAGCTTGTGAGCATCGACGACCGCGAGCAGGCGCGGCAGCTGGTGGGGGCCGACATCGCTGTCCATCGCGATCAGCTGCCGGCGCTGGCCGAGGACGAGTACTACTGGAATGATTTAGTCGGTTTCGGCGTTGTCACCCGGGACGGCGAGGAGCTGGGACGGGTAACCGGATTCATGCAGACCGGCGCCAACGATGTTTTGGTCGTAAGCGGCGACCGCGAGCGGCTGATCCCGTTTATCCGGGAGCAAGTGGTAGTGGCGGTGGACGCCCGGGCCCGGCGCATCGAGGTGGACTGGGAAGCGGATTTCTGAGCCGTCCGGCCGCCGTCGCGAGGAGTTTGCATGCAGGTGGCGGTGGTGACGCTGTTTCCGCAGATGTTCGAAGCAGTCGAGCGTTGGGGAATCACATCGAGGGCGTTGCAGCGTGGCATTCTCGAGCTGGATTGCATCAATCCCCGGGACCACGCTTTCGACCGTCACCGCAGCGTGGACGATCGGCCCTACGGTGGCGGCCCGGGAATGGTGATGATGGTGCAGCCGTTGCGTGACGCCATCGTTGCTGCGCGTACGCGGTTGGGCGAGGGCACGCACACCGTGTACCTGTCGCCCCAGGGCCGGCGGGTGGACCAGGCGGCGATCGCCGAGCTTGCCACCCGCCAGCGGTTGATTATGGTTTGTGGGCGCTATGAGGGCGTCGACGAACGGCTGCTGGAACGCGAAGTGGACGAAGAGCTGTCGGTGGGCGACTTTGTGCTCTCCGGCGGCGAGTTGGCGGCGATGCTGCTGGTGGAGGCGATGACGCGCCTGCTGCCCGGCGCCCTCGGTCACGAGGAGTCGGCCGGTAGCGATTCTTTCGCCAACGGATTGTTGGACTGTCCGCATTACACGCGGCCGGAAGTGAGCGATGGGTTGAGGGTGCCGCCGGTGCTGTTGAGCGGCAATCATGACGCCATTCGTCGCTGGCGCTTGAAGCAGGCGCTGGGTCGCACCTGGCAGCGGCGGCCGGACTTGCTGCGCGGGGCGCAGCTCGACGAGGAACAACGAGCGCTACTCGAGGAATTTGTCAGCGAGCAGCAGGAGACATTGGATTGAGACCGGGCTTGCGTCCGGTTCCAAGGGGTAAGCAATCATGAGTAACATCATCAGTCAGATCGAAGCCGAGCAGATGAGCCGCGAGGTTCCGAAATTCGGCGCCGGCGATACTGTGGTGGTCAAGGTCAAGGTCAAGGAGGGCACCCGCGAGCGGCTGCAGGCTTTCGAGGGCGTGGTCATCGCCAAGCGTAATCGCGGGCTCAATTCCTCGTTCACCGTGCGCAAGATTTCCCACGGTGAAGGCGTCGAGCGCGTGTTTCAGACCTACAGCCAGCAGATTCACGACATCGAGGTCAAACGCCGCGGCGATGTGCGCCGTGCCAAGCTTTATTATCTTCGCGGTAGGCGGGGTAATGCGGCGCGTATCAAGGAGAAGATCTAAGGGCGGGGAAAAAAGGGGACAGATCTATTTTCCGCCAGCACTGTTCTCAGGTTTTTTCTATGGGTAGGGAAAATAGATCTGTCCCCTTTTTTCCCGTTTTTGCCGTCTCATTGCTGCTGATCGCTGTCGGTTGGCCCGCCGCCGGTGCGGCGGACCAGACCACGCTGGCAGATATCGATCGTCTGCGCCATGCCGGCGCCGTCGGCTTGGCGTTGCGGGTCATCGATGGGGAGCAACCGAAGTTTTCCGCCAGTCCCGTCGCCTGGCAGCGCTGGGAGCAGCGTCGTCTGGCTATACTGGAATCACTACGAGACTGGTCGGCTGTCATCGACCGGATCGCCGAATATCCGTCAACCCTGCCCGACGATTTCTGGATCGCGGCCCAGGAGTCGGCGCTGCGCTCACATCTCGCCAGCGGCGATGCAGACGCCGCTACTGCCATCATCGCGGGACTCATCTGGAGCACGGCCCAGGACACCGCCAGGGTCGACGAGTGGGCGGACCGTCTGAGCCGCTGGCGAAGCCAGCTGGCGGGTAGCTATTTGCTCGCCGGGCAACTGCCGGATGCCCAAACCAGCGTGCTGCGATACCGACTGGACTACGGTGTGGAGCCCGCGGGATGGCGGCTTACCCATGCCAAGGCATTGCTGCGCGAAGGCCACGATACGCAGGCGCGTCGGCTTCTGATCGGTCTGGAAACGACCGAGGTCGCTTATATGAAGCTGCTGCTGAGGGCCCGCAGCACCGGCGTGGATCCCGTGGAGCTGCTTTCAGAGATGGCTCCCTTTCTCGGCGAAGGGCGGCTTCTCGAGGCGGAGCGCGCGCAGCTATGGGCGTCGCTCGCAAACGCCGCCGCGCGCTACCGAGATCATGAAGTGCGTGTCACTGCGATGGAGCAGGCAGTGGCGCTGCGCGCACCAGTTGCGGCAGGCGATCGATTCGTCGACGTGGACGCCGATGCGTTGTGGGACGCCTACGGTGCCTACGCGGCGGCGCTCGCCAACGAATCCCGGCTGCTGGTGGGCCGCTTCGACGCCTGGCTGGCCCTGGCGGAACAACACAGCGATGCCGGCGATCCGAAGGCCCGCGCCATGTATGCCTATCTGGCGACGCAAGCTAGGGATCCCCGGGTAGCGGACATTGCACGTAAGGGATTGGTATCGACGCTTACCCGGGAACGCCGTGGTCTGGCCATTCTCGGCGGGTTGTACCTGGAATCCAGCCGCTACGCGAATATTTCGTCCATTCCCACGGCCCTGCGCGCGCCGCTCATCGCCTATGCCATCGGCGAATCCCGGCGCGACGTGTCCCGGCAGCTGCTGGCGGGGTTGGACGCGAAGGCCCGCGCCGCGCTGTCACTCGAGTGGCGCGCGCCGGTGGCGGTGGCCTTGATCGGTGATGGCAGGATCGATGAAGCGGTGGCATTGTTCGGCGAGGGCTTCGATGCCGATGGCAACCCGGACCGGATGGCGGCGCTTGCCATCGTGCGTGTCGCGCTGGCCCTGCAGGCGGCCGGCGAATACAAGCACGCCGCGACGCTGCTGTCACGGGTGCTGGCGATCGCGCCCTGGCCGCAGGAGCGCCGCGAGTTGCTGTTGCTGGCGGCGGAGGCCGAGGGCCGCGCGGGCCACCATGATCGCGCGGCGCGCCTGTACATTGAATCCGCGGCGGTGCCCGACGGCGGGCCCGCCGACGCCTGGTCGTATTCAGCAAGCCTGGAGGCGGCCCGCGCTCTCGCCCGGGCTGGCCTGGCCGGGGACGCCGTGGGGGTGTTGGAGAGCGCCCTGGCGAACAGTTCGCGCTCGGATCAGCGCGTCCTGGTGGAGCATGTCTTACGCCGTTTTTGAGCCTTGCCCGGGAGGGGAGAGCGTGACCAGCGTTATCGACTACGCGGCCGTGGTGCCGGCGCCGGTGGGGCTCATCGGCATTCGCATCAGCGGTGGGCAGCTGCTGGGCATCGATTTCGCGCCACAGTGCAAACCTATAGCTGCTGCTCCGAACGGCGCGGCAGGCGAGGTGCTGGATCAGTTGTTTCACTATTTCGAAGACTCCGCGTGGCAATTCGATCTTCCTCTGGCGATGCACGGAACGCCTTTTCAGCACCGCGTGTGGCAGGCGCTGCAGCGGATTCCTTCCGGCAGTACGCGCAGCTATGGGGAGATTGCCCGCGAGATCCACAGCTCGGCACGGGCCGTGGGTGGCGCTTGCCGGCGTAACCCCATCCCTATCGTCGTGCCTTGTCACCGCGTGATCGCCGCCGGCGGTGGCGCCGGTGGATTCATGGGCCGGCGCGACGGCGACGCGCTGGCCATCAAGACCTGGCTGCTCGATCACGAGCGCCGTCGTTCATGAGCGATGTGGCGCCGCGCGATCGGGATCTGGTGGAATCGTATATCGACGCGCTCTGGATGGAGCGCGGTCTCGCCGAAAATACCCTGGCTGCCTATCGTACGGACTTGCGTGGTTTTGCATCCTGGCTGGCGGAGCGGGATCGTGACCTTGTGACGGCGACTCGCGCCGACGTTCTCGAGTATCTCGCCGGCCTGGCGGCCTCGCCACCGCGCAGCGTCGCCCGGCGACTCTCCAGCCTGCGGCGTTTCTACCAGTACTTGATGCGCCACGCGCGCATTGCCGGAGATCCCTGCGCGCGAGTCGAGGCACCGCGCATCGGTCGCAGTCTACCCACCACCTTGAGCGAGGCGGAAGTGGAGGCACTACTCGAAGCGCCGGATCTCGGTGCGCGCGAGGGGCTGCGTGACCGCACCATGCTGGAGTTGCTCTATGCCACGGGCCTGCGGGTCTCGGAACTCGTCAACTTGACGCTGGGTCAGATCAATCACCAGCAGGGCGTGGTGCGGGTTTTAGGTAAGGGCAGCAAGGAACGGCTCGTGCCGCTGGGCGAAGCGGCGCTGGATTGGGTCGAGCGCTATCTCCGCGAGGGACGCCCGCAGCTCCTGGCCGCCGGCCAGGGCGACGTCCTGTTTCCCAGTCCCCGGGGCGGTGCCATCAGCCGCCAGGCCTTCTGGTACGCCGTCAAGCGCTACGCGACGATAGCCGACATCTCCAAGCCCATTTCACCCCACAGTCTGAGACATGCATTCGCGACGCACCTGCTCAATCACGGCGCCGATCTGCGTGTCGTGCAGTTGTTGCTCGGTCACAGCGATATCTCTACGACACAGATCTACACTCACGTAGCAAAGGAACGCTTGAAGCAATTGCACGCGACCCATCATCCTCGCGGATAAATAGGGGGACAGTTTCTAATAGGGGGACAGTATACTTATTTCAAAGCGGACAGCGTAAGCTGTCCGCTTTGAAATAAGTATACTGTCCCCCTATTTATCCTCGTCCTGCACGGCGGCGAAGACTTCGGCGGCGGTGGTGAGTCCGGCAGCGACTTTCTGGGCGCCGCTGATGCGAAGTGACAGCATGCCGCCCTGCAGCGCCGTGCTGCGCATCTGTCGGCTATCCGTATCGGCGGTGATGTGTCTGCGCAAATCATCCGTGATGCGCATGACCTCGTAGATACCGATGCGCCCGAGGTAACCGGTATGGCGGCATTCGTCGCAGCCGACGGGCGCAAACACTTTTGCCGGCCGGCGCGGTCGCTTAGGCGCCACCAGCGAATTCCATTCATCCTCCGAGATCTCGATTGGCTTCTTGCAGTGACGGCAAAGCGTGCGCACCAGGCGTTGCGCGACCACACCGATCAACGCCACCTTGAGCAGATAGGGCGGCACGCCAAGCTCCAGAAAGCGCGTCACGGTGGAGGGAGCGTCGTTGGTGTGCACCGTCGACAGCACCAGATGGCCGGTGAGGGCCGCCTGCACGGCGGTGTCCGCCGTCTCCTCGTCGCGGATCTCTCCCACCATGATGATGTCGGGGTCTTGCCGAAGCAGCGTACGCACGCCAGTAGCGAAATCGAGACCGATTTGATGTTGCACGTACATTTGATTGAGGTCCGGATCCACCAGCTCGATGGGATCCTCGATGGTGCAAATGTTGACCTCGGGTCTGGAAAGACGCTTCAAGGCCGAGTAGAGCGTGGTGGTCTTGCCCGAACCCGTGGGACCCGTGATCACGACCATGCCGTAGGGTTGCTCCACCATGCTTTGCCACTGCTTCACTTCCTTGGGCGAGAAACCCAGGTTCGGCAAGGACCGCACCAGCACCTCCGGGTCGAAAATGCGCATGACGAGCTTTTCGCCGAATGTCGTCGGCATGGTGGATAGCCGCAGCTCCACTTCCTTGTGATCCGGTGTGCGGGTTTTGATGCGCCCGTCCTGAGGCCGTCGCTTCTCGATAATGTCCAGCCGACCGAGGGCCTTGAGACGGCTGATCGCCGCATTCAACACTGGCGTCGGGATCTGGTGCACGAGGTGAAGCACGCCATCGATGCGGAAGCGGATATTACCGGTATCCCGGCGTGGCTCCAGGTGGATGTCGCTGGCGCGTTGATCGAAGGCGTATTGCAGCAACCAGTCGACGATGCGCACGACGTGCTGATCGTTGGCGTCAAGATCACCGGATTTTCCGAGCTCCACCAGCTGCTCGAGATTGCGGACGCTGCTGATCGGCGACGACCCGCTGTCTTCGGTGGCTCCGGCGATAGAGCGGCTGACGGCGTAGAACTCGGCCAGGTAGCGTTCCAGATCCAGAGGGTTGGCGATGACGCGGTCGAAGTGCAGCCTCAGCATGCCCGAAAGCTCGCGCTCCCACTCGCGTATATAGGGCTCGGCGGTGGCGATGGTTACCCGGTCACCGGAGACCGCCACGGGCAGTATTTTAAATCGTGTCGCGTAGGCTTGCTTGATGACTCCGGTGACCGCGCCGACGTCGATCTTCAACGGGTCGATGCGCAAGTAAGGCAGGTGCGCCTTGTCGCTGAGCCATCGGGTTAGACGCTCCAGGGTGAGTGGCGTGCGAGGTGGCTTGGCGCTCTGCCAGCTTTGAGCCGCGACCCGAACCAGGGGGTGCTCGGATGGATCCCTCTGGCGGCCGCTGCCGGTATCCAGCTCTCGCGCTTGTGCCTCGGTGATGAAGCCGTCGCCAACGAGCTCCGCGAGCACGAATGCGAGGGTGAGCTTCCATTCACCGCTCGGTACTTGTCGATTCGTATTTAGCATCGATTATCTGCGGACCCAACTCGGTTGGACTATACGTAGGGGGTCAGGGACCGGCAAGGTGGGACTCCGTCACAGAACTCGATGGCGGATGGAACTCGCAGGTGACGCCGGCGGTCTCAGCGCTTATGCTGCGATTAATATCCAAGAGAGTAAATTCCATGTCCAGGACCGGTGCATTGGCGATAGCAGGCGCGGCTGTCATGAGCATTTTGTGGCAACCGGCCGTCGCGGAGGGTCCACCTGCAAAGGTGGTTGCCGCCCTCGAGAGGATCGTTCCCGGAATTGCGCCGGACAGAATCCGGATGTCGGTTTTGCCAGGCCTCTACGAGGTATCTTTTGGCCCCTCCATCGTTTATGTATCCGCCGACGGCCGCTACCTGATTCAAGGCGACCTGGTAGAGCTGGACTCAGGCAAGAACCATACGCGTGATCGCAGGCGAGAGCATCGCCGGGAACGCATGGCCACGGTCAAAGAGAACGACATGGTCGTGTTCGGTCCCGAGAATGCCAAGCACACCGTGGACGTATTCACCGATATCGATTGTCCGTACTGCGTCCGGTTGCACAATCAGATGGCGGAGTACAATCGCCTGGGTATACGGATTCGCTACCTGGCATTCCCCCGTGCTGGCGTATCTTCCAGCTCTTATGACAAATGGGTATCGGTGTGGTGCTCGGGCGACAAGCAGATTGCCATGAGCAAAGCCAAGAATGGTAGCCGCATTCCGGAAAAGAAGTGTGATAATCCAGTTGAAAAGCAATTTGCGCTGGGTCGCGCTGTGGGTGTGCGCGGCACGCCCAGCTTGATACTCGAAAATGGCCAGCTCGTTCCCGGCTATGTTCAGCCGCTGGAGCTTCTGGAAATTCTCGAAGGAAACAAAACCGGCTGATCGCTTGCTGCCGTCTTCGTCCAATGCGCGTCATCTACATCCTGCTGACGTTGATCATCGTCTGCACATGGTTCGGGATCGAGCTGCGGAAAAGTCATCGCGATTTCTCTCACCTGCTTCTCGGGATCGCCGGGCTGCTGACCGTTCTCGCGGTGGTGGCGTTCTTCGGCATTCACTGATCGCCAGTTTATCGCCGTGAGTGTACGCATAGACAGACTCGACCATCTGGTACTGACAGTAGCGAGCATCGACAAATCTTGCGACTTCTACGCACGCGTCCTCGGAATGCACGTGTCGCGCTTCGGCGAAGGGCGCACGGCACTCAAATTCGGCCGCCAGAAAATCAACCTTCACGAGGTGGGTAAGGAGTTTGAGCCCCGCGCTGCCCGTGCCACCGCCGGGTCTGGCGATCTATGTCTGGTGAGCGCCACGCCATTGGACGACGTCATTTTGCATCTGAACGAATGCGGGGTGACGATTATCGAGGGACCGATAGCCAAGACCGGTGCCACCGGGCCGATCCGCTCCGTCTATTTTCGCGACCCGGATGGTAACTTGATCGAAGTGTCGGAATACGTCGAATCCTAATCGGCCAGTTTCTTCATGTTCTTCGCGACCAGCGCCAGGAAATCCGAGGCGAGAATGGGCTTGCTCAACAGGTAGCCCTGGTATTCGTCACAGTCCCTGTCGCGTAGAAAATCGAGCTGCTCCTGCCTCTCGATACCTTCCGCGACGACGCCCATCCCCAGACCGTGGGCCATGGCGATTATGGCGCCGACGATCGCCGCGTCGTCGGTATTGTTCGGAATATCGTTCATGAACGAGCGATCGATCTTCAGTTCGTCGAGCGGGTAACGTTTCAAGTTGCTGAACGATGAGAAGCCGGTTCCGAAATCATCGATGGAGATCTTCACGCCCATCTGCTTGATGATCTTCAGGGTACGGGCAATCTCCTCGGGATTCTCCATGAGCATGCTCTCTGTGAGTTCCAGACCCAGATATTTTCCCGTCAGCCCAGTGGTCTCGAGGGCATTTCGCACCGTGAGCATCAGCCTGTCGCTTTTGTGAAACTGCCGGCTCGAAACGTTGACCGACACGCATATCGGATCGATTTGAGACTGCCAGCGTTTAGTCAGCGTGCAGACAGCATAAATCACCCATTCACCGAAGGGCACGATCAGATCCATTTCTTCCGCCATGGGAATGAACTCGTCGGGTGGCACCATGCCGAGCTTCGGATGCTTCCAGCGCAACAGAGCTTCAGCGCCGATTATGCGCCCGGTCCTGACCTCTGTTTTCGGCTGGAAGACCAGGAACAGCTCGCGGTTGCTCAGCGCCTTGCGCAGATGATTCTCCGTCGTGAGCCGCTCGACGGAGCGGGTATTGAGATCCTTGGCGTAGTACTGGTAGGTGTTGCGCCCGCGCTCCTTGGCGTGGGAGACGGCGACCGCGGCGTGCTTGAGCAACATGTCCACGCTGTCGCCGTCGGTGGGGCACACGGCGATGCCGATGCTGGCCGTGATGAACAGCTCTCTCGCGTTGACACGGAATGGTTCCGCTATTGCCTTGAGAATGCGGCGAGCCACCAGCGTGGCGTTTTCCAGACGCTCGACATTGGGTATGAACAGCGTGAACTCGTCGCCGCCGAAGCGGGAAAGCTCTGCTTCTTCCTCTTCGCTGCCAGGTCGGCCGACCAGATCGCTATAGCGAACGCATTCCACGAGTCGCGCTGACACGGCCTTCAACAGCGAGTCACCGAAGTTCTGCCCCAGCGTGTCGTTGATCTGCTTGAAGCGATCCAGATCGATGTGAAGGACCGCGCAAGCCTTGGCATCGTGCTTCGCTCTCACCAGAGCATCGTTGAGTCGCTTGGTAAACAGCCGTCGATTGGGCAGACCCGTGAGGCCGTCGTAGTACAATAGACGATCCTGATAGGCTTTCGCCGCCAGCGTATTGCGCAGTCGCAGCGCCAGCTCACTCGGGTCGACGGGCTTGGCGAGAAAGTCGGTGGCGCCTAGCTCCAGAGCCTTGAGTTTGGTCTCCGGGTCCGTCGCCGACGTCAGAATAATGGTGGGAATGTGCCTCAAGGCCTCCTTTGAGCGCATCTGCTCGAGAATTTCCAGGCCGGTAATTTCAGGCATCATCACGTCCAGAAGCACGACGTCGGGCTTTTTGAGCACCACCATGTTGAGCGCCTTCTTCGGTTCCGTGGTGGTAATGAAATTGCCGTAACCTGCATCCTCGAGGAACATTTGCAGGGTTTCGAGGATGATCGGTTCATCGTCGACCATCATGATGGTCGATTGGGCGGACGCGATCGCCAGACTGCTGGTCTCGTTTGCCGTGTCGCTGCCCAACACCGCGTCGCTGTGTCGCTTAGCCGCCACCGGCGCGCTATCCGGCTCGGGCTTTCGCGCTAGATTTTCCTGCTTTGACATCGATCTCGTTTCCTCGTGCGTGTATGCCCGCGTCCGCGCCGCCCTCAGGCGCTGGCGGCCAGCTCCGAATCGTCCGGCACAACCAGTCGACTGGAAATTTCGCGTAGCGCGGCGAGTGCCTCGGCTACACCAGCTTCGCTGTTTGCTTTGGCCAGATCCTCGAGGGTTTTCGCCGGCTCGGTGAAGTCGTCGTATCCCACGGTGCCGCCTGAGCCCTTGAGCCAATGGGCGAGAGCGGCAAGCTCGGTGAAGTCACGCGCCTGCCAGGCGCTGTCCATTTCGTCGAGTTTCTCGTCGAGGCGCCGGGCGAACTTCGCGATGGTGGCGCGGATGCGCGG
>Ga0255058_10000129_pt1 | contig 44181 bp, 34 predicted proteins | sample Cases_109_9_MG_FD_188637 | JGI IMG/M metagenome (GOLD analysis project Ga0255058, IMG submission 188637) | Seawater microbial communities from Amundsen Gulf, Northwest Territories, Canada - Cases_109_9 | ecosystem: Environmental > Aquatic > Marine > Gulf | place: Canada: Northwest Territories...
CCGGCCGAGACGCAGAGTCGAAGCGACGACAGATCGTAGCGGCCGGTGAGATCCGGCACCGCGAGCATGGCGGCGTATCCGGTGGGAGCGTTGCAGAAGACGCTCGGCCGGTGGCGCTCGATGACACCGAGAACGGCCGTCGTCTCACGCGCCGGGCCGGGGTTGAGGACGGTGCCGGCGCCCACGGCCCATGGAAAGAGCAGCCCGCCACCCAATCCGTAGGTGAAAAAGAGCTTCGCGTTGGAGTAGGTGACGTCCTCCTCGCGAAGATCCAGGCAGCGGACGCCCCAAAGCTCGGCGCAGAGGGGCAGGTCCTTGTGGGCGTGCGGAATCCCCTTCGGGGTGCCGGTGGTGCCGCTCGAGTAGTTGATGGTTGCGAGGTCCTCGCGGAGGGTGGGCGCCGGGTCCAGTTCCGGCGAGGCGGCGGCGGTCCAGGCCTCGTAGTCGTGGACGGGCCGCCGCTTCCCGAGATCGGCCGCATCGCCCACGGCATCTCCGGCCTCGGCATCTCCGGTCTCGGCCTCACCGACCTGGCCCCCGACGATCACGACGTGCTCGAGGTCCGGCAGGTCGCCATCGGCCGCGCCGCCCGAGCGGAGAGCCTCCGCGGCGGCTCTCTGGAGGCTCGCGTGCGCGATCAGCACGCGGGCTTCGCTGTCCGCCAGCATGTAGGTGTGCTCCGCGGACGTGAGCAGGGTGTTCATGCCGAGTGCGATGCCCCCCGCCTTCAGGGTGCCGAAGAAGCAAGCCGGCCACTCGGGCAGATCTGGCAGCAGGAGTGCGACGGGGTCGCCGGGTCTCAGACCGAGGGTGCGAAGCGCGTTTCCGACCCGGTTCGCCTCATCCGCCAACTCGGCGAAGGAGCGCTCCCCCGCCGGGCCGGACAGGGCGGTCTTGCGCGCACGTTGCGCAAGGTTGTGCTCCAGGATCTCGGCGGCGTTGTAGCGGGCTGGAAGGTCGGCCGCCCTCACTCGCCCCCATCCCACGGGTCCTCGCGCGCCGCCTCGATCCCCGCCTTCTCATCGACCAACATTAGAAGGGCGAAGCCGACCACGAAGAAGATCACCATTGAGCCCATCGCCAGGCGGTGGCTCCCGGTGGCGCCGACAACGGTGCCGAAGAGAAGCGGACCCAGGATCGAGGAGAGCTTTCCGGAGAACGCATAGAAGCCGAAGAACTCCGCGTGCTTGGCTTCCGGGGTCATGCTGCCCAACAGCATGCGGCTCGCCGACTGGGCCGGCCCGACCATGAGGCTTATGGTCATGGCTGCGGCCCAAAAGCCGGTGCGCGTCTCCGCACTCGCTCCCAGGAGCCCCGCGACGCTGAGGACGATCAGCGTGATCGCGATCGTCCACTTCCCGCCGATCCGATCGGCCAAGAATCCGAAGCCGAATGCACCGGCGCCTGCGGCCACGTTCGCGACGATGCCCAGCACGATGACCTCTTCAATCGTGAAATCGAAGACGGCGATCGCGTAGATCCCCGCGAGCGCAAAGATCGTCACGAGACCATCGTTGTAGATGAGTCGAGCGAGGAGCACCTTGGCGGCCTCCCGGTAGCGCCGCAGCTGCCGGAACGTCTCGCCAACTCGCCGGAAGCCCTCGCGCACGTACGTCCCCGGCTCGACTTGTCGCGCGACCCCCCTCTCGCGGAGGAAGAGGAAGGTGGGAATGGAGAAGATGCCGAACCAGACCGCCACGAGCAGAATCGTCGCTCGGACATTCAGATGCGCCTCCTCGGGCAAGGCGCGCATCATCCACAGCGCTATCACGAGTGCCAGCAGACCACCGACGTATCCCAAAGCCCACCCGTAGCCGGAGATCCTGCCCATGTTGGTGGAGGTCGAGATCTCGGGAAGGAAGGCGTTGTAGAACGCCTGCCCGCCCTCGTACGCCACGTTCGCGAATATGAAGAGAACCGCGGCCAGGAAGACCATCCCGGGCTGCACGAAGAACAGGAGGGTCGTGAACACGAGCGTCTGGAGCGTGGCTAGCAGGAGGAAGCGCTTCTTCCTGCGCGAGAAGTCCGCGATCGCGCCGAGCACCGGCATCGTGAGCGCCACGGCGATCGCCGAGATGTTCACTGCACGGGTCCAGATGACCGTCCCCCTTACTTCGTCACCGGCGATCACCTGTACGAAGTAGGCGCTGAAGATGAAGGTGACGATGAGGGTGGTGAACGCCGAGTTGGCAAAATCGTACATGCACCACGAGAAGACCTCGCGACGCCGAGCGGCCGTCCGCACTTCCCCCCGCTCGCTCACTACCTGATGGCCAGCGGACGGCCCGGAGAGCCGGTCGCCCCCACCAGCGGCAGCGGCGTGAAGATGAAGAGGAACTCGTAGACGCCGGCGTCGGCGACCTCGTCCAGAACCATGTTCTCGAGGTTGTGGATCCCGTTCTCCGGGATCAGCACCTGGTGCACCGGAAAGTCGAGCTCCGGAGCGGGGTTGGGGACGACCTCCGTCGTCCAGGAGTCGGATCCCACCATCGAGGCCTGCCGGTCCACGATCCAGTGCGCGACCTCGAGGCCGATGCCGGGCGGGTTCTCGTTGTAGCGGGCAGCATCTTCCCAATGGACGGTCCATCCGTAGCGGAAGAAGATGGCGTCGCCGGGCCGGAGATCCGACTCGGACATGCCCTGGCGGGCCAACGCCCCGCGGACGTCCTCGACCGTGACCTCGTAGCTCTCCGGGAGGGTGCCGACACCCTTGTATCCGGCCACGTCCACGAGGACTCCGCGGGTGACGATCGGCTTGACGTGCTCGATGCCCAGCTTCGTCAGGCCGTAGCCGCTTCGCATCTCTTCTACGGTGACGCCGTTGTAGAAGACGTCCCGATCGGAGCCGTCCGCCATCGTGAGGCGGGTCCCGATGTGCCCGAGCCCGTCGAACTGCGTCCCGACCTGCCCGATCTCCGCGCATACGAACTCGTCGTGTCCGATGAGGCGGTTCGAGCCGAACGGCTCGTAGGTGGGAGAGCCGGGGATGTAGAGGGTGTAGCTGCGCGCGCCGAACAGCGGCATCCCACGCTCGTAGGGATGCCCGAGCTCGTAGACCTGCCCCGTCTTGGCCAGGCTCAGGGCCTCCAGGATCTTCTCGGACGTGATCCAGTTGGTGGCTCCGACCTGGTCATCGGGACCCCAAATCGGGTGTGGCCACCAGGGCCCCTCCTCCCGCGTCTGGCCCGAAGCGGGAGCCACGAGCAGGGTCCAGAACAGGACGAGACCGAACGTCGAGCGGCCAACGGAAGAGACGTTCATCATATTTTCTCCCAATGCATTACGTCCTACCAGTTAATGCATCGCCGTATACCCGCCTACACCACCGCCGCGCGGGTGTCAGGCCCGGTTAGCGAACCCCGACCAGGCCCTTCACCGACTCGATCAGCTTGGGGGAGTCGTAGCCGATGCCGTCCTTGAAAACGAGCGTGACATTCCGGATCGCGGAGACGTCACTCGCGAGATCACCCTCGAGGACGACCAGGTCCGCCACCTTCCCCGCCGCGATGGTTCCCAGCTCGTCGGACACGCCCAGGATCTTCGCCCCGTTGGCCGAGCAGATCTCCACGGCCTCCTCGGTCGAGAAGCCGGCCTCCACCAGGAGCTCCAGGTTGCGCTGATCGCCGAAGCCGTGGAGCGTGCCCCCGATACCCGTCGGATCGACGCCCGCCGCCAGCAACCCACCGGCCTTCGCGAACTCGGCCTCGAAGGTCATCCCCTTCTTCAGCATGTCCTCGTTGAAGGGGAAGTTGGGGCCCGCCTCCTTGATCCTTCCGCGGGTCTCCAGGTAGGCCTCGCGAATCTCGGGGGCCATCGCCTCCAGCGTCCGCTCATCCTCCGCGGGTCGGTTGGGGATGAACGGCTCGATCACGGCCAGCGTGGAAGTCATCGAGACGTCGGCGTCGATCATCTTCTGGATCGTGGCCTGAGCGATCTCACCGGCCGGATCGCCTTCCTGCCCCACCGTGATCATGCTGTTGGGCGGGCACTGATCCGGCGTCTTGTTCGGGTCGAAGTCGCTGTTGGTGAGGAAGCCGTGCTCCAGGTTGTCGATCCCGAGATCCACGGCCTCCTGGAAGCTGACGGAGCACAGGTGGCCCGTCACCTTGAGGCCGTGCTCGTGCGCCGCCTCGATCGCTGCCCCGAGGTTCTCACGGGTGATGTCCGTGTACGCCTTGATCCAGGTGGCGCCCTCCTCGGCCCAGTACTCGACGAAGCGTCGTGCCTGCTCGGGCGAATCCACCGCTGCCATCCCTCCCGGGGAGCTACCGCCGGATCCCGTGATGTAGGGCGCCGTGATGTGCATCCGCGGCCCGGGGGTCTCTCCGTCATCGATCGAGCGCTTGAGATTGATATCCGCATACGGCGACTGGCTTCCCGTGGTACGCACGGTCGTGACGCCCGAAGCGAGGTAGAGCCGCGGGGCGCTGAAGTTGAGCTGGGCCCGCCGGCCGCCGGCCGCCGTGTAGAAGATGTGGTTGTGCAGCCCCACCAGACCCGGAATCACCGTATGGCCCGCTGCGTCAATCACCTCGGCGCCTTCCGGTATTTCGACATCGCCGCTCGGACCGACCGCAGTGATTCGACCTCCCTCGATCAGAATCGTCTGACCCGGGCGAGCCGGCGCTCCTGTGCCATCGATGACCGTCGCGTCCTTCAGGGCGATGATCTCGGCATCGACGGCGACATACTCGCGAACGCCCTCGACCAGATGGGCGGACGGCTGCCCCAGGAGCCTGCCCGTGCCGGCGCCCAAGAGGAGTGGCGCAACGAGAACTACCGAGAACCCGATACGGCTGTACTTCATGTCTCTTCTCCTGGCTGACCTTCGAGGCACAAACGAGGGGACTAGGGGCGGGACTCCGCCTCCTCCTCCACCCTGAACACCATCTTCATGCCGGATTCCAGGTGCTCCGCGATGTGGCAATGGAGCATCCAGTCCCCGGGATTCGAAAGCTCGAGCAGAATATCCACCGTGGCGCCCACGGGCAGCAACACGGTGTCCTTCCAGACGAGGTTGTCGGTCGGCGACCCGTTGACCGCCACGACGAGAAACCGTTGGCCGTGAAGGTGGATCGGGTGCTGCATGGCGTGGAGCACCCGGCGCTCGTTCGACAGCCGGATCTTCACGACATCACCGACGCGAAAACGCCAATCGATCTCCTCGTTGACAGCCCCGGTGGCCGGATCGACCAGCTTCCACTCGACCTGGCGCGTCGTCGAGGCCCAATTCATCAAGGGCATCGTGCCGCTCCACTCCACCGGGTTGAAGTAGGCGGAATCGAGCCGCATCAGCCGATCGACCAGGAACGGCAGCTCGCGCGACTCCATGGACAGGACCAGCTCCCGGTCCACAGGCCGGTCGAAGTGCATTCGGTAGCGCGCGATCTCTTCCACCACGTGCCGATGCTCGCGGAGCCGCGCGAACTCAGCATCCAGATCCGGCAGGGCCTGTTCGGCAGAGACCGTGACGACGCCCAGCGTGTCCTCCTCGGGGATGAAGCGGCCGTACAGGTGGTCGATCCCACGCACCCGATTGAGGAGCGGGACGTCGCCGGGCCGGTCGAAGCGGGCATGCACGATGTACCGCTCGGCCGGCGCGATCACGACGCTCTCCACCCACTCCTCGCGCTCGAAGTTGCCGACATCTGAGCCGACGACCTTCAGCCGCGCGCCGGGGAGCGACAGGTTGAACGTGCGGGTGTTGGAGACGTTCGTGAGGAAGAAGCGGACGACCTCACCGGCACGGACCTCGAGGGCGTAGTCGGGTTCGCCGTTCAGGAGCATCAGGTTGCCGAAGCGGCCCATGAGCGCGTGCGTCGCCGCCTCATCGCCGAACGGGACGAGGCCGGCCTCGCCCAGCAGCAGGTCGTCCAGCACGACGACCTCCTCCCGGTGAGCAGGCCCGTAATAGTCCGGCCGCGACGACCGAACGAGCATGTTTCCGTACAGACCCAGATCCTGTGTGATGTCCTCGCGGTGATGGGGGTGATACCAGTAGATCCCCGGATCCCGGAAGAAGATCTCGTAGCGGAAGGATCCGCCCGGCGGCACGAGCTCCTGCGTGACTCCCGGCACGCCGTCGTAACGGTTGTCGAGACGAACGCCGTGCCAGTGGACGGTGGTCGGCAGGTCGATCTCGTTGCGGAAGCCCACGGTGACCCGAGCGGCCTCCGGCACCCAGAGCAGGGGTCCCGGATACTGCCCGTTGAAGCCGTACATGAGCAGCTCCCGGCCGCGCAATCGGCGACGCACGAAGCCGGCGACGAGCTCCAGGGAATCGCCGTCCGCGAGCTGGATAACCTCGCGCGGCCGGGCCACGGGGATCAGCTGCGGCGAACCCGCGGCAGGGAGGAAGGGCCCCACGCCGGGCCGAAGGTCCATCAGGGCGGGAAGCATGGAGAGGCCAGCCGGCGTCGGCGGTGGATCCCATTCATCCGCAGGCTTGTGCTCGCCGCCGACCGAACGCTCGCCGCCGACCGAACGCCCACCCATCGCGAACTCGAAGAAGTCGGGGGATCGCATCCTCGTGCTCGGGGACCGGCCTCGCAGGACGAGCGGGCCCGTGCGCTCGTCCACCTCCGCCGATTCCTCGGCGCTGACGAGCACGACGAACTTCTCGAGATCCACGATCCCGACCGCGTTCGTCCCGTTCTCGACCGGCCCGAGCTTGATCATCGAGGTGAAGACCGGGGTCGTGATCCACGCGATGTACGCGGAGTAGGGCCCGAGCTCTTCCGGCTCGGGCAAGCCGCGGAGGGTGAGCGCCCCATCGAAGCGATGACGCCCGTCGGGCGTGACCGCCGCTCCGAACGTGGATCGCACGGGCAGCAGCGACAGCGCCCCCTCGATGCCGGCCGCCCGCCCGGCTGGAACGAGCTGCAGGCAGTAGATATCCAGGCTGGGCGTCAGGCGGCCGGGGCCAGGTTGGGGAAGCCCGGCGCAGAGGTCGCCTGGCGAGTCGGCGGCGCGGCCCAACCCGAGCGCGGCGGCCCCACCCAGCATAGCTGTCCCGCCGAGCGCCACGACCGCACCCATCGCGACGGCCGTACCGACCGCAACCACCCCGCCCGTCACCTTCACTCGGGCGGGCTCACTCCTCCTGGAGGCGGCGTACCACGGACGGGACGATCCTGCGCGGCGCCAGGCGAAGGCCGAGTGGCCCCAGCTTGTTCATGGTCCCCGGGATGACGATGCGCTTTCCTCGAAGCATGCCGCGGTAGCCGGCCTCCGCGACCGTTCCGGCATCCATCACGCCCAGGCGGCGCATCAGGCCGGAGTCCTCCATCTGGGCCCGCTTGTGGAACTCGGTCGCGGTGGGCCCGGGAGCCAGGACCGTCACCGTGATCCCCGTCTCCCTGAGCTCCTCGACGAGCGCCTCGCTGAAGTGGAGGACGTATGCCTTCGTCGCGTAGTAGACCGCCATCAACGGGCCCGGCTGGAACGCCGCGGTGGAGGCGACGTTCAGGATCCGGCCGCTGTCGCGCTCCAGCATGTTCGGGAGCGTTAGCCGGGTGAGATGGGTGAGTGCCTCGACGTTCAGGCGAATCATGCGGAGGCTGGCGTCCACGTCGGTCTCGGCGAAGGGGCCGAAGGTCCCGAAGCCCGCGTTGTTGACGAGAACGTCCACGGGCCGGCCCGAGAGCCTGGCGTGGAGTCCCGAGGCGGCGCCGGGATCGGAGAGGTCGAGGGCGATCCAGGTCACGTCCACGCCGTGTCCGCCGCTCAGCTGCTCGGCCACCCGCTGGAGCTTCTCTTCGTCTCTGGCCACGATCGCCAGATCGTGCCCGTCCCGCGCCAGCAGCCGCGTCAGCTCGTAGCCGATTCCAACCGTCGCACCTGTCACGACGGCCAGTGGTCGACCAGATACCGTGCCCTTGGCCGCACGCCGGTTCACGGCGATCGGCTCCGGGACTCACTCGAGAGCCTCGAGGGCTCAATCGAGGAGCTATGCAACCTTTCTCTTGTCGGGCGCATCCATCATCCAAAGAACGGGCGGAGTGGCCGCTCAGCGATACCTAACAGCAACGGTGGGGGGCGACAAGCCCGATCGATCGCACCCCGAGCCGGCTCTCATCCTGCCGAGCCGACGACCGCTCCGGGCCTCACGGCTCGAGAAGGCCGAGGAGACCGCGGCCCTGAGGCTTCCCGGCCCCCCTTGGGAGACTCCTGAAACCTCTGCGGGGCCCGCTTCGTAGGGTCGGCCAGAGAGACCCGAAAGCATGAAGCCATCGCGAGACAAGGAAGAGCCGAAGGTGGAGACACCTCTCCGCAGCGAGGAGGGCCGACCCCGCATCGTGCCCGATAACGAAGAGCGGCCCAGGCGAGCCCGCGTGGCGGACAGCATCTCCAAGTCGAAGTCGAAGCCCAAGGCCGGCGAGTGGGACGAGGATCGCGGCTCCCCCGGTCGCGGCACCCGAATGGACATCACGCGGGAAGCGACCAGGAGCAAACGGAAGCCGATCCTGATCGGCGCCGGTATCGCTGTGGTCGCGCTTATCACCCTGCTCCTGGCCCTCATGAAGCCCGCCGCTCCCAGCGTCCAGCGCAACGCCGTGCTGATCGGCACTGTAGAGCGCGGACCCATGGTCCGGGCGGTCCGGGGACCCGGCACGCTCGTGCCCGAACAGATGCGATACGTCTCCGCCCTCACGGCCGGACGGGTGGAGCAGGTTAACGTGGAGCCGGGAGAGACGGTGGAGGCGGGGACGATCCTTCTGCTGCTCAGCAACCCGGACGTCGAGCTCGAGGCGCTGCAGGCTCAGCAGCAGTGGACGGCCGCGCGGGCCGGCCTGGTCGATCTGAGGCGCTCGCTCGGCACCCAGACGCTCGCCCAGGAGGCCTCGCTGGCCCAGGCGCGCGCCGACTTCCTGGAGGCCAACCGGACGGCGGAGTCGGATTCCGTCTTTTTCCTCCGGGAGCTGATCAGCCGCAACGAGGCGCTGCAGTCCAGAGAACAGGCCGAGGCCGCGAGGATCCGGTTCAGTACGGCAGAGAAGCGTTACGGGCTCCTGGAGCAGACCGTCGATGAACAGCTGGAGGTCCAGGAGGAGCAGGTCGACCGGCTCCGCTCGATCTACGAGTACCAGCGCCGGCGAGTGGAATCGATGAAGGTGATCGCGGGCGCCGACGGCGTGCTGCAGGACCTCTCTCTCGAGCCGGGGCAGTGGGTGCAGTCAGGTACGGCGCTGGCGCGCGTAGCCCAGCCCGGCAAGCTCAAGGCCGAGCTCCGAATCCCCCAAACGCAGGCCCGAGAGGTACAGCCCGGTCAGCGGGCGACGATAGATACGCGAAGCGACCTGATCGAGGGTCGGGTGAAGCGGGTCGATCCTAACGTGCAGAACGGTGCGGTGCTGGTGGAGGTGGCGCTGGAGGGCGAGTTGCCCCGCGGCGCCCGACCCGACTTGAGCGTGGACGGGACGATCGAGATCGAGCGTCTAGCGGACGTACTCCATGTGGGACGGCCGGCATACGGCCAGAGCCATAGCACGGTGGGTCTGTTCAAGCTGGTCGACGGCGGCGATGCGGCCGTCCGGGCGCCGGTTCGTTTGGGAGCGAGCTCGGTCAACGAGATCGAGATCATCGAAGGGCTGGAGGAAGGGGACGAGGTCATCCTCTCCGATATGTCCAGGTGGGATGACACCGAGCGCGTTCGGTTGAAGTAGCCGAAGCGCATCACGGCGGAGAAGAGGAACGATGACGATGAGCGTGACGAACGGTGCGAACGGGGCGGGCGACGCGGCCGCCATGATCGAGATGACGGACGTGAGCAAGGTCTTTCTGACCGACGAGATCGAGACGCACGCCCTGTCCGAGGTCCAACTCCGAATCGATGAGGGTGATTTCCTCTCGATCGCGGGGCCGTCGGGCTGCGGAAAGTCCACGCTGCTCTCGCTGCTGGGTCTGCTCGACTCGCCCAGTTCCGGGGAATACCTCCTGGATGGGAATCCGGTAGCGGACCTGAGCGGCTCGCAGCGTGCGACGATCCGGAACCGGCACATCGGCTTCATCTTCCAGGCCTTCAACCTGATCGGCGACCTCACCGTCTACGAGAACGTCGAGCTTCCCCTCACCTACCGCGGACTCGCCGGAGCCGAGCGGAAGGAGAGGGTGATGAGGGCGCTGGACCGGGTCGACATGCCGCATCGGGTGAAGCACTACCCCTCCCAGCTCTCCGGCGGCCAGCAGCAGCGCGTCGCCGTGGCACGCGCCGTCGCGGGTGATCCCCTCATCCTGCTGGCGGACGAGCCGACCGGGAACCTTGATTCCTCCAACGGCGAAGCGGTGATGAACCTTCTCGCCGAACTGCACGGGGAGGGAGCGACCATCTGCATGGTGACGCACGACCCCCGCTACGCCGATTACGCCGGACGCACGATCCATCTCTTCGACGGACGGATCATCAGCGACGAGTCGAACGGCGCCGTTCGGGAGCTTCAGGAGCACGGCTACGAGGTCGTGGGCCAGTAGGCCGAACCCCTCCTCTCACAGATCAGGGTCAACGGAATCGGGGCGAAGGGAAGATGATGAGCGGACTGCTGAAGGAGTTTCGTTACGCGGTGCGAAGGCTCCGCAAGAACCCGGGCACGAGCCTGATCGCCGTGCTGGCGCTGGGCCTGGGAATCGGCCTCACGACGATCATGTTCAGCATCGTCTACGGTGCCGTGTGGAAGGGCCTGCCGTTCGAGGGAGCTGAAAAGCTCGTCCACCTCGAGCGCAACAACCTCGCCGAAGACATCGAGAGCATGGAGGTCCCGATCCACGACTTCCTGGACTGGCGGGAAGCTCAGACCTCTTTCGAAGGCCTCGCCGGCTTCTACTCGGGGACCGTCAACCTGGCGGGCACGGAGCGTCCGGAGCGCTACGACGGCGCCTTCATCTCGGCCAACGCGTTCGAGCTGATCCGGGTGCAGCCCGCCTTGGGGCGGAACTTCCAGGAGGGGGAGGACACGCCGGCCGCCGATCCCGTCATGCTCCTGGGCTACCACGTATGGCAGGACCGCTTCGACGGCGACCCCGGGGTCGTAGGCCAGGTCGCGCGCGTGAACGGCGAACAGACGACGATCATCGGGGTCATGCCCGAAGGCTTCCGCTTCCCGATCGCCGAGGACCTATGGCTGCCTCTTCGGATGGACCCGCTGGAGCTCGAGCGGGGCGAGGGCCTGACGCTGGAGGTCTACGGGCGATTGAAGGACGGCGTGAACATGGACCAGGCGTCGGCCGAGATGCAGACGATCGCCGTCCGCTTGGCCAAGGAATACCCCGACACGAACGAAGGCGTCGGAGCGGTGCTGCAGCCTTACGTCGATGAGTACATCGGCGCGGAACCACGGGCGATGCTCTTCACGATGCTGGGGGCCGTCTTCCTCATCCTGCTCGTGGCGTGCGCCAACGTCGCGAACCTCCTCCTCTCCCGGGCCGCGACGCGCTCGAAGGAGCTCGCTATCCGAAGCGCGGTCGGCGCCAGCCGCCTTCGCGTCATCATGCAGCTCCTCGGCGAGGGAATCGTGCTCGCGAGCGCCGGGGCGGTTTTGGGGATCGGGATCTCGGTTCTGGGGATCGGAATGTTCAATCGGGCTATTGCGCCCACGGACCCACCGTTCTGGATCGACATCGGCCTCAACACGGTCGTGCTGATCTTCGTCATCGGGGTCACCGTGCTGGCCGGCGTGCTGGCCGGCATCCTCCCGGCAATCCAGGCGTCCGGCAGCGCCGTCAACGAGGTTCTGAAGGACGAGTCGTGGGGCTCGTCCGGCTTCCGCGTAGGCAAGCTCAGCAAGGGCCTCGTCGTGGGCGAGATCGCGCTCTCACTGGGCGTCCTCGTCGCCGCCGGGCTGATGATCAAGAGCGTCACCAACCTCAACACGATCGACTACGGCTTCGACACGGAAACCACCTTCACGGCACGCATGGGGCTCTTCGAAGCCGACTATCCCGACACGACCAGCCGGAGAGAGTTCTATCGCGAGGTGCTGCGCCGCGTGGAGCAGCGCCCGGGCGTGGAGGCGGCGGCGATCGTGACCGCCCTGCCAGGAGCCTGGTCCTACGGCAGCCAGTTCGGGATCGAGGGCGAGGCCTACGACCGTGACCAGGATTACCCGATGGCGCGGTTCGCGACGGTCTCTCCGGACTTCCTCGACGTCTACGGGGTGAAGGTCCTCGAGGGCCGCACGTTCGGACCCGAGGACACGAACGACGCGATGCCCGTCGCAATCGTGAACCAGAGCTTCGTCGAGCAATTCTATCCGGAGGGCTCCGCGATCGGGAAGCGCGTCCGTCAAGGCGACTCCGAGACCGAGGAGCCCTGGCGCACCATCGTGGGCGTCGTGCCCGACATGTACATGCAGGGACTCTCCAACATGGAGGAGGACCCCTGGGGCGTGTACTTCCCCCTCGATCAGTACGACACCCGTTTCGCCTACGTGGCGCTCCGCTCGGCGGGCGAGGACCCGATGACCCTCGCGGCCGGCGCCCGGGACGACGTCATGGCCGTTGACCAGGACATCCCGCTCTATTGGGTGCAGACGCACCAGGCCGCGATCGACGAGCAGACCTGGTTCTTCCGGATTTTCGGGAATCTGTTCATGGTCTTCGGTTTCGTGGCCCTGTTCCTGGCGGCCGTCGGACTCTACGGCGTGATGTCCGCCTCCGTGAGCAACCGCACCGCGGAGATGGGCATCCGCATGGCGCTCGGCGCCCAGGGCCGCGACGTGCTGCGGCTGGTGCTGAAGCAGGGCGCGGTGCAGGTAGGGATCGGGATGGCGCTAGGCCTGGCGCTGGCGGCGCTGCTATCACGTGGCTTGGCTCTCGTCCTCTTCCAGGTCGAGCCGTGGGATCCGTTCGTGTTCGCGCTGATCGCCGCCGTGCTGGCCGCGGTGGGCATGCTGGCCTCGTACATCCCGGCCCTGCGTGCGACCCGGGTCGATCCGGCTGTGGCTCTGCGGTACGAGTAGCGGCTTCGACAGCAGAGGGTGCGAGCCGCTAGGCCTCCTCGCCGGCGGACGAGAGCAGCTTCTCCTGGAACTGCTGCACTTCCAGGACCTTCTCCAGGTCAGTCTCCGTGATCGACTGCTGCTGCTCAAGGAGCGCGACTCGCTGCTCGAGCAGGGCCACGTGCTGCCCGGAGCCCTGAGCCTCCTTCATCCTCGCCACGGCCTCGGCGATCGGCTTCAGCGCAAAGCGTGCGGTAAAACCGGTGATCGGGATCAGGATCGTCATCATCCCCATGACGATCGCGACGATCGGAATCAACTCTCCCATCGGAAGCTCTCCCTCCAGGTTGTGTGATCGTTACGAGGCTCTAAGATCGGCCAGCAACGCGAGAGCGGGCTAGCGGCCGGTCCCGAGGATCCGGTCGATCAGCTCGGGATCGTCCGGCAGCAGGCCGACGGCGACGATGCGCGGCACGAGCTCTCGCCACGCCGGATGGAGCTCGTAGGCTCTGACGAACAGCGGCAGCGCCTCTTCGACGTTCCCCTCCGACGCGAGCGTCACGGCATGCCAGAAGATCGGCTCGGAGCGGCCGGGCAGAAGCTCCTCCGCCCGGCGGTACTCCTCCAGGGCGCGGTCGATCTCCCCCGCAGTGACGTGCTCATCTCCTTCATTCATATGCCGGTATGCCCGCGCGACGGTGAGCACGCGGCGTAGCTCGACGAGCGGATCCGGGTGATCCTCCACCCGCAAATCGTAGAGTCGATCCTCCCAGGGACGCCCGCTCGGGTGGCGCGCGACGACGAGCAACGCAGCGCTCTGTTTTCCGCGGAGATCTCCACCCGCCTCCTGGGCCGCCTCGAGCGTCGTCATCAGTCGCTCGGCCAGGTCGCCGGAGGAAGTCGTGTAGGCGCTGACCATCGCGCTGCAGACGCCCTCCTTCAGCATCAGGTTGGCCTGAACCGTGAACGCCGGTCCGGTCCGGTCGCACGCTTCGGCGATCGCCGAGGCGCCCGTGTGGACGGCCGTCCGCCCCTGCGCATCCACCATCCCGACCTGCCGGACCGCCTCGTTTGCGTCCGAGGCGACGAGGCCAGCCAGGGTCTCGGGCGCGCTCTTTCCGCTCCTCATCATCTCGAGCCCGAGGGCCCCGTAGGCAGGGTCGGTGAAGGACTGCGTGGCCACGGCGCCGGAACCGCTGGCCGCCCAGGGCACGACGGAGCCGACCGAGAACCAGTGCGACTGCACGGCGACGCCCAGCTCTCCCGTCGTCGAGTCCCGAGCCACGATCGAATAGGTGGAAACCGGCCGTCGCGGCACGCCGGAGTGCCCCGCCGCCGGCTGAGCGCCAGCAGGCCCGGCGGCCAACCCCGTCGCGAAGGCCGCGAGGGTCCCGAGAAGAAGACAGGCACGGGTCGAGCGGAGCATTCTCAATCTCCCTGGTTCGGGTCGCTCGCGGAGCCAGGCCACGAACGGTGCGCGGTTGAGACGCGGTGTGTTCGTGACCAGCCTCTCGATGTCGGACCATAACCTGTTGGAGTTCCGAGATCACGTGGTGATCGGCTCCGACGAGCACCTCTCGGGGCACACGGTGGAGGCCGGGATCGTGAAAACAGCCGTCGTGCGCCTCGGAAACGGGAGAGGGGGTCCGGGGCCCGCCCTACGGTTAGGCCGGCCCCGGTGGGCTGGCCTCTGCCTTCAGGCTCGAACGGGCAGGCCGGACCTCCCTAAGCCGGCGAGACCGTGCCGACTCTCCCGGCGGCCCACCCACCGGCCGTGGCGGCCAGCCACGTGGTCGCAGCCACCGGAATGCCCCCCACGGTCCAGCCGAAAGCGACCGGGTACCGATCGTCCGGATAGAGGATCGCCGGCGCGATCTCGGAGGCCAACAGCGCGACCGCTCCTCCCGCCGCCAGCAGCATCAGGCCGAGCCAGATCCGACCTGTCGCGACGCCCGTCACGGCGGACCATGTGCCGAGCGCGGCCGCCAGAAGGAAGCCCGCCAGAGCCATGAGGACGCGATACGGGTGCGCAAACACTCCATCGGCGCCGCCCACTTCCCCGGCGCCCGGCACGAGACCCAGCCTCGCGGCGGCGACGACGAGCAGAACGACAGCGAGGTAGACGCCTCCACCCCGGACGATCATCATCTTTTCCCTGGCTCTCAGACCCATCTCGACGTCCTTCTTTCGGGATTATCCGGGCTCACCTGCCCTCCACTCAAACACGAGCCAAGGGAAAGATAAACCAAGTACTTTATGCTGTAAAGTCCCCAGGGAGGAGATCGATCCCCTCGATCCCCAATGCGAGGTCGGGGCCGTACGCCTTGGCAGGCGTCTGGAATCCGGGTGGCGACTCCCCGAGGGTTGCCCTCTCTAAGACCGCGAGAGCCGTGAGTGTGGTGAACTCGTATCCCTCCGGACCCACCAGAACCGCCGAGACGGAATGGCCGTCATCGTCGGCGACCTCACCGTAGATGCGGGTCTCTCCGCGAGCGCGCTGAGCGGCGCTCGGGCCGGCCACCCGACGTCGGATGCCTCGCTCGATCAGGCTTCGCACCGGCCCGCTCTGCAGCAGCCAGCCGACGCGGCCCGTGCCACGAATCACGCGCTGCACGCCGGGAGGCGCAGCGGCATAGACCTCGATCTCCCCGATTCCGGTGCTGTAGTACGCCGTCGCCACGTCGCCCCAGGGCAGCGTAACGGCGGCGTGGGGACCCGTGCCGAAGTCGAAGGTGCGCGACTTCCAACCTGCCGGTACGGGGGTCAGCCGGCCGGCGCGCCTCACCAGGCCTCCCTTGCCCAGCTGCTCGGCCATCGTGAGCGCCGTACCCCGCGAGACGCCGCTGCCGGAGAGAATGGCGAGTGTGAGTCGAGTGGCGGAGGGAAGTCGGGACTTCAGGTGCACGGCCAGGCAGTCGGTGGGCACCACATCGAAGCCGACACCCGGCATCAGCATGACCCCGGCCTCCCGGGCGCGATCATCCAGCTCGGCGGCCGCCTCGAAGACGGCAATCTCGCCGGTGATGTCCAGGTAGTGGCGACCCGAGCGCAGGCATGCCTCCACCATCGGCCCGAAGGTCCGGGAGAACGGGCCCGCGCAGTGGAGAACGAGCGGAAGATCCGCCAGCGCATGATCCAGGGCCTCCGGGTCGTCCAAAGCCGCGACGACGTGCCGCAGACCTTCCTGTTCGGCCTGCTCCCGGAGGGCCTCCTCGTTGCGGCCCGCCAGAACTGGCTCGAAGCCGCGCTCCACGGCCAGCCGGGCGATGAGGCGCCCGGTATAGCCGTAGGAGCCGTAGAGAAGAAAGCGGCCCGATCCGCTCAAGGCGCGCTCAGGTCGCCGGCTTCCGTGCGCGGACGAACGCCGCCATGAACTTCTCGTCGACCAGAGGCGCGATGGCGTCGGGATCCAGGCCGGCCTCCGCGAGGAATTCGCCGGCATCGGCAACCCGGTAGATGCGCGTGGGCTCGATCTCGACGTCGGCGAAACCAGCGTCGCGAAGCAGCCCCAGGTACTCCTCCTCTTCCAGCGCGCCGGCCACGCAGCCGACCCACAGTTCGACGCTCCGGCGGATCGCCTCGGGGACCGCGCCCCGCACGACGATGTCCGACACGGCGAAGAGCCCGCCCGGCCGAAGCACCCGAAACGCCTCCGCGAGCACTCGCGGTTTGTCCGCCGAGAGGTTGATCACGCAGTTGGAGATGATCACGTCCACTGAATCGTCCGGCAGGGGGATCTCCTCGATCTCGCCCTTGAGGAACTCGACGTTCTCGACGCCGGCCTTCCGCTGATTCTCGCGCGCCAGTTCCAGCATCTCGTCCGTCATGTCGAGCCCGTAGGCCATCCCCTCCCGGCCGACCCGCCGGGCCGAGAGCAGAACATCGATCCCGCCGCCCGACCCGAGGTCGAGAACCGTCTGTCCGGGCAGGAGCTCGGCCAGCGCCGTGGGGTTGCCGCAGCCCAGCGACGCGAGGACAGCCGCGTCCGGCAGCGCCGCCGTCTCGTCCACCGAGTAGAGGTTCGAGGTGATCGGGTTCTCGGTGAGGACATCTGAGCCGCAACAACTCACCGTCTCGCCGCAGCACCCCACCTCGTCGCCCCTGGCCACTTCTGTCGCCGCCTGGCCGTATCGCTCGCGCACGACCGCCTTGATATCCGTCTTGGTCTCTGTCCCATTCATCGTTTCTCGATTCCTCCGATTATTCGCCCGGGACCGTCAAAGCAGCACTCCGTCTCGGCTCTCGCCGCCGCCTCGGCTCTCACCGCCGCCTCCGCGCTCGCCTCACCCAACCGTGCGATGCCGCCTTCCAGTTCCCCGAGCAGCTCATCGTTCAGCGAATAGTAGATCCACTTCCCTCTCCGGGTGGCGACCACCAGACCGGCCTCACGGAGGGTCTTGAGATGGAAGGAGAGCAGCGGCTGCTTCGCTCCGACCTTCGCGGCCAGATCACAGACGCATTGAGCTCCCCCGGAAAGCAGCTCCACGATCCTGAGCCGCTTCTCGTCGCCGAGAGCCCTGAAGGCTTGCGCCGCGGCGGCACCCTGCAGCTCTCCCGCCCTTCTCTCTTCCATCGCGCTCATCGTCATGCTCTATCATATCAATAGATCTTGATTTGTCAACCCGCTTCCTCGAGTTGCATGATTATGCGCCTATTATGTATGTTTATGCATGATCAGGGTCAGCATCATTGGAGCGTCCGGCTACGCCGGCGGAGAGCTTCTGCGGTGGCTGCAGACGCACCCCGCCGTGGAGATCGTGCATCTCATCGCGGACACGCGAGCCGGGGAGGCGGTGGATCGGGTGTGGCCGTCCATGCGAGGGTTGAACTCCTCCACCCTCTCGACCCTCTCGACGGTGGCTCCCGAGACGATCGCATCCGACTCCGATCTCGTCTTTGCCGCCCTGCCGGCGGGAGCCGCGATGCGAATCATCCCCACCCTGCTGGCCGAGGGCGCGCGCGTTGTGGACCTCGGCCCGGACTTTCGCCTCAAGGATCCGGCCTCGTACCCGACATGGTATGGACTCGACCACGACAGGCCGGAGTTGTTGGCCGAGGCGGTCTACGGGTTACCCGAGCTGAAGTCGACGGCGATCCGGAGTGCGCGTCTCGTGGCGAATCCCGGCTGCTATCCCACGGTCGTGACCCTCGCGCTTTTCGTTCTACTCCGCGAAGGTCTCGTCGGTGACACGGTGATCGTCGATGCCAAGTCGGGCGTATCCGGGGCGGGACGAACGCCTTCGCAAGGCACCTCTTTTAGCGAGCTCGACGGGAACCTTCGCCCCTACGCCGTCGGCGAGCATCGGCACACCCCTGAGATCGAGCAGGCGCTGGCCGACGCCGGGACGAGATCGCAGGTGTTCTTTGTCCCTCACCTCGCTCCGATGACCCGGGGGATTCTGGCCTCGTGCTACTTCAGCCCCCAGCAGCCGGTCGACAGCGACAGAGCGATCGATCTCCTCCGGACGGCGTACGCCGATAGCCCGTTCATCCGGGTCCTGGACGAGCTGCCACAGACGAAGGCGACGCTCGCCTCCAATTTCTGCGACCTCACCGTCCGAGTGGACGAGCGCACCGGACAGGCTGCGGCGATCGGGGCGATCGACAACCTTGGAAAAGGAGCCGCGGGGCAGGCCGTTCAGAACATGAACGTGATGTTCGATCTCCCCGAGACGGAAGGCCTGTGGATGTCGCCGGTGTATCCGTGACTCTCCTATCTACGACTGGCGGCGTGACCGCGCCGCTCGGCTTCCGGGCGGCGGGCATCCACTGCGGGGTCAAGCGCCGCCGTCCCGACCTGGCGGTCGTGGCATCGGACTTGGCCTGCGTGGCGGCCGGCGTCTTCACCTCGAACCGAGTGAAGGCCGCACCGGTCCGTTACAGCCAAGAGGTCATCGCCAGCGGCCAGGCCCGGGCGATTGTGGCGAACAGCGGCAACGCCAACGCCTGCACGGGCCCGAAGGGGCAGCGTGATGCCGAAGAGATGGCGCGGCTCGTAGCGCGATCCATCCAGGTCGCGCCCGAGGAGGTCCTGGTCGCCTCCACCGGGATCATCGGAGAGCTGCTGCCGATGGATGCGCTTCGGCGGGGCATCCCCCTCGCCTGCGAGCACCTGGGGCAATCCGGCGAGGGCGCGGCAACGGCCATTCTGACGACCGACTCGGGACCCAAGACGGCAGCAGCGACGCTCGAGATAGATGGAGCGCCCGTGCGCGTCGGGGGGATGGCCAAGGGAGCGGGGATGATCCACCCCAAACTGGCCACGACGCTCTGTTTTTTGACCACGGACGCCCGGCTTCCCGCGAGCGTCCTGGACTCGGCCCTCCGCACCGCGGTGGCCGGCTCTTTCAATCGCATCACAGTGGACGGGGACACGAGCACCAACGATTGCGTTCTGGCCCTCGCCAACGGAGCCGCCGGGAACGAACCGATCGTGGGCGGCGTCGCGCTGCGCAGGTTCGAGGAGGCGCTCAGTGGCGTAACCCTCGACCTCGCGATGCAGGTCGTTCGCGACGGAGAGGGCGCGACCAAAGTGGCGGAGATCGAGGTGACAGGGGCGTCGAGCCGAAGCGATGCCGATCTGGTGGCCTACCGCCTCGCGAACTCGTTGCTGGTGAAGACCGCCCTCCATGGTGCGGAGCCCAACTGGGGCCGGCTCATGGCCGCACTCGGCAGCGCCGGCGCCGAGATCGAGGAGGATCGGGTCCAGATCTTCGTCGGGCCGGCTCAGATCGTCCGCGACGGGCTCGGCGTGGAGGCATCGCTGAGCGCGGCCGCCGCCGAGCTTCGTGGCTCGGAGATCGAGCTGCGGATCGAGCTCGGGCTCGGAGAGGGATCCGCGAACGTCCTGACCTGCGATCTGTCGGAAGAATACGTCCGGATCAACGGCTCCTACGCCGCCGAAGCGGGCATGGTCTCGTGAAAACGGCTAACACGGGAGCGCGCCGCTCGATCACCGACCTCGAGAGCACTGCCCGGAGCCCCGTCGGCCTCACGCTGGCGGAAGCCCTGCGCTACGCGACCCGCTGGCGCGGCAAGACGGTGGTCATCAAGCTCGGGGGAAGCGTCCTGGAGCAGGCGAGCGCGGCAACCCTGGACGACGTCGTCCTCCTGCAGCGCGCCGGTCTGAAGCCCGTGCTCGTTCACGGGGGCGGGATCGAGATCAGCCGGATGCTGGACCGCCTCGGGCACACACCTCGGTTCATCGACGGCCTCCGCGTGACGGACGCCGACACGATGGAGGTCGTGGAGATGGTTCTGACCGGCCGGGTGAACAAGCGGCTCGTGGCCGGGATCGAGGCCGCCGGAGGACGGGCAGCGGGACTCTCGGGCAAGGACGGAAGCCTGCTGATCGCCAGGCCTCATCCGTCAGCAGGCAGCCTCGGCCACGTCGGCGAGGTGGAGCGAGTCGCTCCCGAGGTGCTGGAGGCGATGGTCGAAGGCGGCTTCGTGCCCGTCGTCTGCTCGATCGGCATAGATCGGGCCGGGACTACCTACAACCTCAACGCCGACGACGCTGCCGCGGCGCTGGCCGTGACGCTCCACGCCGAGAAGCTCATTCTGCTGACGGACGTGGACGGGGTTCTGCGCACGGAGGGCGGCGAGAGCCGGCTCGTATCGGAACTGGATCTGCCGGCCGCCCGCGCGCTGCTCAGGTCCGGGGAGATCGCGGGGGGCATGATCCCCAAGCTCAGGGCGTGCCTCGCCGCGGTCGAAGGCGGGGTGGAGAGCGCCCACATCGTCGGATCCCGGGACCCGGACGGCCTCCTCATCGAGCTTCTCACCGATCGCGGCATCGGCACGATGGTGCGGAGCCGCGCCCGCCGGCCGATTCGAAACACGGCCCGATACAACGGAAACCCGCCCCCAGGGATCGAGTCGGCGATCGCGGCCTCGGAGGAACACCTCTTCAGCACCTACGAGCGGGAGCCGGTCGCCTTCTCCCACGGACGCGGCACCCACCTCTGGGGTCTGGACGGAACGAAATACCTGGACTTCATCGGCGGCATCGCGGTCTCGTCGCTTGGACATGCTCATCCTTCCTTGAAGCGGGCCATCCGCGAGCAGGCGGAGCGCTACCTGCACGTCTCGAACCTTTACCACATCCCCGAGCAGGCCGAAGCCGCCAGGCTCTTGAAGGAGGTGAGCGGATTCGCCCGAGCCTTCTTCTGCAACAGCGGAACGGAGGCGATCGAGGCCGCGATCAAGCTGGCCAGGAAGTGGGGGAGCCTTCGAAGGGGCTCGGTGGCGCCGGAGATCATCGTGGCCGAGGGCAGCTTTCACGGCCGGACCCTGGGCGCCCTGGCGGCCACCGGCGTGCGGCGGTACCGGGAGGATTTCGAGCCTCTGCCCCCCGGCTTCCGCTTCGTTCCGTTCAACGATCTCGAGGCGGTCGAGGCGGCGATCGGTCCCGACACCTGTGCCATCCTCGTCGAGCCAGTCCAGGGAGAGGGCGGCGTGATCCCGGCCGAGCACGACTACCTGACCGGACTGCGTGAGCTGACGACCCAGGTCGGGGCTCTATTGATGCTGGACGAGGTGCAGACCGGCATCGGTCGCACGGGACGCTGGATGGCCTTCGAGCACTACCGGATCCGTCCGGATGTCGTCGCGGTGGCCAAGGGCCTCGGTGGAGGCATGCCGGTGGGTGCGTTGCTGGCCAGCGGCGAGGTCGCCGAGCTCTTCGGCCCGGGCGACCATGGCACGACCTTCGGCGGGAACGCGCTGGCCTGCGCCGCCGCCAGCGCGGTGCTGAGGACGATACGCGACGACGGCCTGCTCGAGCGGGCGAGCTCCATGGGCCGAAGGCTCGCGGCCGGTATCGAGAGGACCGCGGCCGAGCATCCGGTGGTTCGGGACGTTCGCGGCTTGGGCCTGCTGCTGGGGGTAGATCTGACGATCGAGGCATCGGCGGTGTCGACGGCGTGCCGCGAGCGAGGCCTGCTGCTGAACGCCGTCAGGCCTGACACATTGAGGCTGGCACCTCCGCTCACCGTCTCCGCGTCCGAGGTGGACGCGGCCCTGCTCATCCTACAAGAGGTGCTGGCCGAGGCATCTTCGGGAGACCTACATGCGAACTGAGAAGCCGATTCAGCGGATCGCCCTCGCCTACTCGGGCGGACTCGACACATCGGTGATGATCCCGTGGTTGCGCGCGAACTACGGGTGCGAGGTGCTCGCGGTGGTGGCCGACATCGGACAGGAGGAGGACTTCGAGGCGGTTAGAGAGAAGGCGCTTCGCACCGGCGCGGTCGCGTGCGAGGTCGTCGACCTCAAGGCCGAGTTCGCCTCCGGCTACCTCTTCCCCGCCCTGCGCGCCGGCGCGATCTACGAGGGCCGCTACCTGCTCGGAACGGCGCTCGCGAGGCCCCTGATCGCGAAAGCGCAGGTGGAGACGGCGCTGGCCCACGGCTGCGACGTGCTGGCCCACGGCTGCACCGGAAAGGGCAACGACCAGGTACGGTTCGAGGTCACCTACCGGACGCTGGCGCCCCAGCTCCGGGTGGTCGCTCCGTGGCGAGAGTGGGATCTCCGCTCGCGGGAGGACGAGTTCGCCTACGCCGAGGCGAGAGGCATCTCGCTTCCCGTAACGCCGGAGCAGCCGTACAGCATCGACCAGAACCTTTGGCACACCTCGACGGAAGGCGGTGTCCTGGAGGATCCCGCCATGGCGCCCCCTGATGACATCTACCGGATGACGACCGATCCGGCCGACGCTCCGGACGAGCCCCGCGTGGTCGAGATCTCCTTCGAGAGGGGCTTCCCCACCGCGCTAGACGGCGCCCGGCTGGAGCCCTGGCATCTGATCGAGACGCTCAACGAGATCGCCGGCTCCCATGGCGTCGGCCGCGTCGATCTGGTGGAGAGCCGCCTGGTCGGGATGAAGAGCCGGGGTGTGTACGAGACACCGGCCGGCACCGTGCTTCGGGCCGCGTTGCGGGACCTGGAGTCGCTGACGCTGGATCACGCGACCGCCGTGTACAAGGAAGGGCTCTCGACCCGGTACGGGGAGCTGGTCTACCAGGGCCACTGGTTCACTGCGCTGCGGGAGTCGCTCGACACCTTCCTCGACGCCTCTCACCAGACCGTCACCGGCACCGTCTCGGTCAAGCTCTTCAAGGGTACGTGCATGCCGGTAGCCCGGGTCTCGCCCTTCTCCCTCTATCAGGAGGATCTCGCGACGTTCGGCGAGGACGCCGTCTACGACCAAAAGGACGCGGCCGGCTTCATACGCCTGTGGGGCCTGTCGGCGGAGGTTCGCGCCAGGGTTCTGGCCGGGTCGGCCGGTCCATCCGCGGCTCACGCGCCATCCGGGGCGCCGACGGCATCCGAATCGATGGCGCCCGAGTCGACGGCACCTGGACGCGAAGCGGTGTTGAGCGGTTGACCCTCCCGGCTGCTAGCTCCTGATGCGACCTACGGATGCGACCTCCCTGTGGGGAGGACGGTTCGACTCGGAACTGGACCCGGTCATCCTCGGGTTTACGGGCTCGCTGTCGTTCGACGCGCGGCTGGTTCGCCATGACCTGATCGCGAGCCTCGCGCACGCGCGAATGCTGCTCGAGACGGGGATCATGAGCCGCGCGCAGGCCGAGCCGATCCTCGACGGGCTGTCGGAGATGCTGAAGGAGATCGAGGATGGCACGCTCGTCGTCGAAGGGCCCGATGAGGATGTTCACACCTGGATCGAGCGCACGCTGCGCGCGCGCATCGGCCCTGCGGCGGGCAGGCTGCACACGGCCCGGAGCCGGAACGACCAGGTGAGCATTGCCCTGCGCCTCTGGGCGAGAGAGGAGCTCGCCTCGTTGTGCGCCTCGCTCTCCGTGCTCATGGAGACGTGGCTCGGGCAGGCGGCGGAGCACGTGGAGAGCTGGATGCCCGGCTACACCCACCTTCAGAGAGCCCAGCCGGTGAGCCTGGCGCACCACCTGCTCGCGCACTTCTGGGCGCTGGAAGCCGACGCGGGACGACTCCGGGCCGCGTACGACCGGGCGGGCGTTTCCCCCCTGGGCTCGGGCGCCCTCGCCGGCTCCCGGCACCCGATCGATCCGCACCGATCGGCGGCCCTCCTGGGGCTGGCGGAGGTCTGTCCGAACAGTCTGTTGGCGGTGGCCGACCGCGATTTCGTGGCGGAGGCGACATTCGCGTGTGCTCTCCTCATGGTGCACATGAGCCGCTGGGCCGAGGAGGTGATCCTCTGGACCTCGCTCGAGTTCGGCTTCGCCGCGCTCCCCGACACCATCGCGCAGGGGAGCAGCCTGATGCCGCAGAAGAGGAACCCCGAGGCAGCCGAGCTGATCAGGGGGAAGAGCGGGCGGGTGATCGGCGACCTGACCGGCCTGCTGACGACCCTCAAAGGGCTTCCGTTCGCCTACAACAGCGACCTGCAGGAGGACAAGGAGCCGCTCTTCGACGCGCTTGACACTGCATCCGGCTCGGTGGGCGCTGCGACTCAGATCTCCCGCGGCCTCGTGTACGATACCGAGCGCATGAGGTCGGCACTCGGCGCGGGCTATCTCACCGCGACGGACCTGGCCGATCTGTTGGTCGAACGCGGAACCCCGTTCCGTGAGGCACACCGCGCGGCGGGGGCGGCCATCCGCGAGGCCGAGGCCCGTGGCTGCGAGCTCTGGGAGCTCGACACCGAAGACCTCGCCGGCACGGGGGTGCCGCTCGACACCGAGATGCTGCGGGAGATCCGGCCCGAGGCAGCCGGCGCGGCCCGGCTCTCCCATGGCGGCCCGTCGCCGGAACGCGTCGGCGAGCAGCTCGAGGAGGCCGCGAAGGCCCTGGAGCGCTTGGGCCGCTGGGTCGAGGAGATGCTCCCGCCACCGATCTACCAGGCGCACGCGGAGGGCCGAAGTCTCGCCGAGGAGTTGGCGTGAGCCCTAGAACGCGGCGGGACCGGGGGCTGGCGATCTTTCAGATCCTGGCCGAGCGCGAAGTCCACACCCAGGGCGAGCTGGTGGCCGAGCTAAACGCCCGCGGCTTCGTCGTCACGCAGGCCACGGTCTCACGCGACATCCGGCGCCTGGGGGTCCTGAAGCTGCCCTCGCCTGACGGCGCCCCCCGGTACGTGCCCCCCGACGAGACGCTCGTCTCGCGGAACGGCTCCGGGGACGCCGGAAGAGCGCTAGAACACCTCGCGGCTGCCGTTCGCGAGTCCGTGCTTGAGGTGGACTCGGGAGAGGCGCTGCTGGCTGTCCGCACCCCACCGGGCCTGGCCAACGCCGTCGCGATCACGCTCGACCGGGCGCGGATCCCGGAGATCGTCGCCACCCTCGCGGGCGACGACACGATCTTCGTCTTGTCGAGGAGCGCGGCAGACCGCCGGAAGGTCCGGCGTCTGCTCGAGGGCTACCTCTAGCTCCGGATGTCTCGGGACCGCATCAAGCGAGGTCATCGCAATGGACATCGTGACGGGCGAAGCACTCAGGGATAGCACGGGGAGATGAACCGATGAACAGACATCTTTTTCCGGGCGGTGCCTTTGGCGCTGGTCCTACCCTCCGAGTCCGCATTCGAAGCCACTCCCACACCGCTCCCCGAGATTCCGGACGACGGCTGAGGCGGTGACCCTGGATCCGGGCGTCGCGCTGTCCACGACTAGGAAGCACCTATTCCCGCTGCTGGTCGTGGGGTTGGTCTCGTCCTATTGCTCACAGCCTGACCGGTCGGCCGAGTTCGATGCGCTCGGCCTCTTCGTCGACAGCCTCGCAGTCGAGCACCGGGTCCCCGGCCTGGGCTTCGCCCTGTTCGACGCCTCGGGTCTGCTCTACGAGCACGTCGGCGGCGTCAGGAGCCAGGCTACCCTGGAGCCGATCGGCACAAACACCGCGTTCGAGGCCGCGTCGATCAGCAAGCCCGTGTTCGCCTACGTGGTCTTTTCTCTGGCACGCGATGGTGTGCTGGACCTCGATGCACCGCTCGAAACGCTGGTACTTGAGGTCCCCGAGGTGGCCTACGACCCACGATCGGCAGCTCTCACGCCGCGGATCCTTCTGACGCATCTCGGCGGACTGCCCAACTGGCGCAGCCGAATCAACTTCGCGGCGCGGAGCCATTCGGAGCTCTTTGCCCCGGACGACACGCTCAGGTTCGTTCGGGATCCGGGGACCGAGTACCTGTACTCGGGCGAAGGCTACGTCTTGCTGCAGCGGATCGTGGAGGAGATGACCGGGACGGGTCTGGTCGAGCTCGCGAGGGAGAGGGTCTTCGAGCCCTTGGGCATGGCCAGGAGCAGCTTCCTGTTCGACGCGGAGATGCGGACCAACTACTCTCTGGGCCACGACGGAGAGGGGGTTCCCGACAAGTGGGAGATCGCTCTTCCGCTCGCGAGCTCGACCTTGCACACGACGGCGGCGGACTTTGCCACGTTCGGGGCTCACCTGGCGTCCGAGATTCGAGAGGGCGGGCCATACTCCGTACTCGGGACCCCCACCGTGACGATGGATGAGGTGGATGAGGCCGAAGAGGTGATGCACGGCTGGGGACCGGGCCTCGGCGTCGTGACGGACGGGGCACGCCGATACGTCTATCACGGCGGCAACAACGTGATCTTCATCGCGGACTTCATCTACGGGGTCGAGGAGAACCTGGGGTACGTCCTGCTGACCAACAGCTCCAATGGACAGCAGATGGTCGAGGCGGTTGAGAGCCGCGTATTCGGCCGCGACGTTCCCAGGTGATCCGCCTACCGCGACTCAGAGGTCCGTGTACCGTGCCAGCACGAAGTCCCAGCCCGAGTCGTAGCTCGCCCTCGTCTCCTCGGCCTCGTCGCCAAGCCGCTCCCAGCCCGTATGCACGAGCGTGACTTCAGTCCCGCCCTCCACAGCCTCGAACTCTAGCTCGACCCGACCGGCGAGCGACTCCGTCTTGTCGGGATGCCAGGAGAAGGCGACCGCGTTCGGCGGCTCCCACCGAAGGACCGTTCCCCAAATGCATTCGGTTCCGTCCTTCTGGATCTCGTACAGTCGTCCCCCCACTCGGCCGTCCAGAGAACAATTCGCGGCGTTCTCCTGGCCGATCGAATGTGTGGCCAGGGGCCACCATTCTCCGACGCCGGCCGTGAAGCGGCGGAACGCCTCCTCGACAGACACCCCCACAGCCACGTTCTTCACCAGCGGATCCACCGTCACCACAGGTGCCGCGTCACTCATCGGTTCCCTCCTTTGTCTGCCGGCTCCTCGCTTTCGAGACTTCGCTTGAAAGCCGAGAGCACATCTTCCCACAGGGAATCGACATACGACCTCAGCTCGGTCAGCCCTTCCCGATCCATCTCGTAGAACCGGCGAGTCCCTTCCCGCCGTCTCGAGACCAGCCCGGCATCCAGCAGCACGCGCAGGTGCTGTGATACCGCGGGCCGGCTTACCGGCATCCCCCACGCCAGCTCCCCGGCCGAGCGTTGTCCCTCCCGAAGCCGTTCGAAGATCCGGCGCCGGGTCGGGTCGGCGAGCGCGCTAAGCTTCGTATCGTAAGTCATAACTTACGTAAGTGTACTCTAACATAAGGGCGACGTCAAGCCCTCGCGTTTTTGCAGGCCATGTCATGATCGTTGCCGGAAAGCCCGCCTAGCGCTGCGGCTCGACGACGACTTTGAGCGAGTCCCCGCCCTCGATCACCATGTCGAACCCCTGCTGCGTGTCGGCCAGCCCTAGTCGGTGCGTGACCATGCCGGCTACATCGACGCGACGGTCGGCGATCAGATCGAGGGCCGTCTGCATGTCGGCCGGCGGTCCCGCATAGGAATGAACGAGGTTCGTGCCGTTGGCCCAGACCTCGAGGAGCGGAAACTCGAAGGTGACGCCGGGGTCGGCCGGCGCGTACCACATCATCGTCCCGCCCCGGTCCACGCAGCCGAGCGCCTGCCGGATCGCCGGAAGAGCCCCCGTGCACACGAACACCCGCTCCGCCAGCCGGCCGGCGTTGGCTTCCCGGATGCCGGCCGCGACATCGGAGTCCGCCGGCAGGGCTGCGTCCGCGCCGAAGCGACCGGCCTCGGTCAGCCGGTGCTCGTCGATGTCCGTCGCGATGATGGGGCCCGCCCCCATCGCCCGCGCCAGCTGGATGAAGAGGACGCCGGAGATTCCGCTGCCAAGCACCGCCACGCTCTGCCCGGGCTCGAGCCTCGCGATCCGCATCGCCCGGACCGCGCAGGCGAGGGGCTCCACGAACGAGGCCTCCTCGAAGCTGACCCGATCGGGGAGCTTGAAGGTGCCCCGATCCACGTTGATCGCCGGAAGGCGAACCAGCTCCGAGAAGCCGCCGGGGTCGAAGTGGGTCGCCTTGAGCGTGTCGCAGACGCTGTGACGGTCCGTCAGGCAGTACCGGCACGTGTTACAGGGCACGTGGTGGGTGGTGACGACCCGGTCGCCGACCGTGAACCCCTCGACGCCGTCTCCCACCTCTTCCACGACCCCGGAGACCTCGTGCCCCAGCACGATCGGGGCCTTGGGCAGACGGTACCACTCCATGATGTCGGAGCCGCAGATCCCGCTGGCCTCGATGCGGACGAGGAGCTCCCCGGGCCCGATCTCGGGCCGCGGCCGCTCCTCTAGCCGGATGTCCCGGTTGTTGTAGTAGACCGCGACGCGCATGGCTGATCTCGCCGGCCGGCTCAGCTGGAAGCGTTCAAGCCGGCTGCGGCTCCAGCGCCGGCGAGCTCGCCTTCTCCTCCTGGTAGATCTCGAACGCCTCTTTCACGCCGCGGTTCTCCTGGACGATCGAGCGCACGGCCTTGATCATCCCGACCGGGCTGTCGGACTGGAAGATGTTGCGGCCCATGTCCACCCCCGACGCGCCGCACTGGATGGCGTCGTAGGCCATCTGGAGGGCATCCCGCTCGGGCTGCTTCTTGCCGCCTGCGATCACGAGCGGCACCGGCGTGTTGCGCACGATCTCCTCGAAGCCCTCGCAGTAGTACGTCTTCACCATGTGGGCGCCGAGCTCGGCCGAGATCCGGCAGGCGAGACCGAGGTAGCGCGCGTCGCGGTTCATGTTCTTGCCCACCGCCGTCACCGCCAGAACGGGGATCCCGTGCTCCTGCCCGGCGTCGATCAGCCTGGCGAGGTTGAGCAGCGTCTCCCGTTCACCTTCCTCTCCGACGAAGATCGAGAGGGTGATGGCCGAGGCGTTCAGCCGGATGGCATCCTCGACCGCCACGGTGAGACCCTCCGCAGAGAGCTCCCTCAGGATGCTGGTCCCGCCCGACATCCGAAGCACGATCGGGATGTCCGTCTCCGGCGGGATGCAGGAGCGCAACACGCCGCGCGTCAGCATCAGCGAGTTGGCGTGCGGCAGCAGGTCTTTCACGGTCTCGTACGGCTCTTCCAGACCCGAGGTGGGCCCGAGGAAGTAGCCGTGATCGATCGCCAGCATCAGCGTCCGGCCCGTCTCCGGCCGGAAGATCCGGCTCAACCGGTTCTTCATTCCCCAATCCATCTCGCTAGTCCTCCATCTCCGGCGAGTACTCGCCCTTTCGAGCCGCCGCCGTGAGCTTGGCCCGCTTGTAGAGCGCCTCCTTCGCCGCCTCTACGTTCGCCTCTTCGCCACTCCACACGGCCAGCGGCGAGGCCTGGAGACCCCGCCCGAAAGAAAAAGTGAGCTCCCACGGGCCGCGATCGACCAACTCGTTTATCGCGTTGAGGTTGACCGTGGCTTCCACGTCGCTCTGGCCGCCCGAGAGGAAGGCGATCCCCGGAACGGCCGCCGGCACGGTGCGCATGAACGCCGTGACCGTCGCCTCGGCGACATGCTCCGCTGACGCGCGGTCCGAGGCGTCCTTGCCGGAGAGCACCATGTTCGGCTTGAGAACCATCCCCTCGAGGATGACGCCCTGGGAATCCAGCTCGACGAACACCCGGTTCAGGGTCGCCTCGGTAACGTCGAAGCAGGCCTCGATGTCGTGGTCTCCGTCCATCAGAACCTCCGGCTCGACGATCGGGACCAGATCGGCTTCCTGGGAGAGTGCGGCGTACCGCGCGAGGGCGTGTGCGTTCGCGTCGATGCAGTACTGGGTCGGGATCGATTCACCGATCGTGATCACCGCCCGCCACTTCGTGAACCGCGCACCCAGCTCCCGGTACTCGTTGAGCCGGCCGCGCAGGCCGTCGAGCCCGTCGGTGATCCTCTCGTCCGGCGAGTTCGCGAGAGGGTTCGTGCTCTCGTCGACCTTGATCCCGGGAATCACATCCTCGCTCTCGATGATCTCGACGAAGGAGCGGCCGTCGTCGGCCGACTGTCGGATCGTCTCGTCGAAGAGGATCACGCCGCTGATGAACTCGCCGAAGCCCTCGGTGGTGAACAGGAGCTGGCGCCAGCGACGCCGATTGTCCTCGGTGTTCTCGGCTCCGATGCTGGCCAGGCGCTTGGCGATCGTGCCCGTGCTCTCGTCGGCGGCAAGGATTCCCCTTCCCGGCCCCACCATCTCCATGGCTGTCTCGATGAGTCTGACTACATCCATGTCGCGCTCCATCCTTACGATGCAATATCCAACCGGCGTGCCGTCAGATCCGGGTTAAGGAGATTACTGCGGAGGCTCGAAAAGAAAAAGGCGGACCGGAACGCGGCGGGTCGACCGCGGTAGTTAGCTTCCATTGCATCGAAGGGTGAATACAACATGGGGAACGCATGAAGATGAAGAGCCACATCACCACACGGCTACTAGCGCTATCCGCGGCCGCGGCCGCCCTGATGGGCGCAGCCGCCCAGCCAGCGCTTCTACGCGCGCAGGGCACGGCTGTCGAGCTGGAGACCGGAAGCCGCGTCGAGACCGTCGAAGTCACCCCTAGTGCCCCGCTGCGTGTGGGCATGGGCGACACCCTCGCCGTGAGCTTCGACTTTCTGGACGATCAGGGAGCGGAGATTCGGGGATTTCGATGGGGCTTCCAGTTCTCACCACCCATCGTCGGCGCGAGGCCGGACCGCGCCCGTGGTCAGGGCGCCTACGAGATCTGGGGGATGAAGCCGGGTCGCAGCTCGCTTCAGATCGGAGTGCTCGTCACCGATGACGAGGGAAACCCGTCTCCCGAGCTCATCGAGCAGATAGATGTAACGATCGAGGATTGGCCGGTGGCGCGGGTCGAGATCGAGCCGCTCGGCTTCGAGGCGTATGCGGGTACGAGCTTCGAGCTGGCCGCTCGCGCCATCACGACCCAGGAGACCATCCACGCGACGGCCCGGCCGCTGTGGCGTTCAGAGACATCGGCCGTGGCCGCCGTGACCTCGACGGGGGTGGTGACCCTTCTGGGTCCCGGCACCGCACGACTCACGGCGGGCGTGGGCGGCGCCTCCGATGAGATCGCGTTCGAGGTCGTCGAGAACCCGGTGACGGAGGTCCGTGTGACCCCGGCGACCGGGTCGGTTCGTACCGGCGAAGTGATTCGTTTCGAGATCACCGCGCTGGATGCGGCCGGGCGCCCGGTCTCGGACGCGGCGCTCAGCTACGCGGTTCAGGCGATCCCATCCGCGCCGACCCCCGGGGCCACGATCTACGAGGACGGCGCCTTCGTGGCGGAGCTCCCGGGCTCGTACCGGGTGTTCGCCTCGGCCGGCAGCGCGAGCGCGTCGGCCGTCGTCGAGGTCGCGCCGAGACCGAAGCCGACGCCGGTCGAGCTCAAGGGACGCGGAGGCAATCCTTCTTCCGAAAGCAGCGACCTCTGGGTGTTCACCGGCGTGGACGGCCGCGACTACGCCTACCTGGGAACGATGCCATCGGGGGGAGGCGAGCGCCTCTATGTCTGGGACGTAACGGATCCGACCGACATAGTGCTTTCCGACTCGGTCGCGATCGACGCCCGCCGCGTCAACGACGTCAAAGTGAGCGATGACGCGACCTGGGCGGTCGTCACCCGCGAGCAGAACAGCGCCCGCGGCAACGGGATCGTGGTCCTGGACCTAAGTGATCCGGGTCATCCCACGGTGCTCTCCGAGCTCACGGAAAACCTCACGGCCGGCATCCACAATGTCTGGATCAACGGCGATGTCGTGTACGCGGTGAACGACGGCACGAACGCCCTGCACATCCTCGACCTATCCGATCCCGCGAACCCGGCTCACCTCGGCACTTGGGATGTCCGGCCCGGCGAGGAGGACAAGACGCTCCACGACATCTGGGCCCAGGACGGACTGGCCTATCTCTCCTACTGGGATGACGGGCTGGTCATCCTCGACGTCGGCGCCGGGATCAAGGGCGGAACGCCCACCGAGCCGCAGTTCGTCTCGCAGATCAAGTACCGCGTCGACCACGGAGAAGAGTATGGCAACACTCACACCGCCTTCCGGTACGGAGACTACGTCTTCCTGGGAGACGAGATCTTCGGCTGCAGCGCCTGCATCAACGGGCCCCGCGGCTACATCCACGTGATCGACGTCTCCGACATCGAGAACCCCTTGGAGGTCGCCAAGTACGAAGTGCCCGAGGCCGGCGCGCACAACGTCTGGGTGGAGGACGACATCCTCTACGTCGCCTACTACCAGAGCGGCCTGCGGATCGTGGACGTCTCGGGCGAGCTACGAGGAGACCTCTACCGCCAGGGCCGGGAGATCGGATCGTACCACACGGCCGGCACGGAGGAGGACGCATACACGCCCAACCAGGCGTTCGCCTGGGGGCCGCACCCGTTCAAGGGCAACATCTTCGTGAGCGACAACAACAGCGGGCTGTGGGTGCTCCACCACGAGCCCCCGCGGGCGCTGGTTCCGTGATTCTGTGCGCGAGCGGGCGGCGGCTGGGGGCTATGGTGACGGCGGCGGCGCTCGCAGTGGCAGCGCTGGTCGTGCCCGGTCGCGCGGCGATGGCACAGACCGAGCGCTCGCCCGATAGTTCCGGGCGTACGGTAGCGAGCTCGCCTTCGCAGACGCCCGAGGCGAACTACTGGGTCTACGTGGCGAACGAGGCGTCCGACGCCGTCTCGCGCGTCCGCTTCGGCCCGGACGGCCTGGTCGTGGAGCGCTCGATCGAGGTCGGCATCCGCCCCGCGGACATCGACGGCGCGCACGGCGTGACGGTCTCGCCGGATGGGCTCTACTGGTACGTGTCGGTGGCGCACGGCACGCCCTTTGGCGAGGTGTGGAAGTACACCGCCGGAAGCGATCAACTGGTGGGCAAAGCGGCGGTCGGCATGTTCCCGGCCACTATGGCGGTCACGCCGGATGGGCTCTCGCTCTTCGTCGTCAACTTCAACCTGCACGGGAACCCGGTCCCCAGCTCCGTCTCTGCGATCTTCGCCACGGGTATGCAGGAGCTGGCCAAGATCGAAACGTGCGTGAAGCCCCACGGAAGCACGATCAACCGTGCCGGCACTCTGCACTATTCCGCCTGCGTGGGGAGCGACCAGATCGTCGAGATCTCGGTGGACGATCTGGCCGTGACGCGCCGCCTGCTCATGACGCCCGGCGAGGAGCGTCTGCTGGCCTCTAGCGAGGAACCCTCCGAGGGGGCCCCGCGGTGCAAGCCGACGTGGGTGACGGTCTCGCCGGACGATCGACAGCTGTACGTGGCCTGCAACGGGAACCAGGAGGTGCTCGAGCTCGACGCCGCCGACCTTCAGGTCACCCGCCGCTTCGCGACCGGGAAGGGCCCGTACAATCTGGCCGTCAGCCCGGACGGGAGGTACGTGGTAGCCACGCTCAAGGGTCAGGGCTCCGTGGCCATCATCGACCGCCGGAGCGGCGAAGAGCGCCGGGTCGATGCTTCGCAGGCGGTAACCCACGGGGTCGTCGTCTCGCCCGACTCGCGCTACGCCTTCGTCTCCAACGAGGCGATCGGCTCGACGCTCGGAACCCTCGACGTGATCGACCTCGAGCGGGCCGAGCGGGTGGCGAGCACACCACTCGCGCTCCAGTCCGGGGGTATCGCCTTCTGGAAGATGGAACCGATCGCCGAAGGCACCTGAGCAAGAAGCTTGGAGAGGAGTTCGACCGTGACCGACCCGCGCGACGCTCCAGTAGCGCCGGAGATCGCACCGGAGGTCGTATCGGAAACCCCGCCGGAGATCGCACCGGGAGTCCGCGAGCTGGACCACACGGCCGATGTCGGAATCGCCGTGACGGCGTCCGAACCGACGGAGCTGTTTCGGCGCGCCGCCCTCGGAATGGCCCGGCTGATGCGAGAGGAGACCGGATCGGAGCGGTCGGCTGAGCGGGTCGTGGAGCTGCCGGCCGATTCGCTGGACCTTCTGCTGGTGCGCTGGCTGGCAGAGCTGCTCTACCTCGACGAGGTCGAGGGCTTCGTGTTCGAGGACGCCGCCTTCGTGCAGCTGGGGGATGGAGGCCTGAAGGCGACGGTGGTCGGACGGATCGAGGCGGAGATTCCCGAGCGACAGCTCAAGGGTGTCACCTACCATGGCCTGCGCCTTGAGCCGGACGCCGGCGGCTGGCAGGCCCGCGTGATCTTCGACATCTGAGCGCCCATGACATCTCAAAGCCATACGAAGACATCTGAACGCCCCATTAAGATGCGCCAGCTGGACGAGTACCGGTGGCTCATCCCCCGCCAGGGACGGATGAGGGTGGACGGTCTCGTCTACGCGGATCGCCGTTTGATGGAAGACATCCGCGGCGACGAAGCGATCCGTCAGGTGGCGAACGTCGCATGCCTTCCCGGCATCGTGGGTCGGTCCATCGGGATGCCCGACATCCACTGGGGTTACGGCTTCGCGATAGGCGGCGTGGCCGCTTTCGATCCGGACGCGGACGGCGTAGTCAGCCCGGGCGGCGTGGGCTACGACATCAACTGCGGCGTGCGCCTGCTCCGCTCCGACATCACCGCCGAAGAGCTGAAGCCGCGCATCGACGGGCTGATGAACCAGATCATGCGCGACGTCCCGGCCGGCGTAGGCGCGGGTTACCGCGGCTCCGGCCTTTCCGGAGGGGCCGTGAGGGACGTGCTGACCAAGGGTGCGGGTTGGGCGGTCGAGCAGGGCTACGGCACCCAAGAAGATCTGGAGCACATCGAGAGCGGTGGCGCGCTCGAGGGCGCCGACCCCGGCCGGGTCAGCGACCGGGCCGTCAAGCGCGGTAGGGCTCAGGTCGGAACGGTCGGCTCAGGCAACCACTTTATCGAGGTCGGCGTGGTGACCGAGGTGTACGACAAAGCGGCGGCCGGCAGCCTCGGCCTTCAGCCGGGCACGGTCACAGTCTTCATCCACTCGGGCTCCCGTGGCCTCGGACATCAGGTCTGCACGGACTACCTCGACGTGATGTTGAAGGCGACCCGCAAGTACGGGATCGACCTTCCCGACCGGCAGCTGGCATGCGCGCCGCTCACCTCCCCCGAGGCCGAAGACTACTTCGCCGCAATGTACGCGGCCGCCAACTACGCCTTCGCCAACCGGCAGATGATGACCCACCGGGTTCGTGAGGCGTTCGCGCGCATCTTCGGGCGCCCGTGGGAGGAGCTCGGGTTGAGGCTCGTTTACGATGTCGCCCATAACAACGCCAAGTGGGAGTCCCATGAGGTTGAGGGCCGCGCGCGCCGCCTCTGCGTGCACCGGAAGGGAGCGACGCGCGCCTTTCCGCCGGGACACCCGGATGTGCCGGTCGCGTACCGGGATATCGGCCAGCCGGTGTTCATTCCGGGCGATATGGCCCGGTATTCCTACGTGCTGGTGGGTACGGACGGCGCGTACTCGGAAACGTTCGGATCGACCTGCCACGGCGCCGGACGACGCATGAGCCGGCGTCAGGCCAAGAAGTCGGTTCGCGGGCGCAACCTCAAGAAGGAGTTCGAGGAGCTCGGCATCGAAGTCCGTGCGTCCTCATTCGCCACGGTGGCGGAGGAGATCCCGGAGGCGTACAAGGACGTGGCGGATGTCGTCGACGTCGTGGATCGGGCGGGGATCGGACGAAAGGTCGCGCGGCTCAAGCCGCTGGGGGTCCTGAAGGGCTGAGGCCGATTCGCTCTGTCAGAGCGTCGAAGCGGGGATCGGAACGCAGGTTCTGGTAGGCCGGATCGACCCGGAGGAAGACCAGCACCCAGCACCGCTCTTCCAGGGCCTTCTCCAACCATTCGAACGCCTCGTCCGCCTCGCCGAGGGCGGCGTGAACCAGCGCCCGATAGTCGGGAAAGATCGGCGCCCGCTTGGCGCGTTGCTCGAGCCGCCCGTAGACCTCGCGAGCCTCTTCTTTGCGGCCGGCCAGCGCATGCGCCTGGGCGAGCAGGGCCACCAATCCGGGGTGCTCGCCGATCCGCCCGATCCACTCCTCGTAGAGCTCGACGGCGTCGTCATGCCGGCCCGCCTGGACATAGGCCGGCCCCAGGAACCAGGGAACGATGACGAAGTCCGGATCCATCGCCACGACCCCCTCGTAGCGCTCCACAGCCTCCTCGTACTCGCCCAGGAAGTAGTTGGACCAACCCAGGCCGACCCCCACCGTGAGGGAGAGCGGATCCAGATCGTGCGCTCGCTGCAGCGTTTCGTTGGCCTGCTGCAGGCGTCCCATCGCCATCAGGTACTCGCCGTACCAGTGATGCACCGTCGGATAACGGGGGTTCAGCTCAATGGCGTGCTGGAACTCCGTCTCGGCTCCAGGAAAGTCCCACTCGTATATGAACTTGGCATAAGCCCGCGACGTGCAGGCCTCGGGCACGCGCGCCTCCAGCTCGAGGGCCTTCCCGGTGGCCTCCTGGATCCGCTCGTAGGCTTCATCGGCCGTCAGGTATCGGTACCAGCCTAGCAGGCTGTAGGCGTCCGCGAGGCCCGCGTAGGCGAGGGCGTAGTCGGGATCGAGGGAGATGGCCTCCTCGAAGCACTCGATGCTCGCTCGGAGACCGTCGACCCTACGACTCTTGCACAGAAACTGACCCTTCAGATAAAGCTGGTAGGCTTCCATCACGTCGGTGTGGCTGCGAACGAGCGGTGGAGCCGTTTGGTCCGGCTCCCCTACGAGCTCGGCGCGCAGATGCTCGACGATCTCGCGCGCGATCTCCTCCTGGACCGCGAAGATGTCGGCCATTTGACGATCGTACCGCTCTCCCCAGATCTGGAATCCGTCACGGACATCGACCAGCTGGACTGTGATCCGTACGCGATCATCACTCATCCTTACGCTGCCCTCGAGCACCGTACTCACGTTCAGGAGGTCGCCGATCTCGCGCACGTCCTCGGTGGCATCCTTGAATTTGAATGAAGAGGTGCGTGCAGCGATCCGCAGCCCATCGACCTGAGCGAGGGAGGAGATCAGCTCCTCCGAGATGCCGTCGGCGAAGTACTCCCTGTCGGACTCCGCGCTCAGATCGACAAAGGGCAGAACCGCCACCGAACGCTCGGCCGGGGTCGGCGGGGTCGGCCGGGTCGGGGCGGCCGTAGCCTCCGGATCGAGCGCCTCCCAGATCTCACCGACACCGGAGCTGCCTGTGGCCGGTCTCGCCGACCCGGCAGCCGGTCGCTCCGCGAGGGCTCCGGAGCTCCGCCCCGGGTCGGCTGCTGCCGCTTCCGCGGGCACTCCCCGCGCGCGGATCGAGGCCACCAGCTCCTGGGTCTCGGGAGACGGGTCTACGCCAAGCTCGTCACGCAGCCGCTGCGCGAAGGCTTCGTAGGCGCGCACGGCGGCCGCTCTGTCCCCCACGCGATCCAGCAAACCGATGAGCCGCCGTACGGCCGCCTCGTTCTCCAGCGAGTACCCGGCCGCCTGCCTCGCCCGCTCGGCGGCCGCTTCGACGTTTCCGGCAGTCTCCTCCTCCTCGGACAGGCTCCAGGCCGCCCGGGCCGCCAGGCGCCGCAGCCGTTGCCGCTCAACGTCGAGCCACTTCTCGAACTCGGGCGCGTCCGAGATGAAGAACCCGTCCAGCAGGTCGCCGCGGTACGCCTCGAGGGCCTCACGGGATCGCCCCGCCTCCGCGTCTTCTACGAAGGCAGCCGCGTCGCACCAGATCGCCTCCGGAGCGAGGGCAAGCTCCTCATCTCCGGTCGAAACGAAGACGGAGGGCCCGATGGCACGACGAAGGACGTATAGCGACTGATTCAGAGCGTGACGGGCCCGCGACTCGTCCAGATCCGGCCAGAACAGGCCCAGCAACGTGTCGCGCCGGTGAGAGTCGCCCTTTCCGCAAGCGGCCAGATATGCGAGCAGAGCGACGCGCTTGGGCTGGGCCAGGACCGACTTCAGCTGGCGTCCATCGGACGCCTGGAGGTCCAGGGAACCCAGCGTGTAGAAGCGTATCATCTAGTTAATCTATAAGGGCTTACGGCGTTCGTCGCTTTGCCGTGATCCCCAAGTGATTTCGAGGAGATCCGCAAGTGACGACACAAGATGAACTTGGCCAACGTATGGAGCGTGGGTGCCCTCGTACAACCAGAGAGGGGCTTCCGAGTTCCACTCGGAGAAGAGAACTCCGAGACAAAGTGGAAACAGAATACACGGCGCCTTAGACGCGCACATAAAAGGTGAGGGGCGATGGGAATGTTGACGAGAGGACGGGGCCTTCGGGTTGCAGGGGGGCGGGGAGCCTTCTCCATGGGTGGAAGCGGTGCGGGGAGGAAAGAGGAGAGGGAGAACGACCTGGTCCTCCCGGGGGTCCCACTCACGTTTGCTCATGGACCGACGGATGGAGAGCACCTCCAGGCGGCCGCCAACGAGCGGTTCAAGCAGGGCAGCCAGCGGCGCGTGGCCCTCGGCCTCATCGCGGCCGTGACGGTGCACTTGGCCATATTCGAGCTCTTTCCGAGAATGCAGGTGGGTGATCTGGGAGCCGCGGCCGTGGCGCTCGAGACGATCGAGCTGCCGCCCGAGGTACGGATCCCGCCTCCGCCGGAAGAGGTCTCGCGGCCGGCCACGCCCCGAGTGGCGACGATCGACGTGGACGAGGACGTGACGATCGCGGCGACCACGTTCGAGTCGAATCCGGTCGAGAACCTGCCGCCGCCCCCGAAGACGGCGAGCCCTGAGGACCGTCCGTCGTTCATCCCGTACACGGTCGCTCCCGTCCTGAGGAACAAGGATGAGGTGCTGCGCTTCCTGCAGCGGGTCTATCCGTCGATGTTGAAGTCCGCGGGCGTAGGCGGTGCCGTCGTGCTGTGGCTCTATATCGACGAGGATGGCCAGGTGCTGCGCACCGTCGTTGCCGAGTCGAGCGGCTTCGAGCAATTGGATGAGGCCGCTCAGAAGGTGGCGTCCAAGATGGAGTGGAAACCGGCCATGAACCGGGACAAGAAAACCGCCGTGTGGCTCTCGCAGGCGATCGACTTCTCGGTCACCTGAACACACATAGATGGATTGATGGGAGGAAAGGGAGGATCGAATGCCTAAGAAGAGAACTCAATCCGATTCAATCATAGAGCGGCGCCCCAGCGATCGTAGCGCTGCCCGCACCGTGAAACAGAGCTCGCACCAGCCGAGGTCGGGAGGGATCCTCGTTCGCTCCGACCGCAAGCGGCCCTTCGGCTGGCGAGGTCCCTCACCCGGGGGCGTTTCCGGGTTCTTCCGCTAGAGAGCGGAAGGGATTCGGAGTTACCGAACCCAGCTGCCGACCCGATGAGCCTGGCGCGACCCCCCAGGGCGTGGCTAGGCTCATCGCGGGCGGCTGATCACACCTGAGCGTCAGCTCCCGCTGGACAGAACCAGCAGAACCCACAGAACCCGACCAAGAGCCAAGAGCCCGCATATGGCGATCCGCGCGGCGGTGATGACCGAGCCGCACGCACCCATAGAGGTGTGGTCACTCGATGACCCGTCCCTGGAAGAGGGTGGGATCCTCCTGGAGACGGTAGCGAGCGAGGTCTGCGGCACCGACGTCCACCTGCATCATGGCCAGCTCGCCGGCGTGCCCTATCCGATCGTTCCTGGACACGTGAGCGTCGGTCGCGTGCTGGAGGCTGTCGGCGTCGACACCGACGCAACGGGGACCCCGGTCGCACCGGGAGATGTCGTCACCTTTTACGATGTCCACGAGGTGTGCGGAGCCTGCTGGCATTGCCTCGTGGCCGGCCAACCCAACCAGTGCCCGAACCGGCGCGTCTACGGCATCACCTATTCGGCCCTCGAGGGGCCGCTCGGCGGATGGGCCGAACGGATCTACCTGAAGCCGGGGGTGAGGCTGCTCAAGCTTCCCGAGGCGCTTTCGGCCGATGACGTGATCGGAGGCGGGTGCGGCCTGTTCACCGGCTTCGCCGCCGTGGAGCGCTCCCGCCTCCAGATGGCGGATACCGTCCTCATCCAGGGCTCCGGCCCGGTGGGCCTGTCGGCGGCCGCCTTCGCGGCGCTTCGCGGAGCCGCACTCACAATCGTCATCGGCGCTCCGTCCGACCGCCTCGCTCTCGCAACTAACCTCGGTGCCGACCTGACGCTCTCGCTCGAGACCCTCACACGCGAGGAGCGGCGAGAGGAGGTCCTGCAGCTGACCGGAGGCCGGGGAGCTGACACCGTCATCGAAGCCAGCGGCAACCCCGAGGCGGTGACGGAGGGGTTCGACCTATTACGCGACGGCGGAACGTACGTGATCGCCGGCCACTACACCGACGCCGGCGAGATCAAGCTGAACCCTCACATCGCCATCAACCGCAAACATGCGGTCGTCCGAGGGCAATGGGGAACCGAATTCCGGCACGTGATCCGGGCGCTGCGGATGCTGGCCAAGCACCGGGATCGGTTGGACTTCGCCAGCATCATCGGCCGGCGTTACGGGTTGGACGAGACGGGCAGCGCTCTCGAGGACGTCGCGTCGCTGCGTGTACCGAAGGCCATAATCACTCCTCAGACCTGATCAGTCGGTCAGGATGCGCTCCACTTCTGCCCTGATCTGGCCGGGCTCGAGCTCCTCGAGCTCGTATCGCACCTTCACGATCGGCTTGCTGGTGGTGAGTATGCGCGCCAGGTCTATCGGCGTTCCCTCCACAACGACATCCGCCGGCGCGGCCTCGATCGTGGCCTCGAGCTCGCGGATCTGGGCGTCGCCGTAACCCATGGCCGGCAGAATCCCGGCCGCGTTCGGGTAGGCCTCGTAGGTCTCGGCGATCGAGCCGACCGCGTACGGACGCGGGTCCACGATCTCGCTCGCGCCCGCTCGTTCCGCTGCGTACCAGCCAGCTCCGCGGCTCATTCCGCCGTGGGTGAGCGTCGGCCCGTCCTCGACCACGAGCACCCGGGCGCCCGTGATACGCTCGGCTCCTTCCACGTGAATCTCCGAGCGGCATAGCACCGTCCGAGCCGACGGATTGTAGAGCCGGGCGTTCTCGAGCACGCTCGCCACGTCATCCGGGTCGGCCGTCTGAACCTTGTTGACGACGATGAGGTCGGCCATGCGAAAGTTCGTCTCGCCCGGATAGTAGCTGAGCTCGTGGCCCGCGCGGTGCGGATCGGCCACGACGAGGTATAGATCCGGCTTGATGAAGGGCGTGTCGTTGTTCCCGCCATCCCAGAGGATGACTTCGGCCTCCCGTTCCGCCTCGCGGAGGATCCGCTCGTAGTCGATACCGGCGTAGACGACGAAGCCGTTGTCGATGTGGGGCTGGTACTCCTCTCTCTCCTCGATCGTGCACTCGTGCCGATCCAGGTCCTCGTAGCTCGCGAAGCGCTGGCAGGCCTGAGCCTCCAGGTCGCCGTACGGCATCGGGTGGCGGATCGCCACGACCTTCTTCCCGAGGTCCTTGAGGATCCGCGCGAGAAACCGCGTCGTCTGGGACTTCCCCGCCCCGGTACGCACCGCGGTGACCGCAATCACGGGCCTGGTGGAGGGAAGCATGGTGCCGGTGGAGGAGCAGACGCCGAAGCTCGGGCCCCAGCCGATGACCCCGCTGGCCCGGTGCATGACGTACTCGTGCGAGACGTCGGAATAACAGAACCATACCTGGTCCACGGCCCGCTCGTGCACGATCGACTCGAGTTCCTCTTCCGACTCGATCGGGATGCCGTCCGGGTAGAGGGAGCCGGCCAGCGAGGCCGGATAGGTGCGGTCCTCGATGTCCGGGATCTGGGCGGCCGTGAACGCCACGACCTCGTAGGCAGGATCTTCACGGAAGAGGACGTTGAAGTTGTGGAAGTCCCGTCCCGCGGCGCCCATGATCAGCACGCGCGTGCGCGTCATCTATCCTCCGGATGCACGTCGTTCATGTCGCTCACGTTGTCTAGGTGTACTGATATCGGTCTGGCCGGACGTTGCCGGCGCAAGAAACTAGTATCGCCTGTGAGGGGGGAAGAAAAGTGGGCGGCCCGAAGACCGCCCACACGTAAGCCGAGACCCGAAAGGGGGCCCGAGAGGTGCTCGGCGCGAAAGCCGGGCGTCGGGACCGCCTTGTCCGGACTACTCGCGCATTCCGATCTCGACCGTCTCGACGTCCACGGTGATCTCGTTCAGTTTGTCCGCGATCTCGGGACGCATCTCGCTCTGGTAGCGTCCACCCACATTCTCGGCCAGGAAGCGCTCGATCGCCGCATAACTCGCCAGGTTGTTGATCTCGTTGGCGAAGCCGTGCCCTTCGTCGGGCGCCACCAGATACTCGACCGTCCGCCCCAGGTCACGCAGCGCGATCACGATCTGGTCGGACTCGGCCTGCTTCACCCGGGGGTCGTTCGCCCCCTGGATCACCATCAGAGGCGTCGTGATGTCCTCCGCCGAATAGAGCGGGGACTGGGCCCGGAGCCTCTCCATGTCCGACGGATCCTCGGGATTGCCCACTCGGGCGTGGAAGATCTTCTTGATCGGGGCCCAGTAGGGCGGAATCGAGTTTAGCAGGGTGATGATGCTCGACGGGCCGACGATCGAAACGCCGGCGGCGTATAGGTCAGGCGTGAACGCCACCCCGGCGAGCGTCGCGTAGCCGCCGTACGATCCGCCCATGATGGCGATCCGGTCAACATCCGCGATTCCCTTCTCGACCAGCCACTGCGCGCCGTCCGTGATGTCGTGCTGCATCGCGCCGGTGCCCCACTCTTCGTTACCGATCTCCAGGAACCGCTTTCCGTAGCCGGTCGAGCCCCGGAAGTTCGGCTGGAGCACGGCGTATCCCCGGTTCGCCAGAAGCTGCGCCAGCGGATCCCATCCCCAACCGTCCCGTGCCCAGGGACCTCCGTGCGGCATGATCACTACCGCGAGGCTCTTCGGCTCGACGCCTTTGGGCAGAGTGAGATAGGCGGGGATCTCGACCCCGTCCCTCGCCGAGTAGGTGACGGGCTCCATCTCGGCCATCTGCTCGACCGGTATGTTCGGGTACGGCCGGTAGAGCAGCTCCACCTCGCCCGTCGAACGGTCGTACAGGTAGTTGGGCCCGTTGTCGGTATCCAGGATCGGCTTTACGATCCACAGCCGGTCGTCTCTGGTCGGCTGGCGAAAGAAGAGGTCGCCGCGCGGCAAAGCCTTCCGGATGTTCGCGAGGTCCTTCTTGAAGGCCGGATCCTTCGGGTAGATCCGCAGCCGCGCTCCAGTATAGCTCGTGGCGAGCAGGTCGTCGGTGGCCCGCGAGAAGATCGCGGTCGTGAAGTCCGCCTCTCCCTCGGGGTCCCGCTCCACGAACTCCGTCTCGCCCGTCTTGGGGTCGAGGAGAACGAGCTCGGCAAGGTCACGGTCCCCAGTGTTGGTGGCCATGTAAAGGCGCTTGCCGTCCTTGTGGAACTGGATCGGGTCGCAGGTCTCGTCGACCGTGCAGGCGTAGATCGGGGTGAGCTCAGCACCGTCGACGCGCAGCAGCTCGCTCCCGCCGTCCTCGGTCACGCGGAAGCCAAGCCGCAGGTTGCCCTCGAGGTCCGCCATCCAGCCGGCCACATTGACGTCGTTCTGGAAGACCAGCTCCCGCTCGCCGGTCTCGATGTTCAGCCGGTAGACGTCGTGTAGCTCCGGATTCCGGTCGTTCATGCCGACCAGGATGTGCTTGGGAGACTTTTCGGGCACGACGATGATCCGTGCCTGCATGTCGTTGTACGGGGTGAGATCGCGCGCCGGCGGCACTTTCTCGCCGTAGGCGGGCTTGGCGGCCGGATCCACGGCGTAGACACGGAAGTTCTCGTCTCCGCCGTCATCCTGCGCGTACAGGATGTACTTGCCGTCCTGGCTCCAGAAGTACTGGAAGACTGGGCGGTCTCTCTCGTTCGTGACCGGCCACGCGTCCTCCCAGGTCTGGTCGGCCCGCCGGACCCAGACGTTGAGGATCCCGTCCAGCGGCTTGACGATCGACACGTACTGCCCGTCGGGTGACAGGGCACCGTAGGCGAGCACCGGATTGCCGAAGAAGACCTCGCGGTCCACGAGCGGCGGCAGGTCGTCCTGATAGCTCACCGGCTGAACCTGCCCCCAGGCGACGCTGCTCGCCGCCAGAGTGAG